>Ga0075431_100000701_pt1 | contig 28885 bp, 29 predicted proteins | sample RhiMetdeltSRZDD5_FD_75297 | JGI IMG/M metagenome (GOLD analysis project Ga0075431, IMG submission 75297) | Populus rhizosphere microbial communities from Tennessee, USA - Rhizosphere MetaG P. deltoides SRZDD5 | ecosystem: Host-associated > Plants > Roots > Rhizosphere > Soil | place: USA... | reverse complement strand
GAGTAGTCCGAGGATCCAGATCCCGAGCGCGATCCCGCAGCGCCAGTGGTAGCGCCGGCTCGCCGGGTCGGCGGAGCCGAAGGTACCAATAAGGAGGATGGAGGCCCAGGGCCAGCGTGAGTCGTTGAGGGTTGCGTGTTGAGAGGGCATGTGTAAAATATAACTGACATTATGACACTAATACTTGTCTTAATGTCAAGTGTTAGCGATACCTGGTCCGCGATGTGGCAGGTCAGCCTCGGGTGCCCCGCTCGGGCGTCGAAGAGCTGACCGGGGTTTCCGTTCAAGTCGAAGGCTTGAGTGCAGACGAAGCGCTGATACGCGGTGTCGGTCAGCGTCCGTCTCGGTTCGTCGTACGGCGATCGCCTGCGCGAAGTCGTCACGAGGAGGTGAGCGTGGTGCTCTCGTGCAGAGGCGTGGGATAATCAGGGTTGGAGTCGGGGCGTAGCGCAGCCTGGTAGCGCACCTGCCTTGGGCGCAGGGGGTCGCTGGTTCGAATCCAGTCGCCCCGACCAAATCTCTCAAGAATCTTCACAACACACACGAAGAACGCGAGTTAGCTGAATCGTCAGCAGTACTCGCGATCTGCCTCGCGTCGCCGCGATTCGCCACTTTTTGCATCGGACTGGGCCCAGATTTGGGCCCACAAGAATCGCTGCTAAGTGATGCAAACGCTGGCGGTTGTTGGAAAGCCGCCGCCAGACGTGGGCCCACTTGGCCACGTGCGGCGCCGCACGGCGATTCTCCTGCGCGCTCTCACCCGAGCTTTTTCCAAGATTGGAGGTTGTATGGACTTCGATCCTCGGTCGATCGATGACTCACGCGACCGCGACGACCGCGGTCGGGAACTCAGCCAAGGCAGCCGCGGCGGCCTCTCCAATCCGCGCGAGCGTGAGGCACTCGAGCCACGCGATGTATTCACGCGCGATCTCGAGCTGCCGAGAGGCCGGGAGCGCCAGCGCGTCTGGGCGCGCGACAGCGATGTGACGTTGCGCGGCCCAGAGGTCCGCACGCTGGCGACTGTCGGCGCCTTCCGCGTCGTGCCGGCCGGCGATCTTCGCGATGGCCAGGACCGTCCTCTGGACCCGAACCGCGGCGATCTGCGGCACCTGAGAGACTCAGGCCTCGTCGAGACGATTCCGGCTATCGGCGAGGACAGGGCGCTCGTGGTGTTGACCGAGCGAGGTAGAGATGTCCTCGAGCGCAACCGCTGGTCCAGCGTGCATGCCGAGGAGCTACGGTGGGAGTCCATAGACCGGGAGTTCCGCAACTACCGCGATGTGGACGACGAGCGCGGTCGGCCTCAGGAACCGAAAGCGCGGCAGGAGTTCTACGCCGGAATACGAAGCGTCCGCCACACGCGTTTTGCCGTTCACCGGCCACGCGAGCTGACGCACGATGCGCAGGTCTATCGCGCGTATCTCAAGGAGGCTGAACGGCTACGCGGAGACGGCGGGGCCATCCGCCGCGTCGTCCTCGATCACGAGCTGAAACGCGACTACCAGCAGTTCCTGCAGGAGCGCAATCGCGGCAAGTCGGACAGCGACGGCCGCCCCGATCGAACGCCGGAAGAGATTCATCGTTGGGCCCTTGAGCACGAGCTCCCGGACAACGACGGCCACGTCCAGTTCCCCGACGCGCGCATCGAGTACGAGGACCGCGACGGGCAGCTCCGAACGCTCGATATCGAGGTCGAGACGCTGCACTACCGCGGCGCTCACGCCATGTCCAAGGCGTCTTCTGGATTCAGCCGTCACAGTGCTGGCACAGCGCGTGTGATCAGCAGTCGAGGAGCTGGCGGCGCCGGTGGCCGCCGTGGCTCACGCGGCGTCGGCCTCACCGTCAGCACCAACGGCCGGAGTGGCGGTCGCGCCCCCGATCCGCGGCTCGCTGAGGAGTTGTTGCGATGAACGTCGAGCGCGCTATTCAGACGATCGCGAAGCGCGGATTCACCGACCGCCAGGCGCGCTTTCTGGTCCTTGTCGCCCGCCACTCGGGCGTCTGCGTCATGCGCCAGTACTCGACCTTCGCGGGCATCGTCTTTGGCCAGAAGACACGGAAATTCTTCGCCAACCTCGTGCGCGCTCGACTCGTCTCGACATACGACTGTGCGCACGGCCGCGGACGTGTCTATCACCTGCGTCATCGAGCGATCTACGAGGCCATCGGAGAGCCAGACAGCCGTCTCCGACGGCCTCCCGGCGTGCCTCGCGCGCTCGAGCGCCTGATGCTGTTGGACGCGATTCTGGAGAACCCTGAGAGCCTCTGGATGTCGTCATCGGCCGAGAAGGTGGAATACCTCTCGAGCCGCGGAATTCCCCTCGACGACGCCCCGCATCAGGTCGTCCGTCAGGGTGAACAACAGCGGCTCCGCTACTTCCCTGATCGTCTCCCGATCGGCGTCCATCCATCCGGCCACGTCGTCTTCGTCTATCTTCACGCCGACCCGTTGCGCGACGACTTCCGCGATTTTCTCCAGCGACACGCGCCGTTGCTCGAGAAGCTGCCCACCTGGACGATCCGAATAGTCGTTCCGGCGCACCTGCAGGGCGCGGCGCAAGACCTGCAGAAGGCCGCATGGGGACAGCTCGCCTCGCCGCTCAGAGAGGCAGTGCTCACCGAGTTGCGCTGGTACTTTCAGCGCTTCGCCGGCCCGCCAAATGATGCGAGCCCGGCGGCTGACCGCGCTCGCTTCGAGCGGTGTCGCCAGGCGTTCGCCGGTGACCGTTACGCAGTGCTGTACCGGCGCTGGAAACACGACGGCGAGCGGGTGCTGGCTACCGTCTCGTCGCCGGTCGTGGGGAAGGCCATGGAGTCAGGTGCTGCGAAGATCCAACCGCTCGTGTTGCCGCATGCCTACAGCCACCTGGCGCCGATGGCCGGCGTCGCCTGACGGTATCCAGCGCACGCCGATTCCGGTCCGCAGAGGCACACCAAGCGTTACTCGCGCGACCGAAAATCGTACTCACAACTCGCTCAATCCGGCTCGCCCTCACCCAGCAGTTCGGCCTCGCTACGGAAGCAACCCACCAGCTCGTTCTCGTCGAACACGACCTCCTCGACGGCATACGGCGGTCCGTTCAACCAGCCCGGGTCATCGTCTATCCGCTTGGTGATCCGAAGCTCTCCATCCACGCTTTCCGCCCTCGAGACTTCGCGCGGTCCGAGCTTCACGGCGACCACGACACGGGTGCCGATGTCAGTGCACCGGAACGGCCCGTGGTGCGTCCAGAACGTCTCCCCGATGACGAACTCACTGAGGTCCATGGCGTCGTTCAGCGTCTCTTGATCGTAGCGCCGCGGGGGCCGAACTCCGCTCTCAGAGGCTCTCATCTCTTAGTACCTTGGTCGCTTTCTCGTGGGTCGATCTGCGAGCGAGGGGCCGAAGAGGGGGACCGATACCCGGCTGGCCATCGGCCCCCCTGACAAACGCGCTGATGACGACGGCTGCGCGCGCGTCGACCGTCGCCGCGCAGACGCCTTGCCGGCGAAGCCTCACCACTGCCGATACTTGCGCCGGTGTCCGCGTCCGTGTCGGCCGGCGCTTTGTGCCGGCCGGGCCGCCAGAAGAAGACAGGGATGGGGGCACAGAGGGGCGTGAGCGACCCGGCCTCCTGCGCATCTGGGTCGGCATACGCCCGGCGAGCCGGGTCGCTCACGCCCCGTGTCTGTGATCAGTTTGTCCGGACGAACGCGGCCCGGATCGTGTCCAGATCGGCGCCCAGTTTCGCGCACGGATCGATGTCACGATCGCGCCGGCCGACGTGCATGCAATCAAGCTCCGGCGATGTCGTACTGTAGGCTCTGGAATTGATGGTCGTTCTCCGGTGCACGCAGAAGCTGCTCGTCCGGCTGAAACAGACCGGCGACCTGTCTGCCGTCGAGTCCACCACGCGGCTCGGCGACTGGTACGGCAACGTCCTCCGGATTGGCCGTCGCCAGCACCTGCTCCTCATCAGCGAACGGTCTCGGCTTCCGGTCGTCCTTCCGATCAGTGAGGTGAAGCGTTTGGGCGCGGTGTTTCCGGACGCAGTGTGTGGGAGGCTGGCCATTGTCGGTGTCAGCGCCGCGGACATCGCCGATGAACGCGCGCGCATGTCGGAGATCGCGTTCGGTCGGACCAGGAATCGCAGTTTGCTTGGCACCTTGAACGACTTCGCATTCATGGCGCAGCAAGCGAACGTCAATCAGGTCGAACCTGAGTCACCGCAGGAGCTGATGCGGTTCCTCTCGCAGACGCCGATTCTCCCGTTGGATGGCGCGAACCCAATCAATCTGACGCGAGCGTTGTTCGCGAGTAAGTAACACGCAGGGGGCCAACTTCGCTCGCTCTGCGCGGACACCAGCAGGGTCACTCTGTCGGTTCAGGCGAGCGTCCGATCCGCGGAACGACTTCGTTCATCGTGTAGTGCACGAACTGACGCCCAAGTTCAGTCAATTCATACTGCTCTGAATCGTCGAACGCGGACTTCATCACCCGCGAAGCGCCGCCCTTGGGGCGCCGGATGGGCTGCTTCCGAATGTACTGCCCATCCGGTGTCGTGTCGCGGTGTTGCCGAATAACACCACCTGTGCTCAGGTCGCGAATCAACAGTTTGAACAGATCGGCCTCTGCTGAATCCTCCCGCACTTCTTGCGCATGCAGGTCGCTCCACATGTCGGCACGAGTGGATCCCGGAGCCTTGAAGATCGAACGGATCACCGCAAAATGAGCCTCATGGTAGTAGTCGATCCACTGGATGAAGAGGCGGATCAAATCGTCGGGACACAGTGATGTGCCCCCGGCATTCATTAGCAGGTTCTTCACCAGTCGGCGTTTCTCCTCAGTATCCGCTTGATCCCAGGTGCGAAACGCTCGACGGACGAGGGTGAGGTACTCTTCGCTCTCGATCCGCTGTCGAATCTCGTCGCCCATAGATTCCAGTCGATCAACGATCTCAATGAGAGTGCGCGCTAGGTCGCCCAGCTTTTGGCGGTGTTCTTCAAGCCACTCCTGCTGGAGTTCGTTTACCCTCTCTTGATCCGCTTCCCCGGAAAGGGCAGCGGCAGCGGCGATGAATCCGCCAACCCATGGAACACTCCCGAGAGCTGCCATGAGAAATCGGTGATAGCGCCGCTGGCGATCCCCACCCAGGGAACGATCCAGTTCCCGCCGGATCTTCTCCTCCAGGTCTCCGGGACCGAGAATAACGATGTCCTCACCGGCCATCCGGCGATCATAACCCTGCGCTCGCCCTGCACAGGCTTTTGCGAGCAGAGTGAAACGTAGCCTATCCGGCCGCTCAACGCCGTTGCGGCAAGCGCCGCCACGCGTCAGTTCATTGAAACCAATTGACCGACAGCGTACGAGTCGCTCCGACGCTCCATTGTCCGGGAGCGCTTGGGCGCGTCAAGGGTCCACTCGCTGCGCTCGCCGCTATCGCGCCCTTGACCCGCCCAGCGCGCTCCCTTCGATTCGCATCTATCGGAGCGACAAGTTGCGTTTACGGAGAATTCGCAGGAATTCAGCGGTGTCACGTACGTTCATCGCGCCGGCGGCACTTCGAGGCGAAGGAACTGAGATTTAGTGCCAATCTCTGAACCTCCCTCTGACGCGTCTCTCCCAGGACTCCGTGGTATTCCCGGTGGACGTAGGCGTCGACGGTGGAGACCGCCGCAAGTTTAGCTTTCAATGCCGAGGCTCGCAGGACTAACCCAACGACTGACGCGACTCGACACTCCCCTAACGCGGCACGGTTCTTCGATTCGTCCAATCCGCGAAGCTGATAACCGACCTTGCGGCTGGCCTTCGCAGCTATGCGAAACAGGCACCGCTCGATTCGAAGACGATCCCGGAATCGCAAGCGCCCAGCGTCCGCGTATAGGAATGCGGCGAGTACTTCGAGTTGATTTGATTCCCTGTTCATTGAAGGCGCCTCCATGCAAACCTCAGGAGGCCCGACACTTTTTGCAGCGTCCTACGTGCGGCCAACCTCGATAGGAGTGAGATCTTCGCGTCCGCCCCGCGCAAGTACACCAAGTGGGCATTCGAGAGTTCAGAAAAGAGCCGAGCCGTCACAGGCAGTCGACCGTAGTGTTGGACAGCACCGGCGTACACACTTGAGCGCCCGAAATGTGGATCGCCTGCTTTTACAGTCAAAAGCATGCACACGTTGCGCACCACGAGAAAGAGCGAATGAAGGTCGAATAGATCGAGTTGTGGCCGAGCGACGAATTCGCGCGCTGTGTCGTCGAACACCTCTTGAAACTGCAACAGGTCCTCAGAGTATCGACGATACTCCGCTAAATTGGAGAGCACTCTCCTTGCCGTACCGCCCCGGTCGTACAGAAGTTTCCCCTCGCGTTTCAGGTGCCACAGAAAGAGGGATCCGGCCTCTGCCATCTGGGAGACCGTTGATTGCCGGTACGCTGACACGGACTGAGGAGCTGTGTGGTAGAGCTCGGCGACACGACGCTTGAGCGAATGAACGCGACGATCGGGAAGATCATCGACAATCGCGCAAACATCGCGATCGGAGTGTACGTCCTCATCACCGCGAGCTGCCGATCCGAACAGGATGACGGCCTTCAGCCCCGAAACCGCTGCAACGCCGTTCTTCACCTTGCCAAACGCCTATAGACCGCAGCTGCGATGAATCCAAAGAGCACAACGCCGCACAAAGCTGTCATGGAAGCCAATGCCCTGGCCGCGGTGTTCGCCGGCGTGATATCGCCGAATCCGACTGTGGTGAGATTGATCGTGCAGAAATAGAAGCTCTCCGCCCAACTCAGACCACGTACCTCATTCTCGGCCGCGACATTGAACGTGAACGCGTCGCGACTCGCAAGTGTCGACAGCAACATCAAGAGGGCAGTAGCCGACAGCATCAATCGCGACACGTACAAGCCGTACCCCCAGACCACGAACCTGATGTAGTGCCCGGCCAGCATTAGAGCTGCCATGACGCGGTCGACGGCGTCGTACCTCTTCTTGTAGTAATCAGATGCGTGTCGAACCGCGTCCCGTAAATGCTCCCGCTCCGCTTGCAATTCGAGAAGCAGAATCCTGTCGGCCCATTCTTTTTCGCCCATCGACGTCGCATTCATTCGAAGTACTCTCAATAATCGTCGCTGGATGTTGTTTTGCGGTGGGATCGATCGGAGGATCGACTCGTAGTTGAGTTCGCAGCGCTCAAAAACGACGTACCACAGGTTGCAGCTTTCAAACCGCGCGTGTTCGAGGTTGCAGGCCACGAACCACGAGCCCGTGAGGTTGACGCCCTCAAACACCGCGTACCGGAGGTTCACGTACTCGAACCGGCAGTGCTGAATAGCGCCGGCCTTAAACGTCACGTCGCGCAAGTATTTGTCTTGCAACAGACAATGGCTCAAAGCGACATCTGGAATTTCGACATGCCCATCGATACCGTCGTTCCTTGCTTTTTCCACGAGCGCCGGACCGGAATTCTCCCGAAAGTCGATCGACTTCATGGGTCAGCTCCGCAGTCACACTGGATGAAAAGTCACTCTGTTAGAAGCGCAGTCGAGAATCCCGTAGCATGGGCCTTTCCACGGCAGCAAGGTGCCGGCTTCAACAAGCGTCGTTCCAGCAATGCGGGTGCTTCCACGACGGTGGGAATGGCCACTGATAATGGCGACACACGACGACGGGATGACGGCGCACCGGCGCAATGTCGTTACGAGTCTCTTGTCTGGACGCCTGGGCAACTCTCTCATGTCGTCTTTGTCGACTCCGTGGGAAACCACGACGGTGCCCCCTACGACTGGCAGGACGCGAACAGCAGGAAGAGACGCAAGGAATGTGCGCGAGCGACGCTGCAGGCGGCTAATCGACGTCGCATTCGCGACAGAACGCATCTGACCGGTGAACATCCAGCGCTCGTGATTCCCACGGACCGCGATTACGTGATGCCGGATCAGGAGGTCGCAGCATTCATCTATGGATTCTGGCCCGTCGACGATGTCCCCTACTGAAACGATCGAGTCGACCGATTGATCACGTAGTGAATCTAGCGCCTTTGCAAGGTTTCGGGCTTGGCCGTGAACATCTCCGATGATTCCAATGCGTCGATATCTCACACAACGTCCTCGCGCGTACTAGTAACGTGGCAGCCGTCGACTCATCGGAGCCCGCGGATGAGATCATCCGCAAGGGCAACGCACGACGCCGCCATGACGCTGGCATCTTCGAGGCGTTCCGTCGCCCGGACGACCATCACAGTCCCGCGTGAAGTGGTTGCCCCGAACAGGGCCTCGAGGTGCTCGATTGCCTCGCGGGTAACGTCGCCAGCGAGCGCGCTGCCACCGAGTTCGCGCAGGCCCTGCACCAGACGTTCGACAGGTATCGCGCGAAGAACCCTCAGCACATCGAGAGCGTCTTTGTCCTTGAGCCGGTTCGCCTGTCGTTCGGCGCTCCGATCGGCCAGCTTATGCAGCTTGGCGACCAGTAGCGCGCTCGGGCCTGCGACTCGGATTTCGAACTCGCGACGGTCGTCAGCGTCGAGCGCATTCAAACGCATCACCGAATAGTCGACCAGCGCACCTTCCAGGCCTCGAACCCGCCGGCCGGCTCGATCACCGTGGTCACCGAGACGCGCGGCTCGCCGGCCAGCACCCGCAACAGCCTCCGGCACGAGCAGGTCGACGGGAATCGTCGTCGCGATACCCGAGACGATTCGGTCGCGCAGCCAGCTTCCGGGCTGAAGACCTGATCGAAACTGAGCCCGCTCCATTGCCTCCGAAATTCGGGGTTGGACTTTGAGTTGGTCGGGAACCACCACAAGATCGCCGTCGGTCGTGAATTCGGCCACGGCCAAGTCGGCTGCACCCGTGTGGATGTAGATGGCCTGAGCGCCGGCGAGAATCAACGCCCCACGCTGTTCGCCCAATGCGTCGAGTGCATCAAGAAGCACTGCACGCGCCGCGACATAGAGCGGCTCGATCACGTCGGTTTTCCCGCCAAGCGTTCGAGAATAGCCTCCGCCTCGTTCGGTGCGCGTCCGGGCCCGGTCATGAGGTCCACCGCTGCCTGGCTGACCGCTACGATGGTGACGCCTCGATCCTTCCAGGTCCGCTCAAAGACGACGTCGTCGAACGGAGCGAGCAACATCACGTTTGCGCCGGCCTCAGCCGGCCGCACTTTCAGCGAAGCCGCCGCCGATTCGACGTCATCTACGTATAGCATCGCGAGACGGGCCGGCGCGATTGGTGCTATTCGATTGGCCGCGATCGATCCCGTGAGTGCGTATCTGCCGAGAATTGCGCCTTCTGAGAGTGCGCGAATGAGATTCTCCACGCCACGCGGATCGAGATAGCTGCGTGCATCGTTGCTGGTCAGGACCTCATAGTCTTGGGCCCACCGGCGGATCAACGCCGCCTTGTCTACCGACTCCACCGGTCCGCGCGGTCGCCGCTCGAGCAGGGCTTCGCGCGACAGCCACTCCACTAACCGCGACGCATAGCTGATGTCGACCTTGGCCTGCGCTGCCAAGTCCGAGATCGGAAACGGTGGTGGGAAGTCGCAGAGGGCGCGCACTATCCGTGCGGCCTTCGCTCCTCGCAGTGATCGACCTGGCTGCCGCTTCGGGGATGGATCCTGCTCGGCGCCTTGGGTCTCGACGTATAGTCCAGGGCGGGCGAGGACGAGCCGGACGTTGCCGGTCAGATCGAGAAAGTTGAGATTCTCCGCGCGAAGACGCTCACGGGTGCTTCGGGTCAAGAATGGCGAGACCACGAGACCGGGATCCGAGGAATAGCCGTTCAGCCGAGTCTTGATATCGGCGATCGCTCTGGGCGCCAAGCCAGACTTGGCCTCGACCGACAGGCGCACTTTGACTCCATCGGGCCCGGTGACGTCGAGAGTGGCGTCGGGCCGTCCTTGAGGCCGGGCTTCCAGCCGCGTGACGCGTTGCTTCCAACCAGTGGGCAGTCGGGCCGCTAAGACCCGTGCTGCCTCCTGGAGGAGTGTTGCCTCGTTCATACGATTTGACTAGTATAGGCAAATCACTGATATTAGGCAAATCTTGATATCGACTGGGCCTTGGAAATGGCGCGGCGCCCATGCTGGGCTCTGGAATGGAGATGCCCAGACTCCGCTTGCAGCGTAAGGAATTGAGTCCTAAACTTGGGCCACCCCAACATGTGGTATCTTCGTCGCCATGGCGCGAAATAAAAGCGAAACACTGACCGCCGTCGGACTCTTCGCAGGAATTGGCGGCATCGAGCTCGGCCTCTCTCGAGCCGGTCTTCGTGCCCAGATGATTTGCGAGATCGATCCCGGCGCCGCTGAGGTACTCCGCCAACGATTTGGCATGACGGTGGAGCCCGACGTCAGGAAGCTGAGCGCGTTCCCCAAGGTCGATCTGATCGCGGCTGGATTCCCCTGCCAGGATCTCAGTCAGGCGGGTCGAACGGCCGGTATTGGCGGCCACCAGTCAGGGCTAATCGGCGAGGTTTTCAAGCGCCTCCGCTCTCGCGCCAACGGACCCCGTTGGCTGCTTCTCGAGAACGTTCCTTTCATGCTGCAACTGCAGCGTGGCAAGGCAATGCGGTACCTGGTCGACGAGCTCGAGGCACTCGGGTTCACTTGGGCGTACCGCGTCGTCAACGCACGGGCGTTTGGCATTCCGCAACGTCGGCAACGTGTCTTGCTTCTAGCCTCCCGCTCTGAAGACCCTCGGAGCGCGTTATTTGGTTGCGACGCCGGGGAGGATTCGCCGGAGTTCTCGCAAACTCAGTTGTGCGGATTCTATTGGACAGAAGGTCTGCGCGGACTTGGCTGGGCTGTCGATGCCGTGCCGACCTTGAAGGGCGGATCCACGATTGGGATTCCGTCACCGCCAGCTATCTGGGACCCGCGGGACGGCTCGATCACCACGCCCGATCTGCGCGATGCAGAACGGCTACAGGGTTTCGACGAAGGTTGGACCGCGCCGGCGGCAGAAGTTCCAGGTGTTCGCCAGAGCCATCGGTGGAAGCTGGTTGGAAACGCAGTCAGCGTGCCTGTTGCGGAGTGGATCGGTCGACGACTGCTTCATCCGACGGGTGATGCGCCGGAAGGTATTCAACTCCAGCGCGGTGTCGCGTGGCCGCGCGCCGCGTGGGGCCACAAAGGGCACGTGTATTCCGTTGATGTATCAAGCTTCCCGGAACGGAGGCAGGCCCCGAGTCTTCGTGAATTCCTGCGCTTTCCACGAACTCCTTTGTCGCACCGAGCGGCAAGCGGATTCCTAAGCCGTGCGCTGGTCAGCGGTTTGAGATTCGAGGACGGCTTCCTCGACGACATCAGACGTCACGTGAAGCACATGGCTAGGTTCGCCGCTGCCTAAATGGCGAAAAAGGAGCACCAGGAACCACCATCGCAGGTTGATGCTGGTGTCACAGTCATCACCCAGGTGTTGGAGGCTTCCGAACCGCGGCCAAGCCGATCCGATCCCGTAGGAGCAAAGAACCAATACGCCGTCAGATTCGCTGATCACATGGCGACTCAGATCGCGTCCGATCTGTTCGAGCGGCTGGAAGACATCAGCGCCACCACCAAGCGAACGGCGGGATCGGCGCGCGGAAAGAAACAACTCGACATCAACTTCAGCACACCGAGGCTGGGCTTGGCGTTGGGAATCTCGCTCAAGTCGGTACACCTCCGTGACGTGAAGGGCTCTGAACGCTACACGCACAACATGAAGCGCAACGAAGAAGAATTGCGCATCGAGGCGAGCGGCTACCACAAGCGACAACCGTACGCCGTCATGGTTGCCGTGTTGTTCCTGCCATTCGACGCTGCCGACGACGGAAAGAAGGACAATCCCTCCTCATTCGGCTCCTGGGTTCGTCATCTGCGCCCGTATTCAGGCCGCGAAGACCCTGAAGACGAAATCGACAGGTTCGAGAAGATCTACATCGGGCTGTACGAACCTGACAGAAGCAATCTTCGCTTCTTCGACGTGCAGACCGCGCCTCCAAAGAATGGCCGGCCTGCAGAGACGCTCAGCTATCGAGAGTTCCTCGGCGAGGTCTATCATGCGTACCTTCGCCGCAACGAAGCAGAGTTCAGGTGGGCAGAGGGTGACGAGGAACCGCTCGACATCGAAGAAGACATCGCCGAGGAAGGTCCCGAAGAAGACGACGAGACCTGAGGCGTCGTCAGCAGAAGTTCGACGGCGAATGCAAGCCACTCGGCGCCGCGATACGCCCGGTGAGCTCGCCTTGCGTACTGCCCTGCGCGCTCTCGGCCTGCGTTACCGGATCGAGGTGATGCTGCCTGGCACGCGTCGCCGGGCGGACGTGGCCTTCGTGCGCGCGAAGGTTGCGGTGTTTGTCGATGGGTGCTTCTGGCATGGCTGCCCCGAGCATGGAACGTGGCCAAAGGCCAACGCGAGTTGGTGGCGCACGAAGATTGAGGCGAATCGGCTCCGCGACCGGGACACGGACCTCAAGCTGCGGAGCGCTGGATGGACTGTGCTCAGATTCTGGGAACACTCGGATGCTACCGTTGCGGCTATCCGCGTGGCGAAGGCTCTGAAGGGGCGGGCGCATGTCTGAAGGGACAGCGAGAATCGTGAACAGGGCATTGGTCGAGATGGTCACCGATGGACCGTGCCTCGCTGGCACACTGGAACAACTCGAGAGCGGTGCGGCCGCAAAGCCGATGCCCGGAGCAGCACTGGCAAAGGTGAGAGCCGACGCCCTTGGGCTGCTTGGCAAGGTACTAGAGGCTTATACGACGAGGGTTGCGCCAGGCGAGGTTGGGATCGGCGGCACCGCCGTGGCCAGCGACGCGGCACCGACAGACGGCCGCCCTCCCACAGGACTCTTGTACGGGCGCGTGCAGAGTGGCAAAACGGTCGCAATGATTACGTTCTGCGCCGCCGCCATCGACAACGGCTTCCGAGTCATCGTGGTGTTGACATCAGATTTCGTCAAGCTTGTCGAACAAACGGCGGATCGCTTCGCCGCCCTCGATGGTCCGCTGATTAAGAACGCACTCCAGTCCGACAACTGGAACGACGACCGTGAGCATGTGAAGAAGCACATCGGCAAGCATGGCGTCGTGTTCATCTGCACGAAGAACCAGCAACGACTGACCTCCCTAGTGGAGTTTCTCGACACGATCGGCGCGGCAGGTTACCCGGCACTCGTGTTGGACGATGAAGCCGATCAGGCGACTCTCGATACGACGGTGCAGGCGCGCACTTCTGGCCGAAAGAACGCGCCGACGCAGCCGAGCGTCATTCATCGAAGGACAGTTCAGGACGACGAAGGACAGTCGATTCGTCAGACACTACGACACCACGTCTTCGTTCAAGTGACAGCAACGCCTTACGCGCTCCTCTTGCAGAATGTCGACAGCGACTTGCGCCCGACCTTTACCCATTTGTTGGAGCCAGGAAAGGGCTACACGGGCGGCGAGGCCTTTTTCGATGTTCCGCACGTCGAGGAGGCACTTCCTCCGCTAGTGTCCGTCGACGAAGACGAGTCCGCCAACATTGAAGGAGCCGCAGAAAGCGGTCCTCCCCTGGGCCTGCAACGCGCATTAGCATTCTTTTTGGTTGCCGCCGGCGCACAGAACGTTCTGGATCCGGTTTCGCGCAGCATGGGCCAGAACTTCCTGTGCCACACCAGCCAGAAAACCACCGAGCACGCGCGCGTGGCGATGCTCATTCGAAACTATTTGAATCGGCTCAGTGACGATCTGGAGGCGGGCGGTTCAGATACTGAGACGATGATGCGTCTGCATTGGGGTTACGACGAGTTGCGTCGGACCATGACGGAACCTCCCGCTTTCGACGATGTCCTGGAGCGAATCAAGAAGCGTCTGCCGAGGAGAGAGGTGCCTGTCGTAAACTCCGCAAACAGTCCAGTCGATTTCGGCCGGCAGCTGAATTTCATCGTAGGCGGCAACATTCTCGGCCGCGGCTTGACGATCGACAACCTGCTGGTGACTTACTACCTTCGACGCGCGAAGGTGTCCCAGATGGACACCGTACTGCAGCACGCCCGCATGTTTGGTTACCGACAACTGCTGATGCCGTACACGCGAGTCTTCCTGCCGGATAGTCTCGGTGCGAGGTTTCATTTCATTCACGTTGCCGAGCAGAATCTCCGACAACAACTGATCGCGAACGGGGGCTTGACCAAGGTAACGGTCGAGACAATGTCCTCCCTTCGCGCAACGCGACTGAACGTATTGGACACTCGAAATCTGGCGGCCTACGAGCCAGGGGGGCACATATATCCCGGGGCTCCGGCGCTTGGACGCAAGGATCTGGAACGAAGTGGGATCATCGAGGCGGCCGTCAAGAGAACACTCGGTGGAACATTGCGCGAAGGCGAGTTCGTGCGCGTCGAACTTCCGGATTTACTCTCCTTACTCCGAGAGTTGCCGTTTGACGAGGACCTGGCCAACATGTGGGACCCGCCGATGCTCGTCCGCGTTCTCGAGCGCATGGCGCCTCGGTATGGTAATCGGGGCTTCATTTATTACCGACCCATGAAAAGGAGGAAGCCGACGCTACCGACTGGCGCGCTCTCTGGCGACGAATTGCGGGATGCCCGGAACCAGCCTGGACCGGTGCTCTGTGTGTTTCGGGACGACGGCCGAGGGCTAATCACGAAGACTAATGGGCGGGAGTACTGGTATCCCAGCTTGGTGCTTCCCTCCGACATGGCGACCCAAGTATTCAACACCACATCGTGATGGAGAGCTCAGCGCAGGCCGCCTCGTTGAGGGAGGCCATCGCGGCCGTCGGTGCGCCTTCGACGGACGGGGCCAACGACTATCGGATCGCGACGTCAGTCGGTCCGGCGTTCTTGGCTCGTGCTCGTTCAGGTGCGCCGACCTTGTTGATTCCGCTCGATGTCGCGCCGGTCACCGTAGGCCGCCGCGGAGGCGGTTTCTCTCTCACTCCTGCAACCCGCGTCGCTTTCGAATACGCCGGCCGCCGCTGGGAACAAGCGGCAGCTGCACTGGAATGCACCGAATCCTCTTTGGTCGATGCATTCTTGGTTCTCGTCATTGACATCTGCCGCCGACTGGCGTCGTCGGCCGGCGAGATTACTTGGCCGACGATTCTTGCTTTGGTCGAGGAATGGCAGATGCTTCTGGCTCGACGGGCTGTGTTGACGCCCGAGCAACAACTGGGTTTATGGGGCGAGCTCTGGGTAATCTCGAAGGCTGTCAATCCAGACTCGCTCGTAGCAGCCTGGCGTGGACCCGAAGGGGAAGCCGCAGATTTCTTTTTCGACGGCATCGCCCTCGAGGTCAAGGTGTCGCGGCGTGCTCACGTGCACCACGTCTCTCAACGCCAGATCGATTTGCCGGTGGGAATGCACAAGGCCTACCTACTGTCGGTTTGGGTTGGGGTCGAGCCTGTTCGTGGAATATCGCTGGCCGAGTTAGTGGACACGGCCCTGGCGCGTGTGTCCGACGCGCCGGCGCTCTTGAAGCAGATCGCACTGCTGGGATACACGCCGCTGGACCGGGACCAATACGGGACGCGATTCATTCCGCTCGACACTCCGCGCTGGTTTCGCGCGGAAGACATGCCGCGAGTGCGAGCGATCGATCCTGGGGTCTCCCAAATTCGATATGTCGTGACCCTCGACATCGATAGGTCCCTCGCCGGCGAGCTCGCGAGCGGTCTTTGGTGTCACTTTTGCCAAGCTGAACCGTCGGTCGTAGCCCCTCCGATCGAATTGTCATGAAACTCGCCGCTCTGCTCGCCGCACAGTCGGATGAGGACCTTGAGCGCCTTGCTCTTGAGCATGTCCGCACCGACAAGAAGCTCGCGAGGCCGCAGCTCTGTAATTTCTTGGAAGGTGCGCTCCGCAGCTACCGCTTCGTGAACGACTTCATCACCAATCGGCAGCCTCCGACATTTGCGGTCCTGACTTTGCTGCTCGATGCGCCCGGGTACGAGCTGCCCAGGGATGGCTTTCGCGATCGGGTCATGACGGAGACCCGCCGGCTTGCGGACCTGATCGACTCCGGAGACTTAGTGGCACGCGACGATCAATTGCGTCTGTATCGTCGTGCGCTGTACGAGGCGCGTCGCAACGATCTCGATCTGAACAGCTCAGAGGCCGCCCTCCTTGCTTTGTTGCGCCGCGAGAGTGGCATCACGCAGGTGGAACACTTCCTGATCGAGCATCATCAGGATCTCCGCGAATTCTGGGACAAGGACGATTCCTTCGCACACGAGAAGAACGCGCTACGTTCTGCGGGCCTATTGTTCGTTCGTGACGACCGGGTTGTGATTCCTGAGGAGATCGCCCCAGCGATTTGGCAGACGTTGGGCATCGATATGCCGACCGATAGTGCGCGCAGACTCTTCGGCTACTTGAGCAATAGTGAGATCGCGAGCGCTCTCGAAGGGGCGGGATCGCGCACGTCAGGAAGCAAGGAGGCTCGCCTCGAGCGAATGCTCCTCGAGAGAATTCAACCCCGCACAGTCTTGCGCTCGGTCGGTTTGTCGACTCTCAAGGACATTTGCCGCGAAACCGATGCATCAGTTAGCGGAAACAAGGACGAACTTATCGAGCGGATCGTTGCGCATTTCGCGCAACGGAAGGACCAACGGGACGAGGACCCAGTCGAGCCACCCAGGCGCGAGCCGCGGCGGCTTGACCAAGAGCACTTCGAGACTCTGTTCAGCGTGTTGCTTCACCAAGAGCTCACGGATATCCTTCGCCGGTTTCCTGACCTGCGGCAGACGGGCACCAAGGAGATCCGGATACGAACGCTGTGGGAGGCGCATCTCTCCGAGACCACTTTCCTAGGCGAGTTGATGAATCGCCAGCTCGAGGATGTTCTGCATCGGCTCGGCAAACGACTCGGTGGTTCGAAGAACGATCGGATCGAGCGAATCATTCATCATTTCGCCGGTGCGGCCCTTCCCCAAAGCGGGTCCTCAGAGGCCAACGCTGTCAGCACGGATCGGCCCTTGGAAAGGGCGCCGATCGACTCAGAAGTGCTGACAAATCAGGGCCTGTTTCGGCAAAGAGCATCGAATCCGCAGGCGTCTCTTCAGCCGTGGCTAGAGCAGCTACTCGACGGGATCGGTCAAGTCCGTTGTTATGCGACCGAGGACGCGAACCCGACGAAGCAGCTGAAGAACAAGCTCTCCCAGGCCGCCGCCGCGAGCGGCGGCTTACTCGTACTGATGCTGGCGGATGAAAGTTCGTTTGCGAAGGCACGTGAAGCTCTGATTGAACGCTGGATGGCCAACGCCGAATGGCCCAAGAGCGTTGCCTGTGTGGCTCTCGCGTATCCCCTCTCAGGTCCCACCGTCGAGGCCATCATCGAGCGCACGGAGAGCCCCTGGGCGCCGAGGCTCCGCAGCAGACTCTTCCCATTGGCGGAAGTCATCAGCGTACGGACCGATGACCGCGACCAGCCGACCACATTGGCCAGCGCACGATGCGGGCGATGCGGGCATGCGTTGCCGACGGCCGCAAAATTCTGCCCTAATTGCGGCAAAGAAGTTGATGTCCCGGGACGAGCCACCTGATTAGCAGAAATGGCTGAACACGACTGGTCGCGCGACGAAGTTGAGGCAACTGTCGCCGACTACTTTGACATGCTCCGCCACGAGTTGGCGGGCGCGCGGGTGAACAAGAGCGAGCACAACGAACGACTGCGTGACGTGTTGCAGAGGCGCTCGAAGGGTTCGGTGGAGTTCAAGCACGCCAACATCAGCGCTGTCTTGACCCTCCACGGCTACCCTTATATCGATGGGTACAAGCCGCGATCCAACTTCCAGGCATTGCTCGAGCAGGTCGTCCTAGAGTATCTGGACGTGCATCGAGATTTCTTCGATCTGCTGATCAGTGGCCCACTGCTCAATCCAACGACATCTCCGGATCCGCGAGGGATCGAAATCGACCGCTTGGTCGAAGCACCGCCGGAGAACATGACTGTCCCGCAGACGGTGTGGTCCCCGACAGCTCGCCTTGCGCGGTTCGACTTCGTCGCGCGCGACGCGGCGAATCGCGATCTGGGGAGACGAGGCGAGGAGTTCGTTCTGGAATTCGAGCGCAGGCGACTACACGATGGCGGCGGAGCCGACCTCGCGAAGCGCGTCGAATGGACGGCCCGCGTCAAAGGTGACGGCGCAGGCTACGACATCCAGTCATTCGATCCCAGCGGCAGACCGAGATTGATCGAAGTCAAGACGACCGGCCTGGGCAAGTACTTCCCGTTCAATGTCACGGTGAACGAACTGCGTTGCTCAGAGTCGCGTCCGGAGGAGTTCCACCTTTATCGGGTCTTCAACTTTGGACCAGACGCCCGGCTGTACATGCTTCCGGGGGCCCTCTCCGGGTCCTGCCACCTCGAAGCAACGCAATATCGCGCCTTCGTCCAATACACTCGACCGTAGCGCCGAGCGTCTCGCCTCGCGACCGGATTCTGAGGAGAGTCTCGTTGGAAAGCACGCATCAGCATTGGGCATGTTTCAACGTTCGCCGTCCAAGATTCGAATCAGCGCCTCGGCGTTCCCAAGCGCGTCGTGCACGGGATGATGATCGTGCTTCGTCCGTCGGAGCCGCTTCCACCTCTGGGTATTTCGGAAGTCACCGACCAGCCCGGCATAGAAGTCGGCAATGCGCCTCCCTGAATGGCCGAACGGGTTCTCGCCGAAGTAGCGCCAGAAGTAGAAGTTGATCCACTGGAAATCGTAAGCCGGATTATCTGAAACGAACACCACCGGCATCCGAGGGGTCAACCATTCCCGGAACTGACGGAAGGTGTCTTCAGAGCAATCGACGCCGTGGAAGGTCTCGACCCGGCTGTCCCGGAGAGCGTTGACGTCGACAGCACCGAACTCCGTCATGTCGCCGACAGACGGCGCACCGACGCCGAAGGGTGCCTCGCAGTCAACGACGATCAGGGTTCCCATCAATCCTCCGGCAATCCTCTGGCGTGTTCAGAATTAATGAACAGCGCGAAATTCTGAACACTAGACCGTCCACGATCCGTCAGAGATCTGGCAGTTTGATGACAGTCGGCGCGTTGACGAGTCGGTACGCCTCATCGACCACACTGACGTTGTAAATCGGGATGCCCTGATGCTCATATCGGCCGAAACCGCCGTGGACGTGTCCGCAGATCACGATCCTCGGTCGCACTCTCTCGATCGCATCGAGCAGTTCACGGCTCCCCACATGGTCGACACGACCGGAGTCCAGGTTAAAGGTGTAGTCGCCGTAGTAGAGCGGAGGTTGATCCGACACCAAGATGTCGATGGCGGCGGGGGTGGCCGCGTAGACGCGCTCGAGATCGCTTGGCCGCTTCATGAACGCCCACCGCATGAATGTGTTGGACCATGGCGTTGCCCACACGGAGAGATGTCCATCCGCGGATCCTGGGTGCAGCACCGTTGTGCCTTCGTCCACGAGGATCTGAAGGTCCGTCGAACGCGCGAGTGCAGGCGAGTCAGCGCGAAAGCTACAGGCTTGTCCGCACCAATCGTGGTTCCCCCACGTGAGGAGCTTGTGTACGGCCGGCGCGGCTGCGAGCCACGGTCGGACCTGTCGATCGAACCATGCCTGCTGCTGAAGCGGGTCGTGCATCGCCATGAACGGTCCGAACCGGTCCGGGCAAACGTCACCGGCGACGATCAAAAGATCGCATGGCGGGATCTCTGGCAGGAACCCGTGCTGATCGCTGAGGGCAACAATTCGCATACGGACCGACGACGTCAGTGTCGCATCGTCGCCCAGGCTTCAGCCAGCACACGAAATCTGTTGCCGCGAGTCGCCAATCGTCGTCGTGCATCGATGACGTTCCCGACCGTGAGTGCCCAGCGTCAGCATCGCCTCACGGCACTTGTTCAGCCACCAGGGTTCTATCGGCCACTGCAGCGCGAGCTGATTCAGTGCCACACCTTCACGAGCTTGCGGCCCGAGCGCGCGACGCAGACGTTGTCCTTGACGATGAACGCTTCGACCCAATGGGTGCCCGCGTAGGCCGTTGTCTCCCAGCGCACAGTTCCCTTCTGCTCGGCGCTGAACTCTCCGCGGAGCGCGCTCTGCGCCGCGGCCTCGTGGCCGGTGTTCACCACCTGCCAGTAGACCTCGTAGGGGGCGGCCACGCTCGTCTCCGCCGTGAACTTCAGGGCGACGTGCTTGGGCACGCCGCGCGAGGAGAGCTGCCACAGACGGCGGCCTTTCTTCAGCGCCGGGTTGACCCAGGCGCTGACGCTTACGCGCCCGCTGTTCGTCATGCGCCATGGGACGGCGGCAGCGTGTGATGCGTCGGCGAGCGCCGGCACGTCGCTCACAGGCTGGATCTTCTGAAGGTCGCCCGAACCGAGGCCGAAGCGCCGCGTCGCGATATCGGGCGCGGCGGCGCCGTCGCGCGCGCTCATGGCGAGCAGATCAGTTTCAACCGCCTTCAGCCAGCGCTCGAACGCATCCTTTCGCCCCGGGTTCTCGTTCCACTTGTCGGCGAAGTTCTCGCCGGGGTGAACGGGGTTCGCGACCCACCACTTGCCGTCGCGGTTCTCGATGTAGCCCGGCATCGCCCTGACGATCTGGAGCAGCGCGTCATAGGTCTGCGGCTGACCGCTATACGCGCGCGCGGCGAGCGTCGTGATGATGATGGATGTCGGCCGGTCGTCAGCGTCCGGCGAGAAGCGCAAGTCCCGGTGACGTTTCAGCAACTGCACGGCGCGCTGCAGAGGGGTTCGCACGCGCCATACGGGAATGTCCTCGACCGAAACACTCGCCGCCTTGGCCATCGCCTCGCGCAACTGCGTCACCTGCGGTCCCATGCGCGCATAGAACCAGTCGGCGTAACCGATAGGATTGCTGAACTGCCAGCGCACGAGTTCGCGGTCGGTCAGAAGGATGCTGGTTCCGGACCGCTCCGCGTCGGGAATGGCCGGGAGCACATCGAGATGGAACCGGTCGCCGTAGAGCAACTGCCAGCAACGCCGCCGCTCTTTGAGGATCTTCTTCAGCTCCTCGTCGGCCTTGAGCCGGTTCCCGACGCGGTCCTTAAGCTCCTGTTGTGTCGTCGATTCCTTTGCGATTTTCAGGCGGCACACGAGATCGATGTCGAACTCGTCGCGCGCCGTCAGCGGCCTGATTGGCGTGCCGAGCCGGAAGGAGCCCTGCGGATACAACTCCGGCTCGTATTGTCGCAAAGGCGAGTCCTCGTCGCCGAGCCATGCGGCGACGGCTTCGTACTTCGCGATGGCTTCGTCGGCGAGATCATCAGGGATGTCGAGCAGCCGCGCGACGTCCTCAAGGCTCTTGCTGAGTTGCGGGATGAGCAAATCGAATGGGTTCGTCATGGCGTGTAGAGCGGTGTGAATGTGGGCGCGCGATGATCGACGAATTGGCGGTGAACGTCGGGCATGATGTGCCGGCTATGGTGGCGCGCGCGAGCGACGAGTGCGTCCAGGCCGGATAGGTTGTCGATGCTGACGTCTGCGGCCGGCACGCGCGGATCGATCCTCAGAACGTGTTCCTTGCCGAGGAGATAGCGCGACTGGTTGTTGACTGCGATACTGCTTGACCGGATCAGCACGTCGGTCACGGAGCGCGCCCACAAAAGTGCTCCCGCTCGGTCCAGAAAGTGCGGACGGCGTACGACCGCGTCATAGGTGCCGACGCTCAAGAGACGGATGCGGTCGAGCGGGACGTCCAGCGTGCCGACGGCTTCGATGATGCCGACCATCGCCGGGTTGTTGGCCCAGACACCGCCATCGATCAGCCGCAACCGGTCCACCTCCCGGCAGGCCGGGAAATAGGTCGGCGCCGCCGACGTCGCGAGCGCGACTTTCCACGCCGGCACGCGGTAGTCGCGGCGCAGCCGCTCCGCGTGGGGCGTGCGGAAGATGTAGACGTCGTCGTCGCCAACGTTGTACGACGGCACGACAAGGCGCTTCGTGCTCTCTCCGAAGGCGCGGTCGCCGAACGTGGTACGCAGGCCGGTTTTCAGCGCGTCGGCTCGGTACTTGCGCCAGAACCACCACAGGGCGGATCGCAGCCGGAGCGGATTGCTGAAGATGCGCGGCCCATGCTCGATATAGAAGGCGAGAATGTCGGCGGGACGGAGGCCGAGGCCGAGCGCCAGCGCAATAATCCCGCCCGTCGACGTGCCGGCGATTAGGTCGAAATGGTCGACGAGGCGGACATTGAGATCCTCCTCGATGGCGGCGAGGATAGCGGCCGAGAATACGCCGCGAATGCCGCCGCCGTCGAGCGACAGTATCTGGAAGCGCTCAGCTTCTGTCGGGGCCGACGCTGGTAACTCCTGCTCCAATGAAGCCCTTTCGATGATGAGATGCTGATGAGCCAGTCGCAGTATGCCGCAAGGGCGTGACAGGGTAGGTCACGCCTTCGCCGGAGAAGACAAAAACGCTCGCCCGGCGCGGGCGGAAAACTGGCGAGTCCCCGGCGTCAGGGAACAGCGTTATCCTTCCCGATTCGGTAGCGGGGGCCGATCCGCCAGCTTCTGTCCGGCGGCCTTCTTCGCCCAGTAGCCACGCGGAGGCTTGGGGATGTCGAGCAGGGCACAGGCCTTGGCGATGGCCACATCAGACACGCCGTACCGCCGCGCCACTTGCTGCGTGGGCTCAGTCCAGACCTCGTTGTACAGGCGCTGGCGATCGTACCGTGAAGGAGGGAACCGCGCGGGTGTGGGCTTCGCTGTAGTGGGCGAGTCCGGACCTGCCCTTCGCCCGGCAACGTGCTTCACCTGGCGTTCAGCGCTGGCCCGACGCCGATTGACCTCCGCCAGGATGCTGCGCATCTTTTCTGTTCGGACGAGGTCCCTCAGAATCTTCTCGTCGCAGGCTTGATGCGTGCGAAGAAGCTCGGCCACGGCAAGAATCCCTTCGCCATCGACGCGATAAAGCGCGCGCCTCGTATCGGCGACCGCCCGATCATCCGGCGTCCACTTCGCACCCCGCTCGAGCAGGAGCCGCAATGCATCGAGCGACTTCCCAAGCCGAGACGCTGGAACGGTGCTGTGCCGAGAGGTCAAGTACGATGGTTCCCAGATCGTCTCCTTCCAGCCAAAGTAACGAAGACACGTGTCCAGCACCGTCGAACCGCTGTCGGCCTTGTCGTTGACGTCGGCGCCGAGGCTGACAAGGTACGCCACGGTCTCCGGAGTCGTGATGAGCGACGCCGCGGCGGCCATTAGCTCCCGCAGATCGTCGGTCGCCGGGTCCGGCTTCAGCCGCTTCAGGATCTTCGGCTCCTTGCTCCGGCAGGCAATCTGGAGCGCCGACTGCTGATACTCCGGATCCTCCAGCGCATCGTTGCTGTCAAGGTCGTCGGTCGCCAGTCCCTTTGCCCGCGGATTGGCTCCCAACCACATGAGCAAACTGACCCACTTGAGGTCCTCATCCTGACAGGCCTGGCGCAAGGCCATGTCCGCCTGCAATTGCAAGGCATTCGCGAGGTACGGACGCGCACGCTTACAGTCGAGAAAGATTCCGAGTGCGGCCTTCACGCGCGCTTTGAACGCGCGCGCGAACGGGGCGTTTGTGACCGGGTCGGCACCATGGTCGAGGAATAGCTGCGCGACTCCCCGGTCCCAGGTTTCGATCACACTCTGGAATGACACGCCGCAAATACTCGCACCGTGGTTCAGCGCGAGCTGCATGACGGAATGCTGCCCACTCCAGCATGCTTGCCTCAACACGTCATCCTTCTCCGACTGGTCCTCCTCGTGCCGCAAGAGAAACTCGATCAGACTGTGGAATCCCGTGTTCAGCGCCACCCTCATGGGTGTCTGACGGTAGTGGGTCGGCACCGACAGCGATTTGCCCGCCGCAGCCCACGCCTGCAGCTCGAACAAGCGCCCCTCGCGACAGAGGCGCAGCAACTGCTCGGCCTCCTCATCACGCGGAGGCTTCGGACGGGACGCACGCGGCTTTGCCGGCTGCCGCGTCGGCGTCGGCAACACGGATGATGCCGGTTGAGCAGCGCGAGCGGCTGCCTGCTGGTCCCGAATGCGCTGTGACCAGTGCATGAGATCGTAGCGGGGCATGCTTGATTGTCGCCTTGCTGACACTACCGCTGCTAGCAGAGAGCCCGTCGCTGTTTTGCCCAGCGTCGCCATCAGTTGCCGTGAGACACATCAGCGCCTGCGCCCGTTGACGCCCTGCGCTTCCCGCGTTAGCATCAACTCCTCACCACTCGCCTCGTCCCCGCGTCGCCCGGCGCGGAGGAGCGCACGCGCCCCCCAAGGGCGTGCTTGCGGGGCTCGCCAGCACAAACGATTGCGGTGCTACGCCCGATCGTGCGTGCTCAGTTCGGAGCTGCTCGAGCCCAAGTGGCCGAGCGTCGTTTGGGTCGCTGAAAACCGAGGACGACCGCAACTTGCGCCTTGCCGGCGGAAGCGACCAAGTCGCTTCGTACCGGAACTCCTGAATCCAACTTCCCTCGGCCAAAGCACTGGAGGTATGCCATGGAACCGAGAGACGTTGCCCCGGGATCAGACGTCGAGTCGCGGTGGTTCGACGTCAGGACAGCCGCGAAGTACCTCTGCATGACACGTCATGCGATCTACCACCGGATCAATCGATGCCAGTTACCCTTCATCAGGGATGGCCGGCGGGTTCGCTTCGACCGCGATGCGCTCGATCGCTGGATGCGGAAGGGGGAGAAGTATGGCTTTGCGGAAGCGCGGCGGCATCTGGTACTTCCGGAAGATGATCAACGGTCGGCTGTTCCGCGAGTCCACCGGGTTCGCCGACAAGAAGGCCGCCGAGCGGCGGGCCAACGAGATCGAACTCGACATCCGCGCCGGCGTTCACGGTTGGAAGAGCACGATCCCGAGCTTCGCTGAATGGTGGGACGTCTATCGCAAGACGTACACGCCGCTGAAGTCGGCGAGAAACCGTGACGCGCAGATCGTCGCGCACTTTCTCCCGCACTTCGGCGCCAGGCGGCTCGACGACATCACGAAGTCCGACATCGTCCGCTATCTCAATCTGAGGCGGACGCAGATGACTGGCAATCCGGGCCACAAGAAGCGCCGTCTCGTGTCTGACAGCACGGTGCGGCGCGAGCGTGGCCTGCTGCAGTCGATCTTCGAGCGCGCGATCGACGAGGGCCACGACATTCGGAACCCGTTCCGCGGCATCAAGCGTGGGAAAGATAAACCGCGGACTCGCGTTCTGACGCTCGATGAAGAGACCCTGCTGCTGGAAGCGCTTCACCAGCGCTTCCAGCGCTTCGTCCGGTTCGCGCTCGGGACCGGCTGTCGTCTGGACGAGATCCGCGGCATCGCTCCCGAGCGCGATATTGACTGGATGCGAGGGACAGTTCATGTCATCGGCAAGTTCCGTAAGGAGCGTCATGTGCCGATGCAGCCCGATGCCCGAGCGTCGCTGGAGGAGCAGCTTGAGGAGGAAGGCAAGCTGTGGAAACAGAATCCGCAGCGGCTACGTGAGGTCCTGGCGGAAGGGTCAGCGCGGGCGAAAATTCCGTCCATCACTCCGCACGTGCTGCGCCACACCTTCGGGACGCGCTGGCTTCAAGCCGGCGGCGATATCTACAAGCTGTCGAAGATCCTCGGGCACTCGAGCGTCGCAGTGACGGAAGCGCACTATGCGCACCTGCTGAAAGAGGATCTGGTGGCGGCGAGCCAGCAGGTAAAGATCCCAGTCGCGCCGAGAGGGACAGGAAGCGTCGTGCGGATGTCACGACAGGGAGCTTAGAACCTCACATGGATTGCGCGCACGAACACGTGACCTGCCTTAATCAGTACGAGACGATCCGCAAGTACCGTTGTGCGGACTGCGGCGGCGTGTTCATGTGCGCATGCGAGCAAGACTGGGCCCTGACATTCTTGCCGCACCAAACACGGGCAGGCTCTGAACTCGGAACCGGACTGCGGCCACCCGTGTCTGGCTTCGCGCCGGGGCTCTGCAGCGAATGTAGAGATGAAACGCCGCAGCGCCATCCGGTGGCCGCAATCTACGGTCGTAAGGGGAAGATTGAGCGATTTTACTGGAGAGAGATCCGCCGAGACTCTTATCTGGCAATGCTTGCGTACTTGAAAGAGCGCGGAGAAAGGGTAACCGACGTCTTCGATTTCCAGAAGCGCTTTCCGGGTGTCGAGGAGGAGCTGGAGCGCGCGGCCAAAAAGGCCTGGCAAATCCGCCACCGGCAATCGCCAAGGTACGACACTAGAGAACAAACGGAAGCCAGTTTCTTGGCTCGTGTGTCAGTTCCGACGCGCGACGTGCGGGCGGATTACGTCCAGATATCTCATCGCGGTCGAACTATCGGCAAGTGGCGGGCCGGCACTGAACAGAACGTCTCGGCGGAAGAACTCGTTGCAGGAGTCCTTGAGACGGAAGGCTACCGAGTTCTGTCGTGTGAACGGAAACTGATCTCGGTTTGGGTTGCGACGTTCCTTGTCGATGTGGTGCAGGATCCGTCGGATCCCCGCCAACAGCTGGTCATGAGAGGCTCAACGCGGAACTGGAAGCGAGGCCGACCGACTCCACAAATCAGGTTCCACCTCCCGGCTGACTTTGGTTCGGCACAGTACTACCTGAGGAGACAAACCCAGTTTGATGATGCTCTTGACGCCCTCAGTGACGTGAAGGATCTGTCGGCTGAATTCGAGCGTCGGACTGAACGGGCACAGCTTCTGCGGGATTATCTGTGGGCCGCTGATGACGCTGCGGAGCCGCTGGCTCGTAGCGCACTCGCGATAATTCCGCGGGAGACGGTGGTGTCCGCGTTGAGATGGGCCATCGCGAACTTCTGGGCCAGACAACCGGGCTGGCCAGACCTGTTCGCATGGAACGACCTGGGCTACCACTTCTGTGAGGTGAAGTCGCCCCACGACGAACTATCTCTTGAGCAGATGCAATGGTTCGAGTGGGCTGTTGAGCACGCACATGTACCATGCGAGATCGCTCGCGTGAAGCCCAAGAACACGAGATGAACGCTCAAAGCCACGCGCGATATCACCGTCCAAACAGTCCCGTTCCTGCGTCATGCGAGGCAATGAGGCCAGAGTCGAGATCTGCCATCTCACCTTCGCCCTCCGAGTGGAACAGGCACTCGCTCAGTCGCGCCGTGGAGAGTTGCAGCGGCAGGAAGGCTTGCAGAACGTCGACGATTCGATCACGCGTGAGTCGCTCGGTCGCGATCGAATTCTACGCTTCGCCATCAGTCGCCCAGACGAGCACCTCGCCGCCGCTGGGGTGGGCTCAAAATTGGGCCCACGAATTTCTTGATGCTGCAAATTGTTCGAGCAACAGCACTTCTCAAGGTCACCCCAGCTTGCCTTGGGCGCAGGGGGTCGCTGGTTCGAATCCAGTCGCCCCGACCACTTTTCGAGTGTAAGTTCCACTCTAAGATTTTTAGGCTTAGAACGGAGAGCTGGTTGTCACCTCTGTCCCGTGATTTCACATTCAGATTCGCGGCTCACGTGAGGCTCGACGCGCCTTTCGATTGGCCGCTCGGAGCCGTTCGGCTTCCAATCCTAGAATCTAGAGGGATACCTGCAGGCGCTGCGAGCCCGTCGCCTTACGATGATTCGATGGCTGAGCGTGAGCTTCTTTCTGTCGGCGTCGAGTGCTATGCAGGCCACCGCGGTGAGCAGACGCCACGCACGCTGATTCTCGGAGATCGTCGCATCGCAGTCGCGGAAGTGCTCGACGCGTGGCTGGCGCCCGACTACCGGTATTTCAAACTGCGAGGCACGGACGGCGACACGTATCTCGTCCGCCACGATGAGCGCTCCGACACCTGGGAACTGACGATGTTCCGTGCTTCACGCGTTGACGGATGAGGGAGTGAGCACAATGCCCCGCAGGTGAACTGCTGCAGTAGCGCTATGATCCCTGGTCGCCGACAGCGATGCTGGGACCGAAGTGCATGCCGCGGTCATACGGATTCGTCGGCCGACGGTCCGTACATGCCAGGAATCGGCACATGCAGGAGCCGCAGATAAACCCCGAGCTGCGCTCGGTGATGCACCAGGTGGTTGATCACCATGAGGCGCATCAGCAGCGCGCGCGATTCCGATACGAGCACGCGCGGTCCCATGCGCATGGTCCAGTTCTCGCGCAGCTTGGCGTCGTCGATCCCCGCGATCGCCGACTTCAGGCGGGTGACACCCGCATCAAAGGCCTCCAGAAGCCCGCTCGCCGAGTCGTGCGGCGCCTGGGGCTGACGGGTGGCGACGTCCATTTCGTCAGTCGTGAGAATGTTCGCGCCGTGGTGGGGAATGTTGGCGACGTGGGTGGCGAGCGCGGACAGCGTCCGTGACTTCTCGTGCGGTTGCCACGCACCCTTGCCGACAGGATAGCGCTCGAGAAGGCGGCGGGTGGACGCCATCTCACGGTCGAGATCGATGAACAGATTCTGCATAGCGATCCTATCCTAGATCGTCACGCGCTGTGTGGTTGCAGAACGTCACTCCAGCGCCGCGCGAATTCGTTCCAGCAGTTCCGGCCCTGGCATCGGTTGCGGTGAGCTCCGATACAGAGCGGCGGTTCGACGCACAGCCTCGAGGCGTCTGATTTTGTCCAACGTCGCTGGAAACGCGTGCGCGGAGTCTTCGCTCGCGAACAGTAATGCGTCAGCGTCGACACGCTTCATCGCCTGCGCTCGCGGCAACCGACGGCTGCAGCGGCAGGCGTTCGTCGGATCCACAAGGCCGCAATGCGCGCGCGTGAACTCGATCACAGCTTCACGAGCACGCGACAGACGTTTGCGAAACGCCGCCGGTGAAATGCTCAGAATGCTCGCCGCCTCGACTCCGTCCATCTCCAGTATTTCGCCCAGAATGTACGCGAGACGATGCGGACGATCCAGGCACGTGAGGAGGCCATGCATGCAACCCACTTTGACCTCCTCGAGTAGCAACGCCTGGTCGGCCGGCCATTCATCTTCGGCC
>Ga0075431_100000700_pt1 | contig 28909 bp, 27 predicted proteins | sample RhiMetdeltSRZDD5_FD_75297 | JGI IMG/M metagenome (GOLD analysis project Ga0075431, IMG submission 75297) | Populus rhizosphere microbial communities from Tennessee, USA - Rhizosphere MetaG P. deltoides SRZDD5 | ecosystem: Host-associated > Plants > Roots > Rhizosphere > Soil | place: USA... | reverse complement strand
CCTCGTGTGGGGTCGTCGGCTTGTCGTTGAGGTCTTCACCGGCCGAGCTCCAGTGACCTGCGGTCGGCACCGTGAGGCTCCAGCCGGGAGCGATGTCGAAGTCTTCGCCGCTGAGGATTGCTCCGGCCGTGGGTGCGCCTATCAGCCTGGCGCGACTCCACGTCTTCATGCCCCAGGCGAAGCCTTCCGCAGCACTGCCGGTGCCGGGGCCGATCAGCACGACGACCGGGGCGCGATAGCGTTTGGCGCCGAGGTCCTCGATGCCGAACGCCGCTGCGCCGCCGCTCTTTGAGAGCGCGTCCAGAACATCCTGCGTGCGATAGCGACCGATCACCTTGGGTGCGGCGGCGACATCGCTTGCCTGGACCGGTCGGCCGAGCTTCTGCAGGTACGGGCGTGCCAGCAGCGCGAACGTCGCGTCGGTGCGATCGATGAAGTAGCTCGCGAGTCGCATCGCCGAGACGTTGCCGCCGCTGTTGGCGCGGATGTCGATCACGAGTCCCTGCGTGCCGCTGAGCTCGCCCATGGCCTGGTCCGCGAGCTCCGCTGCGCCGTCGTCGAAGCGATCGGCGCGGATGTAACCGATGGTCTTGCCCGGTGCGACGCGGATGCGGGCCCAGCTCCAGCCCGGGTGCTCTTCCGGAAACAGCCAGGACTCGCGGCGGATTTTCAGCTTCGCTGTGCTGCCGTCGCAGCGTTGGACGGTGACGTCGGCGAGCGTGCCGGCAGTGCCGCTGAGGGATTCGGTGCCGCCTACGATGCGATCGCCCGGACGCAGTCCTTTCGCCCGAGCATCGGACAGCGGCGCGAGCTCGAGCACTGTGTCGGCGCCGTCGATCGGCTCGATCCGCGCACTCAAATCGACGCCGGATTTGCCGGCGACGAAATGATAGATGTGGAGGTGGGATGACTTCAGCTCCCCGAGCATCTGGGCGAGGAGCTGCTGCAGGGCTGCCTCATCCGTGACCTGGTCGAGGCGCGCGCGGTAGCGGGCCTGTACCGCTGCCCAGTCGACGCCGTGGAACGCGGGGTCGTAGAACTGATCGGTCACCGTCTTCACGGTGGCGTCGAAGATCCGGGATCTTGTGTCTGCGAAGGAGTCCGCGGCCAGACTGCGCGCAGCAAAGAGAACGGCCGCGGCCGCCACGGCCGCGGCGGACGAATTCACCTTCATCGGATCCTCCCCATTTCACGCATAATGCATGCATGCACGTGCTGCAAACCGACCGGCTCACCCTGCGGCGATTCACGCTCGACGACGCCGAATTCATCTTCAGACTCGTCAACGACCCTTCCTGGTTGCAGTTCATCGGCGACAAAAACGTGCGCAACCTCGACGATGCGCGCCGCTACCTGCGCGAGGGGCCGCTCGACTCGTACGAGCGCTACGGGTTCGGCATGTTTCGCGTCGAAGAGCGCGAAACCGGCACGCCGGCCGGCATGTGCGGCCTGATGAAGCGGGAGACGCTGCCGGACGCCGACGTCGGCTATGCGTTCCTGCCGGAGTTTCGGGGGAAGGGCTACGCGTTCGAGGCCGCCGTCGCGATGCTCGACCACGGCCGTCGTGTCTTCGGCCTGAAGCGCATCCTCGCGATCGTATCGCCCGGCAACGCGAACTCGATTCGCGTGCTGGAAAAGGCCGGCATGAAGTTCGAACGCTCCGCGGAGTTCCGGCCCGGCGACCCCGTCAAGATCTTCGCGCGCGAGTGGACGTAGACGGTAGACGGTGCCGGGAGAGAAAAAGAGGGGAAACTGCACAGCGCAGCAAACCAGTCTTGCTGCGGTGCTGAGTTTTCCCCGATTTTCTCTCCCGGCACCATTCTTGCTTTCTCCTCTGTAGGCCCGTCTTTCTGGCGTCGGATTCCTGGCGCTGTGTGACGGCCGTCACAGGAGCTGGCGATGTTCGAGATTCTGCCCAATCCGTCTTTCGAGACGATGATGATGGTCGGCCGCGCGGTGTTGCTGCTCGGCGCGTTCTGGGTCTTCGCGCTCGCGTTCAGCCGCTGGCGGCGGGCGGACGAGCGGCAGATGCAGCACCTGGCCAACGAGCTGCAGCGCACGTTCGCGGAAGTCCGCAGCCTGCACGAGACGCTCGCTGTGATGAATGCGCGCATGGAGTCGCTGAGCGAGCGAGCGGAATCGGAGTCGCGCCTGGCGCCCGCAGGGGTGGTCAACGGCCAGCGTGGCTATGACCTTGCGGCCCGGCTCGCGAAGAATGGCGCTGGCGTCGAGGAGTTGATTGCGAGCTGCGGGATCACGCGGCACGAAGCGGAGCTGCTGAGCCGCCTGCACGTGGCGAAATCGAGAGAGTCGGCGGCGACATCGTGGAGCATGCGGGCGAAGGCCGAAGCGCCGGCTCCGGCTCCGCCGCAGCAGCAGCCGGCGGGTCGCAAGCGCGGTTCGATCCTGAGCGTTGTGGGGTAGGTCGGGCTTCAGCCCGACTTCCGGGAGAGTCGGCTGAAGCCCGACCTACAGCCCGAACACCAACTAACCCTTGTTCTTCCCCGCAACCGACCACGCAAAGGCGAGCACGTGCGCGACGGCCACATACAGCTCGCGGGGAATTTCTCGTCCCAGATCAATCCGCGACAGCGCTGCGGCAAGCGCCGAGTCCTGCTGCAGCGGCACCTTGTGATCGCGCGCCACCTCCACGATGCGTTCGGCGACAGCGCCGCCGCCCTTGGCGACGACGCGCGGCGCGCCAGAGCCACTGTAGTGAAGCGCGACAGCCAGCGGTGGGCGAGGGCGCTCGTTCATGCGCGTACATCCAGCAGCCGCGCAGCTCGCACACCCATGTCGCCCGCCGGCATGCCATGCAGACACACGACGCGATCCACATTGAGTCCGGACTCCGTGAGCAACGCTTCGAGCTCATCCGTTCGCTGCGCCAGCGCCGCGACAACTGCAGGCGACTCAGCTCGCAACTGCACGCCGATGCGCTTGCCGGTCAGCGTGACCTTCGCGTGCAGGGCGCCGATCGCGCCGAGATCGACGGCAGCCTCGACCGTCCAGGATTCCGCACCATCGCTATCGCGACGACGCGACCCGTCGCGCTCGATCTTCAAGCGCAGCACCGCCGCGCGATCTTCGTGCCGCACCGGCAAGTCGATCAGCATCGACTGCACGGTCGGATCGGGCGCGCTGTTCGAAATCTGTACCGTTGTCAGGCGCGCAAGCGTCCCTTCGGTCTGCCGCGCCAGTTCGTTCAACTGCCGCGTCGGCTCATCGAGCACCGCCAGCGTCGCTGGCGCGCCGGGCAGGGAAGTGAGCGGTCCGCGCGCCGTCGGCACGGGCGCAGGCATCGCATCATCGGTATGGGCTGAAGTAGGTCTCGCGCCCTGCGTCTGCAGCGTGCGATTCAGCGTGAGCAGCAGCGTCTTGAGATCCCCAGCAAAGCGCGCATCCGGCGGACCGCGGTGCGCAGCGAGATTCGCTTCGAGGAACACGCCTGATCTGGCGATCGCGGTCTCCAGCGCCTTCGGATCCGCGAGCGCATCGGCCTCTGGCAGCGCATGCCACAGCTGCGCCGCAGCCTGCACGACCGCACGCGGCAGCGCTTCGACTCCACTCTTACGCTGTGCGATCCACGCGAGATTGGCCAGCAGCAACGCAGGGCTTTGCTGTCTCGGCACGAACTTGCGGAGCGCATCGGCGACGACAGCGCTTTGCGCCGACGACTCGGTCGGCTGCGTCGAGATCGTTTCGAGCGCGAGCACCGGGCTGTTGCGCAACACGCGCAGCTGCAGGCGCTCGCCGTCCTTCGGTCCCGCGACGTCTCCCGACGCGACGCGGGCCGGATGCCGCTGGCCGGCAATGTCGAGCCATAGCTGGCCGCCGCGAGGATCGCGCACGGCAACGGCTTCGAGGATGGCGCCGACGCGCCATTCCGCGAGCAGGCTCGGTGTCGGGCTAGTGCCCGATCCGAGGAGATTCACCAGGTCGACACGCATGGTCCGGGGTCGCTTTCACGATTCCAGTGTGAACTGCTTCAACAATTTAGCGGCAGCTGCGCCCGGACCTTGAGCAATGCCCCCACCCCCTAAAGCCACTACTCCAAATGCCGATAGCGCAAGGGAATCTGTGAAATCAGCCGAACGAGCCTGATGAGTACCAAGAAGGTCAAACGCAAGCGCGCAGCGCGGTCGGTCGCTGCGGTTGTCGAGGCTGCCGCCGCTGCGGCGCCCTCGCAACCCACGATCGTGCTCGCGAGCAATTGCAACGTGAAGGACGCAGCGGAGCTGAAGCAGTCGCTGTGCCTGCATCTCGATCATGCGGACGCCGTGGCGCTCGACGTCGGCGGCATCGAGCGGATCGACACTTCCACCATGCAGCTGCTGTGCGCATTCGTACGCGACCGGGCGAAGCAGCAGCGCACGATCGAATGGATCGGCGACTCGCGCGTCGTGCGCGATGCCGCGCGCCTGCTCGGCGTGGAAACGATGCTGGATCTGCCGAAATCAGGAGTGACGCCATGATGCGTATCCTGGCAGCGGATGACTCGCCGTCGATGCGCGACATGGTTCGCATATCGCTCGGCAGTGCCGGTTTCGATGTGACTTCGGCGGCGGACGGCGATGAAGCGCTGCGGCTCGCGGCGCAGACTGCCTTCGACCTGGTGCTGCTCGACGTGAACATGCCGGTCCGCGACGGCCTCGAGGTGACTCGCGCACTTCGCGCCGAGCCGCAGTACCGCCACACGCCGATCCTGATGCTCACGACCGAGAACTCGGCGGATCGCAAGCGCGAGGGCAAGAGCGCGGGCGCAACCGGCTGGATCGTCAAGCCCTTCGACCCGGCGCAGCTCATCGCGACTGTGCATCGGGTGCTGCTGAAATAGTCATGGCGCTCGACCTCGCACAATTCCACGACGCCTTCTTCGACGAGAGCTTCGAAGCGCTCGACACGATGGAGGCCGCGCTGCTGAAGCTGAACGTCGGCGCGCCGGACGCGGAGACCGTCAATACGATCTTCCGCGTGGCGCACTCGATCAAGGGCGGCAGCGCCACCTTCGGGTTCGCCGAGGTCGCATCGTTCACGCACACCTGCGAAACGATGCTCGATGAGCTGCGTGGCAATCGCATGCAGGTGACGCGTTACATCACCGACCTGCTGCTGAAGTCGGTCGACATCATGCGCGAGATGCTGCGCGCCGTGCAGCAGAAGGCGCCGATCGACGCGCAGCGCGTCGCGGATCTGCAGTTCGATCTCGAGCTGGCGATCGCGCAGAAGAATTCGCCGGCAGCGGTTGCGGTGGCGCCCGCTCCGATCGTGGAAGTTGCACCGGCACGTGCTGCCAGCGCGCATCGCTGGCGCATCAACTTCCGTCCGTATCCGCAGTTGTTCGTGCACGGCAACGATCCGTTGCGCATGCTGCGCGAGCTCGCTGACCTGGGCGACCTTCACGTCGACGTCGCGGCGCAGGGCCTGCCCGCACTGCGCGAGCTCGATCCGGAAGCGTGCTACCTCTCGTGGGAGCTGACTGTCGACACCGACGCCACGCGCGAGGTGATCGAGCAGGTGTTCGACTGGGCGGAAGGCGACTGCGACCTGAAGATTCAGGACGAGAACGCCACGGCTGCTGCGGCGCCGAGCGTCAAGCCTGCGCCGGTCGTCTTGGAGACAAAAGTCCCCGAGATCGCGCGCGCCGCTGCGACGGAAGCCGTCGACACGCCCAAGCAAGGCCTCGGCGACGGCAGCTCCATCCGTGTCAGCACCGAGAAGATCGACGAGCTGATGAACACGGTCGGCGAGCTCGTGATCACGCAATCGATGCTGACGCAGCTCGGCGCCAAGGTCAGTGGTGGTGTCGTCGACCAGCTGCGCGCCGGCCTGGCGCAGCTCGAACGCAATGTGCGCGAGTTGCAGGAAAGCGTCATGCGCGTGCGCATGCTGCCGATCAGCTTCGTATTCAGCCGCTTCCCGCGCATGGTCCGCGACCTCAGCGGACGGCTCGGCAAGCAGGTCGAATTGAAGGTGACCGGTGATCAGACCGAGCTCGACAAGACCGTGCTCGAGAAAATCGGCGACCCGCTCGTGCACCTGGTGCGCAACAGCGTCGATCACGGCATCGAGATGCCGCAGGCGCGCGTCGCGGCCGGCAAGCCGTCGACCGGCGTCATCTCGCTCGAGGCCTATCACAAGGGCGGCAACATCGTCGTGGATGTCTGCGACGACGGCGGCGGCCTGCAGCGCGACCGTATCCTGGCGAAAGCGCGCGAGCGCAGCCTGATCGGTAAGGACGCGGAGCTGAGCGACGAGCAGGTCTGCGATCTCATTTTCATGCCCGGCTTCTCGACCGCCGACCAGGCGACCGACATCTCGGGACGCGGCGTCGGCATGGATGTGGTGCGGCGGAACATCAAGGAGCTCGGCGGCAGCATCGAAGTTCGCTCGAATGCGGGCCGCGGCTCGCGCTTCACGATCACGCTGCCGCTGACGCTCGCGATCGTCGACGGCCAGTCGGTGTCGGTCGGCAGCGAGACCTACATCGTGCCGTTGATCTCGATCATCGAATCGCTGCAGCTCAAGCCCGGCGGCGTGAATCGCATCGCCGGCCACCAGGAAGTGTTCTGGTTCCGCGACGGCTACGTGCCGGTCGTGCGCCTGCATGAAGTGTTCGGCGTGCGCTCGCGCGCGGCCGAGCTGCACGAGGGCCTGATCATGGTCGTCGAAGGCGACGGCCGCCGCGTCGGCCTGTTCGTCGACGATCTGCTCGGCCAGCAGCAGGTGGTCATCAAATCGCTGGAAACGAATTTCCGTCGCGTCGACGGCGTCTCGGGGGCCACGATCCTCGGCGACGGCGCTGTCGCGCTCATTCTCGACGTCCCCGGATTGATCCGCGCAGCTTCGTTGCGCGCGGCGGCCTGAGCCACGTCACGGCCGCAAGAGGTATTGGAGGCAAGGTATGAACAACTTCAACATTTCCGTGAAGGCCAAGCTGTTCACGACGCTGGCGCTCGCCGGTGTCGTGATGGTGGCCGTCGGCGTGCTCGGCCTGACCGGCACGAAGAACAGCAACGGCCACCTGGACGCGCTGTTCGCGAACCGCTTCATGCCGACCGGCTGGGTCGGCACGATCGAGTCGTACGAGCGCGAAGTCCTGGAGAAGGCCGAGGACGCGGTCATTCGCCAGGATGCCGCCGGCGTCCGCGTTGCGCAGGGCATGCTCGCGGACAGCACCGCCAAAGTGCAGGAGCTGATCGCGAAGCTGCAGGCGATCCAGCTCACCGAGAAGGAGCGTGCACTCGTCAACGAGTTCGCGCGCCAGGGCAACGACGTCATCGCAGCCTTGCAGGAAGCGTTGCTGGCCGGACAGGCGGGCACGTTCGACAAGGCCGAGAGCGCGCTGATCGAGCGTGCACGGCCGACGTACGAGAAACTGAATGGTACCGGCGACGCCCTGCTCGAAACGCAGATCAGCGTCGCGCAGGAGATGCGCAACGACGCCGAGAAGGCGTTCAAGCGCAACAGCGCGATCATCGTGGGCGCGATCGTCGTCGGGCTTGGTCTGGCCTTGCTGCTGAGCTTCCTGTTGCTGCGTTCGATCCTCGGCGCGCTGTCCGCGGCCGTCAGCATCGCTGACCGCATCGCGAGCGGCGAGCTCGGCAACAACGTTCGCATCGACAGCCACGACGAGCTCGGGAGCCTGCTGGACTCGCTGCGCCGCATGGACGCCAAGCTCGTAGAGATCGTCGGCGAAGTGCGCAGCAGCGCCGACGCCGTCGGCTCGGCGGCGCGCCAGCTGTCGCATGGCAATGATGATCTGTCGCAGCGGACGCAGGAACAGGCCGCGGCACTCGAAGAGACCGCGTCGAGCATGGAGGAGATGACCGCGACGGTGAAACAGAACGCCGACAATGCGCGTCAGGCCAACCAGCTCGCCGTCGGTGCACGCGAGCAGGCGGAGCGGGGCGGCGCAGTCGTGCAGCGCGCGATCGGCGCGATGGGCGAGATCAATGCCTCCAGTCGCAAGATCGCGGACATCATCAGCGTCATCGACGAGATCGCCTTCCAGACGAACCTGCTGGCGTTGAACGCTGCGGTCGAAGCGGCGCGCGCTGGTGAGCAGGGCCGCGGCTTCGCGGTGGTGGCGACGGAAGTACGCAACCTCGCCCAGCGCAGCGCGAGCGCGGCGAAAGAGATCAAGGGCCTGATCAACGACTCGGTCGACAAGGTGAAGGTCGGCTCGGAGCTGGTCGACGAGTCCGGCAAGACGCTGTCGCAAATCATGGAGAGCGTGCGCAAGGTGACCGACATCGTCGCCGAGATCGCCGCCGCGAGCGCAGAGCAGTCCGCGGGTATCGAGCAGGTGAACAACGCGGTCACGCAGATGGACAACGTGACGCAGCAGAACGCGGCGGTCGTGGAGCAGGCTTCATCGGCGAGCAAGGCGATGGAGCAGCAGTCTTCGACGCTGGTCGGCCAGATCGGCTACTTCCGCCTCGGCCACGGCGCGGGCACGAACGCCATCGCCTTTGCCAATCCCGGTTCCAGACCGCTGACGCGGCCACCTGTCACGCGCAATCCGGTGGCGCGTAAGGTGACCGCGCCGGCGGTCGCATCCATCCCGGTGCCGGCTGCTGCGACTCCGAAGCTGCAGCGCGCGAGCGGCGATGAAACGTCCTGGGACGATTTCTGAGAGAAGTGACATGACGCAGGCAAAAGTGTCGACCGACGCCGCGGGTGCGAAGCAGATGCTGACGTTCACGCTCGGTGACGAGACGTACGGCGTCGACATCCTGCGCGTGCAGGAGATTCGCGGCTGGTCGCCGGTGACGCGCATCCCGCAATCGCAGGCGCACGTGCTCGGCGTGCTCAACCTGCGCGGCTCGATCGTGCCGATCGTGGACCTGCGCATGCGTTTCAGCCTGCCGCGGGCGGAGTACACGCCGCTCACGGTCATCATCGTTCTATCGGTCGAGTCGCCGCAGGGACGGCGCGATTTCGGCATGGTCGTCGACGGCGTCTCCGACGTCGTCGACGTGGCAGCCGGCGAAGTGAAGGCGGCGCCGGAGCTCGGCCGGCAGGCGAGCACGGAGTTCATCGCGGGATTGGCCGCGGTGTCGGGACGCATGGTCATGCTGCTCGATATCGATCGACTCATCGGCGGGGAGGTCGCGGCTGCGACTTCGTTGCCCGTCGCGGCCAATGCGTGAGCCCTCCTGCTCTCAATCCGACGACGTTCTCTGACACCGGGGCGTATGGACCTGTGCTCGGCGATGCCGAGTTCGAGTTCATCCGTCACGTGATCGGCGAGAACGCGGGCATCGCGCTCGGCCCGACCAAGCGGCAGCTGGTGCAGGGCCGGCTCGCGCGGCGCCTGCGCGATCTCGGGCTGCACTCGTACGAGGAGTATTGCGAGCACCTGCGGCGCTCGGGACCCGAGGAGCTGGTCGGGCTCATCAACGCGCTGACGACCAACGTCACGTCGTTCTTCCGCGAGAACCATCACTTCGATGCGCTCGCCGAGTACATGCTGCCCGAGGCCATGCGTCGCAATGCGGGCGCCCGCCGCATCCGGATCTGGTCCGCAGGGTGCTCGACCGGCGAGGAAGCGTATTGCGCGGCGATGGTCGCGCACGACGTGCTGCCGCCGGCGGGCTGGGATTGCAAGGTCCTGGCGACCGACATCGACAGCGACGTGATCGAGTTCGGGCAGGCAGGCATCTATCCGCTCGACCGCGTTGCCTCGCTGACTCCGGAAAGGCTGCGCAGCTCCTTTCAGAAGGGGTTGGGCGCGCAGGCCGGCAAGGTGATCGTCAAGGCGCAGGTGCGCGCGGCCGTCACGTTCCGCGTCCTGAACCTGCACCAGTCATGGCCGATGCAGGGGCCGTTCGACGTGATCTTCTGCCGCAACGTGATGATCTACTTCGACCAGGCAACCCGCGAGCGGCTGGTCGACCGCCTCGCGCACATCCTCGCGCCCGGCGGCTATCTGTGCATCGGTCATTCGGAATCGATCCACCATGCCGGTGCGCCGCTGCGCCTGGTGGGTCGCACGATCTATCGCAAGAACGGAGGCGCGGGCGATGGCAGCTGAGGGAACCAGCAGGAAGGCGTTGCCGCGGGCGCTGCCCGGCTTCGAAGAGATTCGCCGCTACTTCAATGCGACGGGCATGCCGACTGCGCGCATCCTGCCCGGCGAGTACTACGTGACCAGCGAAGACGAGGTCATCGACACCGTGCTCGGCTCGTGCGTCGCGGCCTGCATCCGCAATCCGCGGCTGGGGATCGGCGGCATGAATCACTTCATGTTGCCGCGACCGAGTGGCGCAGCCAACGACACGTGGGAGAGCGTCGCGGGCCGTGCGACGCGCTATGGCAGCGCGTCGATGGAGCAGCTGATCAACCGCGTGCTCGGTCCGCGCGGCGAGCGCAAGGATCTCGAGGTGAAGATCTTCGGCGGCGGGCGAGTGCTGTCGAGTCTCTCCGACATCGGAGCGCGCAACATCACTTTCGTGCGCGAGTTCCTGCGCAAGGAAGGGCTGAAGGTGCTCTCGGAGGACACGGGCGACACGTGCTCGCGTCACGTGCACTATTTTCCGCGCACGGGCCGCGTCCGCGTGCGTCACCTGAGCCCGCGGACCCTCGACGTCGGCTCGCACGAGCAGCGCTACCTCGACCGCCTGGAGCGGACGCCGGTGGCGGGCGAGATCGACCTGTTCTGAGAGGCACAGCGGATGAGCATCAAAGTTCTCGTGGTGGACGACTCCGCGCTGGTGCGCAAGCTCCTCAGCGTCATGCTCGACCGCGCGCCCGGCATCGAAGTCGTCGGCACCGCCAACGATCCTTACGCAGCGCGCGAGAAGATCAAGCGTTTGAATCCGGACGTGATCACGCTCGACGTGGAAATGCCGCGCATGGACGGCCTCACGTTCCTCGAGAACCTGATGCGGCTGCGGCCGACGCCGGTCGTGATGGTCTCCTCGCTGACCCAGAAGGGCGCGGACGTCACGCTGCGCTCGCTGGAGCTCGGCGCCGTCGATTTCGTCGCGAAGCCGCGGATCGACATCGCGGGGACGCTCGAGGACTACGAGCACGAGCTCATCGCCAAGGTGCGGGCTGCGGCCGCGGCGCGCGTCGTGCCTCGCCTGGCGCCCAAGACGCGTCGCGCAGTGGACGAGCGCCACAGTACATCGGCGGTCGTGCCGGCGTTGAAGGTGCAGGCAATGCTGCGGACGAGCGAGCGCATCGTCGCAGTCGGCGCGTCGACCGGCGGCACCGAAGCCATTCGCGAGCTGCTCAGCGAGATGCCGCCCGATGCACCCGCGATGGTGATCTCACAGCACATTCCCGCAGCCTTCAGCAAAGCCTTCGCCGAGCGCATGAATCGCTGCTCGGCGATGGCCGTGTGCGAAGCCCAGGATGGCCAGCAGATCCTTCCGGGCCACGCATACATCGCGCCGGGCGACCGGCATCTGCTGATCGAGCGTGACGGCGCGCGCTACCTGTGCCGTCTCAGCGACGGCCCGCACGTCAATCGGCATCGTCCCAGCGTCGACGTGATGTTCCGGTCGGTGGCGCAGCACGTCGGCCCGAGCGCGGTCGGTGTCCTGCTCACGGGCATGGGCGACGACGGGGCGCGCGGCCTCAAGGAAATGATGGACCGCGGTGCAGGTACCATCGCGCAGGACGAGGCCAGCTCGGTCGTGTGGGGCATGCCCGGAAATGCCGTGCGGCTGGGCGCCGCGATGCACGTTCTGCCGCTGCAGCACATCGCAGTGCAGGTTCTGAATCTGGCCGCCGCGGCTGCCGCGGCGTGACCCGCATCTGACATAAGCGAGAAGCTCAAGTTCGGGGGCCGAGGGGCCGATAGCCGCATCATGATGTCATCGAGTGCCACCAAGAACGAGGAAACGACGATGCCGGGCGACTCGAGCGCCGCATTCGCGTTCGTCAGCGAACTGGCCAAGGAAGTCTCCGCCGGCAAGGTCGAATTGCCTTCATTTCCCGATGTCGCGGTTCGTGTCCGCAAGGTACTCGCCGACGAAGCCGTCGCCAACGACCAGATCGCCCGTATCATCGGCTCGGATGCCGGTCTCGCCGCCCGCGTGCTGACGCTCGCGAACTCGGCGGCGCTGAATCGCACCGGCCGCAGCGTCGGCGACCTGAAGACCGCGATCAACCGCATCGGGCACAACAATGTGCGAACGGCCGCCGTGTCGTTCGCCATCGCTCAGCTGCGCCGGGCCGGCGAGCTGCGCAACATCGCGCAGGACCTGGAACGGGTGTGGCAGGAGGCGACCCTGGTCGCCGCACTCGCTTATTCGATCGGCACGCGCTGCCAGCTCAATGCCGATGAGTCGATGCTCGCCGGCCTGCTGCACAACGTCGGGAAGCTCTACATCCTGGCGCGCGCCAACCGCCACGGCAGCCTGTTCCGCGATCCGGCGGCTCTGGGGCAGGTCATGCGCGACTGGCATGCGAACGTCGGCAAGGCGATCGTCGAGAACTGGGGCTTCCCGGAGCACATCGCCGAGGCGATCGGCGAGCACGAGAACATCGACCGCACGGTCGGCCACGCGGACATCGCGGACGTGCTGACGGTTGCCGTGATGTCGGCCGGCTTCATGGGCCACGAGGTCGACTTCGAGCTCAACATGCAGGGCGTGAAGGCCTTCCGCCGGCTGGGCCTGGACAACGCCAAGTGCGCGGACGTCATGCAGAACTGCGGGGAAGAGATTTCGGCCCTGCGCACTGCGCTGGGCGACTAGCAGGGAATGTCTTAGCCCCGCTCACCCGGTTTCCACTAGGAACCAAGTACCGGTGGAAACGTACTGATTGCACAGACTCAATGGACGGGCAGCATCCGGAAGCATGGGCGGCAAGATTCTCGTCGCAGAGGACGATCCGGAAGCGCGTGAGCTGCTGCTGCTATTGCTGGAAGGCGGCGAATACAGCCTGCTCGAAGCAGCAGACGGCATGGAAGCGCTGGACTTGCTCCGCTCGGAGCAACCCGATCTCCTCATCACCGATATCGTCATGCCGCGCATGGACGGCTACGAGCTCGTTCGCCGGCTGCGCGAAGACGACCGCACCTCGCACACCTCCGTCATCTTCTGTTCCGCTTCCTATCACGAGCGCGAAGTCCGCGAGATGGCGCGCTCGCTCGGCGTGCAGAGCACGCTCGCCAAACCGTTCGATCTGAAGACCGTTCGCACGACGGTCGACGCCGCGCTCGCGGCACGAGCGAGCACGAGCCTGGCGGATACGATCTCGACGCCGGCCGTGCAGGTCATCGGCGGCGCGCAAGAGCGACTGAGTGCGATGGTCGCGTTCAGCCGTCGCCTGTTCGGCCACACCGATCCTGAAGCAATCCTGGAGTCGACCTGTCATGCCGCCCGCGACATCCTGCTGGCGCAGTGTGCGCAGCTCGCGATCGCGGATGAAGCAGGGCCGCCTAAAACGTGGACCGCCAGCGGTCTCGCTAACGACCAGGTCGAGCGGCTGCTCGCCTCGCGGATGTACCGCGATCTGGTGCAGACACTGGATCAGGGCGGCAGCGCGCTCTATCCGATGACGGCAGCGAACACGGCACCGAACGGCGGCACGACACAGCCCGGCGATTTCGTTTCGATGCTCGGCGTGCCGGTCGCTTCGGTCAGCCATCACTACGGCTACCTGTGCGTGATCAATCGCATCGGCCTGCCCGGGTTCACGGACGAGGATCTTGCGGTCGCGCGCGCGATTGCTGCGCAGGTCGCGGTCGCGTACGAGAACGCGCGCCGCTACTACGATCTCGAGCAACGCGTCGCCGAGCGTACCGCTGAGCTCGAAGTCGCCAATCGCGAGCTCGAAGCGTTCTCGTATTCCGTCGCGCACGACCTGCGAGCGCCGCTGCGGCTGATTCACGCGCACGTGCAGATGCTGCGCGACTATCGCGGCTCTCCAACGGCGCGCGAGCCGCTGATTCACCTCGATCAGATCCAGCGCGGCGCGCGCGAGATGAGCGCGCTGATCGATGGACTGCTGGCGCTGTCGAGGATCAGTCACATGGAGATGCGGTGCGAAATGACCTCGCTGGACGAGCTGGTCAAACGCGCCGTCAACCAGGTCCGTCAGGAGAGCGGCGAGCGGGTCGTCGAGTGGCGGCTTGCATCGCTGCCGTCGATCGCGTGCGATCCTGATCTGATGTTGCAGGTGTTCGCCAACCTGATCGACAACGCGGTCAAGTACTCGCGGCCGCGCACGCACGCGGTGATCGAGATCGGCGTCGGCGTCGCCGAGGGAGAGAAGTACGTCTTCGTGCGCGACAACGGCGTCGGCTTCGACATGCGCTACGCACGCAAGCTGTTCGGCGTATTCCAGCGCCTGCATCGTCACGACGAGTTCGAAGGCACCGGCATCGGGCTGGCGACCGTCAGCCGCATCGTCGAGCGCCACGGCGGGCGGATCTGGGCCGAATCGCGCCTGGGGCAGGGGGCGGAGTTCCGTTTCACGCTCGCCGGACTGTAGGTCGGGCTTCAGCCCGACTCCTTTCTCCCTTATCCTTCCTCGATGCAGGAACGATACGACCATTCCGCCGTCGAGCGCGCCGCCCAGGACGCCTGGGCCCAGTCGCGCGCCTTTGCTGTCGCCGAAGATCCGAAGCGCTCCAAGTACTACTGCCTGTGCATGTTTCCGTATCCGAGCGGGCGGCTGCACATGGGCCACGTGCGCAACTACACGATGGGCGACGTGCTGACGCGCTACATGCGCATGCAGGGCTACAACGTGCTGCAGCCGATGGGCTGGGACGCGTTCGGCCTGCCCGCGGAGAACGCCGCGATCAAGAACAAGGTGCCGCCCGCGAAGTGGACCTACGACAACATCGCCTACATGAAGGCGCAGCTGCAGCAGCTCGGCTTCGCGCTCGACTGGAACCGCGAGCTCGCGACCTGCCAGCCGGAGTACTACCGCTGGAACCAGTGGCTGTTCCTGCGAATGCTCGAGCGCGGCATCGCCTATAAGAAGACCGGCGTCGTCAACTGGGATCCGGTCGATCACACCGTGCTCGCGAACGAGCAGGTGATCGACGGTCGCGGCTGGCGCACCGGCGCACTGGTCGAGAAGCGCGAGATCCCGATGTACTACCTGCGCATCACGCAATATGCGCAGGACCTGCTCGATGAGCTGCAGAACATGACCGAGTGGCCGGAGCGCGTGCGCGCGATGCAGGCGAACTGGATCGGACGCAGCGAAGGCGTGCGCATCGGTTTCCCGTACGAGCTCGAAGGTCAGCGTCGCGTGCTGAGCGTGTTCACGACACGCGCGGACACGCTCATGGGCACGACGTTCTGTGCGGTCGCTGCCGAGCATCCGCTCGCGACTCACGCGGCGCGCACGAACCCCGCGCTCGCTGCATTCGTCGAGGAGTGCAAGCGCGGCTCGGCGCAGGAGGCCGAAATCGCCGTGATGGAAAAGCGCGGCATGCCGACCGGCTTGTTCGTCACGCATCCGCTCTCCGGCGAGCAGGTGCCGGTGTGGGTCGGCAACTACGTGCTGATGACCTACGGCGAAGGCGCGGTGATGGGTGTGCCGGGGCACGACGAGCGCGACTTCGGCTTTGCGTTGAAGTACGGCCTGCCGATCAAGTTCGTGATCAAGCCCGAGGGCGCAAACGTCGAGGAGCTCTCGACGCGCGAATGGCGTCCCGAATATTCAGCGTATGGCGTCTGCATTCACTCCGGGAAGTACGACGGCCTCGGCTATCAGGCCGCAGTCGATGCAATCGCCGCGGATCTGCAGGCGAGGGGCCTGGGCGAGAAGCAGGTGCAATGGCGCCTGCGCGACTGGGGCATCTCGCGGCAGCGTTACTGGGGTTGTCCGATCCCGCTCATTCTCTGTCCGAAGTGCGGCGATGTGCCGGTGCCGGATGAGGATCTGCCGGTCGTGTTGCCGGAAAACCTGGTGCCGGACGGCAGCGGCAATCCGCTCAACAAGACGCCTTCGTTCTACGAGGTGAAGTGCCCGAAGTGCGGCGGCGACGCGCGCCGCGAGACGGACACGATGGATACGTTCGTCGACTCGTCGTGGTACTTCCTGCGCTTCGCCTGCATCGACGACGCGCAGGCGATGGTCGATGAGCGCGCGGACTACTGGATGGCGGTCGATCAGTACATCGGCGGCATCGAGCACGCGATCCTGCACTTGCTCTATTCGCGTTTCTGGATGCGAGTCATGCGCGACATGGGACTGATCGCGACCAAGGAGCCGTTCGCGCGCCTGCTCACCCAGGGCATGGTGCTCAACAACATCTATTCCCGCAGCTCGGGCGAGGGGCGCGTCGAGTATTTCCATCCCGACGACGTGGTCGTTGCGCTCGATGCGAACGGCGCGCAGATCGGCGCCACGCTGCGCAGCGACGGCCAGCCCGTCACGTGGGAAGGGATGCGCACGATGTCGAAGTCGAAGAACAACGGCGTCGATCCCACCGCCCTGGTCGAGCGCTTCGGTGCCGACAGCATCCGGGTCTTCATGATGTTCAAGGCGCCGCCCGAGGACACGCTCGAGTGGTCCGACGATGGTGTCGAAGGCTCGGCGCGGTTCGTGCGGCGGCTGTGGCGGATGGCGTGGGAGCATCTCGAGAAAGGCAGACCGGCCAAGGGGCCGCACGCGGGCCTCGTCGCGCTTTCACCCGCACAGCGCGAGATGCGCCGTCTGGCGCATGCGACGTTGGTGAAGGTGACGGACGACTACGGCCGTCGCCGCGTGTTCAACACGGCGATCGCCGCGATCATGGAGCTCATGAACGCGCTGCAGAAGTTCGACGATGCGAGCGAGCAGGGCCGCGCGGTGCGACACGAGACGCTCGAGCTGATCGTGCAGATGCTCGGGCCGATCGCTCCGCACGTGTGTCACGTGCTGTGGCGGGAGCTCGGGCATGCCGATGCGCTGATCGATCACCGCTGGCCGCAGGCCGATCCGCAGGCGCTGGTGCAGGATCGCATCGAGGTCGTCGTCCAGGTGAACGGCAAGCTGCGCTCGAAAGTCGAAGTCGGCGCGAGTGCGAGCAAGGACGAGATCAGCGCCGCGGCGCTGGCCGATGCCACGGTCCAGAAATGGATCGAAGGCAAGCCGGTGCGTAAGGTGATCGTCCCGCCGGGCAACAAGCTCGTGAACGTAGTCGTGTGAGCAAGCCGACGCAGCCCATCCGCGTCGTCCTCTTCGACGTCGGCGGCGTGCTCGTTCAGCTGAGCGGCGTCGCGACGGTCATGGGCTGGGTCGCCGACCGCTGGACACCCCCAGAGGTGTGGCGCCGTTGGCTGCAATCGCCCGCCGTGCGTGCGTTCGAGACCGGTCGCACCGACGCTGACACGTTCGCTGCTGACCTGGTCGCGGAGCTGGAGCTCGGCGTCGCACCAGCGCAGTTCCTCGAATCGTTCGCCGGCTGGCCGAGCGGCCTGTACCCCGGCGCGCACGAGCTCATCGCGCGCATTCCTCGCCACTTCACCCGCGCACTGCTTTCGAACAGCAACGCGCTGCACTGGTCGCGTGTCCGCGACGAGTTCGGGCTCGGCGCGCTGTTCGAACACCAGTTCGTTTCGCACCTGACCGGCCTGATCAAACCCGACCGCGATGCATTCGAGCACGTCGTCAGCTCGCTGGGCTGCGACGCCGCCGGCGTCTTCTTCCTCGACGACAACCTGGTGAACGTCGAAGCCGCGCGCGCCACCGGCATGCAAGCCGCCCTCGCCACCGGCCTCGACGGCGCCGAGCAAGCCCTCCGCGAGGCCGGAATCATTCGTTGAGAGATCGATTGGTCAGGCCGTAGGTCACTACGGAGCGCATGGTCATGGAAGTTGGGCTGCCACACCGGCTCGCAATTGCCCGAGCGCGATTGATCTCGATTGCGCTCCTGCCCTTGGCGGATTGCACCACTGCGCTGAGTTTGCAGCCCGGATGCATCTGTAGCAGCCAGTGAAGATGGTCGGGCATGACAACATAGGCGAGCGTTTGGGCGCAGGCGTGCGCTGTCTGGCTATGCAATGCTCGGACGACGAATCGACCGAAGTAGAGATTGGTGAAGAGACGCGCGCGCTCGCGCGTGACGGTGGTTACGAGATAGATCTGCCAGCCGATCGACGCTCGTCCACGCCGTAGCTCTGAATAGGATATGGGACCTCCGTGTGTAGGACGGGTTTTAACCCGACTGTGGCGTCCCGCTAGATGGATTTTCTGGGAGAAAGTCGGGCTAAAGCCCGACCTACAGCCGACCTACAGCCAGAAGCTTGCTCCGGGCCAGTTTCAGGCCGTACGCTTCGCTGCGATGCTTCGGTTTCGCCCACGCCACAGGTGACTTATGCAAATGCGGGTCGTCGACAACGCGGTCAGCAACGTTCGCAACCAGGTTTCCGCGGAGGAGTGGGCGACGCGCGTCGACCTCGCGGCCTGCTATCGACTGGTCGCGAGCTTCGGCTGGGACGACCTGGTGTTCACTCACATCTCCGCGCGGGTGCCGGGTACGCACGACTTCCTGATCAATCCGTACGGCTTCATGTTCGAGGAAATCACCGCGTCGAGCCTGGTGCGCGTCGACCTCCAGGGCAAGAAGACGTTCGAGAGTCCGTACGACATCAACCCGGCGGGCTACACGATTCACAGCGCGATCCATGCGGCGCGTGAAGATGCAGGGTGCGTGCTCCATCTGCACACGATGGCCGGCGTCGCGGTCTCCGCGCAGAAAGGCGGGCTGCTGCCGATCTCGCAGCAGGCGACGCTGGTGATGCAGAGCCTTTCCTATCACGACTATGAAGGCCTGGCGCTGAACCCGGACGAGAAGGGCCGGCTGCAGGCGGATCTCGGCGACACGCGCAACCTGATCCTGCGCAATCACGGACTGCTGACCGTCGGGCGCACCGTCGCCGACGCGTTCCTCAACATGTTCACGCTGCAGCGTGCCTGCGAGGTTCAGCTGCTGGCGCAAGGCAACGGCGCCGAGCTGATCGAGATCCCGCAAGCGGTGCTCGACACCGTTCCGGAGTTCTCGCGCATGGTCACGCGTGGAGCGGGCGCGGCGCTGGTCTGGCCGGCGCTGCTGCGGAAGATGGATCGGGTGGACGGCAGCTTCCGGAACTGAAGGCTGTCGGGCTGAAGCCCGACCTACAGCTTTTCGCGACTCACCGCGCCGCTGTCGCGGCTTGCCGCAATGCGCTAAGGGTTTACCTGATGTCCGGGCGACGGCCTGACTGATACTCACCGCAGCGCAACGTACTGCAAACTCCGCCGCGCAAATGCGTAGGAAGGATGAACGCGGAGGACGGGTTCGGATGAAGGCGGATGCAATAGCGACCCGGATGTCGATCCTGGGGCGCGCACTGCCCTCGCGGGTGCTGCTGGTCGACGACGACGAGCTGGAGCTCGAGCTCATGGCGGATCGCCTCTCGGCCGCCGGCTTCGAAGTTGCCTGCGCCCCGAACGGCGAAGCCGCGCTGCAAATCATCGAGCAGCAGTGGTATCCGCTGGTGATCACGGACTGGCTGATGCCGGTCATGGATGGGATCGCGTTCACCGAAGCGCTGCGCCGCCGCGGCGCCAGCGACACCTACATCATCATGCTCACGATGCGCGAGGCCAGCGTCGACTACGAACGCGGCTACGTCGCCGGTGTCGACGACTATCTCTCGAAGCGCGTGCCGGACGCCGAGCTGTTCGCCCGCATCACTGCCGCCTTCAATACGCTCGCCCTGCGTCGCTCTTTGAAGGAAGCGCAAGCTGCCCTCGAGCAGGCTGCAGCCATCGACGCAGAGTCCGGCGCCTTCGCGCTGCGCGAGCTGTACACGAGATTGCATGGGGAGATCCGGCGCGCCCACCGTTACGGGCGCAAACTGACGCTGCTGACCCTGGCCGTGTCCGCAGCAGAGCGCGCGACCGCGGTCAACGTCGCGCTCACGCCGGAGATGCTGCGCGGGATCGTGCAGACGATCGAAGGCGTCGTGCGGATGCAGATCGACTGGACTGGCCGGCTCGACAGTGAGCAAGGCGCGGCGTTCGCCGTTGTGCTGCCGGAGTCCAGCATCAGCGAGGCGCCGCGGATCAAGGAACGACTGCTCGAAGCACTGCGCAACTACGCGGAGTGCTTCGACGAGCTGCAGTTGAGCTACGCCTTCGGCGTGGCGGCGCTCGAGGACACGAGCCAGCAGAGCCCGGCCGTCGACACCGCGGAGATGCTGGAGATCGCCGGACTGTGTCGAAACTGCCCGGGCCGGACCGGTCCGGAGCAGCTCGGCGCCGTCCAGCGCAGCGTTGCCTGCCACGCTGCAATCGTGTGCCGCCACGGCTACGTCGTCGACAACGAATGCAGCCTGAAGCGCCCGACGGCCCGGCGCAGCTCCGACGCCGGGGCTGCCCTGGCGGGCTGAAACCCCTCCGGCCGCGCGCTGTTGACCGATCGGCGCCGCGCCGCGAACATTGGCGGTCATTTCCCAAGGTGCCGCCGTGCGCTTCATCGCGAGTCTTCCGGTCGTCCTTCTGCTGTGCGCCTGCCTGTCGCTCAACGCCTGCGGCTGGCGCTTGCAGGGCAGTGAGAGGCTGTCGCAGAACCTGACCGTCATCTACGTCGACGCCGAGGATCGCTACACCGATTTCAATCGCGCCTTGCGCGATCGGCTGCGCGCAGCGGGCGCGAAAGTCACGGAGCGCAGCACGGATGCGACAGCGGTGGTCCGTATCAGCAAGGATCAGAGCGGTCAGCGCGTGCTGTCGGTGTCGGCCCGCAACACGCCAGAGGAATACGAGGTCTTCTACTCGATCGAGTATTCAGTCACGAGCGGTGCCACCGAGCTGATCGCCGTGCAGCCGCTCGAAGTGACGCGCGATTACAGCTATGACACGACTGCCGTGCTCGCAAAACAGCGCGAGCAGGCGGTGCTCCGCGAAGCCCTGGCCCAGGACCTGGCCTCGCTCGTGCTCAGAAGACTCGCCTCTCTCTGAGATGCTGCCTGACATAACACGAGCACTACAGCGTATCGGTGCGGATCTGGCCTTAGCGAACATCCCGGTAGTATTGGGTCATGGATGAGCGCGACGAGCTGCAGCAGAAGATTGCCGACATAGGCGGGCGCTACATCCAGCGCACCGCCGGTGAGCTGGCTGGCCTGCGCGACCTGATCAGCGAGGTTCGCTCGGGCAATGCCGGCGCCCTCAAGGACATCGAGCATCTCGCTCACAAGATCTACGGCAGCGGCGCGATGTTCGGCTTCGAGGCCGTCAGTGAGCGGGCGCGCCAGCTGGAGCTCGCTGCGAAGGACGTGACCGATCCCGGAATCCTCGACAAGCTGCAGCAGCACGCGGATGGACTCGAATGGCAGGTGCAGGCCGCGCTGCATGCGCGGGGTCTGCGGTGACGCACGTCGAGTCGCACCTTGCTGCGGTTACGCAGCTGCTGTCCCGCTATCGACTGGAGCCGGTCGCGGTCGCGTCCGGCGAGACGATCCCGGGCTCGTACTGGGGCGAGAGCGAGGCCGGTCTCGTCGGCAATCGCATCTACTTTCGCGCCGACACGCCGCTGCACTCGGTGCTGCACGAAGCGAGTCACTTCATCTGCATGGACGACGCGCGACGCACCCGGCTCGAGCGCGACGCCGGCGGCGACTACGACGAAGAGAACGCGGTCTGCTATCTACAGATCGTGCTGGCGAACGAGGTCGGCGGAATGGATGCGCAGCAGATGTGCCGCGACATGGATGCGTGGGGCTATACGTTCCGCCTCGGCTCGGCGCAGGCGTGGTTCGACCAGGATGCCGAGGACGCGCGCCGCTGGCTGCTCGCCCACCGCATCATCGACGAGTGCGGCCGACCTACCGGAACTTGTCGGTCGCCCTGATCAGCTCGTGCGTGTTGCCGGCCTCGAACGCCGAATGGCCGGCGTCCGGCACGATGTGCAGCTCCGCCTCCGGCCAGGCGCGATGCAGGGCCCAGGCCGTCTGCATCGGACAAACTACGTCGTAGCGACCTTGTACGATCACCGCCGGGATCTTGCGCAGGCGCGACACGTTGCGCAGCAGCTGATCCTCCGACTCGAGGAAGCCGCGATTCACGAAATAGTGGCACTCGATGCGCGCGACCGCGATCGCGAACTCCTCTTCGCCCCACTTGTGCAGATTTTCTTCGTTGATGTGCAGGTAGCTGGTCGCCGCTTCCCACACGGACCATGCGCGTGCGGCCGCCACCATCGTGGCACGATCACCGCTCGTGAGGCGCTTGTAGAACGCCTGGATCAGGTCGTTGCGCTCCGCGGGCGGAATCGCGCCGACGTAGTTCTCCCAGTGGTCCGGGAACAGGGCACCCGCGCCTTCCTGGTAGAACCAGCGCAGCTCGAACTGCGAGAGCATGAAGATGCCGCGCAGGACCAGCTCGGTGACGCGTTCCGGATGCGTTTGCGCATAGGCGAGGCCGAGCGTCGAGCCCCAGGAGCCGCCGAACACCAGCCAGCGCTCGATGCCGAGGTGCTCGCGCAGCTGCTCCATGTCCGCGACCAGGTGCCAGGTCGTGTTGTCGACCAAACTGGCGTGCGGCCGGCTGCGTCCGCAGCCGCGCTGGTCGAATAGCACGATGCGATATGCATCCGGATCGAAGAAGCGCCGTGCGCGATTGTCGCAGCCGGCGCCGGGGCCGCCGTGCACGAATACTGCCGGCTTGCCCTTGGGGTTGCCGCACTCCTCGTAATAGATCTCGTGAGCTGCTGACACCCGCAGCATGCCGCTGTTGTACGGCTCGATCGCCGGATACAGCGAGCGGTGGCCACCGCCGATCGCGGCCTTGGCGGAGCGCTTGCGTTTCGCGAGCACCGCATGCCGCGCATGACTGCGTTGCTTGTTCGACGCCGCTTTGCGCACGCTGCGGCGGGAACTCTTGCGTTTGTTCGCCATGCACGCATCGTACTTTACAATTCAACACTTCGGAAACACGTGCGCAGGAACACGCGATGCAGTCTCACCTGGCTTCCATCTTCATGCTGCTGATCACGATGGTGATATGGGGCAGCACGTTCGTCGTGACCAAGGGCATCAACGAGCAGGTGCAGCCGTTCACGCTGGCGTTCGTCCGCGTGACGATCGGCGCGCTCGTGCTGCTCGGCTGTGCATTCGTGCGCCAGGCGCGCGGCGGCGAGCACTCGCCCTGGTCCGCGTTGCCCTGGAAGACGATGGTGACGATGGGCGTGATCGGCGTCGTCCTGTACTACGCGGTCTTCAATTATTCGCTGGTGTACACGTCCGCCTCGCAGGGAGCGCTGGTTCAGAGCTGCATACCGGCGATGACGGCGCTGGTTGCTGTCGTCTGGCTGCGTGAGCACGCGTCGGCGGCGCGCTGGGCCGGCATCGTGTTGTCGATGGTCGGCGTGTTGATCGTATTTTCCGGGGCGGATGCACAGTCGGGCAGCGCCAGCCTGTACGGCAACGTGCTGATGTTCATTTCAGCGGTGCTGTGGGGTGTCTACACGTCGATGGCGAAGCGGGTCGCGAAATTCGATCCGATCCAGGTGACGGCCGGCATCATCGGTGCCGGTGCGATCCTGCTACTGCCGCTGGCTGCTTTCGAGGTCGGTGCTCAGGGGCTGCCGCAGATCGATCAGAAAGCCTGGCTGGGCATGGCCTACCTCGGCGCCGGCGCATCCGGACTGGCCTACATGATGTACAGCGCAGCGCTGAAGCACGTCGATGCGAGCGAGGCGGGGGTCTATACCAACCTGATCCCGATCGTCGGAGTCGCCACCGGCATGATGCTCGGCGAGCCGCTGACGCTGCGTGCGATCGTCGGCGGCCTCGTGGTGCTGGTGGGCGTGTGGCTCACGAGCCGAAATCCACTTTCTTCCCGGCCACGTACGTCGCCAGCACCTTGATGTCGTCGATCTGGCTCTGCGGGATCTGGAAGTAGTCGCGATCGACCAGGATGAAGTCCGCCCACTTGCCCGGCTCCAGCGAGCCGGTCGAGTGCTCCATGTGCGCGGCGTAGGCGGCATCGGTCGTGAACAGCCGCAGCGCCTCTTCGCGAGTCAGTTTTTCCTGGGGATACCAGCCGCCCGGCGGCTTGCCTTCGCGGTCCTGGCGCGTCACGGCCGCATATAAGCCGTAGAACGGATTCGGCAGCTCGACCGGGAAATCGCTACCGCCCGCGAGGCGCACGCCGGCATTGATGAGCTTGCGCCAGGCGTAGGCGCCCTGGACGCGCTGCGGGCCCAGCCGGTCTTCCGCCATGTTCATGTCGGAGGTTGCGTGCGTCGGCTGAATCGATGCGATCACTTCGAGCCGCGCGAAACGGGGGATGTCGTCGAGTGCGATCACCTGCGCATGCTCGATCCGCGGGCGCAATGCGTGGCGCTGTTCTTTCGTCAGCGTCGTGTCGAACGTGTCGAGCACGAGGCGGTTGCCGGCGTCGCCGATCGCGTGGACGTTCAGTTGCCAGCCCTTGGATGCAGTCAGCGTCGCCAGCTCCTGCATCTGCTGGCGCGTGTACATCATCAAGCCGCGGTGGTGCGGCTCATCGCTGTAGTCCTGCATCAGCGCCGCGCCGCGGCTGCCGAGTGCGCCGTCGGCCAACGCCTTCACGGCGCGCATCTGCAGAAGCTCGTCGAATTCCGGCATGCGCGGACCGGATTGCATGAGTTTTCGGTCTTCGGGACTGTCGCTCAGCATGGCGTAGATGCGGATTGGCAGCTGCCGGGCGGCCGCCAGCTCTCTGTACATCTCGTAGGTGTGGCCGTCGATGCCGGCATCGTGGACGCCCGTCATGCCGAGCGAGGCGGCCTCCATCGTCGCGGCTCGCAGGCGGCGCTTGGTCTCGGCATCGGTGGCGGGCGGAATGTGTTTCTCGACCAACGCCTGGGCCGTGTCGACCAGCACGCCCGTCGGTTGACCCGAGGCATCCTTCACGATCTGTCCGCCTTGCGGATCGGCCGTCGTCGCCGTGATGCCTGCGACCTTCAGCGCAGCGCTGTTCACCCAGCTCGCATGGCCGTCGACGCGGCTCATGACCGCAGGACGATCGCCCACAACCGCATCGAGCTCGCGCGCCGTCGGGAAGCGGCGCTCCTTCCACAGCACCTGGTTCCAGCCGCGACCGATAACCCAGCGCGAGTTCGGATTCGCTGCCATGTGCTTGCGGATGCGGCCCAGGGCGTCGTCGATGCTCGCGGTATCACGCAGGTCTGCCTGCAGCTTCAGCTCGCCGAGGCCGAGCACATGGCCGTGTGCATCCGTGAGGCCGGGCAGCACATATTTGCCGCCGCCGTCGATGACCGTCGCGCTGGCAATCGAACCGGCCGGGCTCTTCGCGGTGATCAGCTGCTTGACCCGGCCGTCCTCGATGACCAGGCCCGTGAACGATTGTGTCTCGTTCGCCGGTCCGTTCTGCATCGGCGTGTAGCCGTGCACGTTCCGCAGCACGACCGTTTCGGCGCTTGCGCCGCCGACTGCGCACGCTGCGACGAGTGCGATGCAGATCCGACTAAGCATGGGTCACGCTCCGTTGAGGTTCGGCGGGGACAGCGAGACTACGGACCAATTCCTGCGCGTGCAACGGCAGGTCGGCGAGTCGTCGCACACAGATGGTGAGGTTGCGCAGCGCCCAGTCGTCGGTGAGATCGATCCGGCGCAGCGACATCGTCTTCATGCTGCGGACCGCGGTCGTCTCCGGCACCACGCCGACGCCGACGTTGCATTCGACCAGCCGGCACACGGCATCGAAGCTGCGCAGCTGCACGCGCAGCTTGAGTCTGCGCCCGGTGCGCTCGGCTTTCTCCGAAAGGAACCGCTGCAGCGAGCTGGTCCGATCGAGCCCGACGAAATCGCAATCGAGCGCGTCGGCGAATGCCATGCGGCCGGTGGCGGCGAGCGGATGGCGTGCGGCCGTCACGAGCACGAAGCGGTCGACGCGAAACGGGAAGACTTCGAGACCGGTGACGTCCTCGGTGCCGGCGACGATGCCGATGTCCGCCTGCCCATCGGCAACGGCCGCGACGATCTCGTCGCTGAGACGCTCCTCCAGGTCGATGTTGACCTGCGGATGGGAGGCGAGGAACTGGCTGAGCGGCTCCGGCAGGAACTCGCTCAGCGCATTGGTGTTGGACAGCAGCCGGATGTGGCCCTTGAGTCCGTCGGCGTACTCGCTCAACTCGCCGCGCATGCGCTCCGCCTGTTGCAGCAGCAGCCGTGCGTGATGCACGAGAGTGCGACCGGCCGGCGTCGGCTGCACGCCCTGGCGATCGCGATTGAGCAGGGCAGTGCCGAGCTCGATCTCCATGTTGCGGATTCGCGTGCTGGCCGCGGCGACCGCCAGGTGCATGCGCTCGGCGCCGGCAGTGATGCTGCCGGCTTCGACGACGTGCACGAACAGTTTGAGATCGGTGAGATCGAAGCGCATGGGGCGAGATCTTACTGCGGCCGGCGCAGCGGCACGAACATCACCGGCGACACCTCCCGGGTGCGGATCGCGCCGCTCGCATCCTTTTCGATGAGCTGCAGTTGCTGCACCTGGAAGCGCGGACCGACCGGAACGATCAGGCGGCCGCCCGGCTTCAGCTGCTCGATCAGTGCTGGCGGAACCTGCTCGGGCGCGGCGGTCACGATGACGATGTCGAACGGCGCATGCTCGGGCCAACCGCCGTAACCGTCGCCGGTCCGTACAGTGATATTCTTGTAGTCGAGCTCGCGCAACACGGCTGCAGCGCTGCGCGCGAGCGTTTCTTCGAGCTCGACCGTGTAAACGTGAGCGACGAGCCTCGCCAGCACTGCCGCCTGGTAGCCGGAGCCGGTGCCGACTTCGAGCACGCGGTCGCCGGATTGCGGTCTTACCAGCTCTGTCATCAAAGCAACGATGTAAGGCTGCGAGATGGTCTGGCCCTGGCCGATCGGCACTGGTCCGTCGTCGTAGGCGCGGGCGCGCTCCGCCGCGGGAATGAACAAGTGGCGCGGCACCTGCCGCATCGCCTCGACGACACGCGCGTCGCGAATGCCGCGGCCGGCAATCTGCTCGCGAACCATCGTTTCGCGGGCGGCGTCGTACGAAGAGTCGTCCTGCGCGTTCACCTGGTCTCCGCAACCGAAGCATGACAACGCCGTGAGGCAGGCTCGCAACGCGCCGGGTCTGCGGGCCGACGCAACGGAGTGCAGCAACTGGCGCAGCATGGCAGTTTCTATGGCCTCGCCGGGCGGCTTGGTCCATAATCGGCCCAACGTTCACCTGGATCAATCTGGCGCCCCAACATAGCTTTCAGCAAACGTTTCACCGCTCGAGTGTTCCACCCGTCCTTTCCGACTTCTGCCGCTGTGTCGCGTCCGCGACGCCCGGCCGCGCTCCCCTAAGTGAAGCTTTCCGGCGACAACCTCGCTGCCAGCCTGGCCCGTCAGCTCCAGACGATCTACCTCGTGTCCGGGGACGAGCCCTTGCTCGTCAACGAGGCCGCGGATGCGATTCGCGCAGCAGCACGCAAGCAGGGATTCACGGAGCGCGAACTGCACGTCGTTGAGCGCGGCTTCGATTGGCAGGCGCTGCTCGCCGACAGCCGTTCGCTCTCGCTGTTCGCGCAGCGCAAGATCATCGAGATTCGCATGGCGAATCCGGCGCCGGGCGAGCAGGGCGCCGACGCGATCGTCGAGCTCGCAGAGCAGCCTTCGCCCGACAACCTGATATTGATCATGACCGGCAAGCTCGACAGCCGCACGCAAAGCGCGCGCTGGGTGAGCGCTGTCGAAAAGCGCGGCGTGCTGGTGCAGGTGTGGCCGATCGATCTGCCGCGGCTGCCCGCGTGGATCCGTGAGCGGCTCGGATGTCATCAGCTGCAGGCCGACGCAGCCGCCGCGGCGCTGCTCGCCGAGCGCGTCGAAGGCAATCTGCTGGCCGCGCATCAGGAGATCGAGAAACTCGCGCTGCTGGTGCCGCCGGGTCCGGTCACTGCGGAGACAGTCGTCGATGCAGTCGCGGACAGCGCACGGTTCGACGTCATGCAGCTGGGCGAAGCGGCCATGCGCGGCCAAACCGCGCGCGCAGTGCGAATTCTCGAAGGTCTGCGGGCGGAAGACGTCGCGCCGACACTCGTGTTGTGGGCTGTGAACAAAGACCTGCAGTGGATCGCGCGCGCGCGCAACTTGATGCGCCGAGGTCAGAGCGCGGAGTCCGCCATGAACACGCTGTACGTGTGGCGACCGAGACAGACAGCGATGGGGCAGGCACTGCGGCGCGTGAACGGTCCGACGCTGCGCAATCTGATTCTCGATGCTGAGCGCGTCGACCGCTCGATCAAGGGCGTCGAGAAAGCGGATCCGTGGCTCGAGCTGGAACGGCTGGTGGCGCGGCTGTCCGGCGCGAAGGTGGCAGCTGCTGCATGACGAGCATCGGAATCTTCGGCGGCACCTTCGATCCGATTCACTTCGGTCATCTGCGCACCGCGTTCGAGCTGCTGCAGTCGCTGCGCCTGAACGAGATCCGCTTCATGCCCGCCGGCAACCCGCCGCACCGCGAGGTGACGGTGGCGAGCCCGGCGGAGCGTTTCGCGATGGTCAAGGCGGCGATCGCCGGCCAGCCGGGCTTCGTGGTCGACGACCGCGAGATCCGGCGCGAAGGACCGTCGTATTCCGTGGATACCATGCGCACGCTGCGCGCCGACTTTCCCGACCACTCGCTGTCGCTGATCGTCGGCATGGATGCGTTCCTCAGCTTGCCGAAGTGGCACCAGTGGCGCGAGCTGCTGGACCTCGCGCACCTGGTGGTAGCGCATCGGCCGGGCTGGCGCGCACCGAGCATGGGGCCGCTGGGCGAGCTGCTGGTCGATCGCGGCACCGGCCGCAGCGGCGACCTGCACGAGCGGCGCGCCGGCTGCATCTACATCCACGCGGTGACGCAGCTGGAGATTTCTTCGACCGAAGTGCGCAAGCTGATCGCGGCAGGGCGCGACCCGCGCTACCTGATGCCGGACGGCGTGCGGGAGATCATCGAG
>Ga0075431_100000699_pt1 | contig 28936 bp, 25 predicted proteins | sample RhiMetdeltSRZDD5_FD_75297 | JGI IMG/M metagenome (GOLD analysis project Ga0075431, IMG submission 75297) | Populus rhizosphere microbial communities from Tennessee, USA - Rhizosphere MetaG P. deltoides SRZDD5 | ecosystem: Host-associated > Plants > Roots > Rhizosphere > Soil | place: USA... | reverse complement strand
GCCTGTCTGCTGCTCGCTCACTGAGCCACACTCGCGTGCCGAGCCTGCTCGCGCACTGAGCCTTGACGAAAGGCGCGGGCCGGTACAACGTACGCCCACGACTTCCACTTCACGGAGGACCCGCATGGCCACGCACGAGATCGACATCCAGGACGTCGAGTATCTCCGCCACGGCGACAAGCCCTTGCTCGCCCGGCTCCACACGCCGAAGGGTGGCGGCCCGTTCCCGATGGTGGTCTCGGTCCACGGCGGCGCCTGGATCCGCGAGGACCGATTCAAGGACGCGGTGATCAACGAGCCCTTGGCGAAGAGCGGCGTCGTGGTGGCGTCGATCGAGTTCCGCATGCCGCCGGAGGCCGCGTATCCGGCGTCGATGGCCGACATCAACTACGCGGTGCGCTGGCTCAAGACCCAGGCGCAGCGGCTCGGCGGCCGCGCCGATCGCGTCGGCATCATGGGCACCTCCAGCGGTGGTCAGCAGGCGATGCTTGCCGCGATGCGCCCGCGTGATCCGCGATACGCGGCGATCCCGCTGCCCGCGGGCTCGCCAGCCGTCGACGCGCGCGTGCAGGCGGCGATCCTCTGCTGGCCCGTCATCGATCCGCTCGGCCGCTACCGCTACGCGAAAGCGCTCAAGGCCAAGGGTCAGCCGTATCCGGAGGTCGTCGATCGCGTGCTTCCCGGTCACGATCAGTACTGGAAGACGGAGGACGCGATGGCCGAGGGCAGCCCGGTCATCGCCCTCGAGCAGGGCGAGAAGGTCGAGATGCCGCCCGCGATCTATCTGCAGGGCACCAACGACCAGGCGCATCCGCGTGCGGATCTGGATCGTTTCGTCGCGCAGTATCGCAAGGCCGGCGGGCAGGTCGATCTCGAGCTCTTCGAGGGCGAAGGGCAGGGCTACATCAGCAAGCAGCCCATGACCGACGCGGGCCGCCGCACGATCGAGCGGATCATCGAGTTCGTGAAAAAGCACCTCGGATGAGGTCGCGCCCGCTCGCGCTGGCGCTGCTCTGCGCCGCGCTGTGCCTGGGCCCGGTGGCCGACGCCGCGGCCCAGGCCAAGCCCGAGGGCGAGATGCGGTGGGCGCTGTACGTGACCGTCTCGCCGGGGTGGTTCGATCCGGGCGAGGTCGTCGGTCAGCTCACGCCGTTCTGGTTCATCTACGCGATCCACGACGCGCTGGTGAAGCCGATGCCCGGCAACCTCATGACGCCGAGCCTGGCGGAGTCGTGGACGGTGAGCGCCGATCAGCGCAGCTACGAGTTCAAGCTGCGTGAGAATCTCAAGTTCCACAACGGTGATCCGTTCACCGCCGAGGACGTCAAGTTTTCCTTCCAGCGCGCGAAGGGCAAGCTGCTGCATGACAAGGTGAAAGAGGTCACGGTCGTCTCCCCCTCGCGTGTGCGGTTCACCCTGCACGAGCCGTGGCCCGATTTCATGAGCTACTACGGCACCGTGGTGAGCGGCGCCGGCTGGGTCGTGCCGAAGAAATACGTCGAGCAGGTTGGTCCCGAGGGCTTCAAAAAGCATCCCATCGGGCTCGGACCGTACAAGTTCGTGAGCCACACGCCGGGCGTCGAGCTGGTGCTCGAAGCATTCGAGGGCTACTGGCGCAAGATGCCGAACGTCAAGCGTGTGGTGTTCAAAATGGTGCCGGAGTCCACCACGCGTGTGGCCATGCTCAAGCGCGGTGAGGTCGACATCGCGTATCTGCTGGAGGCGCCGCAGGCGGCGGAGGTGCAGCGCGACTCGAACTTCAAGGTCGCGTTCTCGGGTGGCATCGCCATCTTCTTCCTGGATTTCCTGGACATGTGGGATCCGAAGTCGCCGTGGGCGGATCAGCGCGTGCGGCTCGCCGCCAGTCTCGCGCTGGATCGCCGGTCGCTCAGCGAGGCAGAGACGCTCGGCGCCTCCAAGCCCGCCGGCAACTTCGTGCCGCGCACGTTCGACTTCGCGCTGCCGCTCGAGCCGCACCCGTACGATCCTGCGAGGGCCAAGAAGCTCCTCGCCGAAGCGGGCTACCCGAACGGTTTTGACGCCGGTGAGTTCCACCAGTTGCCGCCGTACTTCGGGCTGGGGGAGGCGATCGTCGGCTATCTCGGCGCCGTCGGCATCCGGACGAGGATGCGGCCGATGGAGCGTGCGGCCTACCTGTCGGCGCTGCAAGCCAAGAAGCTCAAGGGCGTCTGCGTCTGCTCGAGTGCCTTGTACGGCAACGCCGCGTCGCGGATGTCGGAAGTCATCCCCAGCGAAGGCACGTTCGCGTACGGCGGTTTTCCCGACGTCGATGCGCTCTACAAGGCGCAGGCGCGCGAGACGGACCGCAAGAAGCGCGAGGCGCTTCTGCACCAGATCCAGCAGATCGTCTACGACCGCGTGCGGATCGCGCCGATCTTCCAGTACATCTGGCCCAGCGGCATCGGCCCGCGCGTCGAGGAGCCGGCGCTGATGCTCATCGATCCGTATCCGTGGTCGGCGCCGCTGGAGGACGTCCGGCTCAAGAAGCGCTGACCGCGTTCGGTCACATCCGCGCGTGCGGAGGGCGGCTCTCCGGTCGCGCCGGGATGGCTCGCCGGTACGCCGCACCTCGCTCGGCCACGACTCCCTTCGTGCGCATGTGGTCCTTGAAGAAATTCTCGTGCACAGCATGGTCGTGAAAGTTGTGCGGCGTCAGCACCGCGGACAGCACGGGGACCTCCGTGTCCAGCGAGGTCTGCACGATGCCGTGCAGCACCGCCTGGGCGACGAAGTCGTGGCGATAGATGCCGCCGTCGACGACGAATCCACTCGCGCACACGGCAGCATAGCGACCGCTCTTCGCGAGTTTCTTCGCCAGCAGCGGAATCTCGAGGCTGCCGGGCGTGGAGAAGAACTCGATGTCGCTCGCCCGGTATCCGCGCTTCGTCATGGCGGCGACGAACGCGTTCTTACACTGGTCGGTGATCTCCGTGTGCCACGAGGCCTGCACGTAGGCGATCGGCTTGGATGCCATGGGCTCTTCCGTCAGCGTGACGGCGCCCACTCTAAGTAGACCGGTCTAGTTAGTCAACCAGCCTCAGCGTGTCGCGAGCCGCGCCGTGCCGAGCACGGTGGCCAGGCACATCTCGTCGGTCGTCTCGAAGCCCGAGATGACGAGGCGCGGCGGCTTGCTGGGATTCTTGGGATTGGTCGCCGAATTGTCGTAGACGCACTCCGCCTCGATGCGCGTCCCCGTGGGCAGCGGCACCGGCTGCTTGTAGCTGTAGCGGATCTGCCAGTCGAAATCCCAGTCGTCGATCTTCAGCATCGGCTGCCGCGTGCCGTCGGGCAGGTGCGCGGTCACCGTCATGGCGCGGCCGAGCAGGTGCATGTGCGCGTGGATCGAGATCGCGTCGAGGTCGTTGCTCAACGTGGTGGACGCGCGGATCACCTCGCGCTCGGCGCCGGCCGGGATACTGAAGTTCCAGGCGAGCGCGCGGACGACCGAGAGACGGCGATCGAACGGACCGCTCGTGAAATGCACGCCCACGCGCGTGACGTCCGTCTCCGGCGTGTCGCCGGGATTGTGATAGTGCACCTGGATGACGAGGCGCGCGCCGGGCGGGATTCCCCACGCCACGCGCGATGGGATCTCGATCGGCGGGTAGCCCGGCGCCCACCCGCCGAGGCCGCCGGAGCTGTCGAACCGCGGGCCGCCGAAGCACGTGTAGCCCGGCCCCGGGTCCGCCGCATCGAGTTCCTCCGACTTCCCGGTGACGTCGAGGAAGGTTTGCACGTGGTGGACGACCTTCCGGTTGCCTGGCAACACCTCGGAGGCGCGGATCATCCGCCAGTCGCCGGCAATCCGAATGGGCACGACGAAGCAGCGATAGATGTCCTTCGTTCGCGGCGGGACGGTAAACGGCTCTTCCATGGCGAGCACGGCCGATGGCGTGCCGAGGGTCCAGCCGGTCGGGAACTTGCGCGGGGCCGGTAGATCGCGCGCGTCGCCTTCGGGCGCGCCGTCGGCGACCCAGCGCGCGATGAGCCGAATGTCCTCGTCGGACAGCCGGCGAGCGTCGGCGAACTCGCCATGGCCGGGGACGGCCTTCCACGGCGGCATGTAGCGGGACTCGACCGCCTCGATGATGTCGTCGCGCCGCGAATGCGCGTCCTGGTAATTGGTCAGCGAGAAGGGCGCGACCTCGCCGGGTCGATGACACGTCTGGCAGTTGCGCTGGAAGATCCTGACGACTTGATTGTTGAAGGTGACGGCATGGTCGGCCGCAACCTGCGGCCGCGTTGGCGTGTTCGGGCTCGTCTGGCAGGCGGCGAGGAGCAGCGCGGCAAGCAGGACGGCGCGTCTCATCAAGGCTCGATGAGCATACTCGAAGATCAGGAGCGCCGCAGCACGCGGCCCGGCAGCGCGCCGGTGTGGTCGCCGCCGTCGACGACCACCTCGCCGTTGACGACGACGCTGGAGACGCCAACGGCATAGCGATGCGGCTCATCGTACGTCGCGCGATCCGCGATGCGATCGGGATCGAAGACGACGACGTCGGCCCATGCGCCCTCGCGCAGCACGCCGCGGTCGGTGAGCCCCAGCGCCGCCGCCGCGGCGCCTGTCGTCTTGTGGACCGCGGCCGACAGGGTCAGCAGGCGCAGATCACGCACGAACGGACCGAGCAGTCGCGCGTGTGTCCCATAGGATCGGGGATGCGGCTTGCCCTGGCTGGTGACGCCGGACGTCGCCAGCGAGTTGGCATCCGAGCCGACGGTCACCCACGGCGTGCTGCTGATCGCGTGGACGTCTTTGTCGCTCATTGACGTCACGAGGATCCGCGTCTCGCCGCGGTCGGCGATCACGAAATCGCACACGGCATCGAAGGGATCGACGCCGCGCCGCTGGGCGATCTGGCCGAACGTATTTCCGGCCTCTTCAGGCAGACGCGGCGCGACGGCGACGCGAACGGCGTCCCACGACGGAATCCGGCCGAAATTGTTCAAGCCCTCGTGGGCGATCTCGCCCCGCAGCCGCGCACGCACCTCGGGACGGCGCAGGCGTTCCATCATCACCCCGATACCGCCGTCCATGACCCAGCGCGGGAACAGATTGCGCAGCGGATTGCTCGCGGCGTCGTACGGATATGCGTCGCAATCCACAGGCACGCCGCGGCGCCGCGCGGCGGCGATCTCCTCCAGCAACCGCACGGCGCCACCCCAGTTGTCGGTGCCGGAGAGCTTGAGGTGCGCGATCTGCACGTGCACGCCTGTCGCCTCTGCGACGGCGATCGCTTCGCGCACCGCCTCGTGAACACTGTTGGCTTCGTCGCGGATGTGCGAGGAGTACGTGGCGCCGTGCCGGCGCAGGACGCGGGCGAGCGCGTGAATCTCCTCGGCGTCGGCATAGGAGCCGGGCGCGGTGAACAAGCCGGAGGAGAGGCCCCAGGCCCCCGCAGCCAGCGCTTCGCCGAGCAAGCGCTCCATCGTCTGAAGCTCGGCGGCGGTCAGGGCGCGGTTCTCCATTTCCGCGGTCATCAGCCGCAGCGTGTTGTGACCGACTTGCAGGATGACGTTGACGGCGGTGGAGGGGAACAAGGCGACGTAGTCCGCGAAGGTCGTCTCGCGAAACCCCAGCCAGGGGGCGCTGGAGGCGAGGTACTCGCGTAGCATGGCGGCGCGACCGGGGAGGGCCGGCGCGACCGAAAAGCCGCAGTTGCCCACGACCTCCGTCGTCACGCCCTGGCGGATCTTGGATTCCGCGCGCGGATTGAGCGGCAGTGTGAAATCGGAGTGAGTGTGGATGTCGATGAAGCCGGGCGCCACGACGTGGCCGGGCGCGTCGATCACCCGGCGTGCCGGGCGGCTCGACGCGGGCTCGATGCCGACGATCCGGCCGGCGCTGACGCTGACGTCGGCCTGCCGCGCCGCCGTTCCGGTCCCGTCGATGACCTCGCCGCCGCGAATCAGCAGATCGTCCATGAAGGCGCCCTCCGGGCGCATCATATATCTCCGACCACGGAGGTGTCCGATGAGAGAGCGACGCTGGCGCCGCAAGTACGAGCACGATCTTCTTACCGACGGCTGGTCGCCGATCCCGACACAGATCGTCTCCAACGAGGAGTATCTGCCCACTCCGCCCACGCGTGAGCAGCAGCAGGTGGCGCTCCGGCTGCGAGAGACGTCACGGCGGCACGCCGCCGCTCTCGGAATGACGCGCCGTGAGTTCCTCGGCTCCCCGTGCGGGATGGCCGCTGCGTTCCTCGCCATGAATGCGGTGTTCGGCCGCTACTTCGACGTCGATCCGGTCGAGGCGCTGGAGGCCGCCGCGACCACCGAGCGTCAGCCGCGCGGGCAGTTCGTGTTCGACGTGCAGACGCATCACGTCGCGGCGCCGCGCCAGATGCGCGGGCCACTGCGCTTTCGCGAGATGGCCCGGCGGTGGAACACGGACATCGGTGAGACGCGGTCGATGGACGAGCTCTACCTCGCGAATTACATCAAAGAGGTCTTTCTCGACAGCGAGACGAGCGTCGCGGTGATCAGCGGCATCCCGGCGGCCACGGATGAGCAGAACATCCTGCCGCCCGACAAGATGGTCGAGACGCGCGAGGTCGTGAACCGGCTCGCGGCCTCGCGCCGGATCGTGTCGCATGGGTTGATCAGCCCCAACAAGGGTCGCAGCGACCTCGAAAGCATGGATCGGCAGGCCAAGGAGCTCAAGGTCGAAGCGTGGAAAGGCTACACCGGGCAGCCGTTCGGATCTCCGCCGCGGACGTGGGCCGTCGACGACGAGAAGGTTTCTTACCCGATGCTGGAGGCGTCGCGGCGGCTCGGGATCAAGAACATCTGCCTGCACAAGGGCCTGCCATTCGCAAACACGCTCGAGAAGCCGTGGCACCCCGGCGACATCGAGAAGGCCGCACGCGATTTCCCCGACTTGAACTTCATCGTCTATCACTCCGGCCTGAAATCGGTCGAGGAAGCCGCACGCGCCGATCTCACGAAACCGGGCTCGCGCATCGACTGGGTGAGCGACTTGTGCGAGATCCGCCAGCGCAATTCGAAGCTGACGAACATCTACGCGGAGCTCGGCTCGACGTTCGGGCTGGCGGTCGTCACGTCGCCGCTGCTCTGCGGCCGCATCCTCGGCATGCTCATCGAGTCGCTGGGGGTGGACCACGTGCTGTGGGGCACCGACTCGATCTGGTGGGGCTCGCCGCGCTGGCAGATCGAGGCGCTGCGCCGATACCAGATGCCGGAGACGCTGATGCAGCGCTTGGGCTACGCGCCGCTGACGGATGACGTCAAGGCGCGGATCTTCGGCCTCAACGCCGCACCGCTGTTCGGCGTCGACCCGGCCGCGGTCCTGAACCCCGTGCCCGCGGACTTCGTGTCACGCCTGAAGGCGGCCTACCTCGAGGAGGGCCCGCGCCCGAGCCTCACGCAGTATGGCTGGGTTTAAGTCGGAGGGGGCTTCGGCCTAGTTCGTCTTGAGCTTCACGTCCTCGTACGGGCCCGAGAAGGGAAAGCCGGTGATGAGGCCGAGCCCCGATTCCTGCACGCGCGGTCCAAACCCGCCCATCGCGGCGAGCTGCCAGATCGGCGCGAACATCGCCTTGTCGTGGATGAGCTGCTGGATGCGATGCAGCGTCGCCTCTCGGCGCTTGCGGTCGAGCTCTCCGGCCTGCTCACGGAAAAGGCCGTCGATGTCGGGATAGCTTCCGTAGACGTACGCGCCGCCGGCGGCCACGAAGGCCTCGATGCGCGTCGGCGCGTTGCCGAATGCGGCGCTGGCGCTCAAGACGAGATTCTTGAACTTCTTCTCGACCTGGCCCTTGTTGTACGAGGCGCGCTCGAGGGGCCGCAGCTTCACGCGAATGCCGGCGGCCTGCAGGTCGTTGGCAATAGGCTCGGCGATGCCGGCATGAACGCCGTCGCACGTGAAGTCGCCGGCGTCGAATCCGTTGGGGTATCCCGCCTCCGCCAGAAGCTGTTTCGCCCTGGCCCGGTCGAACGGGATGGCGGGCGGTTGCCAGAAGAAGTCGAAGTGCCCCGGGATGAAGCTGTAGGTCATGCGCGAGAACCCGAGCGTCTCGGCCTGATTGAGTCCCTGGCGGTCGATGGCGTAGTTCGCCGCCAGCCGCACGCGCCGGTCGTGCCACGGCGATTTCGGATCCCACTGGTCGACGAAGTAGACCCAGTAGGTGTTGTTCGCGACCGCGGGCTTGAGCGTCAGTCCGGGCGTGCGCTGGAGCTCTTCGCCCAGCGAGGCCGTCATCCAGTAGGTGATGTCGATCTCGCCGCGCTTGAGGGCGGCGAATCGCGTGGACGGGTCGGGGATCGCCTTGAAGACGAGGCGCTTGACGTGCGGCGTCCTGCGCCAGTACTGGTCCACGGCCTCGAGCACGAGCTCCACGCCCGGCGTGAACGACACGAAGCGGTAGGGGCCGGCGCCGATCGGATGCTTCTTGAATCCCTCGTCGCCGACCTTTTCGACGTATTTCTTCGGCACGATCCATCCGGCGCCGGTCGCGCTCGAATAGAACGTCAGGAAATCGGGCCACGGCTCTTTCAGGCGGATGCGGACGCGCGACGCATCGGGCGTCTCGACCGCCACCACGCGCTCCTTGAACGTCTTGCTCGCGGCCCCGCGGTAGCGCTCGAGCGAGTACTTGACGTCCTCGGGCGTCACGGGGTCGCCGTTGTGGAATCGCGTTCCCTTTCGCAGCACGAAGTCGTAGGTCAGCCCATCCGGCGACGTCTTCCACGATTCGGCCAGGCTCGGGGCCAAGGCATTGCCCGGCAGCGGCTTCACCATCGCGTCGTGCAGCGCGTACATCAGCATGAACGGTGTCACGATCCCCGTGGTCTCCGCGGGATCGAACCAGGTGGGCGCCAGCGAGATGTGAACGCCCCACGTCACCTGACCTTCCGGCGCCGCGGCGGCCGGCGCGCTGCCGGCCGCCAGCATCATCAGAACGCCGAGTGTCGTCGCGAGCGGTCTCATCGTGACCATCCAGCGCGGTGCTAGTACACCACGACGCTGCGCTTGACCTCGCCCTTGAGCAGCGCGTCGTACGCGAGGTTGACGTCGGTCAGCGGCACGCGGCGTGAGATCAGCTCCTTCAGCTTGTACTTGCCGCTCATGAACATGTCGATCAGCATCGGCACGTCGGTGCGCTGATGGCCGCCGCCGAACGACGTCCCGGTCAGCACGCGCTGCTGCAGGAACAACGTCGGGTCGAGCGAGATCTTGGTGCCGGCCGGGCAGACGCCGACGACCACGGCTGTGCCGCCGCGATGCGTGGAGAGCACGGCCTGCTCGATCGTCGCTTGCGTGCCGACCAGCTCGAACGCGAAGTCCACGCCCCCGCTGCCGGCAATCGCCTGCACGCGCGCCACCGGATCTTCGGTCGCCGCGTTGACGACGTGCGTCGCGCCGAACTCCTCGGCCCACGCGAGCTTCTGCGGCATCACGTCGACGCCGATGATCTTGCCCGCGCCCACGAGCTTGGCCGCCTGGATCGTGTTGAGGCCGACGCCGCCGCAGCCCCACACAGCCACGCTCGCGCCCGGCGGGACCTTCGCACGGTTGAACACGGGGCCGGCCCCCGCGAGCACACCGCACGAGACGAGGCACACGACGTCGAGCGGCGCGTCCTTGCGGATCGGGATGACGCTCTCCTCCATCAGCACGGAATGCGTCGCGAACCCCGCGACCTGCAGGTAGTGGTTGATGCTCGTGCTGCCCTTGCGGAATCGCGTGGTGCCGTCGAGCATCAGATGGCGCGGCTTGTCGCGCAGCGCGCACATCGTCGGCTGGCCGCCGATGCAGTAGCCGCACTTGCCGCACGACGGAATGTAGGACGAGCACACGTGATCCCCGGGTTTGACGCTCTCGACGCCGGGCCCGATCCGCTCGACGACGCCGGCGGCCTCGTGGCCGAGCACGACCGGCAACGGATGCGGCACGTCACCGCTCATCAGGTGGTAGTCGCTGTGGCACACGCCGTTGGCGACCCAGCGCACTTGCACCTCGTGCGGACCGGGATCCAGGAGATCGACTTCCTCGATCACCAGCGGCTTCTTCGGCTCGTACAGGACCGCCGCAGTCGCTTTCATGCTGTCTCCTTCACTTCGTTTCGACTTTCCCGATGCGCTTGATCGCCTCCGCCAGCCGCGCGGAGTCGGCGTCCCACCACGCGCGGAACTCGTCGGCATCCTGGTAGGCGATCGGGACCTGGATCTTGTCCATCGCAGCTTTGAACTCCGCGTCCTGCACCGCCTTGCGGACGGCGTCGCGCAGCGCGGTCATGACGGCCGGCGAAGTGCTCTTCGGGGCGAAGAGACCGCACCAGAGGTAGTACTCGACGTCGTAGCCGAGCTCTTTCAGCGTCGGCACGTCGGGATAGTGGACGTGCCGCGACGCGCTCGACACGGCGAGCGCGCGTAGCTTTCCCGATTTCACGTGCGGCGCCGCCGGACCCGTGGTCGACATCCAGAACGCGGCGTGGTTGCCGAGGACCGCGGTGGTGGCCGGACCTCCGCCCGTGGTCGGCAGATGGCGCATCTTGAGGCCGCCCGCCGCGTGCAGCAGCATTTCGGTCGGCACGTGCGAGGCGCCATATGGACCGGACGAGGAGTACACGATCTCGTTCGGGCGCTTCTTGGCGTCCGCCAGCAGCTCCGCCACGCTCTTGTAAGGAAGGTCGGTGTTCACGACGAGGATCGTGGGATCGGCGTTGATCCGCGCGATCGGGGCGAAGTCGGCGCGCGTGAAGTTCGGCGTGCGGCCGAACAGCTTGTCGACCTCCGGCAGCGTGGTGATCGCCGGCACCGTCATGACGATCGTGTAGCCGTCAGGCTTGGCGACGGCAACCGAGTGCATGCCGACGGCTCCCGCCGTGCCCGATTTGTTGGTGAGCACGACCGGTTGCTTGAGCACGCGCTCGAGTGCTCCGACGAGGGGGCGGGCCGTGAGATCCACCTGGCCGCCGGGCGGGAAGGGATTCACCATCGTGATCGGCCGGCTTGGAAACGGCTCCTGCGCGTGAGCGGTGTGCGCGAGGAGTGATGCGATCACGAGCACGAGCCAAAACATGACCCCTCCGCGACGTGCGGTGTTCGGAAGTGGTGGCCGAGAGTATCAGTAAAGGTGGCAGGCCACCAGCCGGCCGCTCTCCGACCGCAGCGCCGGCTCGTCGGTGGCGCAGTGGGGCATCGCAAACGGGCAGCGAGGATGAAAGCGGCAGCCGCTGGGCGGCGCCAGCGGACTCGGCACCTCGCCCGACAGCGTGACGTCCTCGCGCGGACGGTCGAAGTCGATCGGCAGCGCGGCCGCGAACAACGCCTTCGTGTACGGGTGCTTCGGCTCGAGCGCGACCGCGTCGGCATCGCCGATCTCGACGATCTTGCCGAGGTACATCACGGCGATGGCGCGGCTCATGTGCGCGACGGCGGCGAGGTCGTGCGCGATGAAGAGGTACGACACGCCGAGCCGCTGCTGAAGCTCGACGAGCAGGTTGAGAATCTGCGCGCGGATCGACACGTCGAGCGCGGAGACCGGCTCGTCGAGCACGACCAGCTTCGGCGACAGCGCGAGCGCGCGCGCGATCGCGATGCGCTGGCGCTGGCCGCCCGAGAACTCGTGCGGGTACAGCGACGCCGCGCGCGCCGGCAGGCCGACGAGATCCAGCAGGTCGGCGACGCGCCGGCGGCGACCCGCGCCGTCCAGGTCCGCGTTGATCACCAGCGGCTCGGCGACGATGGCGCCCACGCGCATGCGCGGATCGAGCGAGGCATAGGGGTCCTGAAAGACGGCCTGCACCGCGCGCCGGTAGGCGCGCCGACCGTCGTGGTCGAGCGTCGACAGGTCGCGGCCCTGAAATCGGATGCTGCCCGCCGTCGGGATTTCGAGACCCAGAATGAGCTTCGACGTCGTCGTCTTGCCGCAGCCCGACTCGCCGACCAGCCCGAGCGTGGCGCCGGCCGGGATGTCGAAGCTGACCGCGTCGACCGCGCGGACGACGCCGGTCGACCAGCCGAGGGCGCCGCGGCGCACGACGAAGTGCTTGGTGAGCTCCGTCACCTCGAGCACCGGCGTGCCGTTGGACCGAGCCACGCGCGTGGCGCCGTTGGCCTCAGGCGTGGACATGGAGCCAGCAGCGCGTCGTATGTCCGGACGCGATCTCGGTTTCCCCGGGAGCCTGCGCGCAGCGCTCGATGGCCGCGGGACAGCGCGGGGCGAACGCGCAGCCGGGTCCCAGCGTCGCCAGATCGGGCGGCTGGCCGGCGATCGCGGTGAGGCGCTCGCGGCGCGCGCCGAAGCGCGGGATCGAGTCCAGCAGCGCGCGCGTATAGGGATGCGCGGGCGCGGTGAAGATGCGGCGCACCGGTCCCATCTCGACGATGCGGCCGGCGTACATCACGGCGACCCGGTCGCACATACGCGCGACGATGCCGAGATTGTGCGTCACGAAGATCATCGCGAAGCGGTGCCGCTCCTGCAGCTCCTTGAGCAGACCGAGGTACTGGGCCTGGATCGTGAGGTCCAGACTCGTCGTCGGCTCGTCGGCGATGAGCAGCCGCGGCGGCCCCGCGATCGCCATCGCCCCCACGACGCGCTGACGCATGCCGCCCGAGAGCTGATGCGGAAACGCGCGCAGCCGCGCGGCAGGTGAGGGGATGCGCACCGCCGCCAGCAGCTCGGCCGCCCGCGCCGTGCCGGCGCTACCCCGCAGCCCGTGGTACATGGCGAGCGGCTCGCGCATCTGCATGCCGACGGAGAACACCGGGTTCAGCGACGACATCGGATCCTGCAGGATCATGGCGACCTTGCGGCCGCGGATCTGCTGCATCTCGGCGTCGCTCTTGGCGAGCAGATCCTCGCCGTCGAGCCGCACCTCGCCGCCGACGATGCGCGCGGCCGGTCGCGGCACGAGCCGGACGATGCTCAGGCACGTCATGCTCTTGCCGGAGCCGGACTCGCCGACGAGACCCAGCGTCTCGCCCTCGGCGAGCGCGAAGGACACGCCGTCCACCGCCTTGATCGTGCCCCAGCGGGTGACGATGTGCGTGCGCAGCTCGCGGACGTCGATGACGACGGGCACGCGGGTCAGAGCTGACGCAGCTTCGGGTCCAGCGTGTCGCGCAGCCAGTCGCCGAGCAGGTTGAAGGCGAGCACGACGAGCAGGATGGCGAGGCCGGGAAGGAACGAGACCCACCATGCGCTCGTCACGAAGTCGCGCCCCTCGGCGATCATCGACCCCCAGGCCGGCGTCGGTGGCGGGATGCCGGCTCCGAGGAACGACAGCGACGCCTCGACAATGATCACGTAGCCGACTTGCAGCGTGATCAGCACCACGAGCGTGTTGAGCGTGTTCGGCAGCAGGTGCCGCGTGATGATCCGCCAGGCACCCGCGCCGGCGATGCGCGCCTGGGCGATGAAGTCGAGCGTCATGAGCGTCAGCACCTGGCCGCGGATCACGCGCGCGTAGCGAGCCCAGAGGATGACCGCGATCGCGATCACCACGTTGGTGAAGCTCGGCCCGACGGTGACGGCGAGGATCAGCGCGAGCAGGATCACCGGAAACGACAGCGTCGCGTCGGTCACCCGCATCAGCGTGGCGTCGACGCGACCGCCGTAGTAGCCCGCCATCAGGCCGACGGCGGCGCCAACGGTGCTGGCGAGCAGCACGGCGAGCGCGCCGACGGCCAGCGATACGCGCGAGCCCCACACGATCCGCGAGAGGAGATCGCGCCCGAGCCGGTCGGTGCCGAGCGGATGCGCCCACGAGCCGCGCTCCTCCCAGACCGGCGGCCGGAACCGCAGCCGCAGCGACTGCTCGTACGGGTCAGCAGGGCTCACCCACGGCGCCAGCAGCGCGACCAGCACGAAGGCCGCGATGATGCCGAGCGAGAAGACGGGCAGCCGCCGCCGCCGTGTGGTTGGCTCGGGCCGGGCGGAGATCTCGGGGACGACGATCACGCTCATCGTGAGTACCGGATGCGCGGATCAATCAGCGCGTAGAGACAGTCGACGCAGAGATTGACGCCGGCCACGATGGCGGCCGTGGTTAGCACGACGGCCTGGATCACCGGGAAGTCGCGCGACGTGATGCCGTCGTACGCCAGGCGTCCCAGCCCCGGCCACGCGAAGACGGTCTCGACGACGATGGCCGTCGCGACCAGAATCGCGAAGTAGATGCCAGCGAAGGTCACGACGGGGATGAGCGCGTTCTTCAGCGCGTGCACCCAGATGACCTTGCCCTCGGCCACGCCCTTGAGGCGCGCGAGTTTCACGTACTCGGAGTCGAGCACCTCGAGCATGCCCGAGCGCAGCAGGCGCATCATGCCGGCGACGACGAACCAGCCCAGCGTGAACCCGGGCAGCACGTAGGAGGCGAACCCGTCGGCGCCGCCCGCGGGCAGCCACTGCAGGCGGCCGGCGACGAACTCCACAAGCACGATGGCCACCCAGAACGTCGGCAGTGACTGCCCCAGGATGGCCACGATCTGCGCCGCCCGGTCGACGCCGGTGCCCTTGCGCACGGCGGCCATCACCCCGAGCGGAAAGGCGATGGCCAGCGACACGCCCATTGCGAACGCCGCAAGCTTGAGCGAGTTCGGCAGTCGTGCCTGCAGCAGCTCGATCACCGGGCGGCGCGCGCGGATCGAGTTGCCGAAATCTCCGGTCGCCGCGCGGCCGACGAACGAGAGGTATTGCTCCACGTACGGGCGGTCGAGCCCCAGGTACTTGCGGGCGTTGGCGTAGTCCTCCTCGCTCGCGTTCATCGGCAGGATCATGTGCAGGGGATCGCCGGTGGCGCGCGCCAAAATAAACACCACGACAGACAGGATCGCGAGGGCAATCAGGGACTGGAGCAGGCGAAAAAAGACGAAGCGAACCATGGCTATTCAGGTCGGGGGGGAGCGCATGCTCCCCCCCGAGCCCCCCCAAGCATTCTCGGGCGCAACACCGATCCTTACTTGCGCGCGAGCTCGTCGATGAAGAGGTCGTACATCACCGTGCCCGGGTTGTACTTGCCGAGTGTCTTGGACGTCGCGTACGGCGAGTGCACGTAGACCACCGGCACGCCGTGATGCTCGCTACGCAGCCGCGCGAAGATGTTGCGCATCAGCGCGTTGATCTTGTCACGGTCGGTCTGGCGCATGACCTGCGCGATCATCCCGTCGATCTCGGTGTCGTTGACCGTATCGTTGAGCTTCGACGGCGTGTACGCCTGCTTCTCGAGCAGCGCATACGTGCCGATCCAGTCCCGGTTCGCGATGTTGTAGTACCCCACGGCACCGGGCGCCTTGCGGTCCACCCAGAGCTTGCGGAACGCGGGGTAGTCGACCGGGATCAGCTTGCTCTTCACGCCGATCTTCTCCCAGTAGCCCGCCACCGCCTCGGCGAACGCCTTGCCCTCCGCGAAGCCCGGGAGCTGGAAGGCGTAGACGTCCAGCGTGAAGCCGCCGGCCTGCCCCGCATCGGCGAGCAGCTTCTTGGCGCGCGCGACGTCGTAGGCATAGGCCATGTCCGGCGTCACTTTGAAGCCGACGTCCTTGAAGGCCCACGACAGCCCCATCGGAATGGCCGCCGGCTCGGCGTAGCCGCCGAAGATCGCCTGCGCGATTTCGGCGCGGTCGATGGCCAGGTTCAGCGCCTCGCGCACGCGCTTGTCGTTCGTGGGCGGCGTGCGGCCGTCGGGGCCGAGCACCCACCACATGTGGATGATGGCCTCTTCTTTCCGCATGTGGACGGGGAACCCTTCCTTCTCCAGCTCTTTGACACGCTCGCGGCTCACGTCCGCCACGTCCACCTCACCGCGTCGCAGCAGCGCGATACGCGTGGTCTCCTCGGGCACGAGCTTGAACGTGATGTTCTTGTACTTCGGCACGCCGATGCGCCAGTGCTGATCGACGGCCGTGAGCTTGATGTGCGAGCCCACGACCTGCTCGACGAACTTGTAGGGACCGGTGCCGACCGGCTTGCGCGCGAACACGTCGTCGCCGTTGGCCTCGAGATACTTCTTTGGCAGCACCATGCCTTCCGTCGACAGCGAGCGCGACAGATAGGTGGGAATGATCAGCGTCGGCTCCTTGAGCACGATCACGACGCGGTCGGGCGCCGGCGTCTCGATGTCCGCGACCAGCGTGCGCAGGGGACCGGCGTAGCCCGTGGTCGAGCGCTTACCCATCGCGCGCTGCAGGCTGAACTTCACGTCCTCCGACGTCATGTCGGTGCCGTCGTGGAACTTCACGCCTTTGCGCAGATGGAACGTCCAGCGCTTGTGATCGGATGACGGCTCCCACTTGCTGGCGAGCCCGCCCGCCTGCGTCGGCTGACCGTCGGGCGTAACGCCGACCAGGTAGTCGAACATCAGCGAGAGGTAGTACTTCACGTTGTGGCCCTGCAGAGCGGGATCGAGCGTCTCCGCCGAGAAGCTGGACAGCGCGACGGCGAGCTCGGACTTTGCCTGTGCCCATGCGGGGCTCGCCGCGCCGACGCAGAGCACGGCGAGGCTGAGCAGCACATATATGATCCGGGTCGTTGGTGTCATGGGGATGCCTCCGAGCGCAGACCGTATCATAATGACGCGCGCCGAAACAGGCGCCCAGGCCCGAGAGGAGAAGCCATGCTGCACAAGCGATGGATCGCCGCGTGTGTCGTGCTCGCCGTCGTCGTCCTGGCCGGCTCGTCGATGCTGGTACCGGCGCTGGCGCAGGGCAAGAAGCTCAAGATCGGCGTCATCTACGACTACACGGGGCCGCTGGCCGGCGGCGGGTCGGACCTGCACGCGCTGGGCGCGAAGATCATGATCGACCACTTCGCAAAGAAGGGCGGCGTCGAGGGCTACGCGATCGAGGCGATCTACGCCGACGCGCAGAGCAAGCCCGACGTCGCGATCAACGAGGCCGTGCGCCTGGTGGAACAAGAAAAAGTCGACATGCTGCTGGGCTTCTACTCGTCGGCCCAGTGCGTGCCGGTGGCCGCGCGCGTGGAGCAGCTGAAGAAGTTCATGTGGATCACGACGTGCATCTCGTCGGCGGTGCTCGAGAACCGCAATCTCAAGTACGTCTTCCGGGTGCAGCCGAGCGGGCGGCAGTTCGGCTTGATGTCGATGGACTTCATCGCCAAGAACGCGAAGGCGAAGCTCGGCAAGGAGCCCAAGGACCTGAAGGTCGCCATCATCCACGAGGATGGCGCGTACGGCATCGACGTTTCGAAGGGCAACGAAGAGGGTGCGAAGAAAGCCGGCTTCAACGTGGTCCTCAAAGAGGGCTATGCGGCGACCACGCCCGATCTGTCGTCACTCGTCATCAAGCTCAAGCGAGCGCGACCCGACGTGCTGTTCCACACCGGCTACAACCCGGACATCTCGCTGTTCCTGCGTCAGGCGCGCGAGCAGGGGCTGAAGTTCAGCGCCCTCGTCGGCCATGGCGCAGGCTATGGCGTGTACGACAAGCTGAAGGAAGCGGTCGGCAAGGACGTCACCCACATCTTCAACGTGGATCCGATCTCGATCTGGCTCGCCAACGAGAAGGCGCTCAAGCCCGAGCTCGCACCGCTCATCAAGATGGTGGGTGACGAGTACGACAAGGCGCGGCCGGGGACGCAGGTGAAGTCCGCGCACGTCGGTATGGCGGCCAGCAACACGTACGTCTTCATGACCGAGGTGCTGCCGCGCGCGGTCAAGAAGTACGGCGGCATCGACGCGGACTCTCTGCGCAAGGCGGCACTCGAGGTCGATCTCCCCGAGGGCGGCACGATGCTCGGCTTCGGCGTGCACTTCCTGGGTGACGGTCCGATGGCCGGCCAGAACGACCGCGCGTTCCCCGTTATCGTTCAGTACGTCGACGACAAGGCGCACGTGGTGTGGCCAAAGAGCCTGCAGCATCGCGAGCCGGTGCTGCCACTGCCGTCGTCCTCGCCGTACGCGGCGGCGAACTGATTACATGGGGGGCCCCGAAATGGCCCCCCAGACTCACACCGCCGGCACGTTGCCGAGGACCGAGCGGTTGAGACCGGGGTGCTCGGTCCACGCGGTGCGTAGCTTGCGCGTGGCCTCGATCCAGTCGGCGCCCTGCGGCAGCACGACGCCGCCCGAGCGCACGGCGTAGACGTTCGGATTGTCGACTCCCGGCGGGATCTCGCCGCGATCTCGCAGCGCGCGGGCCGCGTCGAGCAGCCGCTTGCGCGTGCGAATGATCATCGCGTCGCTCGTGCCCAGGTGCTCGGCGCTGCGGTCGTACACCGCACCCATGCTCTCGGTGACGGCCTGGTCCTGGATGTGGATGCTTCCGATGCCGGTGTAGCTGACGGTCTTCTGCGCCTTGCGGTCGATCAAGTAGTCGTTGCCCTCGTCGGCCACGCACCGGAAGCGCCCATACCAATCGGTGGTGTTCGGCAGCGTCTCCGGCGGTCCGACGACCTGGCGCCCGGCCTGGCGCGCGGGCGGCGCCCCGCCGTGCGTGATCAGAAACGCGAGCGTGTGGTCGTCGTCCATCGGCACCCACGCCCGCACGCGGATCTCGAGACCGAGCACCCCGGTCGGCACCATCGCGTAGAACGGGAAGAGGAAGTTCGCGATACGCCAGTAGTCCGTGTCGGCTTCCGCCGGACGCCGCGCGCCGTACATGACGCCGAAGTCGGTATCGGTGACGTCGTACGTCGGCGCGCGATCGGCCAGCGCGTAGCGCGCCCACGTGCCCGGCGGCACGTCGGCGGCGTCCACGCTGCCCAGATGCAGATAGACGGTGTGGCCGGTGTCGATGTCGCCCTCGAGCGCTTGCATCCAGTTGCAGCGGCGCTGGTAGACCTGAATGGTGCTGCCCGCGAGCATCGTGGCCTCGAGCTCGGGCAGGGGCGGCGGCGTCGCGCGCGATCCGAGATAGGCCCAGATCAGGCCGCCACGCTCGACGCAGGGATAGGCGCGGGCGCGGACCTTCTGCTTGAACGTGCTGTCGGCGGGCTCGATCGGCATGTCGGCGCAGCGACCGCTCACGTCGAACTTCCAGCCGTGATAGACGCAGCGCAGCCCTTCCGCCTCATTGCGTCCGTAGAACAGGCTCGCGCCGCGATGCGGGCAGCTGTTCTGGATCAGGCCGACACCGCCCGACGAGACGCGGAATGCGATGAGGCTCTCACCCAGCAGGCGAACGCGCAGGGGCGCGCCGTCGGCCTCGGGCAGCTCGCTCGACAACGCGGCCGGGACCCAGTACTGGCGCATGAGATTGCCCATCGGGGTTCCGGGTCCCACGCGGCAGAGCAGCTCGTTGTCGGCTCGACTCAGCATCGGCGCCTCCTGCTCGAGGCTCTCGAGTGGGCGGATGATACACTCCCGCCCATCCGACGCAAAGGAGCGCTGCCATGACTGTCTCCGCGCTGCCGCCGTTGCTCTCCAGCGACGGACATCTCGAAGTCACGCCGGAGCGATGGACGCCGCGCATGCCCGCGAAATACCGGGCTCGCGCGCCGCGCACGGTGAAGCTGCCCGACGGCGGCGATGCAATCCTCGTCGAGGGCCAGCCGCCGTATCCCGCGCCGTTCCTCGACCTGCGCGCCGGGCGCACGAACGAGACGTGGCAGCCGTTCGGCACCACCGTGGAGGGCACGGCAGGTGTGGGGCCGCCGGAGCAGCGGCTGCGCGAGCAGGACATGGATGGGCTGCTGGCCGAGGTCCTGTTTCCCAACATGCAGGTGGGACCGCGCCTCTGGCGCGGCATCGCCGACGACGATCTCTACCGCGCGACGGTGCGTGCCTACAACGACTGGCTGGCTGACGAGTACTGCGCCGTCTCACGCGACCGCCTGATCGGCCTCGGCGTGATTCCGTGGACCAATCTCGACGACGCGCTCGCCGAGCTCGAGCACTGCGCGCGGCTGGGCCTCAAAGGCGTCAATCTCGGCGTGTTTCCCAACGGCAAGTCGTACCCGCGTCCGGAGGACGACCGCTTCTGGTCCGCGGCGATCGCGATGAAGATGCCGCTCACCGTGCACGTCGGCTTCGATCGTCTCGGCTCGCGGGGGGCGGAGCCGACGATGGAGTATCCCGGCGCCGATCCCGAAGTGCTGAAGAAGCTCGGTGCGCGCAAGATCGTCGAGTGGGTCGCGCTGCCGTTCCTGTCGATTCCGCCGTCGATCAGCCTCGCCCAGCTCGTGCTTTCCGGTGTGTTCGACCGCCTGCCGGACCTCCACATTTTCTTCGCCGAGTCGCGCCTCGGCTGGGTGCCGTTCTGGATGGAGGAGGCCGACTATTGGTACGAGCGCCACCGCCACTGGGCCGAGCGGCTACTGCACGTGAAGCCGCTGGCGCGGCGGCCCAGCGACTACGTACGTCGTCATATCTCCTTCAGCCTGCAGCACGTCGAGCGCGTGGCCGTCGAGCTGCGGCATCACATGGGCGTCGAGCGCGTCATGTTCGCGACGGACTTCCCGCACATCGAGTGCGATTGGCCGAACACGCGTCCGTTCGCCGAGCGGCTGTTCGCCGGCGTGCCGCCGGCGGAAGCGTTCGACATCGCGGCGGGCAACATGGTGCGATTCTTCGGGCTGGCGGACACGCCGGTCGGCAAGAGCGTGCGCGCACGCGCGCCGCACGCGTAGCGCGGGAGGACACTCGGATGTTCCAGCTTCGCAAGCTCGGCCACGTCGTGCTGAACGTCCCCGATCTCGAGGCGTCGGTCCGCTTCTACACCGACGTGCTCGGCATGCAGATCAGCGATCGCTATCCCGACAGCATGGTGCCCGGCGGCATGGTCTTCCTGCGCTTCGATACCGACCATCACGGCATCGCGCTGGTCGGCGGCGCGCCGAAGCTCGAACGCACCACGCTGAACCACTTCGCGTTCGAGGTCGGCTCGCCGGACGAGGTTTTTCGCGCGCGCGAATGGCTGCGCAAACACGACGTGCCGATCGTGTTCGAGGGCCGACGCCGCGCCGGCTGCCAGCTCGCCGTCGAGTTCCGCGATCCCGACGGCAACAATCTGGAGATCTACTGGGGCGTCGATCAGGTAGGCACGACGGGTGAGGTGCGTCCGGCCAGCGAGTGGAAGCCCGCGCGCAGCCTCGAAGACGCCATCGCGAATCCCGTTTCAGGCCAGCGCATGCCTCCGCTCGGATTCGGCTCGGCCTGAGCGCGCCGGCCGTGCGCGCTCAGTACCGCCAGCCGCGGTAGCCGTAACGCGGATAGACGGGATAGACGGGCGCCACCACGTAGGGCCGCGGCGCGACGATCACGGGCGGCGGAGCGATCACGGCGGGCGGAGGAGCGACGGCGACGGGTGGTGCCACGGGCACGGCGATGCACCCGGCGGCGAGCACGGAAGCGGCGAGCACCAGCATCGATGGGGCGAGCTTGAAGGGCATCTTGGCGTCCTCCCGCCCCGTCTGACGCCGCCGCGCACGCGGTTATTCCTTCTTGAGCCGAAACCCCCATCCCGCGCCAGCGCCGGCGCGGCGCTCGACGACGGCGAGCGCGACCAGCGCGAGCGGTCCCAGCACGGCGAGCATGGTCTTCCAGCGCGGCGGACGGTACTGCACGCGCAGATGGTGCTCGCCCGCGCTCACCGGCACGCCGATGAACCCAGGCGCCATGGCGACCGTCTTCACGTTCACGCCGTCCAGCTCGGCGCGCCACCACGGGTGATACGTCGCCTTCACGAGCGCGTACGTCGGCTGGTTCGCCGTGATCGTCGCGCTCCAGCCCTGGCGCTCGAGCCGCTCGCTCGCCACGTGACCGCGCTCGCCGGCGCCAACGGCGACCCTCACCGCGCCGACTCGAGCTGCGCCGGCGTCACGAGCGAGGAGCGGATGGTCGCTGAGGCTGGGCAACGGGCTCGCGAGCCACAGCCGGTTCGCGCGATAGAGGTGGTCGCCCGAGCCGCTGATTTGTGCGGCGGATCGCACGAGCGCCACGTAGCCGCTCGGGCGCACGCGATATACGCTGAACGGCCCGTGCGTCGCCACCGGCTCGGCGAAGGTTGGCACTGATTGGTCGGCCGGCGCGACGACGTATCCAACGTTGAACACGTCGTAGTGGTCGCGACGCCGCTCGTCGAAGCCGATCATCACGTCGGCGGTGGGCGACATCGAGTGGTAGGTGTAGCCGAGCGTCGGCAGTCCGTGCATGCTGAGCACCGCGTTCATCGGCACGTGCCCGACAACGAATCGTCCGCCCCAGCCATTGGGCAGCCCGGCGTACACGCGCGCCGGCGTCTCGCTCTGCAGGCGCTGGAGCAGCGTGACCACCGCGGCGATGTCGTGCTCGCGTTCGGCGATCGCCGCGGCCGAGGCCGCCATCCACCGGCGATTGTCGTCGATGTAGCGCGCACGCTCGACGCCGGCGGGTATCAGCGCGATCAGGACGACGAACGCCCCGGAGACCGCGGACGCGCGCGGCCATCCCAGCCGGGCGGTAACGGCGCCGGCGGCGTCGATCACGGCGGCGAGGCCGATCCCGATGAGTGGAATCGCCGCCAGGTGCACGCCCGCGATGAGCCGGTGAAAGTGCAGATCGCGCGCGCCTGGAAGCACGTCCAGCAGCACGCCCCACGTCGGACGCCCGAAGTAGAGCAGGAGCCACGCGCCCCACAGGGCGAGCCACGCGCGGTCCAGCGCTGCGCGACGGCGTGCCGCCACGACGACGCCGACGACCAACATGATCGTGAGCACCGGAATGCGGCCGGCGTCCAGGAGCTGCCCGGTGACAAGCAGCTGCAGCACGTGCGCGAGCCCATACGAGTCGTACTTCATGGTGGACTCCCACACGCTGCGGTTGAGATATGCGTGGTTCAGCGCGTATGGGATGAGGAAGTACGACGCCGCGACGCCGGCGCCGGCGAGTGCCGGTATCAGCCGTCCGAGACGGTGAACGAGGCCGACATCGGCAGGCACGGCGCACGCGAGCACGAGGGCCGAGACGACCGCCATCCAGCCGTAGACGACGTGGGTCAGCAACGTGGCGGCGAGCAGCGCGGCGGCCGCCGCCACGCCGCGGCCGGTGCTGATCAGCCGGTAGCTCGCGGCGACGGCAAACGGCAGCACGCACATACCCCAGGCCTGCGTGTAGAGGCCGCGACCGCGCCAGAGATAGCTGCCGAAGTCGAATCCGAATAGATCCGGCGTGGAGACGAGCGACGCGGCCACCGCGGCGAGCCCTGCCGCGCGTGCCGGTACCGCGATCCAGCGCAGCGCCCCGAAGATTGCGAAGGGGAACAACGAGACCGCGAGGACGTTGGTGAGACGAAGGAGAAAGAGCGGGTCGGCGCCCGTGAGTCGCTGGAGGGCGGCGACCACGAGGTGCGGCAGGTGCTGGTAGTACTGAAACACCGGGAAACCGAGGACCCAGTCGCCGACCCAGTGATCGAGCACGCTGTCGCCGGCGGCCCACGCGTCGATCGCGCGACGGACGAGGCCGTGGTGGAGGATGTGGTCGTTCAGGGGAAGCGCGCGGCTCGTGACCTCGTGCGCCAGCGCGACGAGATTGAGCACGACGGCAGCCGCCGGCAACGCGAGCCAGACGCGCGACACGCTTCATTCATGCTAGCGACCGGCGTCGCGCGGCGTCAACTTTTCAGACGCCGCCCACACCTCGCGCGCTAGACGCCGCCCCACACCTCGCGCGCGACCGAGACGCAGAGCGCGAGCTTGGCCTTCTGCGCCTCGATCGTCACCTCGTTGCCCTCGACGGTCGACGAGAAGCCGCACTGCGGGCTGATGCCCAGCTGATCCAGCGCGATGTACTTCGTGGCCTCGTCCAGCCGGCGCTTGAGCTCGTCCGGGTGCTCGAGGGCGCCGACCTTGCTGGTGACGAGGCCGAGCACGACCCGCACGTGCCGGGGTACCAGGCGCAGCGGCGAGAAGTCGCCCGAGCGCGCGTCGTCGAACTCCAGGAAGAAGCCGTCGTACGGCATCTGCGTGAAGATCGTCTCGGCGATCCGCGCGTAGCCGCCTTGCGCGCGCCACGCCGAGCGGAAGTTGCCGCGGCACAGATGCGTGCAGATCGTCATGTCGGCCGGCTTGTCGCGCAGCGTGGCGCGGATCATCTTCACCGACAGTGCCAGCTGCCGATCGGGATCCTCGCCGCGCGCGGTCATCTGCGCGCGCAGCTCATCGTCGCAGAGGTAGGCCAGGCTCACGTCATCCAGCTGCAGATACCGGCAGCCGGCCGCGTAGAGATCGGCGATCTCGGCACGATAGGCGGCCGCGGTGTCCTCGACGAATGCGTCGAGATCCGGATAGACGCGCGCGTCGACGCCGGCGCGGCCGACCTGGGAGTAGAGCATGTTGGGCGAGGGGATCGTCAGCTTCGGCGTACGCGTGACGACGGATTTCAGAAACTTGAAGGCGTCGACGAAGATCGGCTTGGGACGCGTGACGCGCGCGGTGATCGCCAGATCGGGCCGCGTGAAGTGCAGGTCGCCGCTCTTGCCGTGGAACGTTACCGGAATCGTCTGCCCCTGGCTCGACCAGCCGCCGAGCTGCAGCAGGAAGTCCATGTGCCAGGACTTGCGGCGCTGCTCGCCATCGGTGATGCCGTGCAGGCCGACCTCCTCCTGCAGCGTCACCACCTCGCGAATCGCCCCGTCCTCCGCGGCCGCGAGCTCGGTGGCGCTGGCGCGCCCGGCCTCGCGCTCGAGCCGCAGCGCTTTGAGCGCGGCCGGCCGCAAAAGACTGCCGACGTGGTCGGCGCGGAACGGTGCGCGCGGCACGGCCACTGACTACTACCTCGTGGGGAGCCCCGACATGGCCCCCCACACCCCCCAACGCTCGGAGCGCCCCGGGGAACCCGTGACGCTCCTCGACATCGCCATCATTTCTTGAGGTGCCGCCCGAGGAAGGCGAGCATCTTTTCCCACGCGTCCTTGGCTTGCGAGGCGCGATAGCGGTCGGCGTTCGTGAAGTTCAGGAACGCGTGGCCCGCGCCCTCGTAGCGATGGAACTCGTGCGGCTTGCCGTGGCGCGCGAGCTCGGCGTCGATCTTGTCGACGTCCGCAGGCGAGGGATTGCCGTCCTCGAGGCCGAAGAAGCCGATCATCGGCGCCGCGATGTCTCGGGTGAGGTCGAAGGGCGCGGGCCCGTCGCCCCACGCCTTCATGATGCTGCCGCCGTAGAACACGCCGGCGGCGCGCCACGTCGCCGGCCGGGCCCCGGCGAGCAGGTACGTGATGCGTCCGCCCATGCAGAAGCCGAGCACGGCCAGGTCCGTGACGCGCGTCTCCTTCATCGCGCGCAGGTGCGCGACCGTCGCGTCGGCGTCGGCGATGATCTCCGTGTCGCGCAACCGTGCGATGCGCGTCATCATGTCGGCGCCGTCGTTCGGCTGGCGATGGTACAGGTCGGGCGCGGCGGCCGCGTAGCCGTGGCGCGCCAGATCGTCCACGCGATCCTCGACGAACGCGTCGAGCCCGGGCCCGTGCATGATCACGACGACGCCGGGCGCCTGCGCGGCGCCCACCGGAGCGTTGGCATAGATGCGCATCACGCGGCTCCTCCCTTGTGCAGCGTGCCGTCCTTCATGATCATCCACAGCGCCGCGCGGTCTTGCAGGATGGTGATGTCCGCCAGCGGATCGCCGTCGACCAGCAGCAGATCGGCGAGCGCTCCCGCCTTGACGAGGCCGAGCTCGCCGGGCTTGCCCATCAGCTCGCCGCCCAGCCGCGTGGCGGCCACGAGCGTGTCCATCGCGGAGAAGCCGAGGATCTTGACGAAGATCCACAGATCGCGCGCGTACGTGCCGTGCGGCGTGTACGGGAACCCGTAGTCGCCGCCGGGCAGGACCCGGATGCCTCGCTTGCGCATGCGCGTGATCGCCTCGACGCTGACGGCCAGCTCGCGCTCGAACCATGCCGAGCGCTCGGCGGTGACGCCCCACTGACCGCCTGCCTGGCTCAGGTTGTAGGCGATGGCGAGCGCAGGGCCGACGAAGATCCGCTCGCGCGCGGCCTCGAGCGCGTCGAGCGCGCGCTCGTCGACCCAGTTCGCGTGATAGATCACCTCGATCCCGTGTCGCAGCGCCATCATCACCGACTCGGCGCTTCGGCAGTGCGCGGCCACGCGCAGTCGCGCCGCCCGCGCCACCTCCATCGCCGCCGCGACCTCGGTGTCGGACATCGGCGTCTCTTGGGAGGGATAGCTCGACGTTCCGGCGTCGCCGGAGATGTTGAGCTTCAGCTGATCGACGCCCTCGCGCGCGAGCAGCCGGCACGCGCGCTGGATCTGCTCGGGTCCATCGGCGACCCAGCAGAACGTCGGTGTCTCGTGATGCGGCAGGTGCAGCATGTTCGTATCGCCGAGCCCGCCGGTGACCGTGATCTCCGGCCCGTTGGCGAGCAGCCGCGGCCCGGGCACGCGTCCGGCCTCGATCTCACGCTTGAGCACGACATCCAGCCGCGGCTTGGCCGCCGCCGCAGAGAACGCGCTCGTGTAGCCGCAGTCGAGCATCAGCCTGGCGTTGCGGACGGTCACGAGCATGTGCTCTTCGGGCGGCAGGCGTGTCAGCTCGAAGGGTGGGATGTCGGCGAAGCCGAGGTGCGCATGCGCCTCGACGAGGCCGGGCATGAGCGTCGCACCCGCGGCGTCGATCACCCTCGCACCGCCCGCCGCCGGCGCTGTGGCGCCCGGCGTGACGTCGGTGATGCGATTGCCCTCGACGCGCACAGCCCCCGCGAAGGGCGGCGCGCCCGTACCATCCAGGATTCTGGCGTTCGTGATCAGGTAATCGGCCATCGTGCCGGGGAGGGTATCACGGTGCCTTCCACGCGACGGCCCCGTCCTTGTTTTGGATCACGCCCACCGATGAGCCGTCGTCGGAGATCGCGCCGAACAGCGCGCGGACCTGGCCGTTCTGGTCGTACACGGCGAGCCCACCGGTGCCGTGATTCTGCACCTCGAAGACGACGCGCGGAGCGCGCGGCACGCCCGTCGCGTCGGCCGGCGAGAGATAGACGCCGACCGTTTCCTGATTGAGCACGACGAGGCCTTTGATCTTGCCGGCCGGGTCGGCGAGGCTGAGGTGCGCGCCTTGCGCCTTGTTCGCGGAGACGACGAGACTCGCGCGTCCCGCGTCGTGGTAGAGATGCAGGCTCGCGGCGCCGGCGGACGCTCCGAGCCGCGCGCGCACGACGCCGCCCGCGTCTTTCACGACGAACTCCTGCGCTTCCAGACTCTGCGCGGCCGGGCGCGCCTGGCCCATCAACGCCACGCCGCCGACGCCGACGAGCAGGCACATCGCCAGCGCGGCGAAACGCCGCGAGCGCTGCTCGACGCGCTCCAGCCGCTGCAGCAGCACCGCATTCTCCGACGTATCCATGGGGCCGATCCTCCTGCGAGTCATTTGACACATGCCGCGGCCGCGTGTCATCATCGCGCCCTTTTTCGGGGAAGTTCATTTGAAGATTTCCGGGGGGTGTCACGTGAAGACAGTCATCGTTCGCGCTTCGCTCTCGCTCGTTCTGCTGCTGCTCGTTGCCGAGGTCGCGCCCGCCCTCGCGCAGCAGGCCGCCCCGCCGCCCGCTGCCCCACAGCCTGCCGGCGCGCAGCCGGCCGGCAAGGCCGACGCGTCGAAGATGGGCATCGTGACGGGCAGCGACAAGGGGACCTACTACCAGTTCGGGCTCGATCTCCAGAAGCTGGTGCGGCAGCAGGCCGACATCAGCCTGGCCGTGAACACGTCGAAGGGCTCGATCGAGAACGTGTACGCGGTGTACCAGCGCCCGGGCGTGCAGCTCGGCATCGTGCAGTCCGACGTCCTCGCGTTCATCTCCCGTCTGGAGTCGGACCAAACACTCACCAAGGTCGCGAAGAAGACGCGGATGGTGTTTCCGCTCTACAACGAGGAAGTCCACGTCCTCGGCAAGCGCGGCATCAACGACTTCGAGGAGCTGACGGGCAAGCGTGTGGCTATCGGCCGCGAAGGCAGTGGAACGTATCTGACCGCCCGCGTGCTGCTGCAGCTCTCTGACGTAAAGCCCGCGACGACGGTTCTGATCGATACCGCCGAGGCGCTCGCGGAGCTCAAGGCCGGCCGCATCGACGCCATGTTCTTCGTCGCCGGCTACCCCGTCCGTCTGCTCAAGGAGGACGTTTCGGAGGCCGATCAGCTCGCGCTCGTTCCGATCACGAGCAAGAGCATCATCGAGCTCTATCCCATCGCCGAAATCCCGGCCACCACGTACGCCTGGCAGCCCGCGAAGACCCCGACGGTCGCGGCGAAGGCCGTGCTGATCTCGTACGACTATCGCTTCCGCGACTGCGACAACGTCGGCCGGTTCGCCCAGATCATGGCCCGACGGCTCGACTGGCTCGTGCAGAACGGCCATCCGAAGTGGAAGTCGGTGGACCTGAACTACACGCTCAAGGGCTGGGAGCAGTACGTCTGCGTGCGGAAGTACCTCGGCCTCGCGAGCGCCAGCGCGACGCCGCAGATCCTCCCCGACGAGAACCCCGTCATGCGGGCGATCCGAGGCATCCTCGATCAGCAATAGCTGGTTGTGAGCGCGGGTGCGCGCGTCAAATTCGACGCGCGCACTCAACGCTCGCCGCGTCATCGCCGCGTCAAATCATCTCCTCTGACGAAATTGCCCTAGTACAAGGGCCCAAGCGTGTCGGGAAATGCATCTATTTCGGCGCGCGCGGTCGCGCGACCGAAATGTGTGTTTGACCGCGTAATCACGCGGGCGAGTCGCGACACGCCGCTGTCTACGCACGACACGCTCTGAAACTGCGTCGGAAAACATTGCGTCGGATTGAGCCATCTGGCGCGCCGTCCCGTCGGCTCTCAAGTATTGACGTCGGAAAAGATTACAAATGTGTGTCCGTTGTCTTTGACGGTCGTCGGAAATAGTTATCTCCACAGCGTTTGGCAATTTGGCCTTTTCCTTGCCGTTCTCCTCGCGCGGCGCGAAGTGCAAAGTTTCGCGTCGCACAGGACCAGTTCGCATGACGACGATCCGCGATCTTCGCGTA
>Ga0075431_100000696_pt1 | contig 28962 bp, 24 predicted proteins | sample RhiMetdeltSRZDD5_FD_75297 | JGI IMG/M metagenome (GOLD analysis project Ga0075431, IMG submission 75297) | Populus rhizosphere microbial communities from Tennessee, USA - Rhizosphere MetaG P. deltoides SRZDD5 | ecosystem: Host-associated > Plants > Roots > Rhizosphere > Soil | place: USA... | reverse complement strand
GCTTTGGCCTCGCGGTGGAAGCGGGCGAGCGCCGCCTCGTCGGCCGCCATCGACTCGGGAAGCACCTTGATCGCCACGTCGCGGTCGAGCCTGGGGTCGCGCGCGCGGTAGACACGTCCCATCCCGCCGGCGCCGAGCAGCGAGACGACCTCGTACGGCCCCAGCCGGTCCGGGAGCGGTCCAGTCGCCGCGGTCGGCTCGGCGATCGTCGCCAGGCCCGGGACGCTTGCCCCTACCGGCTTCTCGAGGAACCTGCCGGCCTCTCCCGGCGCGGCAAGCAGCCTCTCGACCTCGCGCCGGAGATCCTCGTCGCCGGCGGCCAGCTCCGACAGCAGCGCGAGGCGCTCGCCCTCGGGAGCGTCTGCCACCGCATCGAAGACCCGGCAGACCTCGGCCCAGCGCTCCGCGTCCATGCCCTTCGCCCTGCGGCGCTACTCCGCGAGCGCGGCGAGGAACGGCTTGTAGAGCCGCTGGTGCGAGCGCAGGGCGCTGTAGAGGATGCCCGCCGCCTGCGACACGTGCTGCCGGTTGAGCAGCAGGTTGACCTGGTAGAGGAAGGCGAGGTTGCCGTCGAGCGTCTTGACGTTGCTCGCCACCAGGACCAGGAACGAGTGGCGCCGCTCGCGTGGCGGCAGCGTGACGAGCGGCTCGAGCGGCGCGTAGGGCGGCTTGGTCACCGCGTCGGCGACGTAGAGCAGCAGCGGCGGCGGGTCCTGGAGGGCGCTCTCGCGCGCGGCGGCGGCGTCGGCGAACGTCTCGAGCACGCAGTCGTAGGGCTCGAGCATGCGCTTGACCTGCTCCGCCAGCTCGCGGTCCTCGGCGACCAGCAGCCCGGGCGGGATGCTCTCCCCCGGCGGCAGCGCCATCTCGAGCAGCGAATCGGGCGGCACGACCAGCGAGCCGGAGGCGCGCTCGCCACCGCCGGGCGCCGCCGAGGCCTGCGCGCCCCGCGGCAACGAGACCGTGGAGCCGTCGTCGCTCTCGCCGGCGAGGAGCTTGCGCTTGTCGATCAGCACCTTCGACTGGCAGTTGGGGCAGCGGTACGACACCGGCTGGTCGGGCACCTTGTCGGAGTCGACGACGGTGACCCGCTGGCAGTTCTGGCAAGTGACGCGGAGGGCGGGCATGCTGGGTCCCTGCTACTCGAGCTCGACCTCGACGTCGGGGAGGTTCTGCGCCGGCCGCCGCACGGCGCTCCTGCCGCCGTCATTCCAGTCGGCGAGCGCCAGCCGGAGGTTGGTCTCGTTGGTGGAGTAGAGCAGGGCGTGGTCGTAGGTGATGTGCGCGTCGCGCACGTGACGCTCGAGGACCTGGTCGAAGCTCTGCATCCCGTCCATGTCGCCGTCGGCGATGGCGTCGAGCAGGCTCCGCCCCTCCCGCTCGCCGCCGAGCACGTAGTCGCGGGTGCGTTCGGTCGACTTGAGGATCTCGAGCGCCGCCACCCGCCCGCCGCCGATGCGTGGCACCAGCCGCTGCGAGATCACGTAGCGGAACGTGGCGGCGAAGCGGCGCCGCACGAACTGCTCCTGTTCCTTGGGGAAGACGCCGAGGATGCGCTCGACGGTCTTCGCGGCGTCGATGGTGTGCAGCGTGGAGAGCACCAGGTGGCCCGTCTCGGCCGCCTCCATCGCCGTTTCGATCGTCTCGATGTCGCGCATCTCGCCGATGAGGATCACCTTCGGCGCCTGGCGCAGGGCGGCGCGCAGCGCCAGCGCGAAGTTCTGGGTGTCGCTCCCCACCTCGCGCTGGTTGACGGTGCTCTTCACGTGCGGATGCAGGTACTCGATAGGGTCCTCGATGGTGACGATGTGGTAGGCGTGGTCGCGGTTGATCTTGTGGACGATCGCGGCGAGCGTCGTGCTCTTGCCCGAACCGGTGGGGCCGGTGACGAGGACGATGCCGTTCTTGAGGTCGCTGATGCGGTTGACCTCGAGCGGCAGCCCGAGCTCCTCGACGGTGGGCACGCCGTTGGGGATCACCCGCAGCACGATCGAATACGTGCCGCGCTGCTGGAAGACGTTGACGCGGAAGCGCGTCTTGCCGGGAATCGCGTAGGAGGCGTCGGTCGAGCCGGTCTCGACGAGGGCGCGGATCTTCTCGGCGTCGCCGCGCAGCACGTGGAGCGCGATCGTCTCGGTCTGGAACGGGGTCAGCCGCTGGAGGCCGAAGACCGGCACCGGCTGGAGCGACCCGTCGACCTCGATCTGCGGCGGGCGCCCGACGGAGAAGTTGAGGTCCGACACGCGGTCGGCCCCCTTGAGCACCGCCTCGAGCCAGGTGTCGAGGTTGAAGTTCTTCATCGGCGAAGAAGCTGCGAGGAGCGTAACACGGTCGCCGAGGGGGCGCCGAGGACCTTGTCAGGGAGCCGGAACGGGGATGGTGCGCGGTGCGCACCCTACCCGAGCGGACGTCGGATCCGCGTAGGGTGCGCATCGCGCACCATCTCTCTTTGGGTGCCCACTGAAACAACCGGTGCCGCGCGACCGTTGAGATCCCTCATGGAGGCGTCGACGACCGAGCCATCTTCCGACGTGCCGCGGCTCCCTCGCTGGCGCCGGCTGCCGATCGCCGCCCTCCTTGCCGCTCTCGCCTCCGGCTGCTTCGACATGCGGCCGGCGGCGCCGCCGCTCGAGTCGCGGCTGGGGCGCAGCGAGGTCCGGGTGTTCTCGGCGCCCTACCCCCTCGTGCCGGGCGTCACGGTCCGCGGCGCCGCCATCCCCGAGCGGCTCGACCGTCTCGGCTACACGCGGGTGCGGCGCCGCCCGACGGCACCGGGAGAGTTCTTCTGGGGCGAGAAGGTCGTCTGGATCTACCGCCACGGACACCGCTGGGACGGTCGCGACTGGCCGGCGCGCCTGATCGGGCTCGAGCTCGACGGCTGGCGCGGCGAGGTCCGCGCCGTCGTCGCCGGCGACCGCGGCAATCCGGCCCGGCCGCGCGACGGCGCCTGGCTCGAGCCCGAGGTGCTCGCCGAGTCGCTCGACGGCCGCCGGGCCCCGCGTCAGCCGGTACGCCTCGCCGACCTTCCGGCGCGGGTCTGGCGGCCGGTGCTCGCCGCCGAGGACCACCGCTTCTTCTCGCACCGCGGGGTCGACGTGCGGTCGCTCGGCCGCGCCCTGCTCGCCAACCTGCGCGTCGGCGGCGTCGCTCAGGGCGGGAGCACGCTGACCCAGCAGCTGGTGAAGAACCGCGACCTGACGCCGCGCCGCACGGTCACGCGGAAGGCCTCCGAGGCGTTGCGCGCGCTCGATGTCGACTCGGCGCACTCGAAGGAGGAGATCCTCGAGGTCTACCTGAACCACGTCTATCTCGGGCAGGTCGACGGCCTCGCCGTGCACGGCTTCGGGGCCGCCGCCGAGGCGTTCTTCGGCAAGCCGGCCGCGGCGCTCGAGGTGCAGGAGGCGGCGCTGCTCGCCGGGCTGATCCGCAGCCCCAACCGGCTCTCGCCGCTGCGGCACCCCGACGTGGCGAAAGCGCGCCGCGACCAGGTGCTCGCCCGCATGGGGCAGCTCGGCTGGCTGCCCCCGGACCGGCTGGCGGCGGCGCGGGCGCGCCCGCTCGGCTTGCGCCACCGCGCGCCGCGGCCGCCGATGGCGGGCAGCTTCATCGCCTGGTCGGCGGCGGTTGCCCGCCGCGCGGCACCCGACCGCATCGCGCGCGGCCGCGGCGTGGTGCTCGAGACGACCCTCGACCCGGTGCTGCAGGCGGCGGCGGAGTCCGCCGTGGTGGCGGCGACGGCGCGGCTGCGACGGGAGCACCGCGAGCTTCGCGGCGCGCCGCTCGGCGTCGCGCTCGTGGCGCTCGACCCCGCCGACGGCGGCGTCGTCGCTTACGTGGGGTCGCCGCCGGGCTCGCTGCCCGGCGGCTTCGACCGCGCGCGGCAGGGCAAGCGCCAGCCCGGCTCGCTGCTCAAGCCGCTGGTGCTGCTCGAGGCGTTCGAGGGTTGCGCCGGCGAGCCGCTCTACCCCGCGAGCCGCGTCGCCGACGAGCCGGTGCAGGTGCAGCTGCCGAGCGGCGCCGTCTGGGAGCCGGTCGACGCCGACCGCCGGTTCCTCGGCGTGGTGACGCTGCGCGAGGCGCTCCGCGAGTCGCGCAACGTCCCCTTCGTGCGCGTCGCGCGGCGCTGCGGGTTCGCCGCCACGGCCGACCGACTGCGCGCGGCGGGGCTCGTGCTGCCATCGCCGCCTCCGCCGTCGTTCGTGCTCGGCGCGGTGGAGGCCACACCGCTCGCCGTCGCGCGTGCCTACACGGTGTTCGCCACGCCCGGCGAGGCGGTGCGCCCGCGGCCGGTGACGCGGGTCGAGCGACCTGGCGGCGGCCGCCTCGATCGCACCTATCCGTCGCGGAGCCGCGTGGTGAGCGAGGCGAGCGCCTACCTCGCCGTCGACCTCCTGCGCGATGCCGCGAACCTGGGCACCGCGCGAGCGGCCGCGATTCCGGGCCTCGTGGTGGCGGCAAAGACGGGGACCACGTCCGAGCAGCGCGACGCGTGGCTCGCCGGCCACGCGGGTGGCCTCGTCACGGTGGTCTGGGTGGGCCGCGACGACGGCCGCCCCCTCGGGCTGACGGGCAGCCAGGCGGCCGCACCACTGTGGCGGGAGTTCATGCGCCGCGGTGTGGCGCTGCGGCCCCCGCACCGCATCGAGCGGCCGCCGACGGTGGTGGACCGCTTCATCGACGCCGACACCGGCCTCCTGGTGCGCGGCTTCAACCCGCGCGCGATGCGCGAGGTCTTTCGCGACGACGTGTTGCCGCCGCGCGACCGCTTCTGGCGGATCGACGCGGACGTGCCCGTCGTGAGGTGAGATTACGGGCCCGGCACCCGTGCGCGGCGGTTCCGGATGTAGGGGCGGGGCCTGCCCCGCCCGTCCGCTCCGATGTTCTGCTGCGCCGAAGGCTGCTGACAGGACGCTGTCAGCAGGCCCCCTCTAGCCTCGTCCTCGGTCGCGATGGAGCGGCCACCAACGGAGGACACCGACATGTTGCAGCCCAGCGTTCCCGCCTGGTTCGAGATCCCGGCCCAAGACCTCGAGCGCGCCACGAAGTTCTACGAGACCGTGCTCGGCGCGAGCCTCGTCCGCGAGGAGATGGGCCCGATGCGGATGGCGGTCTTTCCGCACGACAAGCCGCAGCCCACCGGTGCGCTCGTCCACGCCGAGGGCTACCAGCCGGCCGCCGAGGGCACGGTGATCTACCTGAACCTCGACGACATCCGGCCCGCCCTCGAGCGCGTGCCGAAGGCGGGCGGCAAGGTCCTGCTGCCGCTCACCGCGCTGCCCGACGAGATGGGCGTCTTCGCCCAGCTGCGCGACACCGAGGGCAACCGGGTGGGGCTCTTCTCGCGCACATAATCGGCCCGTGCGGCGCGCCGACCGGCTCTTCCTCATCATCCACCAGCTCCGGGGGCGGCGGGCGACGACGGCCCGCCGCCTCGCCACGGCGCTCGGCGTCTCGCTGCGGACGATCTACCGCGACGTCGCCGACCTGCAACTCTCGGGAGTGCCGATCGAGGGGGAGGCGGGCGTCGGCTACATCTTGCGCAAGGGGAGCGACGTCCCGCCGCTCATGTTCACCCGCGAAGAGCTCGAGGCCCTGGTCGTCGGCGCCCGCTTCACCGAGGCGTTCGCCGGCCGCCGCCTGGGCGAGGCGGCGCGGCACGCCCTGGTGAAGATCGAGGCGGTGCTGCCGGAGGAGCTGCGGGCGCGCAGCGAGCGATCGCGCATCCTCGCGCCGGTGGTGCCGTCGCGCCGGGAGCTCCGCGAGCGGCTCGACCGCCTGCACGAGGCGATCGACGGCCGGCGGGTGGTGCGGCTCGACTACGCGAGCCTCGCCGGGGCGGCCAGCCGCCGCGACGTCGAGCCGCTCTGCCTGGCGTTCTGGGGGCAGGTCTGGACGCTCGGCGGCTGGTGCCGCCTGCGCGAGGACTTCCGCAACTTCCGCCTCGACCGCATGGATGGCGTCGAGGTCCTCGCCGAGCAGGCGACCGACGATCCGGCACGCGGGCTCAAGGCGTTCCTCCGCAGCGCGGGCGCGAACCCGGACGCCGAGCTCTAGTCGATCGCTTGTAACCTCGGTGCGGTTCAGCCGTCCTGTTGATGAGCAACAGGAGAGCGGATAGCCTCCTGTTGGATATCGACAGGAGGTGGCCGTTGCCGGCAGGGAAGGCGGACGTTCTCCAGGGCACCCTCGACCTGATGGTGCTGAAGACCCTCGACACGCTGGGCAGCCAGCACGGCTACGGCATCGCCCAGCGGCTGCAGCAGGTCTCGGAGGACCTCCTGCAGCTCAACCAGGGCACGCTCTACCCGGCGCTGCTGCGCCTCGAGCAGCGCGGGTGGATCAGCTCGAAGTGGGGGACCTCCGAGAACAACCGGCGGGCCCGCTACTACACGCTCACCCGCGCCGGCCGCAAGCAGCTCGAGCGCGAGGCTGCCGACTGGCAGCGCATGGCCGCGGTCATGGCGCGCCTCCTGGGCAGCGCCGGGGAGACGTCGTGATGCACCCGCGGGAGCTCGTGGACCGGCTGCGCGGCGCGCTGGGACTCTCGCGTCACCGCGACGACGAGCTCGCCGAGGAGCTGCGCTTCCACCGCGAGATGCTCGAGGCCCGCCACCGCGAGCGCGGCCTCGCCCCGGAGGAGGCGGCGCGGGCGGCGCGCCTCGAGCTAGGCGGCGTCGAACAGGCGACCGAGGCCTGGCGCGACCAGCGGAGCCTTCCGGCGCTCGACATGCTGGCGCAGGACGTGAGGTACGGCTTGCGCACGCTCGGGCGGAGCCGTGGCTTCACGGCAGCCGCGCTGGCGACGCTGGCGATCGGCATCGGCGCCAACGCGGCCATCTTCACCATCGTCGACGCGGTGTTGCTGCGGCCGTTGCCGTTCGCCGCCGCCGATCGTCTCGTGAGCCTGGGAGACGCGGGCTCGGACGGGACGCCTTCGCTGATGGGCTGGACGACGCTCGACGAGTGGCGGGCGCGAAACCGGAGCTTCGAGTCCATCGCCATCATGGGCTCCTGGTTGCCGACGCTGGTCAGCGAGGGCGAGGCCGAGCGCATTCCCGCCGTGCGCGTGAGCGCCGGCTTCTTCGACGTGCTCGGCGTTCGGCCCGCCCTCGGGCGCGGATTCACCGCCGCGGACGACCGGCCCGGCGCCCCCCGCGTCCTGCTGCTCGGCGACGGGCTCTGGCGCCGGCGCTTCGGCGCCGATCCCGCCGTGGTCGGCCGCGCCATCACCATGAACGACCGCGAGTACCACATCGTCGGCGTGCTGCCCGCGACCTACGAGCCGCTGGTCGAAGGTCGCTACTACCAGGCCGCCGAGATGTGGGCTCCCCTCGGGTACGACGCCACGCTCTCCCAGGCGTGCCGGAGCTGCCAGCACCTGCGCGCCTTCGGCCGCCTGCGTCCGGGGCACGGCGTGGCGGCCGCCGGCGCGGAGCTCGACGCCATCCGCGCGCAGCAGCGGCGCGACCATGCGGAGGACTACGCGGCGGCGAGCGTGGCGGTGACCCCGCTGCGCGACGCCATCGCCGGTCCGGTGCGCCCGGCGCTCTATGTCCTCTTCGCCGCCGTCGGCGTCGTGCTGCTCATCGCCTGCGCCAACGTCGGCAATCTCCTGCTCGCGCGGTCGCTCAGCCGGCGCCGCGAGCTGGCGCTGCGCGCCGCGCTCGGCGCCGGGCGCCGGCGCATCGTGCGGCAGCTCGTCACCGAAAGTCTGTTGCTCGCGCTCGGCGGCGCCACGCTCGGGGTGGTGGTGGCCTCACTTCTCGTCCGGGGGCTTGCCCGCCTGGCGCCGGTGTCGCTGCCGCGCATCGATCGCGCCGCCGTCGATCTCCGCGTTCTCCTCTTCGCCGTCGCGCTGGCCGTCATCACGAGCGTCCTGTTCGGCCTCGTGCCCTCCCTGCGGGCGGCGCGCATGGGGCTGCGCACCGCGGGGCTCGGGCCGCGCGCGGCCGGCCTGCAGTCGACGCTCGCCAGCGACTCGCGCACCAACGTCGGCGGATACGGGCGAGGCCGTGCCGCCCTGGTGGTCGTCGACCTCGCTCTGGCCCTGGTGCTCCTGGCGGGAGCCGGGGTCATGCTGCGCACCGTGCGCTCGCTCCTCCGCGTCGACCCCGGCTTCGACCCGCGCGGCGTCGAGACGCTCCAGTTCCTGCTCGTCGGCACGAGGTACGCCGAGGACAGCGCGGTGCTCGCCTTTCAGGACGAGTTGCTCGAGCGGGTGGGCGCCTTGCCCGGAGTGAGCGCCGCGGCTCTCGCCGGCCAGGTGCCCCTCGGGGGCAACGGCGACTCGTGGGGTTTCCACGTGCGCGGCCGCATGCGCGCGAACCCGGCCGAGGATCCCAGCGTCGAGCGTTACGCGGTCACCCCGGGCTACTTCGGCATGCTGGGGATCGAGGTCTTACGGGGGCGCACGTTCACCGCCGCGGACGGGGCCAAGAGCGAGCCGGTGGTGGTCGTCTCCGCGGCGACCGCCGCTCAGGTCTGGGGCGGCGCCGACCCGCTGGGCTCCGTGGTGCGGGTGGGCGACCCGAACGAGGGCCCCTGGAGGCGCGTCGTCGGAATCGTCGGCGACGTGCACCACCAGGACTTGAGCGGGCCTCCGACGCCGGCGTTCTACACGCCGCAGAGCCAGAACACCGACTCCTTCCTGGTGCTGGCCGTCAAGTCGCGGACCTCCCCGGAGGCGCTCGCGAGGCCGCTCGCCGCAGCCGTGCGCGCGCTCGACCGGGGCGTTCCGGTGTACGCGCTGGCGCCCATGAGCGACCTGGTCGCCGGTGCCGTGGCGCAGCGCGTCTTCGTCACCCGACTCCTCGGCGGCTTTGCAGGGATCGCCGTGCTGCTCGCGGCGTTGGGTCTCTACGGGGTCGTCTCCTACGGAGTGGCGCAGCGGACGCGCGAGGTCGGCGTGCGAGTGGCCCTCGGCGCGCGGCCGCGCGACGTCCTGCGGCTGGTGGTCGGCGGCGGCGTGCCGATGGTGCTCCTCGGCCTCGCCTCGGGCCTCGCGGCGGCGGCGGCGACGACGCGTTTCCTCGGCGGCCTGGTATTCGGCGTCAGCAGCACCGACCCGTTCAGCTTCGCGGCCGCCGCGGCGCTGCTGGTGATGGTTGCGCTGCTCGCGCATTGGCTTCCCGTCCGCCGGGCGCTCGCCGTGGCTCCAGTGGTCGCCCTGCGGCTCGACTGAGGCCGATCGCGGGGATTCCGGACGGGCGGGCGCCGGGCCCGCCCCTACACCCGAACCGACCTCGCCGACACGACCGGCAAGAACGGCGCCCGCGGTGCGTCCGGCGTAGGGGCGGGGCTTGTCCCCGCCCGTCCGGGAATCGGGCCTGCGAGGCATCGAGCACGGTCGCTGAAGTCCAGGCGGGGCCCGTCTATGATGCGCGCCGAACGCCTCCACAGGAGCGACATCATGCGTCGAGCCACTCGATTCTCAACGCTCGCCCTCCTCGCCGTGCTCGCCGCTGCCGTTGCCGCCCGCGGTGAAGGCGTCGGCGAGGTCTCCTTCGCCAACTCCGGCGCCGCGGCCGCGCAGCCCGCGTTCCTCCGCGGGCTCGCCCTCCTGCACAACTTCGAATACGACGATGCCGCGGCGAGCTTCCGCGAGGCGCAGAAGCTCGCCCCCGGGTTCGCCATGGCGTATTGGGGCGAGGCGATGACGCACACGCACCCGGTCTGGCTGCAGCAGGACCGCGACGCCGCGCTCGCCGCGCTCGCCAAGCTGGCGCCCACGGCCGCCGAGCGCCAGGCCAAGGCGCCGACCGATCGCGAGCGCGCTTGGCTGTCTGCCGTGGAGGTTCTCTACGGAGAGGGAGCCAAGGAGCAGCGCGACCGCGACTATGCCTCCGCCATGGAAGCGCTGCACGCGCGGTTCCCCGACGACGTGGACGCCGCGGCGTTCCATGCCCTGGCGCTGCTCGGCACCGCACACCAAGGGCGCGACTTCGCGACGTACATGCGCGCCGCCGCCGTGCTCGAGGAGGTGTTCCCGGCGCATCCGCACCATCCGGGCGTGCTCCACTATCTCATCCACTGCTACGACGACGCGGTGCACGCGCCGCTGGGCGTGCGGGCGGCGCGGCTCTACGGCGCCGTGGCCCCCGACGCCGGCCACGCGCTGCACATGACCTCGCACATCTTCATCGCCCTCGGCCAGTGGGGCGACGTCATCGCCGCCAACGAGCAGGCAATGCGGGTCGTCAATGCCCAGCGCGCCGCGAAGAAGCAGGACCCGAAGAACTGCGGCCACTACCCCGACTGGCTCCACTATGGGCTGCTGCAGCGGGGGCAGCTGGCGGAAGCCGAGGCCGGGCTCGAGCGGTGCCGTCAGGATGCTCTCGCCGAGGCGGCGAAGCCCGACGTCGCGCCCGATCCCCGCTATTCGGCCATCGGCGCCTGGTCGGAGATGCGCCTCCAGTTCGTGGTGGACGCCGGCAAGGTGCCGGGCGGGTCGATCGAGGTCCCCGCAGACGCCCGCTACGCCGATGCGCGGCTGAACCTCGCCTACGCCGACCTCTACGCGGCCGTCCGCGATGGCGACGCAAAGGTGGTGAAGTCCGCCACCGAGCGCTTCGCGTCTGCTCGCAAGGAGGTCGAGGCGCGCCACGACGCCGAGGACCCTCTCGCGGACGAGGAGGTCGCCGCGCTCGGGCAGCAGATCGATGCGCTCGTGCTGCTCGCCTCCGGCCAGCGTGCACCGGCGCTCGAGGCCCTGGCGAGGGCCGCCGACGCCGAAGACGCCATCCCGCTCGTCTTCGGGCCGCCGCTCGTCGAGAAGCCGAGCCGGGAGCTGCTCGGCGAGCAGCTCGTCGCCGCCGGCCGCGTCGAAGACGGCAAGGCGGCGCTGATCGTCGCGCTCGCCCGCAACCCGGGCCGCACCGCAGCTTTGCGCGCGCTCCTCGCGGCGCAGACGGCGCTCCACGACGAAGCCGGGGCGAACGCCACGAGGGCCGCGATCGCCGCCAACGTGCAACCGTCCGCCGCCGTCGCGCCGTCGGCCGCGTCCCCCAGGTGAGCGAGACGACGCCGGGGCTCACGGGCCCGGGTCGTGGGTTGGGCTCGAGCCGTCGACCCATGGCGGCGCTGACGCTGGGGGTGCTGGGGACGGTGGTGGCCGGGGGTGGCGCCGGTTTCCTCGCCCTCGCGCGCGAGCGGGGCGGAACGGCCGGCGAGGTCGCCCTGGGTGGCATGGTGGCGGGCGCGGGCCTCGTGCTCGTGCTCGCCGGCGCGCGCCTGGCGCGGCTGCCGGCGCGCCGCGCGGCGATCGCCGTTCTCACCTCGCTCCTGCTCCTGCCGCCGATCGCGGTCGCCGTTCGCGACAACCTCGGCGCCGCGACCTTGCGCGCCCCGGTGCAGCGCACGATGAGCGACCTCCGCAACGTCGGCTTCGCACTCGAGTCGCGCGCCGTCGTCACCGGCGGCTACCCGCCGGCGGCGGGCTTCGACGAGGTGGTGACCGCGCTCGCCGGGAGCTCCATGCGATCGGTGCCACGCACCGACGGCTGGGGCCGGCCCCTGCGCTACGAGGCCATCGGCAGCGGCGCCGGGCAGCGCTACTTCGTCGGCAGCGCCGGTGCCGACGGCCGCTGGGAGCGCGCGCGGCTGGCGGACTACGCCACCACCCCGGCCCCCTCCGGAGACGACATCGTCTACTCCAACCAGGGCTTCGTGACTGCGCCGCGGCCGGCCAGCGAATGACCAAGTCGCGCTAGGGGCAGGTGGCGAAGGCGCTCGTGTCGGTGATGGTCGTGAAGGGGTGGCCCAGGGGGTTCTTGTAGGTCTTCGCCGCGCCCGTCTTGGTGTCCGTAACCGTGAGGGTCACTTCGACGTCAGTGGCCGCGGCGGCGAAGACCCAGTACTTCCCGTTGAAGCTGCAGGCGTCGAGCACCTTCACGTTCAGCTCGATATTGCCGGGGCCGAAGAACCAGAAGCTGCCGCTGTCCGCGGTGAATGGCACCGTGTGCGCCAGCCCCGTCTGGCCATCGGATGCCTTCCAGCCTGTCTGGACCAGGAAGCGGCCGCCGGCGAGGCAGAGCTGGGTGTCGGTGGTGACACAACCGCCGTCGCGAAAGTAGAGGTTGTCGACGTAGACGACGAGCGGGGTGGCGGTCGCGATGGTCTTGAACCCCGCGAAGCTGACCCGTACGGAGGCTGCGCTGGCGGCGGCCTTGAAGGTCGTGCCGAGGGGTGACCAGGCCCCTACGGCGAAGGACCTTCCGAAGCCGGCGGTGTCGGAAGAGCCCGTGCACCCAGGCGACGGGTAGACGACGTAGACGGCCGACATCGAGGATCCGCTGGGGCCTCCTGGTGCCATCCATCCCTTGCCACCCACTGAATAGGTGTGCCCCGGAGTCACCGGGAAGCACTGTCCGATGCCGACGCCGTTCGCCTGGCTCAGCACGTGTGTGATGCGTGCCGACCCTGAGCGCGGGTCGCCGTCGACGTCGGCCGTCGACCAGTCGACCTGGGTGCCGGCGGTGGGGACCAGCGTCCATCCGGCGACGTTCTGGGCGAACGTCGGGTTGACGTAGAGGTTTGGCGGGGTGGCGGCGGGTCCGGTGATCAGCGAGTCCGCGCCGGAGTCGAAATCGGCGAGCTCGACCTCCGCGGCGGCCGGACGGCTCGCGGCGAGCAGCGCGAGAGCAAGGCAAAGGATCGGGGCGACGAGACGGCGGTTGCGCATCGGTGTGTCCTCCTGGATACACCGATGACTCGTTGTGCGCTTCTGAAACCGGACATCGGAGTCATTCGAGCCCGACGCCCGCGGCGGGAGGCGGTGAGCGACTGCGCCCGTCCCTGCGCTTTCCCCGCGTCTCTGAGCAGGAGGTACGTTTCCTTATGCAATTGACTTCAGTGAAGAGGGTGCATGTCGAGCTCCTCTGCGCGATCACCGCAGCGGTGCTCCTGGGTGCGATGCCGGCTCGAGCCGAGCACCTCGAGGCCAAGATGTACGCGATCAGCGACTGGGACACGGAGTGTCCGGGGGGCGACCGTGACATGTGGGACGACATGGCGGACAACTGGTACGACGAGATCACCGATCACGGCTGGTACCACCGCGCCGGCCGGTTGGTGAACGGCAACATAGACCGCGACATCTTCTGCGACCCCGACACCGGGCTCGCCAACTGCGACGACGGCTCGCGCCTCGACGCGGCGGACGCGGCGATCATCGCCCTGCACGGCGCCGACTCCGGCAACCACTGGCGGGGCTCGTTGCGCCGCAACGGCGGCGCCTCGGTGAACGACTGCAACATCGACGGCTCGGAGTCGGCGGTGCCGAACGGCGAGCTGCACGCCGGCGACGTGGATCTCGAGTTCCTCCACCTGTCGTCCTGCTACAGCATGGACGACGACAACCTGCCGTTCACCTACTTCAACTTCGAGGACGCCGTCGACTCGCCCGGGAACGGCCGGCGGCTGCACCAGCTCGACGGCTTCCACGGATTGATGTGGATCGGCGGCTGCTGCGACGACCAATACGAGGACTTCGCCGACGACGCCTTCGACGTCTCGATCAAAGACGCGTGGCTCGACAACATGTACGTCACCGGCATCAACGGCTCGGCGACGCAGTGCCCGGTCGCCTACGCCGTGGGGCGCGATCGGAACGACTGCTTCGACCGCATCGACCACGAGCGCTACAACAACGTACGGAGCGACCCGGGGGCCATCGGCTACTACTGCTACTACTACTACGACGGGTGCGACCCCGACGGCGAGACCCCGTTCGACGACCCGAACTGATGTCGACGATCCGAGCTGATTTCAACGATCCGAATCGAAGGGTGAAAATGACCATGACCGCACGACGTTTCGCCAACCCGGCGCTGGCGGCGGCGATAGCCGCGCTGACGCTTTCGTCCATCCTCTCCGCGCAACCGGCGGCGACGGCCGGCCGCACCTGCCCCGACGTGGTGCGCCTCCTCGAGGCGGCGCTCCCCAAGGAGGTCGGCGACAGCGCCGCTCTCGGCAAGCTGCTCGCGCCCCGCGTCGGCCCGCAGCTCAGCCAGACCTTCGACGCGGCGAAGGCCGCGGCGGCCCTTGGCGACCAGCTCACCGCCGCGAGGCCCTGTTGCAACGAGCCGGCGGCCGACACCGCGCACAAGAGTGAGCAGCGCTTCACCGGCGCGGCCGGTTCGTCACTGGAGAACGACCTCGACAACGGGCGCATCACCTACTTGAACCCGGGTCGCTCGTTCGACGCGTCGAAGAGCCCCGACAACAAGGTGGAGCGCCAGCAGGCGCTCGACAGCGCACTCTCGGTCCTGCGGGCCTTCGGCGTGCAGGCGGCGGAGCTGGACACCGCCGCGGACGTGCGCGCCATCAAGCTCGCCGGACGCGGGACCGAGCGCGACGCCAAGCCGATCGTGCGCCGAGTCGAGGTGAGCGTGCTCGTGCCGCGGCGCATCGAGGGGGTGCCGGTGTTCGACTCCACCGCCAAGGCGGTGATCGACGCCAAGGGTCAGGTGGCGCGCCTCCACCTGGCGTGGCCCGACTTCGCCATCGCCGAGGGGTTGACCGCGCAGGGCGTCCGCCCACGGGCCGAGGTGCTGCGCGAGCTGGCGGCCACGCTGAGCGAAAGCGACCCTTGCGACTCGCTCGAGCGCATCGACCTCCGCCTCGCCTACGTGTCATTGGCCGAGCTCGACCGGGACCAGGGCGCGGACGACGAGAAGGAAGGGGCTGCGGTCACCGTGCCGCGCGCGCGCTTCGCGCCGGCACTGGTGGTCTACGCGCTGCCGCGGTCGGTGCCCGAGGACTCGGGCCGGCTGCAGTCGGCGGGCTTGCAGATCGTGACGCCGCTCTTCGCGCTGCCGGGTGGCGACACCGGGAAGCCGCGCGCCGGGCGGTGAGCCGGCGATGACTTCCTGACGACGGGGCCTGGGCGCCGCAACCGTGCGGCCGCCCGGGTTGTCGTTTTGCGACTCGATCGCGTGGCGGCAGCGCTGCGCGCCGGCCGGCCATGCGTCCGGAAGGCAGTCCGTCCAGGCTCGTCCATAAAAAAACGTTTTCATTCGATGCTGAGCCTCGCAACGCGTGTCTTGCGCGTTTTGCTTGTGGAGACGGCGGTCTTTTGTTTGGAGAAAAGGAGTAGTTCCTAAATGCCTCAATTCCGAGCGAAGGACACCCTGGTGACGGTGCTGCCCAAGGCCAGCGTCGACATCGGGGACCTGGCGAAGGTCTGTCTGTTCCACACAGGCATCTGTATCAACCCCACCATCCACTGTCGCCCGTGCACGCTGGTCCACACCTGCATCGGTTGCACGTACTTCATCACCTGCCGCTGGTGCAGCCACTACTACACCGGCGGTTGCACGAACTGGACGTTCCAGGGCGGCGGCGGATGCGGCTTCCTCAATTCCTGCGGCGCCGGCGCATCGGCCTGCGACCCCACGCAGTTCTGCGTGGCCAGCGAGCCGTTCGTCATCACCGACAAGGAAGACCTGGTCACCCTCCGCACCGAGCTGCAGGACACCCTCAAGAGGCTCGACGAGCTCGAGAAGACCGGGCTGGCAGCGAGCGGCATCACCTCGAAGGCCGAGGCCGACGAGATCGAGCGCGGCCTGACCGAGGCCCTCGAGCAAGTGCGGGCAGCCAAGAAGAACCTCAAGTAACGACTGGACGTTCCGACGGAGACCGCCGTCTCCCTCTCACCAGTCCCATCCAGTCGACGTCGCGAGGAGCATGAGATGGAAGCCAAGACCCAGGACATGACCGGCCGTCGCTACCGAGCGGGGAGCGCCTACGAGCTGGTCGTCTTCGACCGCCTCCCCGCGGAGGAGCAGGCGGCGGTGGCCGAGCTCTACTCCGACCCCGACTTCTATGGCGTGCTCAAGCCCAGGGAGGCGAGCGGGCAGACCGTCAAGGTGGTGGGCCGCGACACCGCGCTGCTCTGGCTTACGCTGCAGACGCCGGGACCGCTGCCGTTTTTCGTCTTCCGCGGCGACCCCGAGGATGCCGTCGGCGCGATCACCGACCTGGTGCTCGACGGCGTCCTCGAGATCGAAGATGGCGAGCGCTTCGTCGGCGGCGCGGTGGCGGCGGAGCTGCTGCTCGGCGCCGCCGGCGTCAACGCGGCCGGTCAGCTCGCCGAGCTGTCGACGGCGGCGCTGCGCTACGGCGAGGCCCTCGGCATCGCCGATCCCGGCGAGCTCGCCTCGCGCCTCTACGCGTTCCACCGCCAGCCGCTGACGCCGGCGTGGGCGCGGCGCCTACCCGACGGCGAGGCGGTCCTCGCCTTCCTCGACGCCGCGCCGGGCACGCCGCGCCGCCGGCGGCTCGACGGCCACTGGCAGCGGGCGGAGGAGGGGGAGACCCCGGGCTGGCTCGCTTTCTCGCCGCGCGGGCCCGGCCGCGAGCGCAGCGGGAGGAAGACCTACAAGCTCTACGTCAGCCCGGCGGTCGATGCGCTGCCGGCCGCTTTCGGCGCGGCGCTCGACGAGCTCGGCGAGCGCGGCGGCGGCCACTTCAAGGTGGGCGCCGACGCGGCCGGGCTGCTGCGACCCGACAAGATGGTGCTCTACTTCGACGAGCTCGACGACCTGCTCGCCGCGGCCTCCCGCCTCGAGCTGCGCCTCGCCGGCATCGAGCCGCACGGGGTTCCTTTTTCCGCCGAAATCGCCGCGCGTGGCCTGCTCTCGTGGGGCATGGACCCGCCGCGCAGCGAGCGGCTGCTCTCCTGGCAGGAGCAGGGGAGCTGGCGGGTGTGGGTGGCGCGCCGTCTCGCCGCGGCGCTGATCGCCGCCCGGGCTAGCACCGAGGGCACCGCCGAGCCGACCATGCCGCCGTGGCGCTTCGCCGTCGAGCGGCTGCGGCGCGAGGGCGTGGACGTCGACCGCTGGACCCCGTCGGCCGCCATCTGGCAGGCCGCCTGACGCAAGGGAGAAGGGTGATGGAGATCTCCGGTCCCCTCACGTTTGCCGCCGACCTGCTGCTCATCCCGGTGCGCGACCTGCCCGACGAGTCGCGGCAGCGCCTCGACTGCGAGCCGGACGACTTCGCCGTTTCCCGGCTGCACGGACGCACGGGATCGAAGATCGTCGATTCTCAGGCCGCCGGGCTGCTCGAGCGCTTCCGCACGCCGCGCACGGTCATCGACGCCGTGGTGTTGTTCAGCCGCGAGCGCCAGCTCGATCCCGGCGACGTGCTCGAGAGCGCCTACCCGCTGGTTCGCGGCCTGCTCGACGGCGGGTTCCTCGTGCCGGCGGACGGCAGCTCCGAAAACGTCGCCGGGCCGGGCAAGCCCACCTGGAGCCCCGGCACCGTCCTCGTCGAGGGGGTGGTCGAGCGTTGCCTGCAAGTGCTCGACGACACCGAGGTGCACGTGCTCGCGCGCGGCGACGCGCGCTCGGTGCTGAAGGTCGAGCGGCCGGTGGCGGGAGCGGCGCGCACCGGCGTGGCGCGGCGGTTCCGCCGCGAGGCCGCGATCCTGGCGCATCTCGGCGGCGAAGGGGCGCCGGCGCTCCTCGCCCAGGGCGACCTCGACGGCCGGGCCTACCTCGAGATCGAGCTGATCGCCGGCGTCGAGGCCACGGCGGCGGCGGCCGAATGGCGCGAGCGTCCTGGCGAGGAGGGGCGCGCCGGGTTGCTCGCCATCCTCCGCAGCATCGCCGAGAGCTACGCCGCCCTGCACCGCCGCGGCGTCGTGCACGGCGACGTCCACCCGCGCAACGTCTTCATCGAGCGCGACGGCCGCGTACGCCTCATCGACTTCGGCGTCGCACGCGGCACCGACCGTTCGTCCAAGCTCCCGTTCGCCGCCGAGCGCGGCGGAGTGCCGTTCTTCTTCGAGCCCGAGCTGGCGGCGGCAGCCCTCGCCGGCGTGCCGGCACCGGCGGCGACCCAGGCCGGAGAGCAGTTCGCCGTCGCCGCGCTGCTCTATCAGCTCGCCACCGGCGCCTACTGGCGCGACTTCAGCCTCGGCCGTGAGGATATGTTGCGGGAGATCGCCGAGGAGGAGCCGCTCCCCTTCCGCGAGCGCGCGGTCGAGCCATGGCCGGAGCTCGAGGCGGTGCTACGCCGCGCCATGGCGAAGCGGCCCGAGGCGCGTTTCGCTCACCTGGGCGATCTCGCCGAGGCGCTGGCGGCTGTCACCGTCCCGCAGCCGGCGCGGTCCACGGCTCCGCCCGCCTCGCCGCTCGATCGTCTGCTGCGCGCCGCTCTCGAGCGGGCCAGCATCGACGGTCCCTGGTGGCAGGCCGGCCTCCAGCCCGCACCCACGGTGTCGGTGAACTACGGCGCCGCGGGGCTCGCCCTCGGCCTGCTGCAGATCGCCCAGCGTCGCGGCGAGCCGAGCCTGCTCGCCACCGCCGATGCCTGGGCGCAGCGTGCCGCAGCCGGGATCGGCGGCGAGGACGCCTTCTACAACGCCGACATCGAGATCACCCGGGAGATGGTGGGGGAGAGCTCCATCTACCACTCGCCCAGCGGGGTCCACGCCACCGCCGCCCTCATCGCCCGCGCGATGGGGGATCCGCAGGCCCAGGGCCAGGCGGTGGAGCGCTTCCTCGCCGCTGCGCAGCTGCCGAGCGCCGGGCTGGACATCACGCTCGGTCGCGGCAGCGGCCTGCTCGGCGCGGCGATCCTCCTCGACGCATTCCCCGCGGCACATGCCGGAGACCCCGCGCCGCTGCGCGCCTTCGGCGACGGCGCCCTCGCCGAGCTCTGGCGGCAGCTCGACGCCAAGCCCGAGATCGCGCGCGCCGACGTCGAGTACCTGGGGATCGCGCACGGCTGGGCCGGCTTTGTCTACGCCACGCTCCAGTGGTGCGCGGTCTCTGGCAGCCCCGTTCCCGCGGGGGTCGAGCGCCGCCTCACCGAGCTCGGCGCGCTGGCGCTGTCGGTGGGGCGCGGCAAGGCGTGGCCCTGGGTGCTGCGCCGCGGCGAAGCGCCGCAGACCATGGCGGGCTGGTGCAACGGCAGCTGCGGCTACGTCTTTCTCTGGACGCTGGCACACCGGCTGCTCGGCAACCCCGCCTACCTCGACCTCGCGGTGGGAGCGGCATGGGATTCCTGGGACGGCCCGGAATCGGTGGTGACGCTCTGCTGCGGCGCCGCCGGGCGTGCCTACGCGTTGCTGGACCTCTACCGCCACGAGGGCAGCGCGGTCTGGCTCGACCGCGCCCGCGACCTCGCGCGCCGCGCCGCGCGGACCGAGCGCGGCTCCGACGACTACCTGCACAGCCTCTACAAGGGCGGCTTCGGCCTGGCGGTGCTGGCCGCCGACCTCGAGCAGCCGGAGGAGGCGGCGATGCCCCTCTTCCAGCCGGCCGGCTATCGCGCGACGGCGGTGGGAGTCACCGCATAGCGAGCGATCGGCTTTCGCCGCGCGTCGAAGCTCACCAGATCCCGCGCTCCTCCCACTCGTCGCCGAGGCAGATGCCGATGTCGCGCGCCGTCTTCACCGTGTCGCAATCGAGCGGCACGAGGTTGAGCTTGGAGATGACCTCTTCCAGCGGTACGGTCTTGATGAGGGGTGGGTCGAGGGCGACCATGACGCCGGAGATGCCGTCGGCGACCACCTGCACGGCGGCGGCGCCGAAGCGCTGCGCGATGAGCCGGTCGAAGGCGCTCGGGCTGCCGCCGCGCTGCAGGTGGCCGAGCACCAGGCTGCGGGCCTCCTTGCCGGTGCGCTCCTCGATCTGCATCGCCACCCGCTCGGCGATGCCGCCGAGCCGCCCCTCACGCCCCACCTCGGCAAGTGTGCTGCGCTGGAAGATCATCTCGCCGCCTACCGGGCGCGCCCCTTCGGCGGCGACGACGATGCTGAAGTGGCGGCCGAGCGCCTCGCGCTCCATGATCTTGCGACACACCACATCGATGTCGAAAGGAATCTCCGGGATGAGGATGACGTCGGCGGTGGCGGCGATGCCGGCGTGGAGCGCGATCCACCCCGCGTAGCGCCCCATGAGCTCCACGGTGAAGACGCGCTCGTGCGCCTCGGCCGTCGAGTGCAACCGGTCGATCGCCTCGGTGGCCACCGACACCGCGGTGTCGAAACCGAAGGTGAGCGCGGTGCCGGGGAGGTCGTTGTCGATCGTCTTCGGCACACCCACCACCGGGATGCCGAGCCCGGCGAGCTGGTGGGCGATGCGCATCGAGCCGTCGCCGCCGATGGCAATGAGGGCGTCGATGGCGAGGCGGCGGAAGTTGGTGACCACCTCGTCGGAGCGGTCGACGAGGGTCACCTCGCCACCCGGCAGCTTGATCGGCCAGGCGAAGGGGTTCCCCTTGTTGGTGGCGCCGAGGATGCTGCCGCCGAGATGGGTGATGCCGCGCACCTCCTCGCGGTCGAGCTGCATCATCTTCGCGGTGTCGAGCAGCCCCTCGTAGCCGCGCCGGACGCCGAGCACGTCCCAGCCGCGCCGCCGCGCGGCGAGCACCGCGGCCCGCACGACGGCGTTGAGCCCGGGGGCGTCGCCGCCGCCGGTGGTGATGGCGATCCTGCGCACGCGCCGGGTCATCGGTGACGATCCGCGGTCGGGCGCGATTTTACGCCCGCGGTTCCGTCGACGCGGCCGGGCGATGGCCGCGCGCGCACCGAACCGTCGCTCAGCCCAGCACCGCGCGCTCGCGGAGCCGTTCGGCGGCGTGCGAGAGCGGGGCGTGGGTGAGGATCTTCTGGATGCGGTCGAGCGCCTTCATGGTGTCGCCGACTCCCTGGTAGAGCACCACCTCGCCGTAGAGCTGCTCGGCGAGCACGTCCAGGCGGCCCGCCACCTGGTCGGCGTAGGCGCCAGCCGGGAAGCGCTTCAGGTATTCGGCGCCGTCGGAGAGCTCGCGGTAGCTGCCGGCGAGCTGCGCGAGGCGGGCAACCGCGGCGCGCTTGAGCTCCTCGTCCGACTGGTCGGCGAGCTGCTGCAGGGCGACGAGGTCGGTGACGACGGAGGCGAGCGTGCGCAGGCCGGCGATCGAGCGCTCGCCCATCGCGCTCTCGGGGGCCGACTTCCACGCCGTCAGGTAGCGCTCGACGGCGTCCCCCTGGCGGCCGGTGCGGCTGTAGGCGCCGGCGAGCTCGAAGGCGACGCGGGGAGCCTCGGGCGCCAACTTGTAGTTGGAGAGGAAGCTCGCCAGGAACTCGGTCTGGTAGACGCCGGCGGCGAGCACCGCCTGCGCCTTCGGGTAGAGGCCGTCGGCCTCGGTGCGCAGCGCCCTGGCCTCGCCTTCGGCCCTGGCGACGAACGGGCTCTCGGGCGTCAGCTTGCGCACCTCGGCGAGCTGCGCCTCGTAGGCGCTGAGGATCGTGCCGTAGTCGCGCGACAGCTCGGCGCGCGAGAGCTCGTCGTCGCGCTCGCGGTGGAGGGCGTCGAAGCGCAGCCTCTCGGCGATCTCCCCCTGCGGCCAGGCGGTCAAGGCGGCGTCCGCGAGCAGGAGCTTCTGCGCCTCCTGCTCCTCGCTCTCCTTCGGCTCGAAGGCGAGCAGCGCCCCCTGAGTGGCCGTGCGGTAGGCCTCGCTCGCGCGGGGCGTGCCGGAGCGCAGGAGCTTGCTGCGGGCGATCGCGGCGCTCACCCGCTCGTCGAAGAAGGGGTGGGTGCGCCAGTAGCCGTATTCGTGGGTCTGCGGCAGGCGCGCCTCCATGAGCGCGAAGAGCCGCTCGCCGCCGTTGGGCGCGAAGCCGGCGCCGGCGGCCATGCGTTGCCCCTCTTCGTCGGCCTGGTCCTCGAACTCGCGGTTGTAGCTGCGCAGGAGGAGCTCGGCAAGGATGAGGCTCGCCGCCGCCGCGCCCTGGATGCGCTCGCCGCCGCGGTTGCTGCTCGACTCGGGGCCGGGGCCGTAGACCGGCACGTTCGGCGTCGTCGAGCTGCCGCGGTCGGCGAGGATCACGCCGACGAGCACCGCCTGCGAGAGCACGTTGAGCAGCGTCGCCCGACGCTGCATCTTCATGCCATGGCCGAGCGTCACGTGCGCCAGCTCGTGCCCGAGCAGCGCGGCCAGCTGGTCGTCGTCGAGCCCGAGCTCGATCATCCCGCGGGTGATGAAGATCTGCCCGCCGGGGAGCGCGAAGGCGTTCGGCTCGCGCATGTCGACGAGGAAGAAGGAGATCGGGAAGTCCTTGTACCCCGACGCCGCGGCCACCCGGTAGCCGACGTCTGCAACGCGGCGGAGCGTCGCGACGTCGTCCCAGGTGCCGTATTCGTCGACCGCCTCCTGGGCGGCGGCGAGGCTCTTGGCGAAGAGCTCGGGGTTGCCGACCTTCTGCGCGAAGGCGGCGGAGGAGAGCAGCAGTGCGACGAGCGGCGCGGCGAGCAGCCGGAAGGCGGCCGTGCGCGCGAGTTCGGGGCGTCGTCCGACCGCAGCGATCGTGGCCGACATGGCTGGGAGCGTAGCACGCGCGCCGTGGCGCCCTTGGGGCCCGTCCGGCTTTGCTTACAGCTCTTTACACACGACCGGCGCGCTCGCGATCCGACGTAGGGTGCGCACCGCGCACCATCTCCTTCTGTGGCGGGTGAGCGGATACCGGATGGTGCGCGGTGCGCACCCTACGAGGAGCGCTCCGCCACTCGACTCGGGCCGGCAGCGTCGTGATACCTTGCGCGGCGATGGCCGACTTGGTGATCGAGGTCCCCACCGCCAAGGGCTCGATGGCGGAGCTGCGCGCGGCGCTCGACTCGGCGCTCGCGCAGCAGTTCCCCGGCGGCATGCTGCAGCGACGCTGGGAGGGGGACGTCCTCCACGTGTGGGGGCCGGGCGCGAAAGGCACGATCACCTACGAGGCGGGCCGACTCGTCGGGCGCGCCGAGCTCGGGCCGCCGGCGAGCCTGATGAAGGCGCTCATCGAGCAGAAGATCGCGGCGGCGCTCCGCGGCGTCGCTGTCTAGCGACTTCGAGGCGAGGCCCAGGTGGCCCCAGCTCCCGCGCCGGCCGACGCACCTCCCGCGACCACGCTGCCGCCGGTCGCCGCGCTGCGCGCCCGCCTCGCCGCCAACCCCGAGGACCCGTGCGTCGTCTTCCCCGACGCGATGGGTGACTGGCGGTGGCGTTCGTGGCGATGGCTGATGACGCAGGCGAGCGGCTGGGCGCGCGCGCTCGGTCCGCTCGCCGGCGGAGAGCGCGTCGCCTACCGCTGGCGGCCGACGCCCGCCGCGGTCTCGGCGGACCTCGGCATCCAGCTCGCCGGCGGCGTCGCGGTGCCGTCGCTGGACGGCGAAGAGGCGGCGCTGCCGCCGCTCTGGCGCTGGCTGGCGGTCGACGGCGAGCCGACGCCGGAGGGGGTGGAGGCGGCGACGATCGCACCGCCGGTCCTCGGCGACGAGGATGCGGTGTCGGCGCCGGTCCTCCTCGCCGCCGCAGCGGGATGGGATTCAAAAGCGCCGGACACCGCTGGCGGCGGTGCACTCGTGCGGCGCGGCGCGCGCTGGGAGACCTCGAGCGCGGGCGAGCAGGCGGCCGCCGCCGTGGCGCTGGCGATGCCATCGCCTTCTCGCCGCCGTCCGGTGGCGCTCGTCGTCGGCGACCTCGCCGCGGCGCCCGAGCGCGCGTGGCTCACCTGGGCGCTGTCGGCGGACGCCGCGCTCGTCCTCCCCGGCGATCCGGCCTTCGCCGCCTGGGGACTCTTCTGGCCGCGGCCCACCGACGCCTGCCTGCCGGTCGAGCAGCTCGGCCAGGTGCGGGCGGCGCTCGCCACGCTCGGCGGGCCGCGGGCGCAGCGACGCCGGCTCGCGCGCCTTCGGCGTCTCGTCGTGTGGGGCGGTGAGCCGGAAGCCGGCGAGCGGACCGCCTGGGAGGCGCTGGGTGTTTCGCTGGCGCCATTCCCCCTGGCTCCCGGACTGAGTCCGTAGCTGCACGGCCACTGGCCCCCTGCGCGCCGAGGCGCCGCCGGAAGACGAGCAGGGGCGCACGCAGAACTTCCTGGCCGGCATCTTCGTGCTGCGCAACCCGACCCGCACCGGGATCGCCAACCAGCTCGCCTTCCCGACATCCACGGGCTCGGCGAGTGCTACCTGCGGGACTACGTGGCGCGGGTGCGCGCGACGAGCGCGGCCGAGGTGCAGCGGATCGCTCGGCAGTACCTCGACCCCGCGAAGCTCGCCATCGTCGTCGTCGGCGACCGCTCCAAGGTGCTCGGTCAGCTCCAGGGTCTCGGCGAGCCGGTGGCGATCGCGCCGGTGGTGCCTTCCCCGTAGGCGCGGGACGGGGCGCGGCGACGGTGGACTAGACTGCGTGGGAGGAGGCGTCATGGCCGAAACCGTTCCCCCGCCCCTGCCCGAGCCGAATCAGGCCAGCGCCCTCGAGGAGGTCCGCGACCGCGCCGACACGGTCTGGACGCGCCCGCGCAACGGCCGGCCGGCGCCGCCGACCGGGCGCCGCGAGGCGCGGGGACCCCACGGACGCGTGGCCATCGTCGACGGCTGCCGTACGCCCTTCGTCAAGGCGGGCAGCTCCTTCCAGGGGATGGACGTTCTCGACCTGGCGAGCACCGCCGCCGCCGAGCTGGTGTCGCGCAACGGCCTCGACGGCAAAGACGTCGACATGGCCGTCTTCGGCGCCGTGCTGCCGGCGCTGCACGCGCCCAACCTCGGGCGCGAGGTCGTCTTCCGCATCTCCCTTCCCGAGTGGGTGTACGGCTCGGGCGTGAGCCTCGCCTGCGCGTCGTCGAACCGCGCCATCGTCTCGGCGGCGGAGGCGATCCTCGTCGGCCAGGCCGACGTCGTCATCGCCGGCGGCGCCGAGTCGCTCTCCAACGTGCCGATCCGCTTCTCCGACAACGCCGCGCACCGGCTGATGGAGCTGTCCAAGGCGAAGAGCCTGCCGCAGAAGGCGAGCGTCGTCTCGAAGGTGAGGCCGAAGGACCTGCTGCCGGTGGCGCCGGCGATCGCCGAATACACCACCGGCATGACGATGGGCCAGGCGGCCGAGAAGATGGCGAAGGAGAACGACATCTCCCGCCGCGCGCAGGACGAGATCGCGCTGATGTCGCACCAGCGGTCGTCCGCGGCGACGCTCGAGGGGCGCTTCGCCGAGCAGGTGGTCCCCACCTTCCCGCCGCCGCGCTACTCGGACTCCGTGCTCGTCGACAACGGCATCCGCCACGACGCGGCGATGGAGAAGCTGGCGGCCCTGCCGCCGGTCTTCGACAAGCGCTACGGCAGCATCACCGCCGGCAACGCGAGCCCGATCACCGACGGCGGCTCGGCGGTGCTGGTGATGAGCGAGGAGAAGGCGAAGGCGCTCGGCTACCAGCCGCTCGGCTACATCCGTTCCTGGGCGTGGGCCTCGGTCGACCCCGGCGCCCAGCTCCTTCAGGGCCCGGCGTACGCGGCGCCGCAGGCGCTCGAGGCGGCCGGGCTCACGCTCGCCGACCTCGACCTCGTCGAGATGCACGAGGCGTTCGCGGCGCAGCTGCTCTCCAACTTGAAGGCGTTCAACTCGGCGAAGTTCGCGAAAGACGAGCTCGGCCGGGATCGCGCGCTCGGCGCCGTCGACTTCGACAAGCTCAACGTCAACGGCGGCTCGATCGCCATCGGCCACCCCTTCGGCGCCACCGGCGCTCGGGTGACGATGCAGCTCCTCTTCGAGCTGCGGCGGCGCGGCGGCAACCTCGGCCTGCTGACGGTGTGCGCGGCGGGCGGCGTCGGCTTCGCCATGGTCGTCGAGCGCGAGTAGGGCCGCCCCCCGAGGCGGCACGCGTTGGCGCGCGGGCATATCCTCGGGTCATGCCTTCCGACGTGTTTCACGACCCGACCAGGTCGGCGCCGCTGTCCGGGCTCCTCGTCGTCGACCTGACGCGACTCCTGCCGGGGCCGCTGGCGGCGCGGCTGCTCGCCGACCTCGGGGCGCGGGTGGTCAAGGTGGAGGATCCTCGCGGCGGCGACCCGGTGCGCGCCGCGGCACCGCTCGTCGACGGCGCGAGCCCGCTCGCGGCGCTCCTCCTCGGCGGCCTCGAGAGCGTCACCCTCGACCTGAAGGAGGCGGCGTCGGTCGCGGCGCTCCTCGAGCTGCTCGCCGGCACTGACGTGCTGCTCGAGAGCTTCCGCCCGGGGACGCTTGCCCGCCTCGGGCTCGCGCCGACGATGCTGCGCCAGCGCTTCCCGCGGCTCGTCGTCTGCTCGGTGAGCGGCTGGGGACAGGAGGGCCCGTACGCGGCGCGCGCCGGGCACGACCTCACCTACCAGGCCGTGGGCGGGGCGCTGGCGGCGACCGGAGCGCCGCCGGCGCTCCCGGTGGCCGACGTCGTCGGGGCGTGGGCCGCCGTCGCAGCGGTGCTCGCGGCGCTCGTCGCTCGGGAGCGTGGTGGTGGCGGCGCCGAGGGTAGGGGCGCATGGATCGACGCCGCGCTCCTCGACGCCGCCGTGCATGCCAACGTCACCGGCTGGGCGGCGCACGCGGCGGGGGCCACGGCGGTCGGCGAGCCGCTGCCGCTCACGGGTGCGCTCCCTTGCTACGGCGTCTACCGCACCCGCGACGGCAGGAAGCTCGCCCTGGGCGCTCTCGAGCCGCATTTCTGGGCGCGCTTCTGCGGCGCCGCGGGTCGCCCCGACTTGAAGAGCCTCCAGTACGCGGTCGACGACGACGCGCGGCGCGAGGTGACCGAGCTCGTCGCCTCTCACGACCGCGACGAGTGGGTGCAGTTGCTCGCCGCACACGACGTGCCCGTGGAGCCGCTGCTCGCGCTCGGGGAGGCGGAGGCGCACCCGCAGGTCGTGGCGCGCGACCTGGTGAGGCGCGGTGAGGACGGCCTGCCGCGTCTCGGCTTTCCGGCCCGCTTCGACGGCGTGCGCCCGCGCGGTGGGGAGGAGGTTCCGGAGCTGGGAGCCGACAACGCGCGGGTGTTCGGCGGCCCCGCGGCGGAATGAACGCTAACATCGGGCGTAGTCCGCCATGGTGAGCCACCACGACGACTTCTCGCCCGAGCTCGGGACCGTCCTCGCGCTCGACAACGTCCCGGTGGAGCTGCCGGTGGCGCGCGTCGGCAGCCGCGTGCTCGCCGCGTTCCTCGACTACCTCGTGCTCCTCGTCGTGCTCATCGTCTGGACGGTCGCCGTGTTCTTCCTCGCCAGGGGGCTCGGGCTGCGGCCAGGATGGGGCGTGGCGGCGTGGCTGATCGGCGCCTTCGCCATCGACTACGGCTACTTCGCCGTGCAGGAGATCGTCTTCGACGGCCGCACGGTCGGCAAGCGCGTCTTCGGCCTGCGCGTGGTGGCGCGCGACGGCGCCGCCGCCGGCAACGGCGCGCTCCTCGTGCGCAACCTCGTGCGCACGATCGACGTGCTCGTCGGCGTGCTGCTGATGGCGCTCGATCCGCTGTCGCGCCGGCTCGGCGACCGCCTCGCCGGCACGCTCGTCGTGCACCAGCGCCCCACCGCCGCCGAGGTGGTGCTGGTGCGCCTGCCCGCCGGCTGGGGCGCCGCCGAGACGCGGCTCGTCGAGTCGTTCCTCCGCCGCGCTCCCGAGCTCGAGGCGGAGGCGCGCGTGACGCTGGGCCGGCGCCTCGAGCGCTGGGTCGACGAGCGTGCACCGGGGTTCCTTCCCGGCATCCCCGGCCCCGACCCGATGCCGCGTCTCTGGCGCGGCTTCCGCGAGGGCGGCTGATGCGCCGCTCGCCCTGCCGCAGCTGAGCCGCTATGGACTACGCCCGCTTCGTCGCCCTGCGCCGGCCGCTCTGGGACGCCTTCGAGGCGGACGCCGCCGCCGCGCGGCGCGCGCGCGACCTCTCCTATGCGCAGATCGAGGACCTGGCGCTGCGCTATCGCCAGGTGCTGCACGACCACGCCTGGGCGCGGGCGCGCTTCCCCGGCACCGGAGCGGCCCAGCGCCTTCTGCGCCTGGCGGTGCTCGGCGGGACGGTGCTCCAGCGCGAGGAGCAGGAGAGCTTCTCGCTCGTCCGCTTCTTCTTCCACCGCTTCCCGGCGGCGGTTTCGGTGCACCTGCCCTGGATCGGCGTGGCGCTCGGGCTCTTCCTCGTCACCGGCCTGCTCGGCATCGCGGTGGCGGTCTACGAGCCGGGCGTGGCGGTGGCGATGCTCGGCTCCGAGCGCGTCGCCGACCTGCACCAGGGGCGCCTCTGGACCGATTCGCTCACCACCACCATGCCGCCGTCGGTGTCGTCGTCGTTCATCGCCACCAACAACATGTCGGTGGCGCTCACCGCCTGGGCGGGAGGGGCGCTCGTCGGCCTGGGCTCGCTCTGGGTGGCGATGTTCAACGGCTTCATGCTCGGCGCCGTCTTCGGCATCACCGCGCGCTATTCGATGGCGGCGGAGCTCGCCACCTTCGTCGTCGCCCACGGCCCACTCGAGCTCACCCTCATCATCGTCTGCGCCGGCGCCGGGCTCGGCATCGGCGTCGCCATCCTGCGCGCCGACGAGCTGCCGCGCTCGGTGACGGTGCCGCGGGCGGCGCAGGAGGCGCTGGTCGTGCTCCTGGGCTGCCTCCCCTGGTTCGTGCTCCTCGGCATCGTCGAGGGTTTCTTGTCGCCGGACCCCGACATCCCGTTCGCGTGGAAGGCGCTTCTCGGCGTCGCTCTCGAGATCTGCTTCCTCTCTCCGCTCGCCCTCGGATTGATCACGCGCGCGCCGGGCGTGCCGCGATCGCAGGAGCTCCGCCGTTGAACGAGATCACTGTCGATCCGAGGCCGCTCGCCGCCACGCGGAGCTTCGACACCATCCCGTTCGCCGTGCTCGTCGACGAGGCCTGGCGCTCGACGCGCGCCTGGGCGCGGGCGATCCTGCTGCCGGCGGCCGTGCTGCTGGCGCCCGCCGCGCTCGTCGTGCAGGTCCTCGTCGGGATGTGGAACATGTCGCTGGTGGGGATGGACGCGGCACGCTTCGACTTCACCCGCTTCTGCGGCACCATGGCCATTGGCCTCGGCGCGCTCCTGCTCGTCGGCGTCTACTTCATGGTCGTCTACGGCTGCATCATGGTGTCGGCGTTCCGCGCGCTCGACCACGGACAGCCGTCGCTCCGCGAGGCGCTGCGCTTCTATGTCCGGCCGCGGGTCTGGGTGACCGACATCCTACTGGCCAG
>Ga0075431_100000695_pt1 | contig 28972 bp, 24 predicted proteins | sample RhiMetdeltSRZDD5_FD_75297 | JGI IMG/M metagenome (GOLD analysis project Ga0075431, IMG submission 75297) | Populus rhizosphere microbial communities from Tennessee, USA - Rhizosphere MetaG P. deltoides SRZDD5 | ecosystem: Host-associated > Plants > Roots > Rhizosphere > Soil | place: USA... | reverse complement strand
CGGCCGCAAAGTGGTCCAGATCCTGGTGGCGCTCGCCGGGCGGGCGGTGAGCGCGCTGCGCACGGCACTGGAAGCGCTGCTGACAATCGACATTTCGCTCGCGTCTCTCGTGAAAGACATCGTCACGGGTGTCGCGCAAGCGTTCCGCCGCGGATTCTTCGAAGGGCTGGTGGCGCTGGGCAAGGCGCCGCTGCAATTGCTCAAGGCCGCGGCCGAAATCAGCGTCTCGGTCCTGCTGCTCGCGTTCGCGGTCGTGCTCGAGATGTGCGGCGGCTATCGGCCGCTCACGAAACAGGAGCTCGCCGAAGCGAAGAAGGTCTTCGGCAGCGCGATCGAGCTCGATCGCGTGAAGCTCGGATTTGCGGACCTGCCGGGTGACGTGATCCGCTACCTGAACATCGAAATTCCACGCGCATTCACCACGATGTATCTGCTGAACTTCGGGCCGGGCGCGAGAGTCGACATGCAGACGATCATCCACGAGCTCGCGCATGTATGGCAGGGTGTGCAGGAAGGGCCGCTCTACATGACGCGTGCGCTCGAAGCGCAGATCGGCGCGGGCGTAGAGTCGCTGTTCCATACCGGGAAGTACGACGACAGCGCAGCCTACACGGTCACCGCAGCCGCGCTGGCCGCGAACGGAGGCGGTCTCAGGAAATTCAACCCCGAGCAGCAAGCCTCGATCGTCGAGTTCTTCTGGGTGCGCGCGTTCAGCGATCTGGTCGTACCGGGCGGCTTCCCGGGCGACGACCGCCGTGCACAAGGCCTGACACTGGAAGCGCTGCTGCCATACGCGCAGAAGGTGAATCCTGCATTGCGCGCGCCGGCTCGCGCGGCTGCGGCAAAACGAAAAGTCGTGCCCGCGACGGCTGCGTCAGCGAAGCCCGTAAGTAGCCCCGTCTATATTTGAACGGCCCGGTACATCGCCACGGGCGCAGCGCTGACGAGCCCGTGGCGCGTTTCGTTCAGACAAGCGTTTATCGTTTAGCCGGAATGTTCCCCGAGAGCAGTGCCTGCTGGATACCGCGGGCCGACGCTTCATACGCAGCGACCACTTCGGCCTGTGTGGCGCCACCCGGTATGCGGGCAAGCGGCTCCCATTGCCCGCGCGCAAGCCCGGCGAGTGTTGCATGGCGTGCGATCTGCTGGCTCGGCACGGTCCCGCCGCGCCAGCCCTCGCCCTGCATCGACACGAGCGTCATGCCGACGTGCATGCCCATGAGGTAGAGATGCTTGTGGCGCGGCGTCGTGCGCTCGGCGATGCGTGCACCGATTCCGCCCTCATCGGCCTCGATGCGCGCGGTGAGACCTGAAAACTGTGCGGCAGTCGACGACTCGAGCGGATACACCGGGCCGATGCCGAGGAAGTCCGCCAAGTCCTGTGCGGCTGCGAGACGGCCGGCCATGGCTGCACGCGCCTGTTGGCGCGTGGCGGAGTCGGAGAGACCGAAGCTGCCGAGGTACTGGCTCACTCTGCCGAGATGTACGCCGAGCGCCCATGCTGCGAGCCGGTGTTCAGGCGTGAGCCGGACCTCGCGCGCAGCGGAGGCTTCGGCGACCCGCTTCGAATCCTCATCGAGGCTGCCCTGGAACATCGTAGCCATCCAGCCGCGCCTATGCACTACGTTCAGGCCGCCGAGCAGAAACTCCTGCAGCGCGATGTACAGCAAAGTGAGCGCGATCGTGGCAACGAGCATCCGTCGAATGCTGCCGCGTCGCGTTTTCGCAGTCGGGGAAGCCATAGGACTTGCTTTGCAGAGAGTCTACGCCGCTCTCCACGAGTATAGTAAGCGAGACATCGTACGACACGAGCTTTCCGGGCGCCACCATGCTCGCTGGTGAATTGATGTTCCACTTCCTGCTGACGGTGATCATCACGGCCATCGTGGCAACGTTCGTGCTGTGGCGCTATCGCGTGGTGGTGTTGAAAGGCATGAGCTTCGCCTCGGGTGAACCCGTTGCGATCACGCCGCGAGCCATGACACATGCGCCGTCGGCGCCTGCCGCAGCTGGTGACTCTGCGGCGCTCGCGTGGGAGCGCGCAATGCACCGGCGCGCGATCTGCGCATGGCTGATCACGGTAGCAGTCCCGGCGCCGCTCATTGCCGTGGCTTACCTGTCAGGCGAACAGATCTCCGCGGCAACGATCGTGATGGCGTCCGGTGTGATCCTCGGTGCCGCGGTCCCTGTGATCGCCGTTTCGCTCGGATGGACCTGGAAGCGCGGGCTGCTTTTCTGGCTCGAGCTGCTGGCCGCCGGTGCCGTTTTGACCGTCGTGGCTTCGATGCTGCAGCGCCTTGCCCGGGGTGCGTCGCCCAGTCTGGACCAGCTCCTCAACGTGCTGCCTTTCTTTCAGCTGGCGGCGGTTTTTTCGAGCATTCCGCTGCTGCTTGTTCTGGCGAGCGGCCCCGGGAGGCTGCGCGGCGTCGTGCCGATCACTTTTGCCGGTCTGCTGGTTTTCGGGCTCGCGCCGGTTCTCGGCTCGCGCGCGACGCAACTGCTCGCAGAGTCCCGCGCCGGCAGCGAGCTTCTGCTCGGCACTATCAGCACCGTTGGCTTGCACGCGGCTTTCATCGCGTTCGCGCTACCCACGGGTTGGATTGCGTGGAAACGCCTGCAGGCGGTCGCGCGGGAATACGAAGAAAAGGGATTTTCGGACGTGCAGCTGCTTGCGCGCGCCTGGTGGCTCATGTTCATCGCCACGCTGGCCCTCGAAATCCTGAATAAACAAGCGGCGCCGCTCTGGGCTGTGATTGCATGCGCGGCAGCGTATCCCGTATTCCTGGTCGCCAACCGCCATGCGTTCCGCTGGGTCGGTCTCGCAGCGGCCAACCGCGTGCCGCGAACCCTGCTCCTTCTGCGCGTGTTCGGATATACCAGGCGAACAGAGAAGCTCTTCGACCGCGTCGGCTCACGCTGGCGCTACTTCGGCCCGGTCACCATGATCGCCGCGCCGGACGTTGTCGCGCGCAGCATCGATCCCGCCGATTTCCTGTACTACATGGTGGGCGCGATCGATGAGAACTTCGTGCGGTCGGCAGCGGATCTGCAGCGCAGGCTCCAGACGCTCGACACGCAGCGTGATCCTGACGGGCGCTTTCGCGTAAACGATTTCTGCTGTGCGGATACGACCTGGCGTGCAACCGTCACCGCACTCATGGATCGTGCCGACGTCGTGCTGATGGATCTCCGCGGCATCACGAGCCGGCAGCGCGGCTGCGAGTTCGAGCTGCGCGAGCTTCCCACCCGTCTGGCGCCTCAGCGTGTCGTGCTGGTCGTCGACAACGCCACTGACAGGACATTCGTGCGCGGAGCGCTCGGGCCCGCCGCTGACACCGTGCAGTTCTACGAGATGGATAAGCCGCGGACCGCCGCGACGGACAAGCTCTTCCGCGAGTTGATTCGTGCTGCAGGCTGATCGTGCGTTTCAGGCGGGTGGATATTCAGCGAAGCGTGGCAGCTCTTCAGGATCGGCACACCACTCGGCTTTGGAGTCCCAGAAGATGTTGACTTGCGGGCGGATCTGCGGATCGGCATCGAGCAGGCCGGCGGGAATCAGCATATCGTCGCGTGTCCTGATTTCGTGTGGCGCCCGCGAGCCGCACTCCGTGCAAAACCACACCGAGAACCGCTGCGCCTGAGGAACATCGTATCGCCTGATCGAATCCTGACCTGCGAGCCAGCGGAACCGACTCCGCGGCACGAGAAGATTCGCCGCATGTCCGCTGCCGGACGCCTTGCGGCATCGGCTGCAGTGACAGTAGCGAAATGCCGTGAAAGGCGGCGTGACTTCGAATCTGACTTTGCCGCAGAGACACGTTCCGGGGACTGAACCGTCGCTCATCGTATATTTCCCGTCGAAGGATAACTACTGTATGGTTTCACGCGCCGTCGTCGCCGGCTTGAGAACGCCGAGAGTCCTCAAGAATTCCTCGGCTTCGACGCGGCGCTTCACGAGATAAGAGGCAGCTCGAGCTCGAGTCTGCTCGCTGCATTCAGCATCGAGCCGGTCGCCACCGTCAGAATGACGTGCGGGTCGCCGCGCTTGCTCTTGATGTAGTTGAACGCAACCGTCCCGAGCCCCCCTACACGGTTCGAATGCGTGATCGCCTGCGAGAATATCTTCTCTTTCTCGAGAAGCTGGCTCACGTTGCGGCCGAAGAGGTCGGTTCCACTGCCTGCCGACGTGTGCGCGACGAACTCGAGCGGCTTCGACGGGAAAGCCTGTCCTGGGCCCGTCGCAGGGCTTTGCCCGTGCGCGGCGGCGCCCGACACAAGAAGAAGGACCGCGACGAACCATTCAGCGCGCGTGCGACGATGAACTCTGCTCATGTCTTCTCCTGAGACGGACGTTCAACCGCGCTGCGCTAGCCGAATCATGCGCAGCGTTCGTACTATTGTGCGCTCAATGTCGGCAATCTGCCGTGAGCGCGGGGAGTGCACAGCTTCACTCCAGCGGCTGGAGCGTGCCCAGTAGCGTCGGAAGGAGCTCGGATACGGTCGGATGCACGTGGACGGCGCGCTGCATGACGGTGTAGGGTGCGCGAGCGTACATGAGGTTCGCGATCGCGTGTATGACCTCGTCGCCCTCGATGCCGAGCACCGTAGCGCCCAGCACGTGTTTGGTCTCCCCGTCGACGAGGACTTTCATGAAACCTTGTGTTTCTCCGCGCTCGCGCGCGCGTCCGACGCGGGTCATGGGCATTTTCGCGATCAGCGCCTTGCGTCCGGATTTCCGCACCTCGGCCTCGCCCATGCCCACGCGTCCGAGCGGTGGATCGATAAACAGCGCGTAAATCGGAATACGATCGCTCACGCGTCGCCGTTCGCCGTCGAGCAGGTTCGCCGCGACGATCTCGTAATCGTTGTACGACGTATGGGTGAATGCACCCCGGCCGTTCGCCTCGCCCAGCGCCCAGATGCCGGGCACATTGGTTCGAAGCTCGTCATCGACGGTGATGAAACCGCGCTCATCGGTCGCCACGCCGGCCACAGCCAGGCCGAGATCGTCGGTGTTTGGTGTTCGTCCGATGGCGAGCAAAAGATGCGATCCGCTCACCCCTTCGTCACTGCCTTCGCAGTCCATCCCGACGCGCACGCCGTCCCCATCGCGCGCGGCATTCAGGCATTTCGAGCTGAGCCTGAATTCCACGCCTTCGCGCTCGAGGATCGCCTGTACTTCCGCTGACACGTCTTCGTCTTCTCGTCCGATCAGACGCGGCGCCATTTCGATCACGGTGACACGACTGCCGAAGCGGCGGTACATCTGGGCGAACTCGAGCCCGATGTAGCTCCCTCCAACGATCAGAAGGTGCTCGGGCAGGAAATCGACTTCCATCACGCTCGAATTGTCGAGGTACCGGACTTCACTTATGTCCTCGATGCCCCGCACGGCCGCGCGCCCGCCGACGTCGAGAAAAATCTGCGGCGCTTCGAGGATCTGACCGTTCACGCGCACGCGATGTGCCGATTCGAAGCGCGCGTGTCCGTGGATCACAGTCAGGTTCAGAGTCCGGTCGAGCCAGGACCGAAGGCTCTCCGAGGACTGGCGTACCACGGCGTCCCTGCGCGCTTTCACCTGCGCCATGTCCACGCGAACGTCGCCAGGTACGGAGATGCCGTAATCGCTCGCGATTCGCGCTACGTGCGCGACGCGTGCGCTGGCGATCAATGTCTTCGTGGGAATACAGCCCGTGTTCACGCACGTGCCGCCAAGCAGCTTGCGCTCGACGATCGCGGTCTTGCGCCCCGATTCCGCGAGTCGAACCGCCAACGACGGCCCCGCCTGTCCCGCTCCGATGACGATCGCGTCGAAGTTCATGGCGAATCAGTAACGATCGACGTCCCCGATCGCCTGGGCAAAAGGCACAGTCGCCTCCTGGGACACCGTTGTGCGCAATGCCGCATTTTGACTCACCTTGCGCCAGGCCGCGTAGCCAGCGGGAATTCCGGGGCGTTCGTGGTGAGCGTAATGAAGTGAGGTCGAACCATGAACGGCCTTAGCCACTTGGCCGCTTGGGGCGCGCATTGCTCTGGCGTATTCTTGAGGAGGCTCCAGCGCTGCAGCTACGACGGACCCACAAAGAAGGCACATAACGCCATGCCCGAATTCGCCATCGACCACGTGCAGCACAGCGGCATCATCGAGCCCGACAATGCTTCCATCACGATGGGCTTCGGCCCACCCACGCCGGGGCGCATCGTCGTTATGCTCTTCGCGAAGACCGTGCCGACGCTGCCTCTGGCGGGACCGGCACCGCCGACGCCGACACCCACTCCCACGCCCACAGTTACGCCGACGCTTACACCGACGACGACGCCAACGCCCACCGTGGTACCGACGCCGACAGTCGTCCCCACAACGACGATCGTCCCCGGCACGACAATCTCGCGAGCCGCACCGCTCGCGGCCTCCACGCCAATTCAGCCCGTGTCGGATGCGCGAATTGCTCCACAACGCACCGGTGAACCCATACCGTTACTGCGTCCCGGCATCGGCCCGAACGCCGGACTCGGCGATCCCGCTACCGTAGCGCTGCGGCGCCCGATCAATGTCCGCCCTGGCCGCGTCGGCGGCATCGGCGATGGCGGCGTGTTCGATCCCGGCGGTGACTTACCGCCTCTGCCGCCGGTGACAACGCTCGATCCCAAGATCTTCCGCGTCGAGGTCATCAATCCGGCGGGCACGGTCGTACTGTCGAGCATCGGGCCGCTCGACGCGGAGCTTCCCGCGCCATCCGGTTCCGGGCCGGCCGCCGGCGGCGCAGCCGGCAGTGGTGCGACGAGCGGCATCTTCGGTGGCCCGGGCCGGCGCTGGACGGTGCGCATCACCAACACGAGCAAAGTGCGCGCGAACACCACCGTCAACCTGCTCTTTCATGGACAGCGGCCGATCCTCGATCGTGAGGTGAACCTTCAGTTCCTCAACGAGAAGCTCGATCTCATTTTCAACGTACCGCAGCCGTTCCAGATCGCGTTCCGCAATCGCGAGGTCGCGAAGATCAACAATATCCCGATCCACCAAACGTTCGTGATGCTCGAGTCGAGCCCGGCCTGGCGAGAGCTGCATCCGGATCTCGCGGATCTCAAGCAGAGCCTCGGCGCGCGCGTCTTCACCGAAGAGACGGCCTCTTACCAGATCAAGGTGCGCGCAACGATCCACGACGGCGAGCTCGCTTTCTGCGCCACGGTTTCGTTTCCGAGCTTCAAAGGCAGGATCGACGTGCTCAACGTCATCTCGGCGCTCGGTCAGGACGTCATCGCGACGATCGGCAACATCGTCACCGATCTCACGCCCGCGGACCGTCCGGTCATCAAGATTCGCAATCTCGACCTCGACGTCTTCCTCGTGTTGCGTCCGCGCGGTGTCTACCTGACGGCAGGGCCTACTTTCGAGGTGATCACGCGACCGCGCATCGAGCTCGAGCCCGGATGGGCGACCGTCGTCACCGACGCGCTGATGCAGGTCGCCTTCGAGCGTTTCCTGCCGCAGGCAGCGCGCGCAGCATTCGGGGCCAACGCGGTGAGCCTGCTCGGCTGGCTCATCGGAGATCGCAACCGCGAGGTGACGGGAAGCGAAGAGAAACTCACGCTGAAGTATGCAGGCGATCCGCCCCCGCTACCGGTGCTCACGGCGGATGACGCAATCAACACGAAACCGGGACCGCTGGATCCGGGCAACCTCTCGAAGATCGACCACATCGTCGTCGTCATGATGGAGAACCGCTCGTTCGATCACATGCTCGGTTTCCTGAGTCTGCCCACGAGCGGCAATGACGGACGGGTCGGGCTCGGAAGAGCGGACGTCGATGGGCTGCGCGGCAACGAGACGAATCCGAGCGACACGCGAGGGAACCGGCACCGCGTGTTCTCGCTCTCGACACCCAGACCGCCGACCGCAGGGCTGAATCCGGCGCACGAAACACGCGGTACGAAGTTCCGTCACGATCCGGGTCACAGTTTTCGCGCGACGGCCGCGCAGCGCGGGAACTACGACATCACGCTGCCGGGAATCGCGTTCGCGCCCCGCCTTAACGACGGCCCCGGCGGACCCGAAGGTCCCGATCCCGATTTCGATCCCGTGCCGCCGCGCGTCTTCCGCGTCGGCCCGAACGAGGGGTTCGTGCTCGATTTCGCACGTGTGCTGAGCGGCCGCGTGAGCGCATTCGAGGAGCCGCTGCTCCGCGGCGAGATCATGGGCTATCACCCGCGCGAGCACGTGCCGTTCTATCGCTTCCTCGCCGAGCAGTACGCGATCTGCGATCGCTGGTTCGCCTCACATCCGGGGCACACGTGGCCGAACCGCTTCATTTCGCTGACGGGCAAGCTCAATCGCGGACCGAACGGCTTGCCCGAAGTCGACAATCCGCCGCTCGCGACGTTCGATCCTCTCGAGACGCTCACGATCTTCCACCACCTCGACAAAGCCGGTGTCGACTGGCGCTATTTCGAGCACGACTTCGCGATGGTGCGGCTCTTCTCGAAGTACACGTTCGATACGCAACACGTGGTCACGATCGATCACCCCGAGCGCGGCTTCTTCGCGCTTGCGAAACAGGGAAAGCTCCCGCCGGTCACGTATATCGAGCCCGATCTCACGGACGTGCCGCCTGGCGGCGACGATCATCCGCCTGCAGACATCGCTGCGGGGCAGGCGTTCCTCAAGCGAATCTACGACGCGCTCGCCGGCGCACCTGCGGACAAGTGGCAGAAGACGCTCCTCATCATCACCTACGACGAGCACGGCGGTTTCTTCGATCACGTGCATCCGGAGTCGCGCCCGCTTTTCAATCCGCAGGCGCCGGACCCGCCCGGTTTCGCCGCGGTCGGCCTCGATCCGGAAACGCTGCAGCCGGTCAATCATTACGGCTTTCGTGTGCCGACATTCATCGCTTCGCCATGGGTACCCAAAGCAAGTGTCGGCAAGTCGGAATACGACCATACCAGCATCCTGAAGACCATCATGGCGCGCTTCTTGAGCGCCGACCCGCCGGATATGGGATTGCGCGTGCTGCTCGCGAAAGACGTGGGCTCGCTGCTCTCGCTCGAGCAGCCGCGCGTCATACCGAAGCCGCCGGTCGTCGATTTCGTGGCGACAGGCCAGGACGCGATCGCCTTTCGCACCGGACCGCCCGAAGAAGACTTCCGCACGTTTCTCTCGGCGATGCGCAATCGCCTGCGGGGGCCGAACGCACCCTCTGGAACAACCGTTACAGCAGTGATCGAAGGCAGCAGAACGCGGCGCTGAGCTTCATGCGGCCGGGGTCAGTCGGCCCGCCTGCGCATCATGACGCCGAGGCGCTCGTTGCGGCGTCGGGCGCGGTGCCGCTCCCGGTCGCACGAATCCATCAGGTATCGCGGGTTGTAGAGGCCACGTCGCGCATCACCTGCACTGGAAGCCAGCGCCGGCTTTCGCAACACGGTTTCGACTGCGTGCTGATTTGCGCCACAATGGTGCTCGCGCAGCACGCGCGTCACTCCTCCAGGGGGCTCTATGAAGATCAAGGCGGCGAACGGCGTTGCACGGATACTCAAAGCGGAGGGAATCCAGTGGATCAGCTGCTACCCGACCAGTCACATCAACAATGCGGTCGGCGAAGAAGGCATGCCGATCTACATGATGGGTGAGGAGCGATTCGGCGTGGCCCTTGCGGACGCGTTTTCGCGCGTCACGTGCGGCAAACGGATCGGCGCCTGCACGGCGATGGCGAGCCTCAACGCGGCCGGCATACAGATGGGATTCGGTGCCATCGCGCAAGCCTGGGAAGACTCGTCGCCCGTTCTGATCATGGCGGAAGCCGTCGGGCAGGGCGGGAGCCGCCACACGCACTTCAACATCGCCGACACGTTCAGGCACGTCACCAAGTGGGTCGGCACGATCGACCGTGCGGAGCTCGTTCCCGATTACATGCGCCGCGCGTTCACGCATCTGCGCTCCGGCCGCCCCGGTCCGGTGCTGCTGCTCGTGCCGAAAGATCTCGGCGAATACGACGAAGACAAGTATCCGTACACGCCGGTGAAAGGCTGGCGCTCCGCGCCCGACCCCGACGACGTCAAGGCAGCCATCGAAGCACTGCTCGCTGCGAAAGATCCGATCCTGTACGTCGGCGAAGGCGTGTATTACGCGGATGCAACGGCAGAGCTGCTGCAATTCGCGGAAATCGCTCAGGTGCCGGTGCTCACGACGCTGAAAGCGAAAGGCGCGTTCCCGGAGAATCATCCGCTTTCGCTGGGCGTGCGCGGATCGCTCGCCGCGCACTATCTCGAGAAATGCGATCTGCTCTTCTCGATCGGCTCGAGTCTTTTCCCGAATCGTTTCAGTCACGCGATTCCCGAGCCCGAAAAGAAAACGATCGTGCAATGCACCGTCGACACGCTCGACATCAACAGGAGCTACGAGACGGGCCATGCCGTGATCGGCGACGCACAGCTCACGCTGAAAGCGCTGACGGAAGAGTTTTCGCGCCAGGCCGGTGGGGCTCGCAGGAATCCGGCGCTCCTCGACGAAATCAGCGCCGGGCGGAAAGCGTTCATGGCGAAGTTCCGCCCGTGGATGGAGTCGAACGACAAGCCGATCAACCCGTACCGCGTGATCGGCGATCTCATGAAGGTGCTCGATCCCAAGGCATCGTTCGTGACGGCGGACTCGGGCAACACACGCGACCAGACGAGCACGGTTTACGAAGCGCAGATCCCGCGTGGCCATCTCGGCTGGGGCAACGTCTCCACACTGGGTTTCAGCTTTGCGGGCGCGTTTGCCGCGAAGCTTGCATATCCGGATCGCCAATGCGTGAACATCACCGGGGACGCGGGCGTCTGTTACATGATGGGCAGCTTCGAAGCGGCGGCGCGGTATCGCGTGGGCATCACGACGCTGCACATCAACAATGGCGGCTATTCGGGATACGGCCCGGGATTCTGGGGGGCGGGACACGATCCGTACACGTGGAAGGTTTCCGATCACGGCTCCGCATGCATGGCCTCCATGGCGCGCGCCGTCGGCTACCATGCGGAAGACGTGACCGAGCCTTCCGAAATCATTCCGGCGCTCAGGCGCGCTTTCGACGAAAACGCGAAAGGCCGGCCGGCTTTTCTGGAGTTCATCTGCTCTCACCATCCGGTCCACGGCGGCTGGGTCGGACGTGGCGGCTGAGAAGAGCGTGCTTTTTCCCGTGTCACAATAAAGCCTGACCACCACCGGCTTCGACTCATGACTACTGCAGCCAGCGACTTTCGCGTAATGACTTCCGGCGCCTTTACTGCCGCCCATCTTCAATTGATTCCGCAGCTCGAGCGCATCACCCAAAAGAAGGTCGTGACCGTGACGACCTCCGTCGGGACGGGAGAAACCTCGATCCCGAACCGGCTGAAACGCGGTGAGATCGTCGACATCGTCATCGTCGCGGATGCGTTGCTCGCCCAGTTGATCGAAGAAGGTCTCGTGATGCGCGACACCCGGACGTCGCTCGCACGCTCGTCGATCGCCCTGGCGGTGCGGGCCGGTGCGCCGAAACCCGACGCAGGCTCGGCCGAAGCATTGAAGCGTACGCTGCTCGCGGCGAAGTCGATCGCCTACTCGGCGAGCGTGAGCGGCCAGTACGTGACCACGGAGCTTTACCAGCGCCTGGGTATTGCCGACGAGTGCCTGCCGAAAAGCCGCCTCATCACGGGCGGCGAGCGAACGGGCGCGGTTGTCGCGCGCGGCGAAGCCGACATCGCATTCCAGCAGATGAGCGAGCTCTTGCCGGTGCCCGGCATCGCGCACATCACGCCGCTGCCGCCGGAGCTGCAGAAAGTCGCGCTTTTCTCCGCGGGGGTGGCCGCAACAAGTTCCGATCCGGCGCTCGCACGTGAAGCGATCAGGTTCCTCGCGTCTGCGGAAGCGGAGGCTGCAATCGCGAAAACAGGTTTGGAACCGCTCAGGGATAGCTGAAGACCGCAAACAAGGGGAGGAGGTGCAATGAAGAAGGCAGGTTATGGGTTGCTGGTGTGCGTCATGTCCTGCGCCATCCCGGCCGCGCGCGCGGCCGATGCGGCGGGGGATTACCCCAACCGTCCGATCCGCTTCATCGCGCCGTTCGTCGCTGGTGGTCCCAGCGACATTCTCTCGCGCATGCTGGGCCAGAAGCTGACGGAGAGCTGGGGGCAGCCGGTCATCGTCGACAACCGCGGAAGCGCCGGCGGCATCGTCGGATTCGAGATCGGTGCGCAGGCATTGCCGGACGGCTACACGCTCCTGCTGGCGACATCCGCGGGTCTCACGATCAACCCGAGCGTCTACAAAAAGCTGCCGTACGACCCGATACGGGACTTCCAGCCGATCACACAGGTCACGTCCGGCCCGTACCTGATGGTGGTCCATCCGTCGGTGCCCGCGAAATCGATACCCGAATACATCGCGTTGGCCAAAGCGAAGCCGGGGCAGCTCAATTACGCCACGACGGGCACGAACAATCTCCTGGCGATGGAGATGCTGAACCACATGGCCGGCATCAAGACCGTCGCGATCAGCTACAAAGGCACGGGACAGGCGGTGAATGCGGTCGTTGGCGGAGAAGTGCAGTCGTTCATCATCAACCCGCTCGTGGGCGGGCCTCAGGTCAAGGCAGGAAAGCTGCGCGCGATCGCAGTGACGAGCGCCAAGCGCAGCCCGACTTACCCGGACGTGGCGGCCATCGCCGAGACCTTGCCCGGCTTCGAGCAGGTCGTGTGGCATAGCGTCATCGTTCCCGCGAAAACGCCGAAGCCGATCGTCGCGAAGCTTTCGAACGAGCTCGTCAGGATTCTCCGCTCGCCGGAGGTGAAAGAACGCTTCAACAGCCAGGGGCTCGACGCGGTCGGCTCGACGCCCGAGGAGCTCAGCGCGCTCATCAGGAGGGAAATCGTGATGTACGCGAAGCTGGTAAAGCAGATCGGCTACCAGCCTCAATAGCATGTTCACGCGCATAGACCACGTGATGATCTGCGTGCCGGATCTCGCGCGCGCCACCGAGCAGTACCGAAAGCTCGGCTTCAACATGCATCCGGGAGGCGTGCACAGCGGCAAGGGCACGCACAACGCGATCGCGTTCAATCGCGAAGACTACGTCGAACTGCTCGCGATCCGCGATCGGGCGGAATACGAAGCGGCGGCGAGCACCGGCAGAGGCTGGGGCCCGAGCTTGCCGGAATTCATCGAGGCAGGCGGCGGCATCCGCTACATCATCGTGCAAAGCGACGACCTCGAATCGGACGTCGCCGCAATGCGCGGCCGAGGCGTCGACGTGAGCGACGCAATGCCCGGCGCACGGCGCACACCCGGCGGCCGGGAACTGAAGTGGAAAGTCGCGGTGCTGGGACCGGGCGACCCGCTGCCGCTTTTCTTCATCCAGCATCTCACGCCGCTCGAGGAACGACGAAAGCAGGTGCCCGCGGGCGATCAGCCGAACGGCGTCTACACGCTCGAGCGCGCGTACGTCGTCACGCGTGACGCCGGAGCCGCCGCGGCACAGTACGCGAAAGTGCTCGGCATGCCTGCACCGGCATTGCAGCGCGGCACGGTGATCATGTCGAACATGGCGGTATTTCAGATCGGGCCGACGGGACTCGGGATCGCGCAGCCTTACGCGGCGGGGCCCGCCACCGATGCGCTGGAGCGTCGCGGACCGGGGCCGTTTCAGGCGCTGTATCGCACGACGAGCATGGGGGCGGCTGCGCGCTGGATGGCTGAGCGGGGACTGCCTCCGCTTGCGCGGGGTGTACGGAACACCGGCGAGCACGCCATGCTCGCGACGCCGGACGTCGCGTGCGGCGCGTATATCGGGTTCGTCGGGCCGGAGTGATGCTGAAGCGCGCCGCAACGCGCCCCGGAACCTCGACCCTAACCTCCGCCTTCGCCTTTGCTCACGACGCGCGCCGCCGGGGTTTCGTCGGTGAGCTTGAAGCGCCGCTCGGGGGGCGTGCCCGCCTTGTAATGCAGCGTCTCCAGCGCGGGAACGTTCACGTTCTCGCACACTTTCGTGATGCGGAACGCTTCGGTCGGCGGCACCCAGTTGCGTGACTCGCACGTCACCTGCACGCAGCTGATGCGCTTCAACCACGCGCATATCTTCATGTCCGAACCGTCGGCCTTCTTGAGTTCGGTAAGGAAAGGTGCGCCCGCGTAATACGGACGGTTCGTTCCGTCTTCACGCTCGATGTCCTGGAGCACGGTGAAGAAGGTGCCGTTCACCGCGAGCACCGAGAGCGCCCGCTCCATGAACCGCGAGAGATTGTCGGTGTAGGAAAAGCCGCCCATCACGTCGGTGATCAGCTGAAAGCGTCCGAGATCGTCGTTGGAATAAGCGCCGAAGCGCTTGCCGAAGAGATACTGGATCTTTCCCTGCCCGACGCGCTTGATCGTCTCCTGCCACAGCGGCGTTCTGCGGTCTTCGATCGATACGGCCACAGCCTGCGCGTTGGCTATCGCTCCGTCCCAGCCGTTGCGCGGGTTGTAGTAATCGAGTATCGCGTTGCCTTCACCCGCGCCGATGTCGAGCCAGCGGTCCATCGGACCGAGTTTCCACAGAGCGCCGTCGAAACCCGTCGCGAGCCCGTCGGCGTAATGGGCGAGCGGGCGGTTGACGGTGTAGCCCGTCTTATCCTCACCCGTGGCGTAGATGCTTTGCTGTCTGGAGAGCTCTTCGCTGAACTTCCCGGCGTCCTGCGCTGCAGCATGTCCCGCCGTAAGCCACAGCACGGGCAGGACAGCCAACGCGAGCTTGCGTTTCCCGATCATTCCCTCCTCCGTTTTTGGTTCCCAACCCCGCCGGTTACTTCTTTTTGGGGTTGAAGAACTTCCCATTATCGAAAGCCGGACCGAAGCTTGTCCAGGCATAATCAAACCCGCCCGTCGCGGCAAGGCTCATGGCTGCCGCGGTCAGGCCGCTGACGAACGCGATCTGCAGTTCCTCGGTGGTATTGGGGTCGACCCCGCCATTTTTCAATGCGTAATCCGAAGGATACTGCGCGTCCTCGTGGATCGCGTCCTTCACGGAGACCTCGGCGACCCCGGTCCGGATGTAGTTGAAAAAGTACTCCCGGTTACGGGTGGAGTACAGCTCATCGTCCCCGCCGAGGATCATGATCGGGCGCTCGACGCGCCGCAGGAGGCTGGGAATTTCCCGGCCGATCGCGGCGGGATCGAGCAGGATGCCGCCTGCGGCCGGAGCACCGGAGGCGAGCGCCACCGCGACGGCCGTCGCGCCGAACGAATGCCCCACGAGGATGATCTTGCTGGGGTCGATCCGGCTGTCGATGATCCCGGGCGAGCGCTGGATCGCCGAAACGAGCCTTCCAAGGGTTCTGCCGTTGTTGCTCCACGGACCCCGGGGCGGCAGCTGCACGCTCATGGAGTGCATGCCCCACGAGGCCAGGTGCGCGGCCTGGTTCGAATGCGCCGCTTTCGAGCTGTCGTGCCCGTGCACAAAAATCACCAATGGCGCTTTTTCGGGTGGCGCCGACAGATACCAGTCGGACTGGATTCGCTCCTTGGCGGAAAGGCGCAGCTCACGGTTCTGCTGGGTAGACACGGCGAACGGTCCGCGCGACTTGAAAAGCTCCAGCTCGGGTTCGTGCTCCACGAGGTATTGCTGCAGCTCGACGGATGTTTTCGGCTTGAGGGCAGCGCGGTCCACCGGCGGCAGGGGTGCCATTCGCGTACAGCCGCCGATCGCCGTCAGAACGACGACCACCCACAAACTGCAGATTCTGAGATTCGCCATTCGCATCATGGTTCTGAAACCGCGCGGGTTAAGGCCGTGCCGGCCCGATCAAGCGAAAGCGCCGTTCGGGCGGCGTGCCGGCCTGGAAGTGCACGAGCTCGAGAGCCGGCACTGTAACCGCATCGCAGATTTTACGCACGCGATAGACCTCGATCGGCGGCGGAAAATCCGGCTTGAGCTCGCACGTGACTTCGACGCAACTGATGCTTTTCAGCCATTCGCACACCTTGAGCTCGGAGCCGTCGGGCTTTACGAGCTCCGTGAGGAACGATGAATCCGGGTAGTAGGGGCGATTCTTTCCCGACTCGGAATGGACGTCCTGGAGCACCGTATAGAGCGTGCCGTTCGGCTGGAGTACCGTGAGCGCCTGCTCCATGAAAGACGAAAGGTACCGGGTATACGAGAACGCGCCCACGACGTCCGTAATCAGCTGGAACGGGCCGAGCTCAGCCGTGGAATACTCTCGGAACCGCCGCCCGAAGAGATAGCGGATCTGGTCCGGCTCGAGCTCTGTTGCGGTCCCGTGCCAGCGTGTGGTTCGCCGGTCTTCGATCGACATCGCCACAGCCTTCGCCTTCCTTCCACGATGCCCCGGAAGCATGGCGTCGTATTTCGACGTCTCGTAGTCGAGGATGGCGCGGCCCTCGCCTGCCCCGACATCGAGCCAGCGATCGCCCGGGCCGAGACTCGCGAGCGTGCGCGTGAATTCGGCCGGCAGGACGAAAGCGTACGACAGGAGCGACCTGTCGATGACATAGCCCTGCGGCACCTTCTCTCCGCGGCTCTGGTAGATCTCCGTCTGCTTTGCTGCCTCGGCCTCGTGGCCCGCAGCGGCCGGGGTCTGTGCGGGCAATGTCGCCGCATACAGCACCAGCAAAAGAGCCAGGGGCCCGCAGGCGCCCGGCACGCCAAAGCGTCTCACCGATTTCCTCCTCGCGAACGATACCGACGGGGCCGCGTCTTTTTCACCGGATCGCCCTGTGCGGACGTTCGGGGTTGCGGGCCTGCGATAAGTCTAGCGGACTTCGCGCGGCTGTCGTGCAAAGATAAAGAGATGAAGATTTTTCTGAGTTACGCGTCGGAAGACCGCCCGGTCGCCCAGGAGTTGAGCCTCGCCCTTTCCGAGCAGGGCCACGATGTGTTCTTCGATCGGGAAGACCTGCCCCCGGGCGACGAGTTCCACGGTCGCATCCGCCGGGGCATCGAACGCTCCGACCTCTTCATCTTCCTGGTGAGCGCCAAAGCGCTCGACGCGGGCAGCTACACGATCAACGAGCTCAACATCGCGGAGAAGACCTGGGGCACCGCCGGCGGCCGCGTGCTGCCGGTAGTACTGGATCGCACGGCCGTGAAGGACCTTCCCAACTTTCTGAAGTCGGTCACGCTGCTGCAAACGCCGGGGAACGTCGTGGCGATGGTCGTCGATGCCGTGTATCGCATCGACCGTGCACGGCGGCGTGCGCTGCTGACGAAAGGGCTGGCGGGTATAGCAGGCATTACCGCGTTCGCCATTGCCGCCGGCGTTCTCTGGCCCGCTCGCACGCCCGGCGCCGAGACAACGGGAAAGGACGGTGCGCCGGCCGTGCTTGTCGCGGCGGGCGCTTTCACCATGGGCGACGACGAGAACAGTCCACGGCGCGAGATTTATACGGACGCTTTCTACATCGACAAATTCGAAGTGACAGTCGGCCGCTACGCCCGGTTTCTCAAATCGACGGGATCGGTGAAGCCGCCCGAAGGCTGGGAAGAAGTCGATCTCGACCGGGCGGCCGAGTTGCCCGCCGTGGGCGTCGATTGGCACGACGCACAGGCCTATTGCCGGTGGGCGGGGAAGCGCCTGCCGACCGAGGCCGAGTGGGAAAAGGCGGCACGCGGCACGGATGCCCGTCTATTCCCGTGGGGCGATCAATCGCCGGATCTCGAACGCGCCAATTTTTCGAACACCTCGCCGCAGGCCTACGACGGTGGGCTCTCGCGGGTAGGCTCCCATGCCAGTGGCAGAAGTCCTTACGGGGTGCACCACCTGGCAGGAAACGCAGCCGAATGGGTTGCGGACTGGTACGGAGAAAGCTTTCTCCGGAGCGATACGCGCAACCCGCAAGGCCCCCAGAAGGGGAATGGCAAAGTCATTCGCGGCGGCGGGCGCTTCGACGCGGGAGATCGGATCGCTGCGACGAAACGCTACTTCGCGAGCCCCGATCACCGCTCCGGGGACATCGGCTTCAGGTGCGCATTCTGATTCTGTGGGCGCAGCACACCGTCGGCTGGAGTGTTCTCAGCGTCGCTTTGCGGCGGCTTGCTCGGGACTTTGATCCCCGGAAGAGCGGTCGCGATCGAAAAGTAGTACGCCAGCATCGAGCGCACCGCACGGTCGTCCCGGTCCGCAGCTGCCGCTTTGGAAGAAGTTTTCGACAGCCCCCGCCCCTGCATGCGAGTCATATTCTTGTGTCCGGCGAATTGAACTGCTACCGAATAATGCGCGTACCTCCTGCAGGAAACAGTTGGCCAAAAGGGCTAGATCGCTTCAGCCGGCCCGGCGGCGGAATTTCTGGAATGCGTGCGGTTTGAGCGGCGCCATGCGCTTGACGGCGCCGGCGTTGAACACCACTTCGCCGACGTACATGTCGCCTCGGCTGTCCACCCACATCCCGTGTGGCGCGATGAAGTTGCCGGGAAGCACCGGGTTCTCGCCTCCGACTTGCACGGCGACCACGCCGTCGGGATCCATCACCGTCACGCGTGCGATCGGCGAATGACCGCACGGCGGATAGATGAGCGTCTCGTCGTGCGCCGGCAGCGGGCCTTCCGAGCGTTTCATCATGTAATTGTGGAAACCGCCTTCGGCGATGTGCAGCATGTCCTGCGCGTCGATGAAGATGTCGTACGGCCGATTGAGGAGAGGCGCTCCCGCCCGGCCCCATTCGCGCACGTATTCGCCGTCAGGCGTAAAGACCTGTACGCGCGAGTTCTCGCGATCCGCGACGTAGACGAGACCCGAGCTGTCCACCGCAATGCCGTGCGGCAGCTTGAACTGTCCGGGACCGCTGCCCGGCTCCCCCCACGAAAAGAGAAGCTTGCCGTCCGCTGAAAACTTGTGAACGCGCGCATTTCCGTAGCCGTCGGCGATATACATCTCGCCGTTCTTCAGCACGGCCACGTTCGTGACGCGATGGAACGGTCCGGCGGCGCGTTTCACCGGGCTCTTGTTGAGCTCGTAACCGGTGTCCGAAGGTTTTCCGGATTGGCCGATAGTCATCAGCCGCTCGCCGTCGGCCGTGAACTTATGGACCGTGTGGTCCCTGTCGTCCGCGAGCCAGAGGTAATCTTCGTGATCGATGAAAATGCCGTGCGGGTTCTTGAACACGCCTTTGCCCCAGGCGTTGAGAAACCGCCCTTCCTTGTCGAACACGATGACCGGATAAGCGCCGCGATTGAATACGTACACGCGATCGCGCGAATCGCAGGCGACCCCCGCGACTTCCACGTACGCATAGCCTTCCGGAAGGCGGTCCCAGCCTTCCAGCGCTTCGAATTCGATCTTGTGTGGGCCGAGTGCCATAGGTGTCTACAGCTTATCACTTGCCGAGGCGCACGATCCGGAGCTGGCTGCCCGGGAGATCCGGCACGAAAACCGTAAGCCCGTGTTTGCCGGGCGCAACCGCGAAATCCGCAGGACCTTTGAAACCCGACACGAGCTTCTCGACGCCGGATTTTTCCGTCCAGTGAAAGAGCGAACCCGAATCCCAATCGGTCGCGAGAATGGAGCCGTCCTGCATCTGATAGACGCCATCGACACGGCCGACAGCTTTCGCCATTTCTTTCAGCTCACCGGACTTCTCGAGTGAGTAGATGCCGCGCGGCTCTTTGGCCGACATGAATCCGACCAGCAGGAGCGAGCCGCGCCTTCCGGGATAGAGCCCGTTCGGGTTGATCCCTTTCCCCGCGAGCACGACGCTCACCTGTGGCGCGTCTTTCGCGTTCAGGAAGTCCGCAGGCTCGACGCGATACAGGCGATCCGCCCTGTTGTCGCTCACGTAGAGCGAATTCCCGACGACAGCAGGGTCGTTCGCGAACGTGATCCCGGGAATCGCGAGTTTCTTTCCTTTGCGCGTTTTGAGATCGAACACCCACACCACGTCGATATCGGTGACCCAGAGGCGGTTCCCTTTTACCCAGATGCCTTTCGGCTTGTTCATTGTTTCGCCGGCGGGGGGAAGAAAGCGGTCTTCCAGCACCTTTCCGTCGAGCGAGAGCTTGCTGATCTTGCCGTTGCCGTCTTTCTCCGCGGGCTTGAGCTCCCTCCCGCCGAACTGGCTCATGTAGAGGACTTTCGCGCTCGGGTCATACGCTACGGATTCGGGGAACGCGAAACCGGAGACCGTGTTCTCCGAAATGACGCGCAGCTTCTTGCTCTCCGCGGCGATTGAATCGGCACCGACGCCGATCTGCAGAGCAGCCGCGCAGGCGAATACGACGAGACGCGTTTTGTATGCGTGTGCCATAACACCCTCCCCTGGGTCGACCGAGGCATCTTAATGCTGCCCCGCGAATGTTGCATCAGCGCGCTAGGCAACCTCGCGGGCCGGGAGTAGATTTGATCGCTCCTTTCACACGTACGGCCCACCCCGACATCATGGACACGTCCGTAGGATTCATCGGTCTCGGCAACATGGGAAACCCCATGGCGCTCAATGTTCTGAAGAGCGGATTTCCGATGACGGTCTTCGACATCGAGCAGAAGACGATGAAAAACCTCGTGGAAGCCGGCGCACGAGGTGCCGCGTCCGCGCGCGAAGCTGCCCGGAGCTCGGACGTTCTGCTGACGTCGCTGCCCGGGACACCGGAAGTCGAGGCGCTATACCTCGCGCCCGACGGTCTGATCGAATCCGCAAAGCGCGGCGCGGTGCTCGTCGATCTGAGCAGCGTTTTGCCGTCCACGCCGCGCAAGCTCGAAGCGCGGGCGCACGAAAAAGGCCTTCAGTTCCTGGAGGCTCCGGTGAGTGGCGGCGTGACCGGCGCGCGAGCGGCGACACTCGCAATCATGGTCGGAGGCGATGCTTCAGTGCTGGAACGCGTGCGCGCGGTGTTGAAGTGCATCGGGCCGAACATCTACCACATCGGTCCCGTCGGCACCGGGAATACCGTGAAAGCCATCAACAACATGATGGCCAACGTGAATGCCTGCGCAATGATGGAAGGCCTCGTGCTCGGTTTGAAAGCCGGGCTCGATCTCAAGACCATGGCCGATGTGATTCAGAAAAGCAGCGGCAACAGCAATGCGCTGTCGCGCGTGGAGCGCGCGCTGATCCCGAGGAACTTCGAGCCCGGATTCAAAGTCGCGCTGATGAACAAGGATCTCGACACGTTCAATTCCATTGCCAGGGAATTGCACGTGCCGGTGAGCTTCGCGAATGTAGCTCAGCGCTACGAGCAGATGGCGCTCGCTGCCGGCCTCGGAGAAAAGGACACGAGCATCGTGTTCACGCTGATCGAGCGGCTTGCAGCGCTCAGATAGTTTCCGGGCGTGGTCACTCCCACAGCCGCTCGGGCAGCGGCAGTCCCGCGAGATCCTGCGATGTAAGAGGCCCGTCGGCCTGAATGCCCATCCGTTCGAGCACGGCAATGAGCTGCCTGCAGTGCTGAGCGGAATGCCATGTCACGCGCTCGAACACCTTGTGAGCGGCGGTATCCCCGTAGTACGTCTTGAGCACGCGCGAAAGCGAGCGATCGTCGAGTCCGCTCCACCATGCTTCGTAGCGTTTCCACACATCGGCGCCATATCGCGCGATATCGCCGCCGGTCTGCAGCGACTCGGGCGGTTCATTGTCCGCGATCTTCACCGAGTATTCCGCGCCGTCCCACGTTTCCAGAAACGCTTCGCCAATGCGGAAAATGTGATAGCACAAGGTTCTGACCGGCCGCTCGCGATGCGGGATAACGCGCTCGCGAAAGCGCTCCGCCGGAAACTGCCTTGCGTAACGCTGTCCGGCCGCGAAAACCATTTCGTACTTCCTGTAGAGCTCGGCGGGGGACAGTCCGTCCGCGCCCGGGACGGGCAGGCCCGCGAATTTCGCGAACGGCTCGAGCATCTGCCCGAAAGCGTACTTGTCGCCTTTCGCGAGCACCGGCACTTTGCGCAGCCCGTACTTCTCGAACAGGAGCTCCCGGCCGCCCGCGTCGTTGAGCACGTCGATCACCACCATATCGATGCCGTTTTTCGAAAGAAACTCTTTCGTTCTGAGGCAGCTGCTTCACCCAGGCTGGGTGAAGTACATGTACTTGTCGGCGACGATTTCCATTTGCATGACCTTTGAAAATGCGCGGCACAGCCCGCGAGACTGGTGCTATTTTACGCGAGTCGATCGACGCCACCCAAGGAGACGAGGATGCCCACGTTCAAATACGACGGTGCAACGATTTACTACGAAGAGCACGGCAAAGGCTTTCCGATTCTCACGTTCGCGCCCGCCGGGCTCGCTTCGACGATCAAGGTGTGGAGCAGCCCATCGGCTCCGATCAATCCCACGACCGAATTCGCAGGTGAGTACCGCGTGATCGCGATGGATCAGCGGAACGCGACCGGTGGCCGCTCGTACGCGCCGATTACCGCAAAGGACGGCTGGCACAGCTACGCAACGGATCACATTGCGCTTCTCGACCACCTGAACATCGAGCGGTGTCATCTGTACGGTCAATGCATCGGCGGCTCGTTCATCATGAGCCTTCTGAAAGCACAGCCGGAGCGCATCGCGTCCGCGGTGATCGCACAACCGATCGGCCGCGTCGGGCCGATGCCGCCGGCCCGTGCCGCACGGTTCGAAGCGTGGGCGAAAAGCCTCGAACGCCATCCTGAAGCCACCGAGCAGGTGCTCGATGCGTTCTATCACAACCTTTATGCGCCCGGTTTTCTCTACAGCGTAGACCGCGCTTTCGTCGCGAGCTGCGAGACACCGTCTCTCGTGCTCGCCGGAAACGATGAAGCGCATCCATATCCGATATCGGAAGAGACCGCAAAACTGCTGCCGAATGCCGAATTCATTGCGGAGTGGAAGTCGGGCGCAGCGCTCGAAGCGGCCAGAGTCCGCGTCAGGGATTTTCTGGCGAAGCATACGCCGCCGCGCTGACGGAATCCTGCGGCACGCAGTCACACAGGCTCTCGCGCCGCGTCATTGACAGCGCGTTCCGGCGGGCATAGCGTAGACCGCATCTCGGCTCGCACGCTTTCACAACCCGTCCCAGGGGAGGTTCCGATGAAAGACGGTCTGCGCTTCGTCGATTCGGATATGCACGTGATGGAACCGCCGGATATCTTCGAGCGGTATCTCGATCCGAAATACAGGGACCGCGTCAGCGTGAGAGTCGGTGCGGACGGCCGGCCGAATCGCGGACCGGCAGGCACGATCCTCATCGACGGAGAGCCCACGTCCGATGCGGATTTCCAGCAGTACCGCAAGCGCCTTCGCTCGGGCGCGACGAAAGTCATCTCACCGCTCGCCGGCTCACGTCTGCAGGAGACGAATCGTCTCGATTTCGCGATCGAGCGCGACTACAACCCGGAAGCGCAGGTGATGGGCGTGGACCTGGAGGGCGTCGACGTCGCCGTGCTCTATCCCACGATGGGACTCGGGCTCCTCGGACGCAACGGCATCGACCCGCGGCTTTCTCTCGCGATCTGCCAGGCGTACAACAACTGGATACACGAGTTCTGCTCGTACTGTCCCGAGCGTCTGAAGTTCGTGGCGATGCTGCCCATGCACGACGTGCACCTCGCGTGCCGCGAGCTCGTGCGATGCGTGCGCGAGCTGGGTGCAGTCGGGTCGTTCATCAGGCCGAATCTGCTGAACGGCCGCTACTGGCACTCGAACTACTGGGATCCGCTGTACAGCGTGCACGAAGAGCTGAACGTCACGTGGGGATTCCACGAAGGCGTGAGTGCGCTGTACTCGCACATGATCGAGCTCTACGGCGAGAATCGCTTCTACCGGCACGTCGCCGCGCACTGGATCGAGATGCAGCAGGCGCTGATCGCGATGATCATCGGCGGCGTCTTCGAGTTCCATCCGGGGCTTCGCGTCGGATTCCTGGAGTGTCAGAACTCGTGGGTGCCCGGACTGCTCTCCCGCATCGAATGGGATTATCCGCAGTATCACGAGTCGCACGCGCCGTATCTCACATTGACGCCCAAAGAGTATTTCCGGCGCAATTGCTGGGCGGCCGTCGAAGGCAGCGAACCGGAAATCGAAGCGACTGCAGGCATGATCGGCGCCGACCGGATGTGCGTTTCCAGTGACTACCCGCATTTCGATTCCAATTTCCCGAACGTCTCGTCGAACGTGCTGAAGAGCTGCTCGCGTGACACGGCCGCTAAAATTCTCATGGGCGGCGCGCATCTCTACGGGCTCACGGACGCCGACTTCGAGAAAGCCGACAGAGTTGCGGGCGCAAGCACGCGGCTCCAGGGAACCCGCCCGCGCGAACAACTCGAGATTTCGATCGTGGCGTGATCGTAGCGAGGCGGTTACATCGCGTAACCGCCTCATCGCCGGTGACGTGATTGCGCCCGGCTGGTAATCTTCGGACCGCGCTCGCGGCGGCTGCCCCTCAGCTCGTCACGGCCGCGTCCACGTAAATCCATCCTCTGGAGATTCCCGATGAAATATGTAGTTGCAGCGGCAGCCGCTGCCGTGCTCGTCAGCGCTTGTCAAACCGTCCCGCCGCATCCGCTGCGTGCCACAGCGGAGTTACAACCGACGAAAGGCAGCAAGACTTCCGGCGTAGCCACGTTCGAGCAGGTCAATGGCAAGGTTCGCGTCGCCGTCAACGTGCAGGGGCTCGTTCCCGGCCGTGAGCACGGCTTCCACATACATGAAGCAGGAGACTGCAGCTCGGGCGACGGGATGAGCACCAAAGGTCATTTCAATCCGACAGGACAGCCGCACGGCCATCACGCCAGTGCACAACGCCATGCCGGCGACCTGCCATCGATTACGGCCGACAAGAGCGGGCGCGGCAAACTGGAAGTGGAAGTAGACCAGATCACCATCACGCCCGGACCCACGAGCATCATGGGTCGCGGGCTCATCGTTCACGCCGATCCGGACGACTACAAAACGCAGCCGACCGGTAACGCCGGCGCGCGCATCGCTTGCGGCGTCATCCGCCCGAGCTGACCGCTTCAGTGGCATAGGCGCAGCGCGTGGGTGGGTTGCGAGCCCACGCCGTCGCGGTGCGTCCGTCACGGCGACGCGACTAGTGTCCGACCTCTTTACCCTCATCGATCTCGCTGCGATTCAGCAGATAATCGAGCCCGCCGACGCGATACCAGCGGTAACCATAGGCGTCGAGCAGCAGCTTGTGGCGGCCGCGTTCGTCGGCATGGCTGTGGTCATCCGTCAGCAGATTCACCAGCAGCTTGCCGCGCTCGTCATCCACGCCCACCGTAAGGGTGATCTCGCGCGGTTTCGAGTCGAGATTGTGAACGAATAGCACCGAGTTCATCCGCCAGTCGTAGCGCATCGCAAGCACGGCGGGCGTGCCGGTCTTGAGCACCTCGAAGTCGCCCCAGCCGATCTCCGGCACTTCCTTACGCATGCGGATCAGACGCTCGGTCCAGTTGAGCAGCGAGTTGGGATCCCTCCGCTGTTCCGCGGCGTTCACGTGCGGATAGCCGAACGGGCCTTCATCGATGACCGGCATGATCGGCTTGTCGCTTTTCGTGAAACCCCCGTGCGGTTCCGTCGACCACTGCATCGGCGTGCGGCAGCAATCGCGCTCGGGCAGTCGCAGATCGTCACCCATGCCGAGCTCGTCGCCGTATCGGATGACGGGCGTGCCGGGCAGCGTGAACATCAGGCTGTACGCGAGCTCGAGGCGCCGCTGGTCGCCCTCGAGCATGGGCGCGAGTCGACGGCGAATGCCTCGGTGGTAAAGCTGCATGTTCTCCTCCGGGCCGAAAGCAGCGAATACCTTTTCGCGCTGTTCTTCGGTGAGGCGGCCGAGGTCGAGCTCGTCGTGGTTGCGGAGGAAGAGTCCCCATTGCGCGGTCGATGGGCGCGGCTTCGTGGCTTTCAGTGCCTTTACGAGCGGCCGACAGTCAGCGGCTGCAAGCGCATAGAAGAGATTCTGGTTCACCTGAAAGTTGAACATCATCTGCATGCGCTCGCCGTGCTCCCCGAAGTAATCCATGTTGACCTCGGGCAGCACGTTCGCTTCCGCGAGAATGATCGAGTCGCCGAGCCGCCACTGCAGAAATTCGCGCAGCACACGCAACATGTCGAATTGCTCGACGGGGTTGCGCACGCGGGGACCTTTGGTACCGATCAGGAAGGGCGCGGCGTCCATGCGGAATCCCGAAACCCCGAGCTGGATCCAGAAACCCATGATCTTCAGAATCTCCGCCTGGACGTGCGGATTCGACGTGTTGAGATCCGGCTGAAACTCGTAGAAGCGATGGAAGTAGTACATCCGCGCTTCCTTGTCGTACGTCCACGTGGTCTTCTGGACGCCGGGGAATACCATCCCCTGGTTCGCATGCGGCGGCTTCTTCTTCGACCAGATGTACCAGTCGCGATAGCGCGAGTTCGGGTCCCGCCGTGCTTCGCGAAACCACGGATGCTGGTCCGACGTGTGGTTCACCACGAGATCGATCAGCACGCGAATGCCGCGCTGCTTGGCGGCGTGCGTGAACTCGACGAAGTCGCCCAGCGTTCCGTACCGCGGGTCGACCGAGTAGTAATCCGACACGTCGTAGCCGTCGTCGCGGCACGGCGATGTCTGAAAGGGCATGAGCCAGACCGCCGTCACGCCCAGCCCGTGAAGGTAATCCAGCCTGCGCAGAAGACCCTGGAAGTCGCCGACGCCATCGGCGTTTGCGTCCATGTAAGTCCCGACGGCAAGGCAATAGACGATCGCGTTCTTGTACCAGAGGTCGTTGATCATGGATCCCTTATCATATCGGGCACACAACGTGCCATGACAACCGAGGAGAAAAGACGATGTACACGTTCGCCGCGAGAGCCTGCAGCGCCTTGCTCGTTTCGTCAACGTATCTCTGCGCATCAGGTGCCGCACACGCGCAAGCTGCCGCGTATCCGTCGAAATCGATCCGCATGGTCATCGCGCTCGCTCCGGGCGGAGGCGTCGACACCACCGGACGCTTCATCGGGCAGAAACTGAGCGAGGCGTGGAAACAGCCGGTCGTTGCCGACAATCGTCCCGGTGCAGGCGGTGCGATTGCGGCAGAGACGGTCGCGCGGGCAGCGCCGGATGGACACACGCTGCTCATGACGTCGTCAGGCTTCACTATTACGCCGAGCATCATGAAGCTTTCGTACGAGCCCCTGAAAGACCTGCTGCCGGTAACGCTGGCAGTCATCTCGCCCGGCGTGATGGTGGTGCATCCGTCGATCCCCGTGAAGAACGTGAAGGAGCTCATCGCGTTCGCCAGAGCACGGCCCAACGAGCTTTTCTACTCGTCGTCCGGCCAGGGCTCGGGGCAGCATCTGTCGATGGCGATGTTCTGTCAGATGACCGGTGTGCAGATGACACATGTGCCGTATAAAGGCACGGCGCCGAGCATCACCGACGTCGTCGCGGGACGCATCGCGGTAACGGTCGCGAGCGTCATCTCGACGCGGCCGATGTTCACGACCGGGAAACTGCGCGCGCTCGCGACCGTCGGGTTCAAGCGTACACCCGCATTGCCGGAATATCCGACCGTCGCCGAATCCGGCGTGCCGGGTTTCGGATTCGAAAACTGGTACGCCTTGTTCGCGCCGGGCGGCACCGACAAGGCGATCGCAACGAAGATTCAGGAGGCCGTCGCCCGGATATTGAACGAGCCCGAGACGCGCAAGCTGCTGCTCGGGCAGGGACTCGATGCGGTCGGCAGCTCGCAGGAAGACTTCGCGAAGATGGTCGCGCAGGAGACGGCGCGCTGGGCGAAGGTCGTCAAGACGCTCGGCCTGCAGCCGCAATAGGCGTTCAACTCACGTAAACTCGAGACAATCCTAGAGGAGTCCAACGTGACCGTGAGCTTCATTTTGGGCAACGCGCGCGTCGCGGGCGCGGATCGCTCCGACGCGACGGTGGATATCGCAGTGGCCGACGGATGCATCGCAGCCATGGAACCGCGCATCTCCGGCGCGGCCGAGCGCATCGACGCCGGCGGCCGGTTTGTCTCGCCGGGGCTCGTCGAGAGCCATTTTCATCTCGACAAGTCCCGCATACTCGACCGCGTCGCAGCACTCGAAGATCGCCGCGCAACCGATTACATGAAACGTGTCTCCGCCGTGAAAGACACGTTCACGGTCGAGGACACGTATGCGCGCGCCCGTCAGACGCTCGAAGGCTGCCTGCTGAACGGCGTCATGCACATGCGCACGCACATCGAGGTCGATCCGAACGTAGGGCTCCGCGGCTTCGAAGCGATCGAGCGTCTCGCCAAAGATTACGCATGGGGCATCGATCTTCAGCTTTGCGTCTTTCTGCAGGAAGGCTGGACGAACGTGCCGGGCGCCGAGTCGAACGTCGTGAAAGCGCTCGAGCGCGGCGCGACGGTCGTCGGCGGTGCGCCACGGTACGACGAGAACGGGCCGGCACAGATCGAACGTATTTTCGCGCTCGCCAGGGATTTCAACGTCGACGTGGACATCCACGGTGACGGCGGCTACACGACGCACGACATGATGGCGTGGCAGATCTGCGATCTGGCCGATCGCATGGGCTGGGGCGGGCGCGTCGCGATCGGTCATGGCAACAAGTATTCGTGTCTCACCGACACCGAGCTTGCGAAAGTCGGGAAACGGCTCGCGCAATCCGGCGTCGCGGTGTCCGTTCTGCCGACGACCGATCTTTTCACCAGCGGCCGGCACCAGGAGCACAGCGTGATGCGCGGCGTCGCGGATGCGAACGCGCTGATACAGGAAGGGGCGAACTGCTCGATCGCGACGAACAACGTGCTGAATCCTTTCACGCCTTACGGCGACTGCTCGCTCGTGCGGATCGCGAACATGTACGCGAACGTCGTGCAGCGGGGCACCGAGAAGGACCTTTCCGAATGCTTCGCGATGATCACCGGGCGTCCGGCGCGGATTCTTCGCAAGAGCGACTACGGAATCGCTGTCGGCAACCCGGCGGATCTCGTCGTGTGGGACGCAAAAACACCCGCGGAAGTGATCGCAAAGGTGGCGCAGCCCCTCTTGGGGTTCAAGCGCGGCCGGCGCACGTTCACG
>Ga0075431_100000691_pt1 | contig 29037 bp, 26 predicted proteins | sample RhiMetdeltSRZDD5_FD_75297 | JGI IMG/M metagenome (GOLD analysis project Ga0075431, IMG submission 75297) | Populus rhizosphere microbial communities from Tennessee, USA - Rhizosphere MetaG P. deltoides SRZDD5 | ecosystem: Host-associated > Plants > Roots > Rhizosphere > Soil | place: USA... | reverse complement strand
CACGCCATTCGGCGAGTACGCGCGCGGATTCTGCGTGCACGATCCCGACGGCCACGAGATCGAGCTGTATGTGAACGTGGGGGGCCCCGAAGTGGCCCCCCGCACCCCCCAGCGCTCGGTCGCGCCCCGGCGAAGCCGTGGCGCGCCTCGATGAGGCACCAATGCGTCGGCGACCACGACCGCCGTCTTAACGGGAGACTTTACCGGGAGACGCTGAGGCGCTCACGGCCGTAGTGGTCGGGGTCGTGCCAGGGGCGACCCTCGGCGAAGCGGCGCGAGGAGAACGGCGCGAGATCGGCGGTGGCGGGCGCGCCGGTCGTGATCCACTCCGCGAGGCCGCGTCCGATCGCCGGTGAGGTCTTGAACGAAGTCCCCGAGTCGCCCGCCATGACCCACAATCCGTCGACGGACGCGACGCGCTCGATGATGGGGCGGCCGTCCGGCGACATCATGATCATGCCGGCCCAGCCGCCGCGCATGGGCGCGTCCTCGAAGGCGGGGAAGCGCGCGGCCAGGGCGGCCCGGCAGCCGGCGACGTAGGCGGCGTCCACCGGCTCGTCGTACTTCTCGGGATCGGCGTGGGCCGAGCCGAGCTCCACACCGATCAGCGTGGCGGCCGCGCCCTCAGGCCGGAACCACGACTTCTGGGTGGCATCGATGATCGCGGGATGGCGCTGACCGAAGCCGGCCGGCCAACGGAAGATCGAGACCTGGATGCGATACGGCACGAGCGCCCAGTCGAGCCCGAGCGGCTGCAGCAGCGGCTGCGCCCACGCGCCGGCCGCGATGACGACGGCGCGCGTGGCGACGCGGCCGCTCGACGTCTCGACGGCCACCACGCGGCCGGCTTCGGTCACCACGCGCAGCGCTTCGCAGTGGGTCGCAATGGTGGCGCCGGCCCGCCGGGCCGCGGCGGCGAACGCGTACGTGGTCGCCGTGGGATCGGCAAAGCCCGAGCCTGGCTCGTAGGCGACGGCCCCCACACCGCTCAGCTCGAGGTCCGGCAGCAGCGAACGCGTCTCGTCGAGCGATAGCTCGCGCGTGTCGATGCCGAGCCGTCGCTGGCGCGCGACGTTGCGGCGAAGCGCCTCGCGATACTCGGGGCCGACGAGCTGCAGAAACCCGACCGCCTCGAAGCCGCACGCGCCGCCCACGATCGCCTCGAAGTCACGGAAGATCTCGAGGCTCGCGAGGGCGAGCCGGGACTCCGCCTCGTTGGTGTAGTGCATGCGCACCAGCGCCCCCGACTTACCGGTGGCGCCCGCGGCCAGGTGGCGACGCTCCACGAGCACGACGTTGCGCACGCCCAGGGACGTCAGGTGGAACGCCGCGCTGGCGCCGATGGCGCCTCCGCCGATGACGACAACGTCGGCCGTCCGCATGTGCGCCGCATTGTAGCAGCCACCCCAGCGCTTGACAGGCGGACCCGCTTGCCCACAAATAGCAGCACTCTCCCGGGAGGTGCCTTTCCATGAGCGATCTCACCCGACGCGAGCTGCTCAAGGCCGCCGGTGTGGCCGGGGCGGCAGCGATGCTGCCGTCGGCGCGGCCGGACGTGGCCGAGGCCCAGACGACGCAAAAGCGCGAGCTCGTCGTCGCCCAGGGCGGCGACATCGCCAAGTTCGATCCGCACTTCAGCACGTCCTCCAACGAGATCCGCTGGACATTCAACCTGTTCGACAACCTGGTCTCGCGGCATCCCGACGGCAAGCTCTATCCCGGGCTCGCCACCGAGTGGAAGCTCACGAACCCGACCACCTGGACGTTCAAGCTGCGCCCGGGGGTGAAGTGGCACAACGGTGATCCGTTCACGTCGGCCGACGTGAAATACAGCTTCGAGCGGACGTGGGATCCCAAGGTGGCCACCCGCGTGAACACCGTCTTCACCACCGTCGAGAAGGTGGAGGCACCGGACCCCATGACGGTGGTCTTCACCACGAAGAAGCCCGATCCGCTGCTGGCGGCGCGGGCGGCCTTCTATGGTGGTCAGATCGTGCCGAAGAAGTACGTCGAGGCGGTGGGGGGCGACCAGTTCAACGCCAAGCCGATCGGCACCGGACCCGTGCGGTTCGTCTCGTGGACGAAGGATGACAAGTTCGTGCTCGACGCCAACCCGGATTACTTCGGCGGCAAGCCAGATTTCGACCGGCTCGTCGTCCGGCCGATTCCCGAGACGGCCGCCCGGATCGCCGCCCTTCTGAAGGGCGAGGTCGACATCATCACGCAGCTGCCACCCGATCACGGCGAGCGGGTGAACAGCGGCAACACGCGGGTGGCCGGAGCGCTCTATGCCGGCCTCTACGTGCTCGCCGTCAACAGCAAGGTGCCGCCGCTCGACAACCCGCTCGTGAAGCAGGCGCTCTCGCTCGGCATCGATCGCGACGTGATCGTGAAGGAGCTCTGGCGCGGGCGCGGGATCGTGCCGAACTCGCAGATCGCCAAGGGCGACAACCACTACGATGCCTCGCTGCCGCCGCTCAAGTACGATCCGAAAGAGGCGCGCGAGCGTCTGAAGAAGTCCGGCTACAAGGGCGAGGAGATTCTCATCGAGACGACCTCCGGCTACACCGCCAACGACAAGCCCATGTCGGAAGCGATCGTGGCCATGTGGCGCGACATCGGCGTCAACGCACGCGTCGACGTCCTCGAGTACTCGGTCCGGGCGCAGAAGAACCGTGACAAGACCTTCAAGGGGCTCTGGTGGTCGGATCCGACGTCGACGCTGAGCGATCCGGACGGCATGTTCTGGCGCCTCCTGGCGCCGGGCGGGCCGCAGGACTACTGGCGCCACGCGCGCTTCGACGAGCTCGGCGAGGCCGCGCGCTTCTCGGTGGACGAGAAGTTCCGCGGTCAGGCGTACAAGGAGATGACGAAGATCTTCCTGGAGCACCTGCCCTGGATTCCCGTGGTGCAGCCGTACGAGGATTACGGCCTCCAGAAGTACGTCGAGTGGACGCCGAATCCCAATCAGCAGTTCGAGATCCGCCGCTTCGCGTTCAAGTTCCGCCGCGTCTAGGAGACGCCCGGCCGGGGGCCCAGGCCCCGGCCGGCTTCATCAATGCGCGCCGTCGTCGCATTTCTCGCCGCTCGTCTCGCCCGGGCCCTCGTGGCCGTGTGGCTCGTGTCCACCGTCGTGTTCGTGGTCATGCGCCTGTCGGGCGATCCCGTGCCGTTGCTCCTGCCACCGGACGCGCCGCGGAGCGAGTACGCGCGCGTGGCGAAGGAGCTCGGCACCGATCGGCCGCTGCCGGTGCAGTACGGCGTCTTCCTCGGCAACGCCCTGCGCGGAGACTTCGGCCGTTCGATCCACTTCCGTCAGCCGGCGGCCGCCGTCGTGTTCGGATACCTGCCGGCGACGGCCGAACTGGGCCTCACCGCCTTCGCGCTCGCGCTGGTGATCGCCATCCCGATCGGTATCCTGTCCGCGGTGCGGCGCAACTCGCTCATCGACCAGCTGACCATGGCCGTGGCTCTCGTCGGTCAGTCGGCGCCGACCTTCTTCGTCGGCATCCTGCTGATCCTCGTCCTCTCGCTGAAGGCGGGCTGGCTGCCGACGTCCGGACGCGGAGGCTGGGCGCACCTCGTGCTGCCGGCGCTGACGCTCGGCGCCTTCGCCATGGCGTCCATCGCGCGCCTCACACGCTCGGCTCTGCTCGAGGTGCTGCGCGCCGACTACGTGCGCACGGCGCGCGCGAAAGGTCTCCGTGAGCGCGTCGTGGTGATCAAGCACGCGCTCCGCAACGCCGCCATTCCGATCGTGACCATCACCGCACTGCAGTTCGGGACCCTCCTCGGCGGCGCCGTGGTGACCGAGACTGTGTTCGCCTGGCCCGGTATCGGCCGCCTCGCCATCCAGTCGATCTACAACCGCGACTACCCGGTCGTGCAGTGCGTCGTGTTCCTGTCCGCCCTGCTCTTCATCGTCATCAACCTGACCGTCGAGCTGATCTATGGCGTCCTCGATCCCCGCATCCGTCCCCGCTGACGCGGCGCCGCTGGCCGCGCCGAGCGGCGGCCGCGTGGCGCGGCGCACGCGGCGCCTGGCGCTCGCGGGGGGCGCGTTCGTGGCCGCGCTGCTGCTGGTGGCGGCGGCGGCGCCCTGGCTGGCGCCGCACGATCCCATCCGTCAGTCGCTCCGCGCGCGCCTGGCGGCGCCGACGCTCGAGGGCGCCGACGGCCGCGCGCATCCACTCGGGACCGATCACCTCGGCCGCGATGTCCTGTCCCGGACGATCTACGGCGCGCGCGTCTCGCTGATCGTGGGCTTCGCGGCCGTCGTCGTTGGCGGGCTGGTCGGCGCCACGCTCGGCATCATGGCCGGGTATCGGCGCGGCTGGGTCGACACGACGATCATGACGGTCGCGGACGCCCAGCTGGCCTTCCCGTTCATCCTGCTCGCCATCGGCATCATCGCCGTGCTCGGGCCGAGCTTCCCCACGCTTGTCCTCGTCATCGGCCTGTCGGGATGGCCGGGCTACGCCCGCGTGCTGCGCTCCCAGGTCCTCGTGCTCCGCTCTCGCGAGTTCGTCGACGCCATCCATGCGCTCGGCGGCACCGTCGTACGGATCGTGGCGCGGCACATCCTGCCCAACGTCCTGTCCTCCGTGGTCGTCATCGGCACCCTCGAGCTGGCGCGGTCGATCGTGCTCGAGGCGACGCTGTCGTTTCTCGGGCTCGGCATTCAACCGCCGACGCCCTCGTGGGGCGGCATGGTGCAGGAAGGGCGCGAATATCTTGACTCGGCATGGTGGATCGCGACGTTTCCCGGGCTGGTCTTGATGTTGACGTCGGTGGCGGTGAGCCGGACGGGCGACTGGCTGCGCGATCTTCTCGATCCGACTCTGAGAGGAGAGTAGCCCCGAGCAACTCGTATGCGATGATGGTCGGGCGATGAAGATTCTCGTCGTCGACGACTCGAATCCGCACCGTCGGATGCTCACGGCGGTCTTCGGCGGTGCCGGCCACCAGGCGGTCACGGCGCCGGACGGCGAGGCCGCGCTGGCGCTGCTGCACACCGAGCCGGTCGACGCGGTCGTCTCCGACGTCCGAATGCCGAAGATGGACGGCTTCCAGCTCTGCCGCACGATCCGGCGTGATCCGCGATGGTCGCGCTTGCCATTCATCTTCTACAGCAGCGTGTTCATCGGACGGCCGGCTCAGGACCTCGGCCGCGACATCGGCGCCACCGCGTACATCGACGCCAAGGACGTGCCGCCGGGCGACGTCGCCCGCCAGCTCGAGGCCCTCGTGCGGCGCGCGCAACGCGAGGAGTACACCGAGCGGCTGTCGAAAGCGCTCGACGACGCCGATTTCGCCCGCCGCTACCACCAGGTGGTGCTCGAGGCTCTCGGCGGCGTCGGCCATCTCGAGATGCGCGAGCTCGTGGCGGAAAGCGCCAAGGCGCTCGACACCGTGCTCACCCGCCTCGACCGGGAGCGCCAGGCGCTCAGCCTGAACGCCGACCGCGACGTCCAGGCTGCGCAGCTGGCGGTGCTCCGGGAACTCGGGGAATACCTCGGCGACCGCATCAACAATCCGCTGGCCGTGATCCTCGCCAGCGCGCAGCTGCTCGAGATGAAGGCGCCCAGCGACGCCACCAGCGAAGCCACCGAACGCATCGCCGGCGCCGTGGAGAAGATCAACGCCGTCGTCCGCGAGATCGCCCGCCGCTCCGGCGAGGCGGATTGACCACTGGGGGGCCCGGACATGGCCCCCCATACCCTCCAGCCCCCCAGCGTTCGGAGCGCCCCGGGAAACCCGTGGCGCTCCTCTACCACGTGTCATGCCGCGCCGATGTCATGCCGCGCCGAAGGCGTCGAGCCCGGTGATATCCCGGCCGACGATCAGGATGTGGATGTCGTGCGTGCCCTCGTAGGTGTTCACGGTCTCCAGGTTCATCAGGTGACGGATGATCGGATGCTCGTCCACGATGCCGGCCGCGCCGAGGATGTCGCGCGCCATGCGCGCGCCGTCGAGCGCCGCCTGGACGTTGTTCATCTTCGCCAGCGAGATCTGCTGGGCGCGCGCCCTGCCCTCGTCCTTGAGGCGGCCGAGCTGGAGGACGAGGAGCTGCGCCTTCGTGATCTCGTTCAGCATCCACACCAGCTTCTGCTGGACGAGCTGGAATGAGCCGATCGGCTTGCCGAACTGCACCCGCTGCTGGGAGTACTGCAGCGCCCAGTCGTAGCACGCCATGAGGGCGCCAACCGCTCCCCACGCGATCCCGTAGCGCGCCTGCGACAGACAGCCGAGCGGTCCGCGAAGACCTTTCACGTTGGGCAGCTTGTTGTCGGCGGGGATCCGACAATCCTGAAACGCCAGCTCGGAGGTGATTGACGCGCGCATCGAGAATTTTCCGTGAATGTCGAGCGTCGAGAAGCCCGGGGTGCCCTTCTCGACGAGATAGCCGTAGATCTCGCCGTCGTCCTCCTTCGCCCACACGACGGCGACGTCCGCGATCGAGCCGTTCGTGATCCACAGCTTGGTGCCGTTGAGCACGTAGCCGTCGCCGGTCCGGCGGGCACGCGTCTTCATGGAGCCGGGATCGGAGCCGTGGTCCGGCTCGGTGAGGCCGAAGCAGCCCACCGTGTGCCCGGTGGCCAGCGCCGGCAGCCAGCGCTCCTTCTGCGCGTCGCTGCCATACGTGTAGATCGGATACATGACGAGCCCGCTCTGCACGGAGGCCGCCGAGCGGAGCCCCGAGTCACCGCGCTCGAGCTCCTGCATGATCAGGCCATACGCGACGTTGCTGAGGCCGGCGCAGCCGTAGCCCTTGAGCGTGGCGCCGAAGACGCCGAGCTCGCCGAGCCGCGGGATGAGCTTCACCGGAAACGTTCCGACCCGATGGGCCTCGGCGACAACAGGCATGAACTCCGCCTCCACCCAGTCCCGCACCGTGTCGCGGATCATCCGCTCGTCCTCGGACAGCAGCCCTTCGATGCCGTAGTAATCAACGCCGCGGAACTTCTCCATGGCTACCCTCGCGCGGTCACGACAGACGGACCGGATTGAAGTCGGTGTGACGATCGTACGCGTCCACGCCTTCGCGGGTTTTCAGCCACGCGACGGCGGCGTACGTGAGCGGGGTGGCGGCCGCCTCGTAGACCACCTTGACCATCCACTGCGCGGCGACGATCGGGACGAGGACACGGGGTGGCACCGCACCGGCGAACGCGAGCGTCACGAACACGATGCTGTCGAGCGCCTGCCCGACCACCGTGGAGCCGATCGTCCGCAGCCAGAGCCATCGCCCCCGCGTCGCGAGCTTCAGCTTGGCGAGCACGAAGGCGTTCGCGAACTCGCCCACGAGGTACGCGACGAAGGAGGCGGCCAGCACGCGCGGCGTCTGGCCGAAGATCGCGTCATACGCCTCCTGGCCTTTCCAGAAGGGTGCCGCCGGCAGCTTCCCGCCGAGCCACAGCGCGGCCACCATCAATGCGTTGCAGGCGAATCCGAGCCAGATGACGCGTCGGGCAGCACCGTACCCCCAGACTTCCGTGAGCACATCGCCGATCACGTACGAGATCGGAAAGATCACGATGCCGGCCGTCAGCACGACGCCGCCGATCGCGATCAGCTTCGTGGCCATCGTGTTCGCCGCCAGCAAGCAGGTGACGAACAGCGCCGCGCACGACATGAAGCGCCAGCCCATGGCGTTCGATCATACTATTGGCGATGACCGCCATGAACCCCGGGGCCGTCGTGCTGCTGTCGGGTGGCATCGACTCCACCACGACGCTGGCCGTGGCCAGCGCGCGCGGCTTCGCCACCCATGCCCTCACCTTCCGTTACGGTCAGCGGCACGTGGCCGAGATCGAGGCGGCGCGCCGCGTCGCCCAGGCGCTCGGCGCGGTCCGTCACGAGATCGTGACCATCGACCTCCGCGCCTTCGGCGGCTCGGCGCTCACCGACGACCTGGCTGTCCCGAAGAACCGGGCCGTCGGTGAGATCGGGGGCGGCATTCCGGTCACGTACGTGCCGGCGCGCAACACGATCTTCCTGTCGTTCGCGCTCGCCTGGGCGGAGGTGCTCGGTGCCTGGGACGTCTTCATCGGCGTCAACGCCCTCGACTACTCGGGATATCCCGATTGCCGTCCGGAGTTCATTGGCGCCTTCGAGCGTCTCGCGAATCTCGCCACGAAGGCCGCCGTCGAGGGGCCTGGGCGAGTGACGATTCACACGCCGCTGATTCACCTCAGCAAGGCCGACATCATCCGCGATGGGACGGCGCTCGGCGTCGACTACGCGCTCACGCTCTCCTGCTACGACCCGACGCCGGACGACCTCAGCTGCGGCCAGTGCGACGCCTGCATCCTGCGCCGCAAAGGCTTCACGGAGGCCGGGATCAACGATCCGACGCGCTACGCGTGCTGAAACGCTAGAGCGCTGAGATCGGTGACAGAGGAGCGCCACGGGTTTCCCGGGGCGGTCCAAACGTCGGGGGGTATGGGGGCGATATCGGGACCCCCATTAGACATTGGTCACGATCGCGGACGGCTCTTCGTCGAGGGCGCGCTTCAGCGCAGCGGCCAGCACGGCGTCGTGCTCGTGCGACGTCGCGAAGATCCGGCACTGCGCGACCTTCCCTGGAAGGTACTTGAGGATCTCGGTCAGCGGCTCCATCGACACCGTCTTGGTCGCGGAGTCGTAGACGTAGATCTGCCGGTCACCCATCTTGAGCGGGTTCAGAGGCCGCGGATCCTGCAGCGCCATGTCGATCTTGAACGGGAAGTCGCGCAATGACGGCGGCAGAAACGCGCGAACCCGGTGCTCCACCACCTCCGCCGGCAAGAAGGCATGACCACGGCGCGGCTCGAAGAGATCGAGCACGACCTCGTGCGACATGCGCCACTTCAGCTTGCGGTCGAGGATGTGTCGCCACTCGGCGCCGAGCCGCTTGCGTGAGGCGTCCTCCGCATCGTGCCAGCGGCCCACCTCCTCCAGCAGCGTCCACTCGGTGAGATGCAGATACGGATGGAGGTCCTTTCCGAGATCGAACGGAAAGGCGATGGTCATGGTGTCCCGGAAGATCTCCTTGAGATGCAGGTCGATCCCCCGCGTGGTCCGGTGGTAATAGACGTTCGTGTACATGTAGAAGCGCGCGTTCAAAAACATGATGAAGGCCTGCAGCCCGCCGCGGTCGAGCGTGAGCCCGTTCTCCGAAAAGAAGGAGTAGTAGATGATGCGCTCGATGTCGATGGGGCCGACCGCCACCCCGCACATGTATGAGTCACGAAGCACGTAATCCATGTTGTCCGCGGTGAACACGCCGGACAGCAGCGGCTTCAGGAACTTGAGCCACTTCGGATGATGGGGCAGCGGCTCGGTGTAGCCCTTGCCCATGAGGTAGCAGATCCATTCCGGATCGATCGCCTCGTCGGCGTTGAAGGCGGCGCTTGGACTGCGGCGGAGCGCCCGCAAGACCTCGCCCAGATCGTCGCGAATGATCTTCTGGCCCACGAGCTCGTGGGTGAGGTTGTAGTCGACCAGGAAGTTGTCGTCGAAGAAGTGACCGAAGGGCCCGTGGCCGATGTCGTGCAGCAGCCCGGCCATCCGCAGCAATTCTTCGAGCAGCGCCGTCGACGGCGCGTCGCCGCCGAAGATCGCGCGCAGCGAGGGATAGAGCTGCTGCGCGAGCCGTCCGGACAGATGCATCGCGCCGAGGGAGTGCTGGAAGCGGCTGTGCTCGGCAGCCGGGAACACCCAGCGCGCCGACTGGAGCTGCGGAATCCGCCGCAGCCGCTGCACCCACGGGGTGTCGATGACGTCCTGCTCGGTGGCCTCGCCCGGGATGCCGCCGGGGCGCGTATAGAGGATGTACTGGTGGATCGGGTCCGCGATGAGACCGCGCCCCTCGTAGGTGTCGGCAGCACCCTTCATGGGTCGAGGGTACCGCTTATTGCGAGGTCCGGTAGAGGATGGTGCGGTCGATGGAGCGGACCGGGATGACGCGGACCGAATCCTCCCGGTGAACGGCCACCTCGATGGTGTCGCCCGCCCGCCGGCGCCACATCTGCTCGTAGAACTCCTCCTGCGTGCGGACCCCGACACCGTTGACGCCGACGATGCGGTCACCCTTCCGGAAGCCCGCGCTCCGCGCCGGTCCCGCCTCGTTGAAGCCGTCGACGAAGACGCCGTCGGGATTCGCCCGCGTGTGCAGGCCGATCCACGGCCGCGGCCGCCGGCTCGAGACACGGCCGACGGCAATGAGCTCGTCCTTGACGGGCAGGAAGACCTCGAGCGGGATCGCCATGTTCACGTAGGCGGGGTCCTCGCCGAGCCGCAGGGAGACGATCCCGACCAGTTGACCGCGCTCGTCGACCATCGCGCTGCCGCCCCACGACGACACGGCGGGCGCGACCATGAAGGCGCGCGGGAGCATGTATTCCCAGAACGCCGAGAATCGCCGGACACCAGTGAGCGTGGCCTGCGCGTGCACGAGCTCGTTATCCTCGTCGACGCCGACGGTGCCGGCGACGACGCCCTGCACCATGTCCCTCGAGTCGCCGAGCGCGGCGGCCGGCCACGGCCCGGCGCCGCGTAGCTGCACGACGGCCAGGCCGGTGTCGAGATCGACACCGACCAGCCGTGCCTCGACGGCGGCGCCATCGCGGGTGCGTGCCTCGATGCGGGTCGCGTCGAGCACGAGATACGACACCGTAACGACGTAGCCGCGCTCGTCGAAGATCACACCACTGCCGGCCCGCCGCGCGCCGAGCCGCGCGGACGACGCCGCCTCTTCCGGCGCCGTGACCGACAGCGCGACTACCGACGGCTCCACCTTGCGAACATAGCTGGGCAGCGGCGACACCGCGCTCGGATGCAGGTGCGGCGCCGGCGACCGGGGGACAGCCAGCGCCACTCCGGGAACGAAGATAACGGCGATGACCACGCTCAGCCAACGTCGGGGCATGACACCTCCGGGACTAGCGGTTGCCGTACTGGCGCTCGTACCACGCGCGGAGCTCGCCGGATTTCAGCGGGCGCCACCATGCCTCGTGCTCGCGATACCAGCGGACGGTCGTCTCCAGCGCCGATGCGAAGCGATGCCGGGGCTCCCAGCCGAGCTGGCGCACCTTCGCGCAGTCGACCGAGTAGCGGCGATCGTGACCGGGCCGGTCAGCGACCCGCTGCAGGAGCGTCTCGGGCTTGCCCGTCAGACGCAGAATCTCGCGCGTGAGGACGACGTTCTCGACCTCGTGGCCGCCACCGATGTTGTACACCTCACCGTCGCCACCCTTGCGCAGCACGAGGTCGATGGCCGCGCAATTGTCGACGACATAGAGCCAGTCGCGCACGTTGCGCCCATCACCGTAGAGCGGCAGCGGTCGATCGTCGAGCGCATTGGTGACGAACAGCGGGATGACCTTCTCGGGATACTGATACGGCCCGAAGTTGTTCGACGAGCGCGTGATCACCACCGGCACGCGATGCGTCTGCCAGTACGCGAGGGCCAGCATGTCGCCTCCGGCCTTGGAGGCCGAGTACGGGTTCGACGGCCGCAGCGGATCTCGCTCCGTCGACGACCCGGTCGACACGCTGCCGTACACTTCGTCCGTGCTGACGTGAAGGAGCCGCGGGATCCTCAGCGCGCGCGCCGCCTCCAGCAGCGTGAACACGCCGAACACGTCCGTCTTCAGGAACGCGTCGGCTTCCATCAGCGAGCGATCGACGTGGGATTCGGCGGCGAAGTTCACCACGGCATCGACCCCGCGCAACGTGTCGTGGACCAGCCGGGCGTCGCAGATGTCGCCGTGCACGAACGAATAGCGGCGGTCGCCGTCGAGGTCGGCGAGGTTGGCGCGGTTGCCGGCGTAGGTCAGCTTGTCGAGGTTGACGACGCTGTCCTCGGGATGCGAGGTCAGCACGTACCGGATGAAGTTGCTGCCGATGAAGCCGGCCCCACCCGTGACGAGCAACTTCATTGGAGCGGGCCTTGCGTCATCACTATCCCTTCGTCATCTCCCAGATGTCGGCACCGGCGAAGTCCCAGGGCAGCCGCCCCTCGTCGCAGGCCGAAGGCTCCGGCGAGAAGTGCACGTCGGTGAAATAGATGATGCGGCCCGTCTCGGCGCCGAGATTGCGCGCGCCGTGGGCGACGCCGGCTGGGATGACGAGCAGTCGCGAGGCGCCGTTGCCGAGCATGATCCGCATACGAGCGCCCTCGGTCCGGGAACGCGACCGCACGTCGAGCAGCACGATCAGGAGTCGGTCGGAGGGCGGCACGTACCACACGTCGGTCTGTCGCTGGTGGAGATGGAAGGCCTTCAGGGCGTTGGGGGCCATCTCGCTGTAGTTGACCTGGCGCACGGTGAACTCGCCGAGCGCTTCCGGCCGACCGTCCAGCAACCGCGCGAGCTCGGTCATCGAGCCGCCGTCGTCGGCATGGCGCTTCAGCTCGACGAGCCGCACGCCCTCGATGGTGCTCGCCGGACCATACGACTGCACCTGAAACGCGCGCTTGGCGTCCGGCGTGAAATCCATCAGCTAGCCCGGCAGCATAGCACGCTAGGATTCCGGCTCGACCAGGCGGCGAAGATACTCGCCATAGGAATTGTCGCGCATCGGGCGGGCGAGCCGCAGCACGTCGGTAGCAGTGATGTAGCCCATGCGGTAGGCGATCTCCTCGACGCAGGCGACCATCAAGCCCTGTCGCTCCTCGAGCGTCTGGATGAACGTCGACGCCTGCAGCAGCGCCTCGTGCGTCCCGGTGTCCAGCCAGGCGATGCCGCGTCCGAGCCGCTCCACGTGCAGCTCCCCCATCTGCAGGTAGGCGAGGTTCACGTCGGTGATCTCGAGCTCGCCGCGTGCAGACGGCTTCAGGCCGCCGGCGATTCCGACGACGCGGTGGTCATAGAAGTAGAGGCCCGTCACCGCCCACGGGGACCGGGGCTTCGCCGGCTTCTCCTCCAGGTTCACGGCGCGCCCGTTCTCGTCGAACTCCACGACGCCATACCGCTGCGGATCGCGGACCCAGTAGGCGAACACCGTCGCGCCGCGCTCACGCCCGGCAGCGCGCGCGATCGACTCCGGGAGGCCGTGACCGTAGAAGACGTTGTCGCCAAGGGCGAGAGCGACCCGGTCGGCACCGATGAACTCTTGGCCGATCAGGAACGCCTGCGCCAAGCCGTCGGGGCTCGGCTGCACGGCATAGCGGATGCTCAGTCCCAGGTGACCGCCGTCCTGGAGCAGGCGCCGGAACGACTCCTTGTCGTTCGGCGTCGAGATCAGGAGGATGTCGCGGATGCCGGCCATCATCAGCGTGGCCAGCGGGTAGTAGACCATCGGTTTGTTGTAGATTGGCACCAGCTGCTTGCTGAGGGCCAGCGTCGCGGGATACAGCCGGCTGCCCGAGCCGCCGGCCAGAATGATGCCTTTCGTGGTACGCGACATGAATTTTTGCGAGTATAGCAGCGGCGGATAGCCGCCACGAAACACCCTGTGCGAGGCGGTCCGATTGAATGTCGACCGGGAATGGGGGTAATATCACACCGATGAAGACGCTCAGGGAGATGCTGGCCGAGGCGCGGCAGGTCGTTCCGGAGGAAGGACCCGAGGACCTGGCTCGTCGGCTGAGGTCGGAGACGCCGCCGGTGGTCATCGATGTCCGCGATCCCGACGAGTACCGCGACGGGCACATCGAGGCGGCGACGAACATCAGCCGCGGCTTCCTGGAGTTCCGAGTCGGCACCGCGGTGAGTGATCCGTCGACGCCGGTCGTTCTGTACTGCCAGACGGGATTGCGCTCGGTGCTCGCGGCAAAGGCCCTGAAGGAGCTCGGCTACCAGACCGTCATCAATCTCCAGGGTGGATATCAGAAGTGGGCCCAATCGGGATTCCCCGTGGTGAAGGACGTCCCGATGACCCCGGATCAGATCCAGCGCTATAGCCGTCATTTCCTGCTGGCCCAGGTGGGCGACAAGGGCCAGCGCCGGCTGCTGCGAAGCAAGGTGCTGCTCATCGGCGCCGGCGGCCTTGGCTCGCCGACCGCGCTCTACCTGGCCGCGGCTGGCGTCGGGACCCTCGGCCTCATGGACGGCGACGTCGTCGACGTCACCAATCTGCAGCGGCAGATCCTCCACACCACGGCCGATATCGGGAAGCCGAAGGTCGAATCGGGGACGCGGACGCTGAAGGCGCTGAACCCGGACGTGAACGTCGTCGCGCTGCCGACGCGGATCACCGTCGACAACGTCATGGAGATCATCAAGGACTACGACCTCGTCGTGGACGGCTCGGACAACTTCGAGACGCGGTACCTCGTGAACGACGCGTGCTACCTCGCCGGCAAGACGAACGTCCACGGCTCGATCTTCCAGTTCGAGGGCATGGCCACCGTCTTCGCACCGAACGAGGGCCCCTGCTATCGCTGCCTCTATCCGTCGCCGCCGCCGCCGGGCCTCGTCCCCTCCTGAAGCGAGGCCGGGGTCCTGGGCGTGCTCCCAGGCATGATCGGAGTGGTACAGGCCACCGAAGCCGTGAAGCTCATCCTCGGCATCGGCGAGCCACTGGTGGGTCGCCTGCTCACCTATGACGCGCTCGGCATGCGATTCCGCGAGGTCCGGCTGCGACGCGATCCGAACTGCCCGCTGTGCGGGACGTCCCCGACGATCAAGGATCTGTCGATCCATCGAGCGGGCGCGGCGGCCGCCTGCGACGCGCCCAACGGCCACGAGGCTCCGGCCGCTGCCTCCCCCGCCTCCGCTGGACGCTGAGCCCGCACGCTCGGTTCTGCTCTGGCTCGACAAGCCGGAGGCCTATCTGCGCGCAGCCGACGTGGCCGGTCTCACCGAGCGGTTCTCGTTCGACGTGGCGCCGCTCGCCCGTGAGCCCGCCGACGCGTTGCTCGAGCGCGCCGACGCGCTGCTGGCGTGGCGTCCGCCCGCCCGACTCGCCGCACGCGCGCCGCGGCTCACGTGGATCCAGTCGCTCACGGGGGGCATCGACCAGTGGCTCGTCCCCGACTATCCCGAGCGCGCCGTCCTCACGTGCGCTCGCGGCAGTCATCGGCTCTCGATGCCGGAGCACATCCTCGCCGCGCTCTTCCTGGTGACGAAGTCGCTCGCGCCGATCGTGCTCGACCAGCGCGAGCGGCGCTGGACGCGCCGGGTCAATCCGACGCTGGCCGGCCGCACGCTCGGGATCCTCGGCCTCGGTGCCATCGGTGCCGAGCTCGCGCGCAAGGCGGCCGCCCTCGAGATGGTGGTGATCGGCACGAAGCGCGATGGCTCGCCGGTCCCACACGTCGCGCGCGTGTATCCTCCCGCGGAGACGGACGTGGTGCTGGGGAACGCCGATTATGTCGTGTTGCTCCTGCCGTCCACGACCGAGACGCGCGGCCTGATCGACGCTCGCTCGCTGAAACGGATGAAGCGGACGGCGTATCTGCTCAACTTCGGCCGCGGCGATCTCGTCGTGGAAAACGACCTCGCCGCCGCGGTACGAGCCGGCGTGATCGCCGGTGCCGTGCTCGATGTCTTCGTCACGGAGCCGCTGCCCGTCGAGTCGTCGCTGTGGACCACCGAAGGGATCACGATCTTTCCGCATGTCGGCGGGCTGCATCCGGACCGAGACGACACGGTGGCCGCGCTCTGGGTCGACAACCTCCGCCGCTTCGCCGATGGGCGGGCGCTGCGTGAAGTCGTGGACCGCCGTCGCGGGTACTGAACCGGGGCTAGCTCGTGCGGCGCGGCGTCACTTCGCTCGCTTCGTGCGGAGGGTCAGCCGGACATCGAGAACATCAACGCCGTGAGCAGCAACAGCCACCACCGCAGGCCTTCCATTCCGCCGTCCTTCGAGGCAAGACGACCCGAGCGGATCGCGCGCATGCGTAATGCAAGCCTCGCGCCACGCGCAATCGTTCATCATTTCGCACGCCTGGCTCGCGGATTCGCGGCGCGTGTGCCATTCCGTCGTGCACCGGAGTGGCCGGCGTGACAGTGCTAGCATGGCGATCGTGAGTCGGTCACTCGGGAGCGTCCTGCCGGTCGAGCTCGTCGAGCGTCTCTCGCAACGGGAGATCGAGCGACGCCTGGGCGTCGCTCTGCCGTTCGTCACCGTCGACGAGGCGGGCAGGCCGCACGCGATGCTCCTCTCGTACCTCGAGGTACGCGCGTACTCCCCGAGCACGCTCGGTCTGGTCGTGCAGGGGCACAGCCGCGCGGCACGCAACCTCGCCGCGCGCGGCGCCGGCACGCTCCTCATCGTGGAGCCGGACGCCGTCGTCTACGTGAAGACGCGAGCGATGGATGGTCCGCTCGACGTGGCGGGCGATGAGCTCGGGCTCGGCTACTTCTTGCTGGCGGTGGAGGAGGTTCTCGAGGACGCCGCCGCCGAGTGGGAGGGCGGTCTCCGGATCAGCAGCGCCATCGAGTATCGCCCGCTGCCGGCGCTCGACGCGCCGTGGGTGCGGACCACGCTGGCCGCGCTGGCGATCCCGCGCGTCCGCGTCTGATCAGCGCGTGGGCGTCTCCCGCACGGGCTCGCGCTCCTTGTAGAGACCGATGGTGACCTCGAGCTCGGTCTCGCGTCCCTCGCGGAGCAGGCGGACGCGCACGCGCTTGCCCACCGGCGTCGAGGAAACCACGCGTTGCAGGTCGCGCGGGGTGTCGAGTGGCGTCCCGTCGACGGCGACGAGGACGTCGTCCGCCCGCATGCCGCCCTGGTCGGCCGGCTCGCCGGGCATGACGCCACGGATCAGCACGCCACGCGCCTCACGCAGCTTGAGGCGTGAGAGATCCTCGTCGGTGATCTCGGCGATCGACACCCCCAGCCAGCCCCATTCGACCTTGCCCTTGCTGGCCAGCTGCGGCACCAGGAGCTTGACGAGGTTCGACGGAATGGCGAAGCCGATGGAGCCGTTGCGCGCGGCCATGCTGTTGACACCGATGACCTGGCCCGCCATGTTCACGAGTGGGCCGCCCGAATTCCCCGGATTGATAGCCGCGTCCGTCTGGATGAAATCGAAGCCCGGCGCGGCCACGGTCAGCGGCGCGCCTTTCCGGCTAACGATCCCGAACGAGACCGATTGCTCGAGGCCGAAGGGATGACCGAGAGCGAGCACGAACTCACCCACCCGCAGCCGGTTCGAGTCACCCAGGGGCAGGGCGGGCACGTTGGTGGCGTCGATCTTGATCAAGGCCAGGTCGACGCGATTGTCGAGCCCGACGATGCGTCCGCCGAACCGACGCCCGTCGGCCAGACGCACCTGGATCCACTCCGCCTGCTCGACCACATGCGCGTTGGTGACGATCATGCCCGTGGGATCGATCACGAATCCGGAGCCTGTGGAGCGGCGTGGCTCGCCTGGCGACTCCGAATCGTCCATGGCAGCAGCGGGGGTGCCGCGGCGCACGCGGACGTGGACGAGGGCCGGCTTCAGTTTATCGGCGAGATCGGCGAGCAGGTCATTGAATCGCGTGAGCTCCGGCGGCGCAGCCGCCGTGGGCGCCTCCCGCCAAAGTCGGCTCGACTCCGCGGTACCCGACCCCGCACAGCCCGCGAAGCTCACCGCCAGAACGAGTGCGATCAGCGCCCGACCACGCGCCATGCTGCGACCTCCTTTGTGTGACGTCCAGTATAGCGCGCGCCTCGCACGCTACCGGCTGACCTCGCGGAGCAGGTGCCCGAGCTCCGGGATGAGCAGCTTCTCGAGGGCCAGCCGGCAGGCGCTCGGAGATCCCGGCAGCGAGACGACGATTCGCCGAGCATGGATGCCCATCTGCGCCCGGCTCAGCATGGCCGCCGCGCCCACCTCGGCAAACGAAAGCATCCGGAACAGCTCACCGAATCCCGGCAGCCGCTTGTCCAGCAGCGCCTCCACCGCCTCGAACGTGGAATCCCTCGAGGTGATGCCCGTGCCACCGGTCAGGATAACCGCCTGCACCTGAGGATCCGCGCAGGCCACCCGCACGAGGCGCGTCACCTCGAGCGGCTCATCACGGACGATCGCGCTTCCGGCGATGCGGTGACCGGCCGCGCCGAGCAGCTCGCGGATGACCGCACCGCTGGTGTCCGTCTCGGGCGTCTTCGTGTCCGAGACGGTCAGGACGTAGCAGACGACCGTCGCTGGCGCCGTCGCCTTGTGCTCACGCGGCGTGGCGGCGCGATCGAGCGTCATGCGCCGCCGTAGGCGCGATCGAGGAGCTCCACGAGATGCAGCACCTTGATCGGCGATCCGACCTCTCGAAGACCTTGCTGGATCTGCAGGATGCAGCCGGGATTCGCGGTGACCACCGCCTCGGCGCCAGTGGAGATCACGTGGCGGACCTTGCGGCGCAGCAGGCGCGCGGCCATGTCGGGCTGGGTGAGGTTATAGATTCCGGCGGAGCCGCAGCACCAGTCCGATTCCGGAAGATCGACGACGCGCAGCCCGGGCAGCTGCGCGAGCAGCTGCCGAGGCGCACTGCGGATCTTCTGCCCGTGCACGACGTGGCAGGGATCGTGATACGTGACGGTCAGCGGCATCGCGGTCAGCGGCCCGCGCAGCGGCTCGGTCGCCAAGAACTCCGAAAGATCGCGAACGGATGCGGCGAAGCGCCGTGCGCGCTCGGCGTAGGCGGGGTCCGCGGCGAGCAGCGCACCGTACGCTTTCATGTGAGCGCCGCAGCCGGAGGTGTTCACCACCACCGCCTCGACGTCGGCGCGCTCGAACACGTCGATCGTCTGACGCGCCATGTCCAGGGCGCGCGCGTGGTCACCGCCGTGGGCGTTCAGGGCGCCGCAGCAGCCCTGCTCCGGCGGCGCCACCACGTCCCAGCCGTTGCGCGCCAGCACGCGCGCCGTCGCCCGGTTGTGGGCGCCGAAGGCCACCGCCTGAACGCATCCCGTGAGCACGGCGACGCGTCCCCGCCGCGGGCCCTCGGCCGGGGTGTACGGCGACAGCGGAGCGCGCTCGCTCGCGCGCGGCACTGTCGGCAGCAGCGCCTCCCACGCCGGCAGCGTGCCGGGCAGGAGCCGCACGAGCCCGGTGCGCCGGACGAAGCGCTGCACTCCCGCCGCCTGGTAGAAGCGCAGTGCCGCAGCCGCGGCCGCGAGTGCCCGCGGGCGACCGAGCAGCAACCCGAAGTTCGCCCACCGGAACGCGCGGCGCAAGAGGCCCCCGGGGCGCGTACGCTCGATCTCCGCCTTCGCGGCCTCGATGAGACGTCCATACGGGACGCCGGCGGGGCACACGGTCTCGCACGCACGGCAGTCGAGACAGAGCGAGAGATGCTCGACGGTGGAATCGGTCAATCCGATGCGTCCCTCGGCGAGCGACTTGATGAGAAAGATCCGGCCGCGCGGTGAGTCCATCTCGGTGCCGAGCTCGGAGAACGTCGGACAGTACGCGAGACAGAGACCGCAGTGGACGCACTGGTTCACGCCCTCGACGCTCAGGCCATGCAACTGCAACGCGGTGCCAGGCGTGAGAGCTGTTTCCGCGGTCGGGTGCGGCATTCCGGACGCCGTTCAGATCCCCGCCGCGAATCGGCCGGGGTTCAAGATGTTCTGAGGATCGACCTCCGCCTTGATGCGCTGCATGATCCGTCCCGCCGGTCCCGCATCATCCCAGACGGGCAGCGCGGTCTTCACCGCGAGCGGAGCCCAGCGGATCGACGCGTGTCCGCCCCCGGCCCGCGCGGCCGCTCGCCATTCCGCGAGCACCGTCGCCAGCATGGCCGGATCCTGGCGCTGACCCTCCGCGCGCACGGCGCCGGTGACGAGCCCCACGCCCGCGTGAGCGCACCACGCGGTGCCGAGGCCCCGCTGACGCGCGCTGTTTGCGCCCTGCTCCATCGTGTCGGCCACCAGCGAGGGCAGCACGCTCAGCGTCATGACTGCCGCCGGCGTCTCGAAGGCGGCCTGCGCCGCTCGCGCGAGGCCGGTCCACACACCGGCGGGGACCGCGGTTGGCGCCTGACCGCCGTACGGACGCACGACGGAGCCGAGCTCGGCGATCTGCCAGTCGATCTGCTCTCGGAGTCCGTCGAAGCCAATCAGCAGCGCGGCCGGCGCCGCGTCGATGCCGACGGCGCGCGCCGCCACGGCGTCGACCAGGTCGACGGCGTTCGGAATGAGATCGCTGGCGAGGATCGCGCGGACCGCCGTGCCCGCGTCCTTCAGCCGCTCGAAGCGCACCGCCACCAGTCGTTCGTCGTCGGGGCGCGGGCGTAGCTTGAGCGTCGCCTCCACGATCACGCCGAGCGTGCCGTAGGAGCCGATGAACAGCTTGGGGAGGTCGTAGCCGGCGACGTTCTTGACCACGCGACCGCCGCCGCGCACGACCGAGCCGTCGGCCGTCACGACCGTCACTCCGATGAGAAGGTCCCGCGCGGTGCCGTACAGATGCCGCCGCGGTCCCGAGGCGTTGGCCGCCAGCACGCCGCCAAGCGTCGCGCGGTCGGCGTCGGGCGGATCGAGCGACAGCCATTGACCGCGAGCGTTGAGCGCTGCTTGGAGCTCGCTCAGGATCACGCCTGCCTGCGCGGTGACCGTGAGATCACCGGGCTCGTGCTCCACGATCGCGCGCAGGCGCGAGAGACCGAGCACGAGGCCCGCGCGTGTCGGCGGCACACCGACGGCCGCGGCCGTGCCGCCGCCCCAGGGGACAAGCGGCAGTCCGGCCTCCGCCGCAAGGGAGACGACCGCGGCCACCTCGTCGACGGTGGCCGGAAAGACGGCGGCCTCCGGCGTCCTGCCGTCGACAACGTAGGGGGACAGCTCGACGCCGCTGAGCACGTGGCCTCCGCCGACGACGGCGCGCAGCTTGTCGAGCAACGGCGCAGGCACGAGGCTCAGACGCTCGCCGCTAGAAGCGCTGCGCGAGGCCCTGCGCTTCGATGGCGTGGGGCCGGTACGCAACCGGACCCGCCTCCACGCACGATTTCTTGGTCGGAAACACCTTGCCGGGGTTGCAGAGGCCGGTCGGATTGAACGCCACCTTCACCTTCTGCATGAAGGCGAGGTCGGCCGCCGAGAAGATGAACGGCATGAAGTCGGATTTCTCGAGGCCGATGCCATGCTCGCCGGAGATGGAGCCTCCGACCTCCGCGCAGACTTTCATGATCGCCGCGCCCGCTTCGACCACGCGCGCTTCCTCGCCCGGCTTCCGCGGATCGTAGAGGATGTTGGGATGGAGATTGCCGTCACCCGCGTGAAACACGTTTCCCACGCGTAGCCCGTGGGCGGCGACGATCTCGTTCACACGACCGAGGACGTACGGCAACCGCGTGCGCGGGATGACGCCGTCCATCACCATGTACGCGGGCGAGACACGCCCGTAGGCGCCGAACGCCGACTTGCGGCCCTTCCAGAGGAGCTGCCGCTCTGCCTCGTCCGCCGCGGTCCGGACCTCGCGGGCGCCGGAGTCACGACACGCGGCGACGATACGCTCGGCCTGCGCCTCCATACCGACGGCGAGGCCATCCAGCTCGATCAGGAGCGCCGCCGCCGCGTCGCGCGGATAGCCACAGCCGAAGGCATCCTCGACCGCCTCGATCGTGAGCTGATCGATCATCTCCACCGCGGCGGGAACGAGGCCGCGCGCGATGATGGCGGACACGGCTGCGGAAGCGTGCTCCACCCGATCGAAGACCGCGAGCACCGTCTTGACCGCCTGTGGCTTTCGCATGATGCGCACGACGATCTTCGTGGCGATGCCGAACGTCCCTTCTGAACCCACGAAGAGACCGGTCAAGTCGTAGCCGAGGGCATCGCGCGTCCGTCCACCGAGCCAGACGATCTCGCCGTCAGGCATGACGACCTCGAGCCCGAGCACATGGTTGACGGTGACGCCGTACTTCAGTGTGTGCGGTCCGCCGGAGTTGTTCGCGATGTTGCCGCCGATCGTGCACGCCTGCTGGCTGGACGGATCGGGCGCATAGTAATAGCCGCGCGGCCCGACCGCCCACGAGAGGTGCAGGTTGACGAGCCCCGGCTCGACCACCGCGATGTGGTTGTCGTAGTCGACCTCGAGCACCCGGTTCATGCGCATCAGTGACAGCACCAGCCCGCCCTCGGCGGGTAGGCAGCCGCCCGAGAGGCCGGTACCGGCGCCGCGTGCCACGAACGGGACGCGCTCGCGGTTCGCGAGCTTGACGACGGCCGCCACGTCATCGGCGGAGCGCGGGAAGACGACGAAGTCGGCGAGCGCGCGGAAGAGCGTGAGACCGTCCGACTCATAGACCAGCAATTCCTCCGGATCGGACAGCACGCCGCCGACGCCGACGATCGTCTCGAGCTCGCGGCGCAGCGCTGATTTTCGCTCAGAGGACATGCTGGTCATGGTCCGACCTTGCCCGAGTATACTCTCGCACCGTCAAACGGGACGGCGCGCCACTGCCGCCGAGCCCAGCCCCGGCCGGCGACCAGTCAGCCTCTGCCCCGGCCCGCGACCAGTCAGCCTCTCGGCAGGATCTCGCGCAGCAGCGCGAGATCCGCGACGAACCGTTCCATTTCCGCGCGCCGTGCCTCGTCGTCGGTCGCCCGCAGAATCGCCGAGGGATGTATCGTCGCCATCACGTGCGGCGCCCAACGCGCGCTGACCCACTCGCCGCGCTGGCGCGTGACGCGGAATTTCGGACCGAGCAGCGCCTGCGCCGCCGTGGCGCCCAGACACACCAGCGCCGCCGGCTTGACGAGGTCGAGCTCGGCCTCGAGCCAAGGCAGGCAGGCGCTGATCTCGAGCTGACCGGGCTTGGCGTGGATGCGTCGCTTGCCCTTCGCCTCCCACTTGAAATGCTTCACCACGTTCGTGACGTAGACGTGACGCCGCTCGATCCCGCGTCTTCGAGCGCGCGGTCGAGGATGCGGCCGGCGGGACCGACGAAGGGCGCACCGGCCAGATCTTCTTCGTGTCCGGGCTGCTCGCCGACGAGCATGGCCCGGCCCGGCGTGCTGGGGCCCGCGCCGAACACCGTCTGAGTACCTCGCTCCCAGAGATGGCAGCCGCGGCATCCCTTCGCCGCGTGCTTCAGCGCAGGCAGGCTGCGCTCTCTGGGCAGGAAGTCGGCCGCCGAGCTGGTCGTGGCCACGCGACGGGTGTTCATGTTGACCATGACGATGCTTCCGCTCCCCCGGGCGGCGTCGACCGCGACGCACGCGGACCCGGCGTCGGTCGCGCCACCACGGAGGAACGTCTCGTTCCTTCATGAAGTAGCAAGCCCAGTGCCGTCGTCAGATGGCGAGAAGGGTGCGCGCGGCGGCGACGATGGCGGGCGTGTCGATGCCGTAGTGCCGATACAGCTCCGGCCGCGTTCCCGATTGGCCGAAGTCATCGACGCCGAGCGCAAGCTGCGGGACGCCGAGCGCCCCGCCGATGAAGGCCAGCGCATGCGAATGACCGTCCAGCACCGAGACGACCGGAACGTCCTCCTCGTCCGCAGCGACGAGCGTCTCCAGATACGGCCGTGGAGCGCGCAGGCCACGATAGAGCCGGTCGGGGCTGGTCACGACGAAGACGTTGGCGAAAAGGTCCGCGCCGCGGAGCGCTTCAGCGGCGCCCAGCGCCTCCGGAACCATGACGCCGGCGGCGAATACGTGCACCGCCCGGTCGACGCGATAGCCGGGCTCCGCCCGTGCATCGACGAGACGATAGCCGCCACGGAGCACCTGCGACCGCTGCGCCGGATCGGCAGGTGGCGCCAGACGCTGATCGATCGGCCGCGTCGACAGCCTCAAGTACAGGCTGTCGCCCTCGCGCGCGGCGATCGCCGCCAGGGCATCGAGCAGGATCCACTCCACCTCTTGCCCGAATGCAGGCTCGAAGTACGCGAGCGCCGGCACGGCGACGCCGATCCCGGGCGTGATCACCGACTGATGTGCGCCGCCCTCCGGCGCCAAACTGATGCCCGACGGCGTGGCCGCCACCACGAAGCGCCCACCGGCGTACAGCGCGTGATAGAGCGCATCGAGGCCGCGCGGGACGAACGGATCGTACAGCGTGCCGATCGGCAACAGCGTCACGCCCGACAGCTCCGCGGTGAGCCCGAGCGCACCGAGCGCGAGGAAGAGGTTGTGCTCGGCGATACCGAGCTCGATGTGCCGTCCTGCCGGAGACTCGCGCCAGGCAAGCGCCTGTGTCGTGTCGGCGAACGGATCGGGCCGGCGCTCGGGAAAATACACGCCCTTGCGGTTGATCCAGCCCGCCAAATGCGTCGTGATCGCCACGTCCGCGGACACCGTCACGATCGCGTCGCCGACCGAATCGCGGCCGAGCGCTCCCAACACGCGCCCCAGCGCCTCTTGCGTCGACATCTCGCCGGCATAACGCTCGCCGAGCGTCGCCGGGATCACCGGCACCGACGTGCGCGGCGGCGCGGTGAACAACCGGGACCGTGCGGCGATGAAGCGCGCCTCGTCGCTTCCGGGTGCGAAGCCCGCCCATTCGCTGCCCTCGGCGACGCCGAGGGCCCGGCGCAGCTCGGCGATCTGCGCGGGAGTCGTCACCGCGGTGTGGTTCAGCGGGTCACCGGCGAATGGAAGCCTCCAGCCCTTGATCGTATGCGCGAGAATCGCCGTCGGTCGATCGCGCTCGCGCGCGGCCGCCTCGTAGGCATCCAGGATCAGCGCCAGATCGTGACCGCCGACGTCGCCCACCAGCGCCGCCAGCACCTCGTCCCCGATGTCGGCGAGCAGGCGATCGAGCGCGGAATCGATGCCGCCGTCGGGCAACGACACGAGCGCCTTGCGCACCGCCCCGGGCGCCAGCCGCAGGAGCCGGTGATAGTCGACGCTCCGCATCGACTCGAGACGTCGCGCCAGGCGGTCGCCGCCCGGACGCTGGAACACCGACGCCAGTCGGCGTCCCCAGCGCAGTTCGTGCACGCGCCAACCGCACGCGCGAAACAGCTCGCCGAGCTCGCGGCTGCGCGTCTCGGGGACGATGCGATCGAGGCTCTGGCGATTGACGTCGACGATCCAGAGAACGTTGTCGAGCCGGCGCAGCGGCTCCTCGCCGAGCGCTTCCCAGACATTGCCCTCGTCGAGCTCGGCATCTCCGACCATCGTGATGAAGCGCTCCGGCACCGCGCGCGCGCCGTGGTCGGCGAGAAATCGCGTGGCGAGCGCGCCGAACGTGGCCATCACGCCACCCAGTCCCATGGAGCCAGTCGACAGATCGACGATCTCCGGGTTCTTGCGTCGACTCGGGTACGCCTGGAGGCCGCCGAAGCTGCGCAGACCCTGGAGCGCCCCGGCATCCAGGCGGCCGAGAAGGTACTGGATCGCGTAGAACGCGGGCGACGCGTGCGCCTTGGTCGCGACGACGTCCCCCGGCCGCAAGGCGTCGAAGTACAGCGCCGTGAGCAGGCTCACGGCCGAGGCCGACGACGCCTGGTGACCGCCGACCTTCCCGCCATCCGCGCTCGGCCGCGTATTGGCGTGATGCACCATCCAAGCGCTCAGCCACAGGACCTTGCGCTGGATCCGCTCCAGCACCTCGACGGTCTCGGCGGGCGTCATCCGCGCCAGTATATCCGCGCCGCTGCTGCCAAGTCCGCGGCGCGGCCGCGCGGCGGGCCGCCTGCGTCACCGCGCTCGCGTCGCCCGCCGCCGCTCCATAGAGGAATAATAGGTAGTCAATAAACGACCGCGGGCGATACGCGATGACGGTGTCGAACGGCCAGTCGCGAAGCCACCCGCCGACGGAACATCGTCAGCCGTTGAGGTCTGCAAGCTACTGTTTTCGCTGAGAAAGAGCCGGCCGCTTCCGGCGGGCCCCGCGGTGGTGATTCGTTGACCAGCGGGAGGCGGAGGGCGCTCGTCTTGGTGAATTTCTTGCCGAGGATGCCCCTACGCTACAGTGCTAAAGCATGGACACCGTGCTGGTCATTGACGACGAACGCAACATCCGGACGCTCGTTGCGCGCGTGCTGGCCGGCGATGACGTCGAAGTGCATACGGCGGGCACCGGCAAGGAAGGCCTCGAGATGGCCGATCAGCTCGGCGGGCCGGACGTGGCGCTCGTCGATCTCCGGCTCCCCGACATCGACGGCATCCAGGTCGTCCGCGACCTCAAGGTGAAGCACGCCGACACGGCCGTGATCATGATCACGGCGTTCGGACACATCGAAAGCGCCGTGTCGGCGATCAAGAACGGGGCGACCGACTACCTCGAGAAGCCCTTCCAGCACCTCGAAAAGCTGCGGATCTCGGTGAGCCGCGCCCTCGACGAGGTGAAGGCGCGGCGCGAAATCACCCGTCTCACCAAGCGCGAGGAAGGGAAGTATCGCGCCGACCAGCTCATCGGCGAGTCCGATCCGACGCGACGGCTCCGGGAGGTCATCGGACAGCTCGCGCGCAGTGAAGCGCACACGATCCTCGTGCATGGCGAGAGTGGAACCGGCAAGGAGCTCGTCGCCAAGGGGCTGCATTACGAGAGCAGCCGCCGCAATTCTCCGTTCATGGAGGTCAACTGCGCGGCCATCACGGAGACGCTCTTCGAGAGCGAGCTCTTCGGCCACGAGAAGGGCGCGTTCACCGACGCGCGCGCGACCAAAAAGGGGCTCATGGAGCTGGCCGATCGCGGCACGCTCTTCCTCGACGAGGTCGGCGAGATCACGCTCGGCAGCCAGGCCAAGCTGCTGCGCTGTCTTCAAGAACGGTCGTTCAAGCGCGTGGGCGGAACGCGCGACATCAAGGTCGACGTGCGGGTGATCGCGGCCACCAATCGGTCGCTCGACGCAATGGTGAAGGAGGGCACGTTCCGCGAGGATCTGTTCTACCGCCTGAACGTGATTCCGATCGCCATTCCACCACTGCGGGAGCGCAAGGAGGACATCCTGCCGCTGGCCCGCCATTTCCTGGCGGAAGCCAACCGCACGTTCCACAAGCTGGTCAAGCGCTTCGCGCCCGAAACCGAGGTCTTGCTGCTCGGCTACGCATGGCCCGGGAACGTGCGCGAGCTGAAGAATCTCGTCGAGCGGCTGGTCATCCTCTCGACGGGCGAGTCGATCGACGCGCACCACATGCCGCCGCAGTTCTCCCGCCTGTCCGAGGGGCGGATCTCCGAAGAAGCGCCGTCGGAGGCGCGGACGCTGGCGGCCATCGAGAAGGCCTACATCATCAAGGTGATGCAGCAGTCGAACGGCAACAAGAGTGAGGCCGCCAAGATTCTAGGCATCACCCGCCAGACGCTCCGGAAGAAACTCACCGAGTCCTGATCCACGCCGCGGGGGCGTGGCCACTTTCTCACCGCCCGGACAAAGCACGGGCGGCTCAAGGGCGGTCAGCAATCAACCACCGCCGCGGCGTCGCTCACAGGTCTGATCCGAATTCGTCTGATGAGGCAGGAGCTTAGGCCTCGGGCCGGCTTTGGTACCCCCTTTGCTCTCCCTCCAGTCCGACGTCATCACCCACGCCAGCGAGAGGGAGAGCGGATGAGCTTTGTGGTGAAGAGGCGGGACCTCTCGGATCCCGCGCAGCTGCAGGCGCTGATCGTCGAGCACGCCGATGATCTCGAGCGCGGCCTCACCATTCTCGACTCCCGACTCCTCGGTCAGGTGACGATCGACGTCGTCGGTCTCGACGCCGACAGCGCGCTCGTGCTCATCGCCGTTGGACTCGTCGCGAACGAGGAGATGCTTCTGAAAGCCGTGGACGCCTATTCATGGTGTCTCGAGTATCCAGACGCGATCCGCCGGCTCTATCCGGCGGTTCAGTGCTCGAACGCGCAGCCGCCACGCGTGATGTTCGTGGTGGAGCGCATGCCGGACGCCTTCCATCGAAAGATCAAGCAGCTCGGATTTCCCGCGGTCGATTGCGTGGAGTTCCGGCACCTCGACGTCAATGGCACGGCGGCCGTGTACTTCGACACGCTGGCGCGCCTCCGTCGCGGCGCCGTCCCGGCCGCGCCGAGCCCGGCACCGCCCACGCCGCCGACGCCACCGGCGCCGCCGGCGATGTCAACGTCGAACGGGCGGCTCACCAGCGTCAAGCTCCAGAAACTTCTCGGTGCCGATCGCCCGGTCGCCGCCCGCGAACGGGCGCCCATCGTGAGGATGGTGCCACGCTCGAGCCCGCGCTCGGATACCAGGTCGGTGGTCATTACGACCCGGACGGAGGGCCCCGGGGCGCCGAACGCACTGGTCGAAGAGCCGCTCGTGACGGCAGGCGCGGTAGCCGAGCGGTTCACCGACGTGCCCGAAGCGCTCCTCGACGGTCTCGACGTCGCGAATGCACTCGTCGAGGTCTTCGCCACGGCGGAGCCAGAGGTTAGGAACGGCCACGTCGAGCCGGACATCGCGATCGCGCTGCCGGAGACCGCGCCGGTGCGCGAGCGCGTCCCGGCGCCGGTGGATGCCTTCCTCCCGCAGCCGCCGAGCATCGACGAGCCTCCCGCGCCCGCGGTGCGCGAGCCCGGGCTCGAGCTCGCCGCCCCGACGCTCGGCACTCTCGATCCGGAGCCCGCGATGCCTATCACGCTCGAGCTGGAGTGGCGGCCAGTCGTCGACGCGGAACCGAAGCTGAAGCTTCCGCTGGAGACGCCGCCAGTCGGCGACTCTCACCCGCAGCCGGAGCCGAAGCTCGAGCTCGAGGCGCGCCCACTCGTCGAGGCGGAGTCGGAGCTGGAACTGGACCTGGAGCCGCACCCGCTCGTCGAGGCGGAGCCGGAGGTGAAGCGCGAGCTCGAGTCGCCGCCCCTCGTCGACACGCGACCAGAGTTGAAGCTGGAGCTGCAGCCGCACGCGCCGATCCACGCGGAACCGGAGCTGAGGCTCGAGCTGGAGTCTCCGGTGAACGCAGAGCAAACCCCGAGCGTGGCGGAGCCGCAGCCGGCAATGGCGGCGATCAGCACCGAGCCAGCCGTGGCCGAGGCGGCACCGGCAAGCACGCCGAGCGTCTTCTCGCGGCGGGCGCCCGAAGCGGTTGCCGCGCGCGACGCGAAGGTGTCGTTTGCGGGGATGGCGAAGGATCTGCTTCCGCAGAATCACCGCACACCGGTAGAGGAGCCGCCGGTGGACGCGCCGCGCGCCTCCGTCGAGGAGATCACCCGTGGCGCGCTCGACGAGCTCGTCGGGTCCGCGGACAAGCGGACGACCGACGATCGCCCGACCGCGT
>Ga0075431_100000690_pt1 | contig 29038 bp, 23 predicted proteins | sample RhiMetdeltSRZDD5_FD_75297 | JGI IMG/M metagenome (GOLD analysis project Ga0075431, IMG submission 75297) | Populus rhizosphere microbial communities from Tennessee, USA - Rhizosphere MetaG P. deltoides SRZDD5 | ecosystem: Host-associated > Plants > Roots > Rhizosphere > Soil | place: USA... | reverse complement strand
TCTTTCGCGAGCGTGCCGTACGTCGTCGTGTGGCCCCAACCGACACGGCGCGCAGCAGCGTAGATTTTCTTGAAGAAAATATTCTCGCCGCTGAGGTCGAGTTGCAGCTCGGAGAAATCGATCTGCTCGCCGGCGAAATAGCGCTTCGCGGCCTCGACCGCGGCCATCACGTGCGCAGGCGGCGTACCGGGTTGAGCATTGTTGACGCGGCGACGCAGATTCGTCTCAGTCGCTTCCGCAGTGCTCGACGGCAGCATGAAGCGCGTGATGCCTGCATCGCTCCAGGCGATCCCGCAGAAACCGGCCGCGGTTTCGAAGACGAAATAACGCTGTGCAGTCTGATTCATGGCTTCGCAACTGTAAGCGTGCAGCCTAACGAGAACAATCCGATTATTGCTCGCCGTTTTCAGACCAGGCGCTGTCGAAGCGCGACCAGCACGGCCTTGGTGCGGTCGCTGACTCCGAGCTTGGCGAGGATGCTGGAAACGTGATTGCGCACGGTGCCCTCGCCGAGCCTGAGCGCAGCGGCGATCTGCGTGTTCGCCAGTCCATTCGTCATGAGGCTCAGCACCTCCCGCTCGCGCACAGTCAGCGGATCGGCAGCGGACAAAGGTGGCACACGCATATCCGCAACGTTCGTCGATGGTGTCAAAGCGGCATGCAGGAACGTACCGCCGGCGGCCACGGTGCGAATCGCTTCGACGAGCGTATCCGGCGTCGTGCCCTTCAGCAGAAAACCACGCGCACCGGCGCGTATGCCGCCGATGAGCGCAGCGTCGTCCTCGAAGGTCGTCAGCAGCAACGTCGGCGGCAACGCGGATTCGCGCGCCAGCGCCGCGAGCACTTCGACACCATTCAGCCGCGGCATGCGCACGTCCAGCAGCAGCACGTCCGGTTTGCACTCGAGAACCTTCGCAACGGCTGCTTCGCCTTCCTCCGCTTCGGCGACTACGGAGATGCCGGGGAACAGCCCGAGCAAGGCGCGCACGCCACTGCGAAACAACGCTTGATCGTCCGCGAGGCAGACACGGATCACGAAACGACTCCCAGCGAGTGAATTAGCGCTGGAATCTCTCCTTGCACGCTGAATCCGCGTCCCGGCGCGCACGCGATCGACAGACTCCCACCGAGCGCCTCGAACCGCTCGCGCATGCCGACCAGCCCCTGTCCTTCGATCACCTCGCCACCGCGGCCATCGTCGCGAGCCGCAATCGACAAGGCGCCGTCGATCGATTGTCGAATCTCGATCGAGAGCTCCTGCGCCTGTGCGTGGCGCAACGTATTGGTGATCAGCTCCTGCACACACCGCAGGATCGCATCGGCACGCGCGGGATCGAGTGCCGTCAACTCGTCCGGAATCGTGAGCTCGACTCGCAGGCCAGGTAGCCCTTCGGTCAGCGACAGTAGTGTCGCTCGCAGATCGACGGGTTGAACGCGGATCTGACTGACCACGCCGCGCACTTCGTCGAGCAGCGTTCCCGCGATCGCACGCGCGCACCGAACGTGCTCGACGCTGGCTCCCTGTGCTAATCGATTGGCGACATCCAGATGGACGGTCAGGCTCGTGAGGTTGTGGCCGAGCACGTCGTGCAGATCGCGCGAGATCCGCAAACGCTCGGCCATGCGTGCGTTATCTGCCAGCAAGGCGTGCGTCGCACGCAGCTCTGCATTCGCTTTCGCCAAGCTCTGCCGCGCGGTGGCCTCGCTGCGTGCCAGATGAGCGGCGCTGACGGCAAAGAGCATGAATCCACAAGTGCTCATCAGGACCAGCAGCGTCATGCCGTCCGCCTGATCCACGCACTTCATCGCCGCGAGCGCCGCTGCCAGGGCCAAAACCGCTGCAATCGCCTTGCGCGGTGTGGTCGACCAGGCGATCTGCCAGGCGACGACCACGAGCAGGGCCGTGACCAGAAAGTTGGGATAGAGCCAGACGAGATAGAGCGCGCTCAGGCTCTGCAGGATGAGCAGCCCTGCATGCTCGCGGGTGTCGACTCGCGTCCGGGAAGCCAGCGCGTAGCCGGCGACGAACACGACGTAGCCGACCGACCATTGCATCGGCCAGTGCTCCGCCAGGCCGAACTTGTCGAGCTCGAACAGAGCGGTGAAAGCAGCGCGCATCCCTGCGGCCGCGATCATCAAGATGCAGCCGACGCGTACCAGAGACGACTGCGTGTGCCCCATGCGATCGAGTCTAACCACGTGTCCGGGACGTGTCACATGACTCCTGTCATGCCTCTCGGCCATGACGACGCTCACTTTCGTCACCTCGAGCGGCCGATGACACTGCGCGCCACACGTCACCCCCGAGGATTCATCGATGAGAACGCTGCTCACGTGCCTGCTGGCAGTCTTGGCGATGCTGAATGCTGGTGCATCCCGCGCGGATGCGCAGGCGGCGTTCGCGCGAATGCGCAGCCTGGTCGGCGAATGGCACGCGCCGCTGCCGAACAACGAAACGATGATCGACATCTTTCGGCCGATCGCCTTCGGCACCGCGTTGCTGCACGAGGAGTGGAAGAACGGCGAGCAACTGACTGCCACGGTGTTCTATGTCGTCGGCTCCAAGCTGCGAGCCGATCACTACTGCGACATGGGCAATCAGCTGCGTTACATCGACGAGTCGAGCGATCCGCAGGTGCTGCGTTTCGTGCTGCACGATGCGACGAATCTCGACAGCCATCCTCGCCACTTCCACTCGACCACCTGGCGCTACGTCGATGCCGAGCACCACGTGCAGGACTGGGAGGCGGCAAGTCCTGGCAAGCCGTCAAAAACGATCCGCATGGAGTTCAAGCGCGTCGCCGCCGCGAACGTCGACCCGCAGGCTGTCGTTCGCGCCGACGTGCAAGCACTGAACGACGGCAATGCGGCGTCGCTGCTCGCGCTGTTCGCCGCGGACGCGCGGGTCTTCCGTACGCCGCAGGATCCCGACCGCTTGACCGGCGCGATCTCGGACCAGATGGGGACGCAGGAACAGCGCAAAGCATTCTTCGGCGAGATGCTTGCGCGTCGGCCGCTCGCGCGCACTGAATTGCTGAGCGCAGTCACGGCCGGGGATCTGGTCGCAGCGAAGCTGAAGTTCATCAATCCCGACGACTCGCCGCCGGGCTACGGACTCGCGATCTACCGGGTTCGCGAGGGGCTGATCCAGGATCTATGGCACCTCGCCCAGGCGCAGCAGGACGACGCTGCCGCAGCTCGATCATCTGCGGAGGTCATTGCGAAGCTCGGTGCCGCCAACAACCGCGGCGACGTCGAGTCATTCCTCGCGCTCTTCAGTCCGAGCGCCAAGAACTTCCGCAACACCGGCGATCCGCACGCGCTGGGCGACAAACCGTCCGTGCGAATCGTCGACGAGAAAACGCGCCGCGCCGCTTACGTGCAAATGTTCGCCAACGGCGCGCCGGCGCAGGTCGAGACCCTGGGCACGGTCGCGCTCAACGACATGATCGTCGTCCGTGAGGTCGCGACCTTGCCGACCGGCAAGGTCATCGACGAGATGTCGGTCTACCGCGTAGTGAACGGCTTGATCGAGCGCGACTGGTTCATCTTCGATCAGGTACGGCCGTGATCGTTGCCCCTGACTTCGACGACTGCGTACATGCCGTCGTTGAAGTGCTCCAGCACCGCGCAGATCACCAGGTACCGGCCGGGCTTCAGGAAGGAAACAGCTTCGACGCGATTCTGCGCGAGCGACAGCGGCGCGAACGGCGGCACCTGCGGCGGCGGGCCGATCGAATTGAGCCCCTGGTAGAGCACGTCCAGGCCGAGCGGCGGGATCACTGGCACCGGTCCATCGGTGAAGCAGTTGTCGGGAAACTCGGCCGGCGGCGTGGGATTCACTTCGCACTCATCGGGAATCTGCGCCTTCACGTCTTTCAGCTGCACGCCATTGTCGTACACGCGAATCACGTGCAGGCCTGAGACTACGAAGTTGACGACGTCGCCGGCGCGGACGCGAATGACGTTCGGCAGAATGTGATGATTCTGCTCGTTGCCCGGTTGCGCCGTATTCATGCCGGCGCCGAACGCCACCGTGACGATGTTACGACCGCGATCAGCGTTGCTGCCGCGCTGGCTGTCCTGCTCGTCCTGCGCGAAAGCGAGCGGCGAGGCGAGCAAGGTCACTACAGTCGATACAGCAAGCAGCGGCGCGCGGGTCAGGGTTGCAAGAGTCATCGGCAGGCTCCTCCACATCGTCGAGCGGAAAGCGCCGCAGCCTGCTCTTGCTAAGTCGTCCCCGCAATCGGCAACTCGTGGACTGCCGGTCCGCGCTCTTCGCCGTCGCCAGCTGGCGACCGAGCGCGGTGGTCGGCCGCGATCATCTGGTAGAACACTGGCACGACGAACAGCGTGAACAGCGTGCCGACGATCATGCCGGTGACGAGCACGATGCCGATGCTGTTGCGCGCTTCCGCGCCCGGACCCGAGACGAGCACCAGCGGAAAGTGACCGAACACGGTCGCTGCCGACGTCATCAACACCGGTCGCAATCTCGTCAGCGTCGCCTGGCGGATGGCATCGAGCTTCGCGAGCCCGCGTTCCTGCAGCGTGTTCGCGAACTCGACGATCAGGATGCCGTTCTTCGCGATCAGACCCACCAGCGTGATGAGTCCCACCTGCGAGTAGATGTTGAGCGTCGTCAGCTCCATGAACGTGAACGCGAGCGCGCCGGAAATTGCCAGCGGCACCGAGCCGAGCAGCACGATCAGCGGATCGCGGAAGCTGCGGAACTGCGCGGCGAGCACCAGATAGATGAGCAGCACCGCAAAGCCGAGCGTGGTCGTGAGTGCCTTGCCTTCCTGGCGGATCTGGCGCGACTCGCCTGCATAGTCGAGCGTTACGGTACTGCCGCCGGCCTGCTGCGCCGCTGTTTCCAGTACACGCAAGCCCTGGTCTTTGGTGACGCCGGGCACAACGCCGCCGAAGATGCGCGCCGAATTGCGTTGCTGGAAGCGATTCAACGTGCGCGGACCGGTCACTGTCTCGATGCGGGTGAACGTCGAGACGGGCACCAGCCGGCCGTCGGGCGTCTTGATCTTCAGATCGAGCAGCGGATTCAGCGTCGCGCGGTCCACGTCGCTCAGCTGCGGGATCACCTTGTAGCTGCGGTCGAAATAATTGAAGCGGTTGACGTACGCGCCACCCAGCATCGTGCCGAGCTCCCGTCCCACCGTCGCCAGGTCGAGGCCGAGGTCGGCGAGGCGTTCGCGATCCAGCACGACGCGGGCCTCCGGCAAGTCGATCTTGAGATCGGTGTCGACGTACAGGAACTTGCCGCTCTGCCAGCCGGCGTTCAGCACGGCCTGCGTCGTCTCGAGCAGCTGCTCGAGCTCGCCGGAGCTCTGCACGATCAATTCCACGTCGAACTGGCCGGGCGTCGGCAGCGGCGGATCCAGGCGCGGGAATATGCGCAAGCCCGGGATCTGCGACACGGCGCCGTAGACCTCGCCGTACATCTGCGAGGTCGAGCGTCCGCGCTCGTGCCAGTCTTTCGCCACGAGGCCGCCGAAGCCACCCCACGGCGCAGTCAGCGACCACATGAAGCGCGTCTCCGGGAAGCCGGTGATGCTCTGCACGACCTGCAGCGAATTGTCGTTCGAGGCCCGCAGCGTCGAGTCCGGCGAGCCTTCGAAGAACAGGCTGATGTGACTTTGATCCTCGACCGGCGCGAGCTCCTGGTGAGAGTACTGGTACAGCGGCCACGCTCCGATCGTCACGATCGCGGCAACCGCCACGATCGCCCAGCGCATGTCGAGCGCGCCGTCGAGCAGCCGCGCATACGTCCGGCTCACGGCGTTGAAGGCGCGATTCACCAGTTTCGTCAGGCGCGTCTCCTCGCCGTGCTCGTGCACCCACTTCGAGCTCATGACCGGCGACAGCGTCAGCGCGACCAGACCTGAAACGACCACGGCCGCAGCGAGCGTGATCGCGAACTCCAGGAACAGCGAGCCGGTGAGCCCACCCTGGAATGCGATCGGCGTATACACCGTCGCGAGCGTGATGGTCATCGCGATGATCGGGCCTTTCAGCTCGCGTGCGCCGATGAGCGCCGCCTGGATGCGCGATTTACCCTCGCGCACGTGCCGTTCCACGTTCTCGACCACGACGATCGCATCGTCGACGACGAGGCCGACCGAGAGCACGATGGCGAGGATCGTGAGCAGGTTCAGGCTGAAGCCGGACGCGAGCATGACGATCGCGGCACCGAACAACGAGACCGGCATCGCGACCAGCGGCACAAGCGCCGTGCGCACCGAGCCCATGAACAGAAAGACGACGAGGGCGACGATCAACACTGTCTCGCCGAGCGTCTTGGTGATCTCCTTGAGCGCGTCGCGCATGAACATCGTGCCGTCCCACACGAGCTTCATGTCGACGTCGCCCGGCAGAGTGGGGCGGATGCGCTCCATCTCGTCGCGCAGCGCATTGCCGACCTCGATCTCGTTCGAGCCGGGCAGCGGCCAGATGCCGAGATACACGCCCTGCTGGCCGTTGTACTTGGCGACCATCGCGGCTTCCTCGGCGCCGAGCTCGACTCGCGCGACGTCGCTCAGGCGCACGATGCCGCCATTGTGCTCGGCGACGATCAGGTTCTCGAACTCATCGACGGCGCGCAGATCCGTGTTGGCGAGCAGGTTCACCTGTACGAGGTTGCTCTTGGTCTGGCCGACTGCCGCGAGATAGTTGTTGCGCTGGAGCGCCGCGTGCACGTCGCCCGGCGACAGGCCGCGCGCTGCGAGCCGATCAGGATCGATCCAAACGCGCATCGCGAGCGGTTGGCCGCCTTCGATGGTCACGCGTTGCACGCCCGGCAGCGTCGACAACTGCGGCTGCAGCGTTCGCGACAGCCAATCCGTCAGCGCCGGCACATCTCGTTGCGTCGAAGTGAAGCTCAAATAGAAAGTGCCGTACGGCCGATCGGCGCGCTGCACCTCGACGGCTGGCGGCTCGGCTTCGTTCGGCAGCTCCGACCTGACCTGCTGCAGGCGTGCGGTGACTTCGGCCAACGCGGCAGTGCTGTCGTGATTCAGCTTCAGACGCACGGTCACCGTGCTGACGCCGGCGCGGCTGGTCGACTCGACGTAGTCGACGCCGCCGATGGACGAGACTGCGCGCTCGATCGGTGTCGTGAGGAAGCCGCGTACCGTATCGGCGCTCGCGCCGGTGTAGACGGTCGTGATGACCACCGACGAGCTCTGGATACTCGGAAACTGCTGCACCGGCAGCGTGGTGAGCGCACGCACGCCGACCAGCACGATCACGAGATTCACCACGGCGGCGAGCACCGGGTGCCGGATGAAGATGTCGGTAAAAGACTTCATAGCGCGACGTGCCCGGCAGTGGCGCCGTTGGCAGCGACGGGCTCGGGCTTCGGAACGACCGCGACCAGCACCGCATCGCGCAACTTGAACGAGCCCGACGTAGCGACTTGCTCGCCCGCAACGAGACCGTCACGAATCACGACCTCATCGCCGGCCAGCGCTTCGACTTGCACCGGACGCTGCTGCGCACGTGGCTTGCTGTCCTTGTCCTGGGCGACGACGAATACGAAGTCGCCGCCGGGCCCCTTGCGCAACGCGCTCGCCGGGATTGCGACCGCGAGACGTGTGACGCCCGCGGGTACCTGCACGCGAACCGATGCACCCGGCGGCGGCGCAAGTTTCGCGTCGGAGACCTTTGCACGAACGGAGGCATTGCGCGTCGCCGGATCGACGCGTGCATCCGTCGCCAGGATCGTAGCGACGACTGGATCCGCGCTTGCCGTCAGCACCTGAACCCGGTCGCCGCTGCGCAGACCGGCTGCAACCTGCTGGGCGACTGCGAAGTCGACGTAGGTAGACTCGTCCACACCCTGCAGGCTGGTCAGGTAAGTGCCTTCGCTCAGGTATTGGCCTGGGTGGACGTCGGAGATGCCGACCCGCGCCCGGAACGGTGCGCGAATCGTCTTACGATCGATCGTCGCCTTGATGCGCGCGATCTGCGCAAGGGCGACGTCGCGAGCCGCGCGAGTGCTGTCGACTTCCTCGGCAGAGACGGCACGCTGCTCGCTCAGCTTGCTGACGCGCGCGAACTGGGTCCGTGCAAGTTCTGCCTGCGCTTCGAGCGCCTGCAGCTCGGCCTGCTCGACGGCGACGTCCAGCGCGACGAGCACGGTGCCTTGCTCGACGATCTGACCGGGTTCGAGGGCAACGCGGCGCACGGTGCCCGGCAACTCGTTACGAACGCTGATCGAACGCGTCGCGACGACGGTGCCGATCGCCGTCGCGACCGGCGTGTACTGACGCTGGCTTGCGACGGCCGCTTGCACCGCTTCCACCGGCTCGGGCTGATTCGCCGCGGCGGCGTCAGCACTTTCCAGCGCGGAATGCTTCCAGGCGGCAAGCAGCCCGCCCGTAGCAATCACGACAACGACCAGAGCGATCGATCCCCATCTGCGATTCGACAAGATTCCACTCGACATGAACACTCGACTCCCGGCAAAGCTGCAACACAGTGAGGAGCTACCTTATGCACGCCGCAGCAGCCGAGAAACCGGCCGCGGCGAAACTCAGTCGTTCTTTCGCGGCAGCAATACGCTGTCCAAATCGCCGGGCGCTGCACGTCAGTCAGTGCCGCGTTACAAACTGATAACAATTTAACGGCCGCCGGCCAATGCATTGGACATGTGCTCATGCCAATGTGTCGTTCGATGAGGAACTTCACGATGCGAAACGTGCACGCCGCGGCCTTCGTGAGCCTGGATGGCGTAATGCAGGCTCCGGGCGGGCCTGAGGAAGATCCGACCGGCGGCTTTCAGCTCGGCGGCTGGACGGTCAATTACTGGGACGATGTCATCGGGGACGTCATGGGCTGCATCTTCGGCCAGCCCTACGACCTGTTGCTCGGCCGCAAGACGTACGAGATTTTCGCTGCGCACTGGCCGTACATTCAGAACGACCCGTTCGCGGAAGCGCTGACCAACGCCAAGAAGTACGTCGCCACTTCATCGACTGCGCCGCTGAAATGGAAGAACTCGGTCGCGATTCACGATGTGCCGACGGATGTGTCGCGTCTGAAGCGCGAGGACGGCCCGACGCTGCTGACCCAGGGCAGCAGCCAGTTGTTGCAAACTTTGCTCAAGCACGACCTGGTCGATCGGCTCCAGCTGCTCATCTATCCGCTGGTGCTGGGCAAGGGCAAGCGCCTGTTCGGCGCTGGGACGATCCCGACCGCGCTCAAGCTGCTCGATTCGAAGGTCTCGCCGAGCGGCGTCACGATCCTCACCTACGAGCGCGCGGGCATGGTCAAGCCCGGCTCTTTCGCGCTCGACAAGCCCTCGAACGACGAGCTCAGCCGGCGCGAACGGCTGCGGCGCGAAGCCTGACCCTCGCGTAAGGCATTCGTAAGTCCGCGGTTGGCACTCTGTCTGCGTCCTGAACGGGAGACGCACAGTGTCAACACGGTTCCTCAATCTATGGCCGGTTCCTCTGGTAGTCGCGGCGGCGTTGATCTTGATGCTGGCTGCACAGCGCTTCGGCGTCATCGGCGAGCTAGCTGGGTTTCAACACCATCAGCGCGAGGCCCGCAACGGGTGTGAGCAAAGCGATCGCGCCCCACACTTCCCAGCGGAGTGCTAAGGCGCGATAGCGCCCGTAGTCGAATCCGCCGCGCATGCCGTTCTCGGCGAGTGCCTTGAGCTCACGCTGCAACGGCGCGATTCGACTGCCGAACACGATGCCCGAGATTGCGAACAACACGAGCGTCCAGAGAATCCACGGCGTGCGCAGCAGCGGGAAGTGTCCGTACACCGCCAGAAACATGCCGGCTGCGATGATCGCGACCACGCCCGGCAGCGTAAACCACCGGTCGCTGCGAATGATGCCGTCCATCGTATGGGCGAGCAGCTTCGGGTCACGCGTGCGCGCGGCGTGAGCGTGCCAGAACAGTCCCGTCGTGATGTTGCCGAGAAAAAGAATCACGGCGACGATGTGCAGGAGCTTCAGTGCGAGGTACATGCCGGCATCCTCCCTTTTGCCGGAGCCTGATCCCTTCCGCTGATCCCGGAAAGTCCCAGCCGGCCAACGACAGCCGCGGGCCGGCGGGCGATGCGATCAGCCGTAAGTCGGCTTCTGCGGCCAGCCCGGCGGCGAGTCCTCGAAATCTTCCTGGCGCCCGTAAGGTGTGCGGTCGAGCAGCGCGTAGGCGTCGGTCAGCGATTCGGTGCCGCGCGCGTAGGTCGAGTAGGTGTGGAAGACGTCGTTGTCGATGCGGAAGAACACACTCAAGCCGTGCTCTTCGCCCTTGGTCGGGTTCGGCACTTTGGCGGCTTCCATTTCCGCTTTGGTGCGGTAGTCGTACTCGACCGGGCGAACCTTCTCGTCCAGCGTCACATGGAAGTCGTAGTTGAAGTCGCTGCCGAACGACGAATACCAGGGCAACTTCCAGCCCTTCGCCTTCTTGAAGCCTTCGAGCTTCGCGAGCGGTGCGCGCGAGATCACGGCGAAGGCCGTGTCGCGCTTGGCGAGCATCGACAAGTCGCCGAGCGCGTCGACGTAGCCGGTGCAGCCCGGGCAACCTTTCTCCCATGCCGGGTCGAACATGAAGTGATAAACGATCAGCTGACGGCGACCCTCGAACAGGTCGGCCAGGCCGACTTTGCCGTTCGGCCCGTCGAACGTGTACTTCTTCTCGATCTTGACCATCGGCAGGCGCCGGCGTGCGGCGTTCACGCGATCCAGCTGCCGGGTCAGCTCCTTCTCCTGCTCGAGCAGCGCCTTGCGCTGGGTCAGCCACTCACCTGCCGCTACGACCTGGGGACTCGGTACTCGCTCGGCCATGGCACATCCTCCGCTTCGCTTTTACATGGGCCTACATCCCAATGACGATCGGCGATGGGCCCGTTCTACACGGCAAGCTTCCAGTAAACGGCGTAGCGCTCGTCCAGGATCCGGTTCAGCGGCACCAGGGTCAGCTCGTTCGGCTGGCCGACGGTGCGAAACTCGAGCGGCCCCGAGGCTTTGAGCCAGCTGGCGGGATCGCTCGAAGACGCACGAATGGCCGGGGCGGCCACTGGTTCGGACTTGTACTCCGGAACAGTGCGCGGCTTGGTCGGCTCCGCACGCAGATTCTCCGGAGTCAAACCGGCGGCACCGAGCTTGCCCGCCAACACGATCGGTCCATACATGACAGCCTGCAGCGTCGGGTCGTCCGGCATCGGTGCGGAATGCAGGCGCATCGGCAGGCGTACTTCCACGCGATCGCCGTCGCGCCAGGTGCGATCGAGCACGAAGTAGCTGCTCGGCGTCGCAAAGCTCTCCAGGCGCGAGCCGTTCACTGATGCCGATCCACCGACAGTCCAATAGGGCACGCGAATGCGCAGCTGCGCGCGGCGAGGTGCAGTTGCTCGAACCGTGAGTGTCACGCGATCGCTTTCCGGGAAAGTCGTGTCCTGCACGATGCGCAGACCTTTCTCCTGCCACGTCACTTCCGAGGGCACGAACAGGTTCACGTACAGTCCATCGTCATCTTTGAAGTAGATGCTGTCGCCGAGCTTCGCGAACGCCTCGGCCATGCTGCCGGTACAACACCAGAAGTCGTGCATCGACGTGCCGAACAGTTTCCAGAAACCGCTCTGCAACGGCACGTAGTAGAGCTTGCTGCCATCGCGCGGGTGTTGCACGCCGAGAATGCCGTTGTAGTACGCACGCTCGTAGTAGTCCGCGGCGCGCGCGTCCGCGGTCCAACCGAAGATGTGTCGCGTCAACTTCTGCATGTTGTAAGTGACGCAGCATTCCTGCGTGTAGCCCGACAGTTCCCCGGCCAGTTTTCCCGGCGGTGCGTTCCATGACTCGCCGTTGCTCGTACCGCCCGTGCAGTAGGAACGGCGCTCGGTCACCGTGTGCCAGAAGTAGTCAGCACAGTCGTGCAGATTTCTGTCGCCGCCGAGCTCGTAGCCGCGAGCGGCCCCAATGACCTGCGGGATCGTCGTGTTGACGTGCAGCCCTTGCAGCTCGTCCCGGCCTGCGGCGAGCGGCTCGAAAATGCGGCGGCGATCGAAACGTTGCGCCAACTCGCGCCAGCGGTCCTGGCCGGTGAGCGCGGCGAAGTTGTAGAGCACTTCGTTCATGCCGCCGTACTCGCGCTCCAGGATCCGATCCATCAGCGCGGTGTCGATCGGTCGAACCCATTGCGCCGTCCACGTCGCCATGCGTTCGAGAACATCGCGCGCCTGCGCGTTGCCGGCGAGCGTATGCATGTCGAGCATGCCGGCCATGATCTTGTGCAGCGTGTAGAACGGCGCCCATGCAGGTTGCCCTGCACGCAGCCGATCGAACAGCTCTTCCGGAAACGCGCTCAGGTAGCCATTGCCGAGCGCCGTCTGGCACTTCGCCAACTCAGCGACGACGGCATCGCCGCGCGCCTTCAGCGCCTTGTCATCGGCGTGCGCGAACGACAGCGCGCACGCTGACAAATAGTGGCCGGTGAAATGTCCGCGCAGCTCGTTGTTCGGCGCCTCCCAGCCGCCGAGCGGCTCGGCCGGGCTGGGCAGCCCCGCGGTCACGCGAAACATATGCAGCAGCCGATCGGGATCGTAGGCGAGCAGATGCCGGCGATTGACGTTCATCGCATCGAGCGCGGCTCCCGGCCGCAGCCGGACCTGCGACAACTCGAACGGACGCGCGATGATCCGCGGTGCTTGCTGTTGGCCGAGCATCATCCGCGGCCAATACGAGAGCGCACCCGCGGTTAGCAGCGAGCCTTGCAAGAACGTTCGCCGATCGAAAAATTGAGCCATGGCAGCGCTTCCGGTTGGTGCACCGCTAGCTTAGCATCGGGCTGTAGGTCGGGCTTCAGCCCGACTCCGAGGACCAGCCATGTCGACCACGACTCCCGACTTCAGCTCCAAATACTCGACCCACCTGAACATCCTGCACGCCGCCGGCGAAGTGATCGACGTCAACGCGCTGGTCGCCGCCAACAAGCACCCCTGGTACAACCAGACGCTGTGCCAGGTCAACGAGTCCGTCGTGCGCCTCGGCTCGGTGCAGGGCGAGTATCACTGGCACAAGCACGATGTCGAGGACGAGTTCTTCTACGTCGTGAGCGGTCGCTTCATCATCGAGCTGGAAGATCGCACCATCGACCTGCGGCCCGGTCAGGGATTCGTCGTGCCGAAAGGCGTGATGCATCGGCCGCGCGCTCCGGAAAAGACCGTCATCCTGATGGTAGAGACTGCCGGTATCGTGCCGACCGGCGACAGCTAGCCGTGCTGGCATGAAACGGGTTCTCTTCGTTTGCAGCCAGAACCGTCTGCGCAGCCCCACTGCCGAGCAGATCTTCTCGAACCGCGCAGGGTTCGAAGTCGCGTCGGCGGGCACCGATCCGGCGGCCGGTACCCCGGTCTCGCCCGAGCTGCTGGAATGGGCCGATGCGATCTTCGTCATGGAGCGCGCTCATCGGGATCGCTTGATGAAGAAATTCGGACCGCATCTCAAGTCGAAGCGCATCGTCTGCCTCGACATCCCCGACGAGTTCGAATACATGGACCCGGCGCTGGTGCGAATTCTGGAGGCGAAGGTCGGCCCGTTCTTTCAGCGCGGTTGAAACGCAGGATCAAGTGAGGCGAACACCCCATGCGACGACGGCGCCGATGACTGCGAACATGATCGAGCCGCGCAGGAACGCGCGGAAGTGGCGAGCGTGTTCGAAGGGGAGGGTTGCCGGATCGATGCCGGGTGGAGCCAGCCAGCGTGGTCGCATCACACCGATCCAGAGCTCATCGAGGATCAGCCAGTCGGCCAGGTTGAACACCATGCCGACCGCGAACGTATGCAGGGCGAGGTCGCGGAAGTTCGTCGTGCCGCGGGCTTCCGCTGTTGCAGCGGACACAATCAGTATTCCAAGCGTCCACACCAGCAACGCGATCCCGCCGATGATCGAGTGCCGCTTCTCCGTGGGTGTCTTCGGTGGCAATGCCCGCTGCAGCTCCTCGGGGTAGTGCCGCAGGAACAAGCGCGGATTGAATCTCAACAGCCCGGCGATCAGCGCACAGGCGCCGAGTGCGAGAATGCCGCCATCGCGTGCGACCAGAAGCCAGTTCACAGTCATGGCAGAATCATACCCACAACTTCGGAGCTGCCGATGAAACTGAATCTACCCGTTCTCTGCGTGAGCCTTGCCGCGTTCGCGCTCTGCGCGGTGGCCAATGCCCAGGCGTCGAAGGATGGCATCTACTTCGCGACTGCCACGGCGCAGACGGAAACGGACGAGTACACGCGCTACGAGTTGCTCGCGCCGGGCAGCGGCCGCTTCAAGATCACGTACGACGTGACGGCGGCGACCGCCGGCGCGAAGTACTACTACAACCCGATCCGGAAGGGCAGCGCCGCGAGCGAGGAGAGCGTGCTCGATGCGATGACCGGCAAGCCGCTGAAGTTCGAGATCGTGAGCGGCGCGGACGCGCGCAAAGATCCGCTGATGACCGATGCCGATCTCGACATGAACTACATCAAGGTCACGTTGGCGCGTCCGGTCCCGACGAACGGGCAGGGGCGCATCGTGATCATCAAGACGTACGAGGACGCGAAGAGCTACTACGTCGACGGCAAGACGATCGTGTTCGACCGGCCGCTCGGCGTCCGGCGCAACAAGGTCGTGCTGCCTGCGGGATACGAGGTCGTCGGCTTGACCGTGCCGTCGCAGTTGCTTACCGAGAGCGACGGCAGGATCGCGATCAGCTTCATGAACAACAGCGGTGGCCCGGCACCGCTCGTCATGCGTGCGACGAAAACCGCGCAGACGGGCGCCGGCGCTGTGCCGAAGGCCGCGACGAAGCAACGCAGCTGGGAATCACCCTTCGAGGGCGAGACGGAAGAAGATCGCTTGTCGGAGCGCGCGCGTCAGGATCGCGACATCGTCTATTTCCTGCAGCAGCCCGAGACTCACGCCTTTGCGCTCTATCACGACTACACCGAGACGCGCCCCGGCGTGAACGGTTACGCGAACGTCGTCCGCAAAGGCAGCACCGCGAGCAATCCTTCGGCGAGCATCCTCGACACCGGCGAGCAGCTGCAGGCGAAAGAGATGAGCGGCGCGGAGATGGTCGCGTCCAAGATCAATGCAGGAGAGAGCGTCGAGCCGGACGCCAGAGTCGTCGTGATTCCCTTCGCCGCGCTGCAGGCAGGTCAGACGTTGCGTTTGCGAATCGCGGAGACGTACACCGCGCCGGTCAGCTACAAGCTCGACGGCGAAGATCTGGTCTTCGATCGCAGTCTCGGCCGACCGCGCAATGCCGTCGTGCTGCCCTCGGGGTGGTATTGCACATTCAACGCGATTCCCGCAACGCTGACTCAGCTGCCCGACGGTCGCATTCGTCTCGACTACTGGAACGGCCGGCCGGAGCCGGTGAACGTGCTGCTCAAAGCTCGCCGCCGCGCCAACTGACGGCTTCAACGCAGCAGCGCGCCCACCAACGAGCGAATCGCCGGAGATGGCTTGGCTTCGCGCGTCGATTGGATGACGCGCAGGTAGCGCTCGTAATCCTCGAGTGCGCCGCCCTGGTCCTGCATCGCGAGTCGGTTGCGGATCAAGCCTTCGTAACAGACGGCCGACGTCGGATACATATCTATTGCGCGCAAGTACACGGCGCGCGCGCCAGCGTGGTCGCCGCGGCCTTCGAAACGCCGCGCGAGGCGACCCGCGAGATCGATGAACTTGCTGCGCACGCGCTCGATTGCAGGCAGGGCCCAGGCCGCCGCGCGCTCCGAGTGGAATAGCGGACCGCCGAACTCGGCCAAGGCGCGCTGCATGATTTCGTCCTGCGAGGTGCGCAGGGCCTGGGTCAGCTTGCGTTCCCAATCCACGAGATCGACCCAGGCATGTTGCGGCGACAAGTACAACTTGCCTTCGCGCTGCACGATCAGGTCCGCAGCAGACAGGAGCTTGCGCAGGCGATGCAGCGCCTGCTCGCAGGCCGCTTTGGCCTGGTCGCCTTCGGCGTCCGGCCACAGCCACTCATATATATCCTGCAGCGAGCAGGCATGATCCTTGGAAATCGCCAGCACGCGCAGGATATCGAGCGAGCGCGTCGGCGGCTTCGCGCCCGGGTTCACCGGCGCGCCGTTGAGCTCCATGCGGAAGTCGCCCAGCACGTGCAGTCGCAGCGGCCACGGCCAGCGGGAGGGCGAAGACCCTGGCGGCACGAGTGCGCGACGCCGAATCAACGCGGTGCAGAAGTCCGGCTCGATGCCGAGATCCAGCGCATCCGCGCACAACTCGGCAAGATGATCGGGAAGATTGATGAGCGCAGCCGTCCAGTTCGCTGCGCGCAGGTGTGTCATGAAAGTGCGCAGTCTCTCGGGATAGTCGGCGGAATCGCGCCACTTCGCGGCGAACGCATGCGCACCGAGCACGCAGACTTGCGTGCGCTGCCTGACCGCACCGTCGAAGAGTGGAATCAGCTCTTCGAGGAATGCGGCAGCCTCGTCCGGCATCTCCGCAGCAAGCAGCACCTGGAACTTCGTGATGAAGTGCGGCCAGCGCTCGATCGGCGGCTCGTTGGCGGCTTCGATGGCGGCCATGAAGCGATCGCAATCGGCGCTCGCTGCGGCGAGGCGCTTCTGCCGAGTATGCAGCGCTGCTTCGCAATCTGCCGCGACAGCAACCTGCGTCGTGTAGCGGCTGTCGGAAATCTCCGCGATGCGCCCGATCAGCGTCGCAAACTCGGACCACTCGTTGCGCAGCTTCATGAGCAGCTGCAGGTGATAGAGCGCGCCGAACTCCACGCCGCGCAAACTTTCCCGCTCGCCGATCGCCACCGCTGCGCGCAACGCGTCTTCCGGCGCAGCGTATGGGAATCCGCGCTTGGCATAAGTGAAGTAGCGCGAAGTCACCGAGCCGAAAGTGACCAGCCAGCTGCCGAAGACCCAGGACGACAGATCGCTCGCCTTCAAGTCATCGACGACGCTATCGACCGCACGCTCGAAGAGCTCCGCTCGACCGGTCGCGCCGGAGTGATCCATCAACGTCAGGCTCGCCATCAGTCGCAGATTCGCGGTGTCGCCGGCCGTCCGCACGGCGAGGCGCTCCAACAGGTGCTGCGTGATTCGACGTACGGCCGGTGCATCGCTCTGGTAGTTCTGTGCGAAGTCCACTGCACGCAGCATTCCCGTCAACGCGAGCAACTGATCGCCGCGCGACAGTTTGGGGAAATCCCGGTCGATGAGCTCGATCACACGCTGCGTCCACGCCGCTAGTCCTTCATGCGTGCGCCAGCTGTCGGACTTCGAGAGCACAGCACGAGCGGCAGTGAGACATTGCCCGTCGATCTCGCCGTGCTCGGCGAACGCCGTCCAGGCGCGCGCGAACCATGACTCCGCAGCTGCGTCGTCAGCCATGTTCGCGACGCCGAGCCAGTAGTAGACCCACGCGTCGCATTCGGAAGCGGGCAGGGCGTTGCACCAGTCGATCAGCGTTGCGCGTCGGCCCTGTGCGATGAGCGCTTCGGCACGTTGCACGATCAGGCCGCGTGCGAGCGACCACGATTGCGCCTGTAACGCGAGCTCGATCGCCGCGTCCGGATAGCCGGCGGCATGCAGTAGCGTCGCGGCCTGCTCGCGCAGGCTGGCCAGCTCGCGCGATGCGAAGTGTTGGGCGAGCAGGTTCTGCAGGAAATCGCGCAGCAGATCGTGCAGGTGATAAACGCCGCGCGCGCTTTCTACACGCGTGACCAGGAGCTGACGCTGATGCAAACGTGCGAGCAACGTGCGAGCTGCCTCCGATCCCGTCAAATCCTTCACGAGATCCGGCGTGATCTCCGGCAGCAGGCTCACTTTGAGCATCGCCTCTTGCTCTTCTGCTGTGAGTGCATCGAGGAGTTGCCGTGCAAGCGCGGTGAACACCGCCGTGCGTCCAGTGCGCGAATCGCTCGGCCGCGGCACCTCCGCACGCAAATCGCCGGCCGCCGCTCGATCGGCAAGCAGCACCAGACCTGCAGCCCAACCTCGTGCAGCCGAAAGGTCGACAGCTGACTTGCGGCTGCGCGAACGGCTCGCGACCAGCGCGCGAGCCTCGGCATCGGAGAATTGCAGGATCGATTGATCGAGGACCGTCAGCTGCCCCTTGAACGTCAGCTCGCCCAGCTCGTCCGGCGGCAGCGTGCGGCTGATGCACGCGCACTGCAGATCTTCCGGCAGCTCGCGCAGCATGATCGCGAGCATCGTGCGGAACTGCGCGGTCTCGACGCCGTAGTGCAGATCGTCGATGACCAGCAGCCCGGCATTGCTCAGCTTGCGAAAGAACGTGCGGAAGAACCGCCGCGCGAATTCCGCGGGCTGGTCTGCGTACTCCGGTCCGAACACCGGCAGCTCGCTCGCTGCACGAGCCGGCAGCAGGTTGCCGATGTGATGGAAGAAACTCGCGACGTCCTGGTCGCCCTCGTCGACGCGATACCACAGATGCGTGGTCGGCTTCTTCTGCAGGTAGTCGAGCATCGCGGTCGTCTTGCCGTAGCCGGCAGGCGCCGCGATCCAGCAGATGCCGTTGCGAAGTGCGTGATCGATGGCCTTCACGACGCGCGCCCGGCGGACGATCTGTCTCGTCCGTGCGGGTGTGCGTCGCGAAGCGGCTCTCGATGGCATGCAGCTCGCTCGAGGCAGGTGGGCCTCGAACGTACCACACGCGCAATAGCCCGAACAGCAGACCTAGGTCAGTGGCTGATTCAGCGACCAGCGCACACCGAACGGATCGCGCAGCTGACCGTAGCGGGCACCCCAGAACATCTCCTGCACCGGCAGGATGCTTTCGGCACCGGCAGCGATTGCGCGTGCCCACCACGCATCGATGTTATCCACCTGCAACATCAGGTCGAACGCTTGCGGGCGCTCCAGCGAGTAACCGTGCTCCGGGTACGCATCGCTCAGCATCAGCGAGCCGTCGTTGACATAGAGATGGATGTGCATGGTTCGGCCTTGCTCGTCGACCGGCTGCCGGGCGACTTCGGTTGCACCGAACGCGCGTTGATAGAACTCGGACGCCTTGCTGGCACCATCGACCTGCAGATACGCGACGACTCCGCCCCGCACCTGCGGCTGCACCTGGGGATTCGGGCATTTAACTTCGGCATTCATGGGACTTCCTCGGCAATGGGTCCGACCTTCGGCCCTTCTGCCCAAGGACGACCCGAGCCGGGCGCTGCCGACATGAGGAAGCGCGACTTGTGTGCCGTCAGTTGCTTGGATTTCAGTGCTTGCCGGCGCTGAGCTGCAGCACGATCGCGCCGATCGCGAATGCCGCGAGCAGCACGAAGAGCAGGCCGGAAACCCAGTGCCCGCGGCGGGGTTTTCGCTCGTTCATGCGGGGATCATAGCGCTTCCCAATTCAGGATCGCGTTCCACAGCAGCCGTTGATCGCCGCGGTTCAGATCTCGATGCAATGGGTTGAAGTTGAAGGCGACGACGCGACCGCGGCCGACTGGCATGTCGAGAATCGCCGGACGGCCGATCAGATTGGATTCGCCCCAGACCTGACCGCTGACGAGGAAGGGTTGGTCCGTGCCGGTGTCGCCCCATTGCATGACCACCCCGCCCGGATCGGACGGGCCGTCGAGGCACGTCGTGCAGAACGCCATGCGCAGCCAGCGACGCGGAACGGCATACAGCGGATAGTTCTGACGGAACACATGCGTATGCGCGGGATAACCGTACGCGATCGGATGATCCGGCTGCGCGAATGAAACGCGCACGTGCGATCCGGGTGTGCGCGTGACGGATTCCACCGCGGCCTGCGCGGATTCGGCACCGCCGCTGCCCGCGCTGCGTGGCACGCCGCCGGAGTCGCGTCGCACGCCGCGGACGATTCCGCCTTCGAGTGCAAGCATCGAACCGCTGCCGAGCGTGACCAGCACACCGCCGCTCTCGACGAACTTCTGGATCTGCGCGAGACCTTCCCAACCGATGCCGCCGGTGATGTCGTCGGACGACGCTGGCGTGCCGTGACTCGGCGTCTGCTTCGTCTTTTTGTACGGCATCGGGCCCCAGGTCTTCGGCAGCCCGTGAATCTGTTCGGCGAGCTCGAGGTCGACGTGACCGTACAGCAGTACGTCGTACTTCGCGCGCAGGTTGCCGGCGCGAATGTCTTCGTCGCGGACGTATGAGTAGGCGACGTTGCGTTCGTCGAGGGTGTGGCGGAGCCAGCCGATGCTATCCGTGTCGGCCCACGGCACCCACACAGCCAGTCGCGGAGCTTTGGCGGCGTGCCGCATGACGTCGGGAGTCGATGTAATCGAATCGAAGTCGAGCGCGAGACGCGCAGTCAGGTCCTGCAAGGCTGCGCGCAGTCCGGATTGAGCGGGCAGCAGCCATGATCCCGCGGGATAGTCCGCGTCGCTCACCTTGAATGCCCGCTCGGCGATTTCGATCTTGAATTTCGCGAGTCGATAGCGCGCCTCGAGCAATCCTTCCTGCCCGGTGTCCTTGAGCACGAACGCCGGCCCGTCGCCCGTGACCTTGCCGCGCGGCTGGGGAGCTTCAGTCACGGCAATGGCGCCGACGCTCTTGATCGTCGGATCCGCAATCGCGACTGCCTCGACGTGGTAGTGCGCAGGCAGCTCCCACGACACGTCGTCGTACGGCTCGCCGCCGTTCTTCGGAAAGTCCTGCGGCGTCAGCAGATCCACGGCGTAGTTGCGATACGGCTGATCGAGCCGCACCAGGTACGTGCCGACGCCGAACGCGCCTTCCTTGACTGTGAACGCCGCATTCGAGCGATGCACTTCGACGTGCTGCGATTGCAGCCGCGCGATCAACTGCGCTACGCGCGTCGGATCGCCTTGATCTTGCGGGATCGCGAAGGCGTACGGCGGCTCGTCGACACCCTTGCGCCAGGAGTTGAAACCCTTGCGATAGAAGCTGCGCAACAGCAGTTTCGATTGCGTTGCCGCCATGTCGAGCGCCGCCAGCGCTGCGGTCTGGTTGTAATTGACGTTGTCGCGTGCCGACCAGAGAAACGGCGTCGACGGCGGAGGCTGCACGCGATACCACTCGCGAGACGTCTGCTCCGGCGTCAATGTCCACTGCAGCGTCTCCGCGGTGCCGTTGCCGAAAGTCTCGTAACCGCGTCCGATGGAGTTGTGGTTCATCGCCACCGAGTCGAGATACAAGTGGGCGAACGCTTCGCCGAAGCTCCAGGTCGCGACGCCGGGCATGCCGAACGAAGTGAGCGTCTGCACTTCGTGGAAGCTCAGCGCCTGGAACTCGGTGAACGTGATCGGGTCGATGTTCGGGTTGTACGGCCCGGTACCGTTCCACGACATGAGCAGCGCGACGCTCTCGTGCAGGTCGTGCACGACGGTGGGATGCCAGTCGAAGAACATGCGCGAGACTGCGCGCGTACTCTCGTGCACGAGTTGGTGCGCGTCGCGGTTGATGTCGACGAACGCATACTTCGACCAGTAGGGCGGCGAGATCCGCGGCAGCGTGTTGCGATCCGATTTGCCTTTCAGGAAGCGATAGAACCACTCGACCACCTTGTCGCGTCCGTCCGGGTTCGAGACCGGATTGATCAGCACTACCACGTTCTGACGAATGCGCTGGATCATCGGCTGCTCCGACACGGCCAGTCGGTAGGCGAGCTCCAGCACCGACTCGGTCGAGCCGGTCTCGTCCGCATGCAGCGCGGCGTTGAAGTAGTAGATCGGTCGGGCACGCGCAACGATCTGCTCGGCCGCGGCAGGATCCGTCGTACGCGGATCCGCGAGCGCTGCAGTGTCCTTCTTCAACTGATCGAGCGTCTGGATGCCTTGCTCGTCGGCAATGGCCAGCAACACGATGTCGCGTCCTTCCTCCGATTTGCCGATCGTGAAGAGCTCGACGCGCGGTGACGCCGCGGCGAGTGCACGGGCGTAGCCGTAGGCCGTGGCGGAGTCGACCAGCTCGCCCGGCGCGCCGGCAATACGCTTGAGGAATGCGCGCGGCGAAGGCACCGAGGCGGAGGCGGGGAGCGAGGCGACCCAGGGCGACAGGAATTGCGGCGCAGTCGTGGCCTTGGCGATCTCGTCGGCGGAGCCCGGTTCGGGCGTGTCCTGCGCGACCGCCCGCCCGAGGCAGAGCGTGAGGGCGAGAATCGAGAGCCGACCGATGACGCGCACTGACCACCTCCGCCGAATCGAGTGCGCGGAGTTTAGCCGGCCCCCCAGCGCATTTTGCGCATTCAGTGCATTCAGGGAATTCCCTATTTCAGATGCGGCCCGCCGTGCCGTCACAGTAACAGTGTTGCTCCCACTTTCAGCCGTGGACGCCCGGCGTTTCGCTGCAAGGACCATGGTCCTTGCGGGCGTGGGGGTCTGCGTCCTGTTCCTGCTCGCCTGGACGAGCGACGACCCGGATGTAGCGCATCTTTTCGATTGTCTTCACTGGACGCTGGCCTATGTTGCTGCCGCCATCGTCGCGTGGCTCGGCGTGGTCGACAGCGCCGGCGTCGATCGCGCGACGCGCCGCTGGTTCGCGATCGGCCTGACGCTCACTGCTGTCGGCGATCTCCTCTACGACTACTACGAGCTCACCGGCCGCATCCTGCTGCCGCAATTGAACGACGCCCTCTTTCTGTCGCTCGGTCCATGCTTCGTGTTCGGTCTGGCGCTGGTCCTGCGCAAGGACCGTCGGCTGCAGCTGCGGACCTTCCTGCTGGATGTCTTTTCGCTCGGGCTCGTGCTGCTTACGCTGACCCTCGACCTGTACCTGCCGCGTCAGGGATCGATGAACGCGCTCGATCTCGGCGTTCTCATCGTCTATCCGATCTGCCTGCTCACGCCGGTCTGCGTGGCCGTCGTGATGGCGCCGACGATACGCCTGCGTCCGGACCCTCGGCGCGTCCTGCTGTTCGTCGCGATGCTCGGCAACGGCATCGTGTGGATGATGTGGAATGCGGACATCGACGTGGTGCACACGCCGGCTGCGGGCACCTGGCTCAATCTCGGGTTCTCCGTATTCACGCTCGCGATCGGTTACGGCGCGTCGGTGTGGCAGACGAAGGTCGACCCGGATCCGGCCTGGGAGCGATTCTGCGAGGCGTTGTTGCGCCTGATCCCGCTGGTCACGATTGCGGCTGCGGTCGTGGCTCTGGCGATCGTCTGGGCCGTGCCCAATGTCCTGCGCTCGGTGCAGCTCGCGACCGTGGCGGGCGCAGCGGTCGTCATCGTGCTCGCCGTCATCCGTCAGAACATGTCGCTGCTCGAGCACGACCGCCTGGTCGCGGCCGAGCGCGATCTGCGCGAACGCACCCGCGAGCTACGCGCCAGCAACGAGCAGCTCCATCGCATGGCGGAGATGGCACAGGTCGCGAGCCAGGCGAAGAGTGAGTTCCTGGCGAACATGAGCCACGAAATCCGCACGCCGATGAATGGCGTCATCGGCATGACCGACCTGCTGCTCGACACGCGGCTCGACGCCGGGCAACGCGAGACTGCGGAGACGATCCGCGGCAGCGCACAGGCGTTGCTGACCGTCATCAACGACATCCTGGACTTTTCCAAGGTCGAGGCGGGCAAGCTCGATCTCGAATCGATCGAGTTCGCGCCGCGCGAGCTGCTCGATCAGGTGGTGCGGATGATGCGCGTGTCGGCCGAGGCCAAGGGGCTGGCGCTGACTGGCAAGGTGGCGGACTCGGTGCCGGCCATGCTTCGAGGCGATGCGGGACGGCTGCGGCAAGTCCTGGTCAATCTGTGCGGCAACGCCGTCAAGTTCACCCAGCATGGCAGCGTAACAGTGTCGGTCGCCACGGCGCCGGCAGAGGCTGGCCGCACGATGCTGCATTTCGAGGTGCGCGATACGGGCGTCGGCATTCCTGCCGATCGCCTGCATGCGCTGTTCAAGCCGTTCTCGCAGGTCGATGCATCGACGACGCGCAGATACGGCGGCACCGGCTTGGGACTTTCCATCGTCCGGCGACTCGCGGAGCTGATGGGCGGCGAAGCGGGCGTGGAGAGCAGCGAAGGTGTCGGCTCGACATTCTGGTTCACAGCCTGCTTCGAAGTCGCGGCAGAACGCGGCGTGCAGGTGGCGCAAGCAGTGGCGACGCCTGCTGTAGCGTCCAGCAAAGCGGGGAAGCGCATCCTGCTCGCGGAAGACAACGTCGTGAACGAGAAAGTCGCGACGCGCTTCCTCGAGAAGCTGGGTTACGCGGTCGATGCAGTGAGCAACGGACGCGAAGCAGTCGATGCGTGGGAACGCGGCGGCTACGACCTCGTGCTGATGGACTGCCAGATGCCGGTACTCGACGGCTACGCGGCCACTCGCGAAATCCGCGCACGAGAGAGCGGCAAATCGCACATCCCGATCGTGGCTCTGACGGCCAACGCGATGAAGAAGGACGAGCTCGAATGTCGCCAAGCCGGCATGGACGACCACCTCGCCAAGCCCCTCAATCGCGACGCGCTCGCTCGTTGCCTAGCGCTGCATCTCGGTGCCGGGGCAGAAAACGAAGCGAAACTCAGCGCCGCAGCAATCTAGCCCGCTGAAAACAAGCGCGAGAGGTCCACGATCAGCAGCGCGCGCCGTCGCACGCCGAGCTTCTTGTAGACGTGGTGCAGGTGTTTCTTGACCGTGTCTTCAGCGATGCCGAGCGACTGTCCGATCTGCCTGTTCGTCATTCCCTGCACGAGCAATTGCAGGATCTGACGCTCGCGGCCGGTGCAAACGCTCGCATCGAGACCGGGCGGGAAGTCGGGTCGTGCGGCGCGTCGTCGATCGCCCTGTCGCCGCTCGCCCTTGCGGCGCTCGACCAAGGGCCAGGTCGGCGCCATCGGTGGTGTAGCCCCGGCAGTTATGTCGTGCGGGACGGCGGGTGTAGTGTCGATGGTCCGTACCTTCCTCTTTTTCAATGCACTTTCTCTCCCTTCGAATTCGGACACGGACGAGTCGAGCGAAGGGTTCCGTTGACGAGTGGTATAACCGCTGTAATATCTATCAAGGGTTACAGGAGGTCGGATGAGGCTCACACGGCGGGACTTCATCGCGGCTGCCGCAGCAACTGCGGTGGTGCCAGCGCAGGCAGACGACCGGTCTGTCAGCATCGTGTTGGCACCCAGCAATCTCGGCCTGAGTCCCGTCGGGTCGAGTCAGCAAGGCACCTGGCGGGCGCCTCACTCGCTGCTGCAAGCGGGTCTCGCAGCAGCACTCGCAACGGACGAGGTGATCGCGCTCGAGCGGCCGACGTACCAGTTCGAAGCTCAGCCGGGCACCCGCATCCGCAACGGCGTGTCGATCCGTGCATTCTCGTTACAGCTGGCCGAGAAGGTCGTGGACATCCTGCGTCGTGGGCGATTCCCGCTGGTGATCGGCGGCGATTGCAGCGTTCTTCTCGGCGGCTTGTACGGCACGCGACTTGCCGGCGGTCGCGGGCTCGTGCACATAGACGGCCACAGCGACTTCTACCACCCCGCGAACTACGACACCTCCAAGCGCTTGGGCGCCGTTGCCGGCATGGACTTGGCGCTGGCGAGCGGACGCGGTGAGGATCTGCTGACTGCGTGGCCGCAAGTCGGCAAGCCGCTGGCAGCTGACGCGGACATCGTTCAGATCGGCCAGCGGGACGGTCGTCTCTCCGCAACGGGCATAACGCAGTGGACCGTGCAACGAACGCTCAAGGATGGCATCGATGCAACCGCTCGCGCCGTGCTCGCGAGATTGGAATCGCGCGCACTCGACAAGGTATGGCTACACGTCGACCTCGATGTACTCGACGACTCCGTGATGCCCGCTGTGGATTCGCCCGGCAGCCCTGGCTTCGACTACGCGCAATTGAGTGCGCTCATCGCTGCACTACGCGCATCCGGGCGCGTCGCGGGTGCCGATTTCGCAATCTATGATCCCGAGCGCGACCCCGAGACGCGCTACGCGAAGCCGCTCGTGCGCTGCATAGCGCAGGCCATTCGCGCTACTTGATTCGGTTCGCCTTGCATGTAGACGAACCAAGCATCGGTCTCGCACAATCCGCGGCGGGGATCGCCTCTCTGCAGCGGATGTGAAGCCATGCGAACTCTAACACTGGCACTGCTACTCAGCTTCTGTGGCGTGGCGCAATCCGCCGCACCGGACCAGACCGCGAAGGAGCGGTTGAGCGCGGACACTCCGAAGAGCACGGTACTCGGCAATACGTTCATAGCACCGGCCGGCTGGAGCGTCGCCGTGCACGGACCGGCGACCATCGTCGAAGCTCCGGAAGGCGACTCGCGTATCATCATTGTCGATGTGCGCGCCAAGGACGCCGACGCCGCGGTCGCTGCAGGTTGGGCGGCATATCAGCCGCCGAAGTGGCCGCTGAAAGTCGCGACCGATGTGCCGGACAAGGATGGCTGGTCGAAGCGACGCAACTACACGTACCAGACTTCCCCCAACGAGCGCCGCGACGTCACCGTCAGCGTGCAGTTGGCGAATGAGGCCTGGACGGTGGTGATCTACGACATGGCGGAAGCAGTCGGCGAAAAGCGCGGCGCGCAGGTCGCGCTGATGTTGGGCAAGCTGCTGCCGAAGGGTTACTCGCGCGAAACGTTCGCAGGCAAGAAAGCCCAGCGGCTCGACGCAGCGCGCATCGCGCAGCTCACCAAGTTCATCGAGGACGGTCAGCGAGCGCTCGGTGTGCCTGGCGTATCGATCGGCCTGGTGCAGGACGGCAAGGTAGTATTCTCCGGCGGGTTCGGCGTGCGCGAGCTGGGTGGCAGCGCGAAGGTCGACGGCGACACGCTGTACATGATCGCGTCGAACACCAAGGGCCTGACGACGCTGCTGCTCGCAAAGCTGGTCGATGCCGGCAAAATCACCTGGGAGCAGCCGGTTACGCAGCTCTTGCCGCAGTTCAAGCTGGGCAATGCCGATACCACGCGCCGTGTGCTCGTCGAGCACCTGATCTGCGCGTGCACCGGCTTGCCGCGGCAGGACATGGACTGGCTGTTCCAGTTCAAGGGTGTCACGCCGGAAGACGCGCTCGCCACGCTCGGCACCGTGCAACCGACCAGCAAGTTCGGCGAGATGTTCCAGTACTCGAATCTGCTCGCGGGCGCCGCGGGATTCACTGGCGGTCATGTGTTGTATCCGCAGCTCGAGATCGGCGCAGCCTACGACAAGGCCATGCAGACGGAAGTATTCGATCCGCTCGGCATGCAGGCGTCGACCTTCGACTATGCGCGCGCCCTGTCTGGCAACCATTCGATCGCCCACGCTCCCGACATCGACGGCAAGCCGGCGCGCGCGGTCTTCGAGCTGAACTACTCCATCATCCCGCTGCGGCCAGCCGGCGCGGGTTGGAGCAGCGTGAACGACATGCTCAAGTACGTAGCGATGGAGCTGGCGAACGGCGCATTGCCGGATGGTCGTCGCTACATATCCAAGGAGCCCCTGCTGGCGCGTCGCGAAGCCAAGGTGCCGATCGGCAGGGACGCGGCATACGGCATGGGTCTCATGGTCGACACCAGGTATGGAGTGCCGGTCGTGCATCACGGCGGCGACATGATCGGCTTTCACAGCGACATGATGTGGCTGCCCGAGCAGCAGGTCGGCGCGGTCGTGCTGACCAACGGCGATCCCGGCTCGCTGATCCGCAACGGCTTTCGACGCAAGCTCCAGGAAGTGCTGTTCGACGGTCGTCCGGAAGCCGACGCCGACCTGGCCGCAGCTGCGAAGAACTTCTTCGCGCGTCGCGCGGCCGAACGCAAGACGCTCGTCGTGCCGGCGAACGCGCAGGAGGCCGGCAAGCTCGGCGCGCACTACCGGAATGCGGCGCTCGGCGACGTTGCCGTGCAGCGCTCGAGCGCGAAGACGACGTTCGATTTCGGCGAGTGGCAGAGCGAAGTCGCGTCGCGCCGTAACCCGGACGGCACGACGTCGTTCATCACGATCTCACCTGGGGTCGATGGATTCGAGTTCGTGGTAGGGAGCGGCGCGAAGCAGACGCTGACGCTGCGCGACGCTCAGCACGAATACCTGTTCGAGTCGCTGTAGGTCGAATCAGGAAGCCACATACGCCAGATGCGGCGCGAACGCGATTGCGACGCGCCGCATCTGTCCAGCTGTGACTTTGCTCGCCAACGCGCGCTGAAATCGCTCGATGCGCGCGCCTGACACCAGATACTGCAGTCGATACGCCTTGAGCAAGCATGCCTTGACCGCGTTGGCTCGCTCACGATTCAAATAGACACCCGCACAACTGCAGAAGTACTCGCCATCGGCCGACGCCTGCGCCTGCAGGATGCCGTCGACTATGGACACCAGCGCGATCAAGTCCGTGACTGCCGCGTCGATCGCGGCGGGCGTCATCTCGTCGTGCACGCGCTGCCATTCCAGCTCGTCGATCGTCGCGTGCTGCACTTCCTCCAGCCAGTGATAGTAGAAGACGTCCTTGAACAGCGGCGACAACAGCTCGCTAGCGTTGCGGATGCTGTGCAGGTAGTGCGCCTGGGTGAAGGTTTCGACGAAGCAGATCAGGGCCAGCACGGCCCACGTCGACTTGGCCATCATCGCTGCCGCGGCGGAGTTGGGGTCGGTCGTCATGCGATAGCCCGGCGGCAACGCGAGATCGGCCAGCTTCTCGACGCGACGAAACAGCTCCTGATGCTTCAGCTCCTCCTCCACGAATTTCAGCAGCGCCGCGACCGCGCTCTGATCGCCCAGGCAGTGTTCCCGGCTGAGCTCCAGCACCTTGGCGTTGATGCAGCGTTCGATCAGACCGAACAGATACGCATACGTACGGCCCTGCACCTGGCTGAGCAGCCGCTGGTGCCCTTCATTGAGGAAGGGCAGCTGCGTGACCAGCGACAATGAGTCCGGCAGATACTTGCTGGCGGTATCCAGCTGCCGGAAGCGGATCACGTCGGCGTCGATGTCCCACGTGACCTTCTGCGCGTTGTGCAGGCACTTGCGGTAACGCGCGGAGTCCATCTCGCTGTTCATGTTCTGACGATGACACATCGCGCGCTCGCCTTCATGAGGCTGCAGCCCCAATTTGCGAGCCCGTCGTCGGGACATCTGTCCCAGCCGCTGGGTAGAATCCGCCGCGTGAAGCTGCTACC
>Ga0075431_100000687_pt1 | contig 29047 bp, 28 predicted proteins | sample RhiMetdeltSRZDD5_FD_75297 | JGI IMG/M metagenome (GOLD analysis project Ga0075431, IMG submission 75297) | Populus rhizosphere microbial communities from Tennessee, USA - Rhizosphere MetaG P. deltoides SRZDD5 | ecosystem: Host-associated > Plants > Roots > Rhizosphere > Soil | place: USA... | reverse complement strand
CGTCGATGCGAACGGCGTGTCGGACACCAAGAACTTGGTCAGCGGATACGTCATCGTCGAGGCTGAATCGCACGAGGCCGCGGCGCAATTGTTCATAGACCACCCGCATTTCTCGATCTTCCCGGGCCAATCGGTGGAAATCATGGAATGCCTCCCCTTGCCCAAGATGTGACCCGATTGAACCCAGGACTCAACCGCTCCGCCGCGTGCGCGGCAACTGCGGAGCAGCGTTAAGAGGAGTGCACCACATGATCACGATCTCTGCCTTCAGGTGGGTACCCGATTTTGCCCAAGGCCAGGTGCGCGACCTGCGCGCGCGCTGGGCGCTGGAGGAGGCCGGCCTGCCTTACCGGACGCGGCTGCTCGACCAGGGCGACCAGGACAAGCCGGAGTATCGCGCCCTGCAGCCCTTCGGCCAGGTGCCGATCCTGGAGGAGGACGGCTTCGCGCTCTTCGAAACGGGCGCCATCGTGCTTTACATCGGGGAGCGTAGCGAGGTGTTGCTGCCGAAGGACGAGGGGGCGCGCGCCCGGGCGACGCAATGGCTGATCGCCGCCCTCAACTCCATCGAGCCGTTCGTCATGGATGTGGCGCGGATCGATATCTTCTACGCCGGTCAGGAATGGGCCAGGCTGCGCCGCCCGGGCGCCGTGGAGTTCCTGCAAAAGCGTCTTGCCGGACTCTCCAGGTCTCTCGGTGACAAACCCTACCTCGATGGCGACCGCTTCACCGCGGGCGACCTGATGATGACCACGGTGCTCCGCATCCTCGACCGCACCGACATCGTCACCAGCGACAAGCGCCTCGCCGCCTATATCAAGCGCTGCACGGCGAGGCCCGCCTTCAAGCGAGCAATCGATGCCCAGCTGGCCGATTTCAAGCTGGCTGCATGAACGGCGGGACGCCTGCTGAGCGGGAAGAGATCGCTCCACCTCCGGGGTGAACAACGAAGGACATGATCGATGCAGCACCGCGTCGTATCGCGCGATGAGTGGCTTTCAGCGCGCAAGGCGCTTCTGGCTAAGGAGAAGGAGCACATGCGCCAGGGCGACGTGCTTGCCGCCGAGCGCCGCGCCTTGCCCTGGGTGAAGGTCGAGAAGGAGTATCTGTTCGACACGCCCGCGGGCCGCAGGACCTTGGCCGCGCTGTTCGACGGACGGCCCCAGCTCATCGTCCATCATTTCATGTTTGCACCCGAGTGGGAGGCGGGCTGTCCCGGTTGCTCCTTTCAGGCCGAGCACGTCGACGGGCCGCGTCCGCACCTTGAGCATCACAACGTGGGCATTGTCGCGGTCTCGCGCGCCCCCCTGGCCAAGATCGAGGCCTACAAGCGGCGCATGGGTTGGCGTTTCGCCTGGGTGTCCTCCTTCGGCAGCGATTTCAACTACGACTTCCATGTGTCCTTCACCAAGGACCAGGTTGGCGAGGGACGCATCCGCTACAACTTCGGAACGATCGAGACCGATGCCCGCTACGTGAGCCAGGAGCTGCCCGGCGTGAGCGTGTTCCACAGGAACGACGCGGACGAGGTGTTCCACACCTATTCGACCTATGCCCGCGGTCTCGACGCGCTGCTCGGCACCAACCACTACCTCGACCTTACGCCGGAAGGACGCAACGACGCGGCGTATCCCGATTGGCCACGCCGCCACGACGAGTACGACGGACCCAAAGCCGGGTAGCCCTGGCGGGGAACGTCTTGTGATCCGAGGAGCAAAGCCATGGCTGACGACCTGCGCGACGAGGAAGCTGCCGTTCGCGGCCTTATCGAGGACTGGGCGGCAGCTGTCCGCAACAAGAACCTCAGCGGCGTCCTCGCGCGGCACACTGACAACGTGCTGATGTTCGACGTGCCGCCACCGGTGGCGGTGCGCGGGATCGCTGCCTATCGCGAAACTTGGCCTCCATTCTTCACGGCACTCTCCCAAGGCCATGGGGCCTTCGATATGGTCGAGCTGAACGTCACGGCCGGCGACACGGTGGCGTTCGCCACGGCCCTGCTGCGCTGCGGCTCGGCGGAGGAGCTGTCCAAGGACGGCAGCCCGCGCCTGCGCCTGACGCTCGGACTCAAGAAGGTCAATGGCGCCTGGCACATCGCCCACGAGCACCATTCGTTTCCATTGGGCTGAACGCGTAGACAGCGTCTTTGCCAGGATTTGCGGCAACGGGCATTGCGGCAGCGCAAACGCAACGGGGAGATGCCATGCTGCTGAAGGACAGAGTGGCGGTGATCTACGGCGCGGGCGGGGCGATCGGCAGCGCGGTCGCGGGTACCTTCGCCCGCGAGGGCGCTCGGCTCTTTCTGAGCGGGCGGAACTTCGCGCCCGTGCAGGCTGTGGCTGAGGGCATTGCTGCCGCGGGCGGCAGGGCCGAGGCGGCATCTGTCGATGCCCTCGACGAGGGGGCGGTGGAGCGGCACACCGCCGAGGTCGTCGAGAAGGCCGGGCGGATCGACGTGATCCTCAACGCCATCGGAACCAATCCCGTGCAGGGCGTTCCCCTGATCGATCTGAAGCGCGAGGACTTCGTGCAGCCCATCGCAACGTGGACGGAAACCCAGTTTCTCACCGCGCGGGCGGCGGCGCGGCACATGCTCCGCCGGCGCTCCGGCGTCATCCTCACTCTCTCCGCCTCGCCCGCGCGCCTTGCCGTGGCCCAGACCGCCGGCTTCGGCGTCGCCTGCGCGGCGGTGGAGGGGCTCACGCGCACGCTGGCGGCCGAACTCAGCCCGCAGGGCATCCGCGTCGTGTGCATCAGGCCGCACCGGATCGCCGATACCCTCGAGACGCCGGACTTCCCCATGGGGCAGGAGAAGTTTCGCAGTTTCATCGAGGACATGACGCTGCTCAAGCGGCTGCCGACGCTCGCCGAGGTGGCCAACGCAGCGGCATTCCTGGCCTCCGACAAGGCCGCCGCGATGACCGGCACGGTGGCGAACCTGAGCTGCGGCATGTCCGTGGACTAGGCATAACGGCGGGAGGACCGAGGTCGATGCGCAGACTCATTCTGCAGATGCAGATGTCGATTGACGGCTTCGCCGGCGGTCCGAATGGCGAGCTCGATTGGATCTTTCCGGGCTTCGGGCCGGACGCCATGGGTTGGATCGTGGAGCGGCTCTGGCAGGCCGGGGCCCATCTCATGGGAGGCATCACCTACGGCGACATGGCCGCCCATTGGCCGGCCTCGGCCGAGCCGCCTGCCGCGCCAATGAACCAGATCCCGAAGATCGTCTTCTCGAAGAGCCTGCGCGCGGCGTCCTGGGGTGAGACACGGATCGTCACCGGCGACCTGACGACGGAGATCGCCAGGTTGAAGCGGGAGCCGGGCCGGGACCTGCTGGCCCACGGCGGCGTTCGTTTCGCCCGGTCCCTGATCCAATCCGGGCTCATCGACGAATACCGGCTGGTTGTCCATCCCGTGGCTCTGGGGCGCGGACTGCAGCCGTTCTCGGAGCTTGGCTCGCCGGTGCGCCTCGCGCTCGCCGAGGCCGTCACGTTCAGCACGGGCGTGATCGCCAAGACGCTTCGTCCCACATGACCGGCGCGACGAATGAGAATGAGCCTTGCACAGGAGGATGACGAGAATGACGATCGCCGCACAGAAGATCAGGCCCTGCCTGTGGTTCGACACCGAGGCTGAGGAGGCCGCGAGCTTCTACGTCTCGATCTTCAAGGGTTCCAGGATCGGCAGCATCAACCGCTATTGTAAGGTGGGTCACGAGGTCCACGGAAGACCCGCCGGGTCCGTCATGGCGGTGGAGTTCGAGATCGAGGGGCATAAATTCGTGGCCCTCAACGGCGGTCCACAATTCAAGTTCAACGAAGCGATCTCGTTCCAGATCCATTGCGAGACGCAGGAGGAGATCGACTACTACTGGAGCCGGCTAACCGAGGGCGGCAAGGAGGTGGCCTGCGGCTGGCTGAAGGACAAGTTCGGCCTGTCCTGGCAGGTGGTGCCGACGCCGCTCTTCGAGATGCTGTCGGACAAGGACCCCGCCAAGACCGAGCGCGTCACCAACGCGTTCCTCAAGATGAAGAAGTTCGACATCGAGAAGCTGCGGCGGGCATTCGACGGGCGCGAGTGACACACCGAGGCCGACGCTGACCGGTTTGGGCTGACGCAACCAGCGTCAGCCGCCGGTTGCGACTCCCCAACGTGTAATACCGCCCCAGCTCGGCAGTCGGCAGTCGGGCGCCGCCGCTTCTGCGACTGCCGAAGCCCGACCGCCGACTGCCAGCCCTATATCAGCCCACCCATCCGCGCCAGCTCGCGCAGGTGGTGATCGGCGTCGCCGAAAGCGAGGTCGATCATGGTGAGGCGCTTGAAGTAGTGGCCGGCCTTGTACTCCATGGTCATGCCGATGCCGCCGTGCAGCTGGACGGCGCTCTCCCCGACAAGTCGGCCGGAGCGGCCGATCTGCACCTTGGCGGCAGCCATCGCGCGACGGCGCTCGTTTGCGTCGGGCTCGGCCGCCATCATGGTGGCGTAGTAGGCCATGCTGCGGGCCTGCTCCATGGCGGTCAGCATGTCCACGGCGCGGTGCTGCAGCACCTGGAACGAGCCGATCGGCACGCCGAACTGCTTCCTCGTCTTGAGATAGTCCACGGTGAGCTCGGTGAGCCCCGCCATGGCGCCCACGGCCTCCGCGGCCAGCGCGGCGACGGCCTCGTCCACCACCCGCTCCAGCACCTCCAGACCCTTCTCCGGCCCGGCCAGCACCGCCTCGGGGCCGACCTTGACAGAGGCCAGCGTGACGTCGGCCGCACGCATGCCGTCCTGCGTGGGATAGCCCCGCCGGGTGACGCCGTTGGCCTTGGCATCGACCAGGAACAGGCCGATGCCGCCCCGGTCTGTGCGCCCGCCGGAGGCGCGGGCGGAGACGATCAGCTTGTCGGCGCTGTCGCCGGCCACCACCACCATCTTCTCGCCTTCCAGCGTGTAGCCGCCCTTGCCGTCGGCGCGGGCCGTGGTGGCGGTGTCGGCGAGGTCGTAGCGCGACTGTCGCTCCTGGTGCGCCAGCGCCAGGGTGAGGTCGCCTGCCGCAATATGCGACACCAGCTCCTCGAGCAGCGCGGCGTTGCCGGCATGGCGCAGCGCGCCGCCAGCCAGCACGACGGTGGCCATGTAGGGCTCTACCGCCAGCGCCCGGCCGAGCGCCTCGGCAACGATCATGGTCTCCGTCAGCCCCTGGCCGAGCCCGCCGTGCTCCTCGGGGAACGGCGCGGCGAGCAGCCCGAGGTCAGCGTACTGCGCCCACAGCCTGCCGCTATAGCCCTTGGGCTCCCTTGTATAGGTGACGCGCTGGTTGAGATCGCCATAGGCGTCCGCCAGCAGGCGCTCCACGCTGTCCTTGAGCTGCCGTTGCTCGTCGCTCAGATCGAAGTCCATTCCCCTGTACTCCAGCGGTCTCTGCGGGCGGATACGTTGTTGCTTCTATTGCGAGCTGCGCATGGTGGCAGCGGCTACGCCGGCGCCGATCAGCAGACTGCCACCGACTCGGTTGAAGATGCCGACGGCACGCGCGCTTTGCACGAGCCCGCGTGCCCGCGACGCGACCAGCGCATAGCCTGCAGCGTTGGCAAAGGCGAGGACCACGAACGTGGTCTCGAAGGCCAGCATCTGCCCCCAGAAATCGCCGTGCGGATCGAGGAACTGCGGCAGGAAGGCGACGAAGAAGGTGAGGCTCTTCGGGTTCAGCGCAGTCACGATCCAGGCGTGGCCCAGCATGCGCGCCGGCGCCGCGGCATCGGTCCGGGGCGCTGTCTCTAGCGCGCCCCCTGCGCGCCAAAGCCGGATGCCGAGCCAGATCAGATAGGCGGCTCCCAGCCATTTCAAGGCGGTGAAGAGCAGGGACGACGTGGCGAGCAGCACGCCAAGCCCCAGCATCGACAGCGTCATGGCCGTAAAGTCGCCCAGCGCCACGCCGGCCGCCACCGGCAGCGCCGTCCGCAGGCCGCGACCCAGAGCGTAGGAGACGACGAGCAGGATGGTCGGCCCTGGAATGACCAACAGGACCACGGTGGTGGCCGTGAACGCCAGCCAGGTCTCGATGGTCATGCTTCTTCTCCCTCTCCCCGCTTCGAAAAGGGGTCAGACCCCTCGCGCAAAACGTCCGTGCATCCCTCCGACCGCGGAGGCGAGGGGTCTGACCCCTGTCAAAACCCCAGCACCGCCTTCGCGAGAATGTTGCGCTGGATCTCGTTGGACCCGCCGTAGATCGTCACCTTGCGGTAGTTGAAGTAGGCTGGCGCCGCCGGCGCAGCCCACTCGAGGTCCTCAGGCGGCTGGTTGGAGCCCGGCTCGTGGTCGCCGCGGTCCATCTGATAGGGCAGCGCCAGGGGACCGGCGATCTCCAGGGCCAGTGCGGTGGTGGCCTGCTGGATCTCGCTGCCCTTGATCTTGAGGATCGACGACATCGGGTTGGGCGCCCGGCCCTTGCGGTGCCTGTCGTCGGAGAGGATGCGCATCTGCGTCATCTCCAGGGCCTTCAGCTCCACCTCCACGCCGGCCAGCTTCTCGCGGAAGCGCTCGTCCTCGAGCAGCGGCCGGTCGCCCGCCATCACGCGGCCGGCCAGCTCCCGGATCCGCTGCACGCGCTGCTTGGAGTAGCCGACGCGGGCGATACCGGTGCGCTCGTTGCCGAGCAGGAACTTGGCGCAGTCCCAGCCGCGGTTCTCCTGGCCCACCAGGTTCTCCACCGGCACCTTCACGTCGTCGAAGAACACCTCGTTGACCTCGCGCCCGCCGTCGATGGTCTGGATCGGCCGCACGGTGATGCCCGGCGTCTTCATGTCGATCAGCAGGAACGAGATGCCGAGCTGCTTCTTGGCCGTTGGATCGGTGCGTACAAGCATGAAGATCCAGTCGGCGTACTGGGCCAGCGTGGTCCAGGTCTTCTGGCCGTTGACGATGTAGTGGTCGCCCTGGCGCACCGCGGTGGTCTTGAGGCCCGCCAAGTCGGAGCCGGCACCGGGCTCGGAGAAGCCCTGGCACCACCAGTCGTCCAGCGAGGCCATACGCGGCAGGTACTTCTTCTTCTGCGCCTCGGTGCCGAAGGCGATCACCACCGGTCCGCACATGGCCACGTTGAAGGGAAGCGGCTGCGGCACGCCGTTGAACTGCAATTCCTCGGTGTAGATGTAGTGCTGTATAGGCGTCCAATCGGACCCGCCCCATTCCTTCGGCCAGTGCGGCACGGCGAGACCCTTGGCGTGCAGGGCCTTGTGCGAGGCGACAAGCTCCTCCTTGGAGAGGTGGCGATCCTCCATCACCTTGGTGCGGATGCTCTCTGGGACGGCGGAGCGGAAGAAGGAGCGCAGCTCCTGACGGAAGGCGTTCTCCTCGGGACTGAAGCGAAGGTCCATGTCTCTCCTCCTTCACACGATCTCGAACAGGCCCGCGGCCCCCTGGCCGCCGCCGATGCACATGGTGACGACGGCGTACTTCACGCCGCGGCGCTTGCCCTCGATCAGGGCGTGGCCGGTCATGCGCGCGCCGCTCATACCGTACGGATGGCCGATGGAGATGGCGCCGCCGTCCACGTTCAGCCGGTCCGTGGGGATGCCGAGCTTGTCGCGGCAGTAGATGACCTGGCTGGCGAACGCCTCGTTGAGCTCCCACAGGTCGATGTCGTCCACCTTGAGGCCGGCGCGTTGCAGAAGCCGCGGCACCGCGAACACCGGGCCGATGCCCATCTCGTCCGGCTCGCAGCCCGCAACCGCAAAGCCGCGGAACACGCCCATCGGCTTGATGTTACGCTTCGCGGCCTCCTTATCGGACATCAGGACGCACGCGGAGGCACCGTCGGAGAGCTGGCTGGCGTTGCCGGCGGTGATGAACTGGTCGTCGCCGCGCACCGGCTTCAGCTTGGCGAGGCCTTCCAGTGTGGTATCTGGCCGGTTGCCCTCGTCGCGCTCGAGGGTAACGGTGCGCTGGGAGATCTCCTTCGTCTCCTTGTTCTCCACCTGCATCACCGTCGTCATGGGTACAATCTCGGCGCTGAGCCGCCCTTCCTTCTGCGCCGCGGCCGTCCGCTGCTGGCTCACCAAGGAATATTCATCCTGCTTCTCGCGCGAGATGCCGTAGCGCCGGGCGACGATGTCGGCGGTCTCGATCATCGGCATGTACAGCGCACCCTTGTGCTCGACGATCCAGTCGTTGCGGTAGAACTTGGTGTTCATGTTCATCTGCACGAGGGAGATGGACTCGAGCCCGCCCGCCACCGTTACCGGCACCCCGTCCTGGGTGATGCTGCGCGCGGCCAGCGCGATCGCCTGCAATCCCGAGGAGCAGAAGCGGTTGACGGTCTGCGCTGCCGCCGTCACCGGCAGGCCGGCGCGGATGGCGCACTGGCGCGCGATGTTGCCCCCGGTGGCGCCCTCGGGGTTGGCGCACCCCATGGTCACGTCCTCCACGTCGCCGGGCTCGATGCCGGCGCGCTTTACGGCCTGGGCGACGACGTGGCCGCCCATGTCGGCCCCGTGGGTGAGGTTGAAGGCGCCACGCACGGCCCTGCCAATGGGCGTACGGGCTGTGGAGACGATGACGGCGTCAACCATGGGGGCGGTCCTTCTCTCTGGTGTTCGAGTCTCAGGCGGTAATCGGCAGTCGGCGATCGGCAGTCGCAATTTCTCCTTCAACGACTGCCGACTGCCGACCCCCGACTGCCGAATCTCTCAAGGCATCCATTCATTCCGCAGCGGCTCTGGCCTTCCGCCGCTCCTCCTCGATCAGCTCCTTTTTCGACAGCTTGCCGACCGCGGTCTTGGGCAGCGCGTCGCGGAATTCCAGATGCGCCGGCATCTCATGCCGCCCGAGCTTGTCCGCCAGGAAGACGCGCAGCTCGTCGAGGGTGAAGAGCGCGGCGCCGGGCTTCAGCTGCACGAACGCTTTGGCGGCCTCGCCGCGATAGGAGTCGGGCACGCCGATCACGATCACCTCGGCCACGGCCGGGTGCTCGTAGATCGCCTCCTCGATGCTCCGCGGGTAGACGTTGAACCCACCCGAGAGGATCATGTCCTTCTTGCGGTCCACCAGGTAGAAATAGCCGTCCTCGTCCATGGTGCCGATGTCGCCGGTCAGGAAGTAGCCGTCGGCGAAGGCCGCCGCCGTCTCCTGCGGCGCGTTCCAGTAGCCCTGGGTGACGTTCAGCCCCCTGATGCGGATCTCGCCCTTTTCGCCCGGCGGCAGCCGGCGGCGAGGGTCGTCGAGGGCCACGATGTCCATGACGATGCCTGGCAGCGGCACGCCCATCGACCCGGCCTTGTCGGACCGCCACTGCAACGGCAGGGTGGTGCCGGCCGGCGAGGTCTCCGTCATGCCCCACCCGCCGACCAGGCGATGGCCGGTGAGCTTGTGGAACTGCTCGCCAACCTCCACCGGCAGCGGTGCTCCCCCCGAGCTGACACGCCGCAGCGAGGAGAGATCTCGCCGCGCGATGTCCGGCGCGTTGGCGAGCGCAATCCACATCGTGGGGACGCCTGGGAACACGGTGGCGCGCTTGACCTCGATATCGTGGAGGGTGGTGGCCACGTCGAAGCGCAGCCGCAGCATCAGCTCGTTGCCCTCGCAGAGGGAGCGCAGCATCACCGCGCTCAACGCGTACATGTGAAACAGGGGCAGGACGCAGATCACCTTGTCCTCGCCGGGCGGGGTCTCGCGCTGCGGGTCGCTCCAGGCCTTGTACATGGCGCAGGCCGCGCTCAGGTTGGCGTGCGTCAGGATTGTACCCTTGGGCCGGCCGGTGGTGCCGCCGGTGTACTGCAGCAGCGCGATGTCCTCGACGCCGAGTTGCGGCCAGTCTCGCGGCAATGTGCCGGCGCCGGCCGCGCGCAGCGCGTCGAAGCGTAGGACGCCGGCGCCGTCAGGCATGGGCGACGTCGGGATTGCCGACGGGCCGAAGGCGGTGTCGTCGCCGACGATCAGGTGGTCGACAAGCCCGTCGGCCATGAGCTTCCTGGCCATCAGCGCCATGAAGCCGATGTTGGTCGTCACCAGGATGCGGGCGCCGCTGTCCTTGAGCTTGAAGGCCAGCTCCCGCTCGGCGTCGAGCGGCGAAAGGTGTACGACCCGGCCCCCGCACCTGAGCACCGCAAAGAACGTGACGGGGTGGTAGGGGGTGTTCGGCAGGTAGAGGGCGACAGCGGTTCCTGGGCCTACGCCAAGCTCCATAAGGCCCGCCGCGACGGCATCGACGGCGGCGCGCAGCTCCGCATAGCTGGTGGTGCGGTCGCGGTATTCCAGCGCCGACTTCGGCCCCCATTGGGCCGTGAAGGTGTCGAGCATCTGTGGAAGGGTGGAAATGGCCAGCGGCGCGTCCCAGTGCACGCCGGGCGGGTAGCTTCTCTCCCAGGGCCAGGGCCGCTCCTCTCCCATCGCCGTCCTTGTGTGAATGTTGGGCCGGTCTCTATGATCCGCCGAAAGTTAAGCGTGTGCTTCGCTCCTGGCAACAAGTTAACGTAAAGGTAATGGCTGGGGTCAGCCCCTCGCCACCGCCGGTGGAATAAATCGGCACGGTAGCGGCGAGGGGTCTGACCCCATTACGACGGTGAAGAGGCGAGGGGTCTGACCCCGGTCGTGCAAGGGAGGCCAGTCCATGACAAACCCGTTCGATCTTTCCGGCCAGGTGGCCGTGATCACCGGCTCCAGCCGCGGCATCGGCCGCTCGGCGGCCGAGATCATGGCGTCGCTGGGGGCCAAGGTGGTGATCTCCAGCCGCAAGGCGGATGCCTGCGAGGAGGTGGCGGCGGCGATCCGCAAGGCGGGCGGCGAGGCGCTGGTGATCCCCTGCAACATCTCGCGCAAGGCCGAGGTGGAAGGCCTGATCGACCAAACCCGGAAGCACTGGGGGAAGATCGACACGCTGGTCTGCAACGCCGCGGTCAATCCCTACTTCGGGCCGCTCGGGGGCATCTCCGACGACGCCTTCGACAAGATCATGAGCTCCAACATCAAGAGCAATCTGTGGCTGTGCAACCGCGCGATTCCCGCCATGGCCGAGAAGGGCGGCGGCAGCGTCGTCATCGTCTCCTCCATCGGGGGCCTGCGCGGCAGCGCCGTGCTGGGCGCCTACGGCATCTCCAAGGCGGCGGATTTCCAGCTCGCCCGCAGCCTCGCCACGGAGTGGGGCTGGAAGAACGTGCGCATCAACTGCGTGGCGCCCGGCCTCATCAAGACGGACTTCGCCCGCGCCCTCTGGGAGAACGCCGATGCCCTGAAGCCGCGCCTAGCCACCACCCCACTGCGCCGCATCGGCGAGCCCGACGAGATCGGCGGCATCGTCGCGTTCCTGGCCTCCAAGGCCGCCTCGTATATGACCGGCACCGTGGTCGTGGCGGACGGCGGGGTGACGATCGCGTGATCTGGTGAGGTGGTGAGTCGTGGGTTGGGTCGAGCGGAGCGAAGACCCAACACTCGCGAGATCGTGACGATGGGAGATTGTGGGGTCCCTTCGCGCGACCTTGGCAGGCACACAATCTCATGCAGAAGAGAAAAGGTTGCGACAGTTGGTGTTGGGTCTGCGCTTCGCTTGACCCAACCTACAGGGGCACCACCATGAGCCTCGACTTCCTGATCACCTCCCTGATCGTCATCGCCTCGCCCGGCACCGGCGTGCTGTTCACGCTGGCGGCCGGGCTCTCGCGCGGGTCGCGCGCCAGCGTGGTGGCGGCGTTCGGCTGCACGCTCGGCATCGTGCCGCACATGGCCGCAGCGATCATGGGCCTGGCGGCGCTGCTGCACACCAGCGCCCTGGCGTTCCAGATCCTCAAATACCTGGGCGTGGCCTATCTCCTCTACATGGCCTGGAGCACACTCAAGGAGCACGGCGCCTTGAGGGTGGAGCGGGAGATCGGCGCCCGCTCGGACGCCCACGTGATCGGCTCCGCCGTCCTGATCAACATCCTCAATCCGAAGCTGTCGATCTTCTTCCTGGCGTTCCTGCCGCAGTTCGTGAGCGCTGATGAGGCCTACCCGCTGGCGCGCATGCTTGAACTGAGCGGTGCCTTCATGTTGCTCACATTCGTCGTATTTGCGGTCTACGGGGTGTTCGCGGCGGCGGTACGCGACCACGTCATAACCCGTCCGCAAGTGCTGACTTGGCTGCGCCGCACCTTCGCCGGCGCCTTCGCGGCGCTCGGCGCGAAGCTGGCGTTGGCGGACCGATAGGGCTTGAGGGAATGATGAAGGCGCTCCTGCTTCTTGCCGTCGTGCTCGCGCTTTCCGCGTGCCAGAACGCCTCCTCCGGCGACGTGGAGAAGTACAGGCGCGACCACGACAAATACATGCGCACCCACGAGCCGAAGACCGGCGGTCCCGATTTGTGATCCTGGGTTCGGCGAGCTTGCCGGGCTGAAGGCGCGCAAGAAGGGGGCCGTCCCGTGCCGGCCTCAATGATCGCATAAGGAACGCGGGCATTTGTTGTGTGAGCATCCGCCGGAGATTTGGCCATGAGGCACGCTGCCCGTTTGGGCGCCGTCGCGATACTCGTTTGCATTCTGGGTGGGGTCGGCTCGCACGCGCGCACTGAGCGGGGCTGGATGTCCGAGGGCGCGATGCGCGCCGCCTTCATCGGCAAGACGCTCGACGGCTACTACGCCGACGGCGAGGACTGGACCGAGAGCTACGGCGCCGACGGCCGCCTCGACTACCGCGACCGCAGGAAGAACAGCCTCGGCTCCTGGTACTTCCGCGACCGCGTATTCTGTACGTTCTACGACCGCCAGACGCTCGACGGTGGCTGCTTCACGGCGCTCCAGACGAGCGCCAACTGCTACGAGTTCTACCTGGCCGGCTTCAGCGAGCGCGAGGCCGACAAGCCGCCGCCGCTCGGCCCGGTGGGCCGATGGGTGGCCCGCGCCTGGCGCCGCGGCGAGCCCTCGACCTGCGAGCCGTCCCCCACGGTTTGATGCGTCCGCCGTCCCTCTCCCGGCCGGCCGCTGCCATCCGCGAGGAGCCGGGCTGCGGAGCCGCCGTCGTCCGGATGAACGCCGCGCGCTGAAAAAAACTCCAACCCGAATGAACCCGGCGGCCTCGTGGCGCGACCCACGAGCAGGCCCGAGCGCGGGCCTTTGGAAGAATGCCGGGAGTTCAACCCGCGGGCTCTGGTCCCGCCATCCCTTGGAGTGCACATCATGCTCGACCTGTCCAAATCGCTGCGTCGTGGAGCGCTTGTCGTTGCCGCCGGTGCGGGACTCGCACTGGGCGCTGCGGCCGTGGCGCACGCCGGTGGCCATCATCACCATCACCATCATGGCCATCATCACCACCACCACGGGCATCACCACCACGGCCACCATCACCACCATCACCACGGCCACTGGCGCTACCGCTACATCTATTCCGGCGGCTACGGGTACTGCGCGTCCTGGCGCCACGAGTGCGCCAAGCGCTGGGGCTTCGGCACGTACTCGTATGGTCGCTGCCTGTGGCGGCATGGCTGCTGATGCCGGCAATCGGATCGTCCGCGCTCCTGCCGCCGGCTGACGGCAGGAGGCGGGCGATCCCCTCGAGCTTTGGTTTTCAACGACGGACACACCATCCGCCGCCGTAGCTCAGTCGGAAGAGCGCCTGATTGTGGGTCAGGAGGTGCGTGGTTCGAGGCCACGCGGCGGTACCAGCTTTGCCGGGACACGGGCATCGGCTATAAGCCCGGCAAATCGCGCGTGACGGGGTCAGACCCCTCGCGCAAACCATCTTCTTAACACGAGCGGTGGAGGCGAGGGGTCTGACCCCGTTTCCGATGGCCAAGTCGAACAAGAGCACCGGACCAGCGGCCCGACTCCCGAAGGGCTTTCTCGACACGCCGGCGGAGGACATCCGCGCGACGCACCGCATGCTGGACACGATTCGGCAGGTGTACGAGCGCTACGGCTTCGAGCCGCTGGAGACGCCGGCCATCGAGTATACCGATGCGCTCGGCAAGTTCTTGCCCGACCAGGACCGGCCCAACGAGGGCGTGTTCTCGTTCCAGGACGAGGACGAGCAATGGCTCTCGCTGCGCTACGACCTCACCGCGCCGCTGGCGCGCTATGTAGCGGAGAACTTCGACAAGCTGCCCAAGCCCTTCCGCCGCTACGCCGCGGGCCCCGTGTGGCGCAACGAAAAGCCGGGGCCGGGCCGCTTCCGCCAGTTCACCCAGTTCGACGCCGACACGGTCGGCACCGACAACATCGCCGCAGATGCGGAGATCTGCATGCTCGCCGCCGACACACTGGAGGCGCTGGGCGTGAAGCGGGGCGACTACGTGATCAAGGTCAGCAACCGGAAGCTCCTGGACGGAGTCATGGCGGTTGCCGGGCTCGGTGGCGAGGCGAATGCGCTGCGGCGCCTGATCGTGCTGCGCGCCATCGACAAGTTTGATCGGCTGGGACTCGACGGCGTCAGGCTGCTACTGGGCGCCGGCCGCAAGGACGAGAGCGGCGACTTCACGAAGGGCGCGGAGCTGAGCGCCAAGCAGATCGGGCAGATCACAGCTCTCCTCGGCGGCAGCGAGAGCACGAACGAGTTGCACATTCTGGCGAATTCTCCGCAGCTCGACGTGCTCTCGGGTCTATACGGCGAAAACCCGCTGGCAGCGGAAGGTCTCGATGAGCTGCGGAGGATCGACGAGTTCGTGAGTGCGAGCGGCTACGGCGACGAGCGCATCTGCATCGATACCTCATGCGTCCGCGGCCTCGAGTACTACACCGGTCCCGTCTTCGAAGCAGAACTGACCTTCCAGGTGAAGAACGACGACGGACAGACCGTGCGCTTCGGCTCCGTCGGCGGCGGCGGGCGGTACGACGGGCTGGTCGAGCGCTTCCTCGGAACCAAGGTGCCGGCCACCGGCTTCTCCATCGGCGTGTCGCGGCTGGCGGCGGCGCTCGCCGCGCTCAACAAGGACAAGCCGGCCGTCTCCGATGGCCCGGTGGTCGTGCTCGTCATGGAGAAGGACCGCATCGCCGACTACCAGCGCATGGTACAGGCCCTGCGCGCCGCCGGCATCCGCGCCGAGATGTACCTCGGCACCGCCGGCATGAAGGCGCAGATGAAGTATGCCGACAAGCGCGGCGCCCCCTGTGTCGTCATCCAGGGCGGCGACGAGCGCGCCAAGGGCGAGGTGCAGATCAAGGACCTGATCGAGGGCGCCAAGGCCGCCGCCACCATCAAGGACAGCAAGGAGTGGCGCGAAGGCCGCCCCGCGCAGGTCTCGGTGAGGCAGGACGAGCTGGTCGCGGCCGTCCGCAACGTCCTGGCCAGGCACGGGGCTGAGCCATGGTGAGATCCGTAGGTTGGGTCAAGCGAAGCGCAGACCCAACACAGTTTGAGGCGCCGTGCGAGACAGTGTTGGGTCTTCGCTGTCGCTCGACCCAACCTACGAGATCGTGAGCGCCATGCGCACCGCCGCTACGACCGCCGACATTGACGCCCTGGACGCCGAGGCGCGCCGCCTGATGACAGCGTTTGCGAGCGCGGGCTACGAGCGTGTCGAGCCCGCGGTGATCCAGCCGGCGGACCTGTTCCTCGATGTCATCGGCGAGAGCCTGCGCGCGCGCACCTACGTCTTCACCGATCCCGACGGCGCCGAGCTGTGCCTGCGCCCCGACCTTACGGTGCCCACCTGCCGGCTGCATCTGGAGCGGCACGCGCATGCCAACACACGGGCGCGCTACTGCTACTCTGGCTCCGCCTTTCGCTACCAGCCGGCCGGCGCCGGCCGCGCTCATCCACGCGAGTTCCATCAGGCCGGCGTCGAGTCGTTCGCCGCGCCCGACCCCGAGCAGGACGACGCCGCAGTGCTGTCCCTTATCGTCACGGCGTTGCGCGAGGCCGGGCTGCGCGGCATCCGCCTGCGCATCGGTGACCTCGGCCTGCTCGCCGCCGTGATCAACGCACTCGATATGCCGGAGCGCTGGCGCACGCGCCTGCATCACCAGTTCTGGCGCCCCGAGGCGTTCCGCGCCGAGCTGGCGCGTCTTTCCTCCGGGAGGGCGGCACCGGGAGCAGACGGGGTCAGCCCCCTGGCCTCGACGCTCCAACCTGATCGCCTCGTCCCGGCCAGGGGGCTGACCCCGCCCGGCGACCTCATCGACCGGCTCGATCCGGCCGATCCGGCCGGCGCCGAAGCCCTCGTGATGGAGCATCTCGAGAAGGCGGGCGTCGAGCTGATCGGCGCACGCTCGGCGGCCGAGATCGCGCAGCGGCTCCTGGCCGAGGCCGCCGACCGCCGCGAGCGGCCCCTGCCGGCCAAGACAGCAGCGCTGATCGAGGCCTATGTGGCCGTGAAGGCCCCGGCCCGTGCAGCCGTGGACCGGCTGGCGAAGCTCGCACGCAGCAACGGTGTCGACATCTCGGCGGGCCTGCACGCCTTCGTGCGGCGCCTCGACCTGATCGAGCAGGGAGGGGCGAGCACAGGCGAAGCCCAGTTCTCCGCCGAGTTCGGCCGCAACCTGGAGTACTACACAGGGTTCGTGTTCGAGGTGATCGCCCCCGCCCTCGGACCTCAGAGCCCGGTGGCCGGCGGGGGACGCTACGACAGCCTGCTCGCACAGGTCGGCGCCCCGATGGGCGTGCCCGCCGTCGGCGCCTCGATCCATACCGAGCGGCTGCTGGCTTCCCTGCAGGGGGAAGGGCCGGAGGAGCACCCATGAGCAACGGGAAGCTCATCCTGGCGCTGCCATCCAAGGGCCGGCTGATGGAGCAGTGCACTGCCGCGCTGGCCAAGGCGGGCCTCTCCGTCATGCGGTCGGCGGGAGCGGCGCGCGGCTACAAGGCCGAGATCGAGGGCTTCCCCGGCATCGAGGTGAACCTGGTCTCGTCCTCCGAAATCGCCCAGCGCCTCAGGACGGGCAAGGCCCATCTGGGCATCACCGGCGAGGACCTGATCCGCGAGACCATAGCCGATGCCGACGCGCGCGTGCGCTTCGTGGCACCGCTGGGGTTCGGCTTCGCCGACGTGGTGGTGGCGGTGCCGGCCTGCTGGCTCGACGTGCGGCGCATGTCCGACCTGGAGCAGATGTCGGTGGCGTTCCGCCGCCTGCACGGCCGGCGCGTGCGCGTCGCCACCAAGTACATGAGCCTGACGCGCCGCTTCTTCTCGCAGATGGGCGTCACCGGCTACCGCATCGTCGAGAGCCTGGGCGCCACCGAGGGCACCCCTGCCACCGGCCTCGCCGAGCTGGTCGTGGATATTACAACCAGCGGCGCCACGCTGAAGGCCAACGGGCTCAAGGTGCTTGATGACGGCGTGATCCTCAAGTCGCAGGCGAACCTGATGGCGTCCAAGGCCGCTCAATGGGCGTCCGAGCACGCCGCCATCGAGGCACAACTCGCCGCCCGCCTCCGGCCCGCGTAGGTGCCAGGCGTCAGCATCTACAGCGACAGGGGCGGGAGGTCGACCCAGCGGCGCTCGCGGTGCGACCTGTAGCAGGCGTCCACCAGCTGCAGCCCCTTCGCGCCCGCCAGCAGCGGGGAGGGGAAGGCCGTGCCCTCCGCCACGTGGCGCAGGAACAGCTCCCAGCCGCAGCGATAGCTGTTCTTGAAGGGCTCGACGTCGGGGACCTCCTGCCAGTCGGCGAGAAAGTCCTGGTCGAGCCGCGTCTGCACGTTCCAGGTCGGTTTCGGCGTCGCCACGTCGGGCTGGATGCAGCAGCGGTGCAGGGTCGCCACCGCCGAGCCCTTGGTGCCGTCCACCTGCAGGGTCAGCATGTCCTCACGGCGCACGCGCGTTGACCAGGAGGAGGCGACCTGCGCAAGGATGCCGCCCTGCAGCTCGAGGATGGCGACGGCCTCGTCCTCCACATCCACATCATAGGCGCGACCGGCCTCGTCGCGGCGCCGCGGCGCAAGGATGGCGTGGCGACAGGTCACGGCCTGCACCGGCGCCACCAGAGCGTCGATCATGTACCGCCAATGCGGGAACATATCGAGGATGAGGCCGCCGCCCTCGGCCTTTCTGTAGTTCCACGACGAGCGCTGCGCGGGATGCATCTCGCCGTCGAAGATCCACCATCCGAAATCGAGCTTCGCGGACAGCAAGCGGCCGAAGAAGCCAGCCTCCTTCAGCTTGCGCAGCTTCTGGAAGCCGGGCAGGAACACCTTGTCCTGCACCACACCGTTCCTGAGCCCCGCCCTCTCCGCTGCGCGGGCGAGGCCAAGGGCATCCTCCAGCGTGTCGGCGGTGGGCTTCTCGAGGTAGACGTGCTTGCCCGCCGCAATGGCCTGCATGGCGCGCGGCACGCGCCCGGCTGTGGCCGCCGCGTCGAAGTAGATCTCGACCGTCGGATCAGCGAGCACCGCCGCCGCATCCGTGGACCATGCGGCCACCGCATGCGCCGCCGCCAGCGCCTTCAGCTTGTCGCCGCTGCGGCCGAGCAGGACCGGCTCGGGCATCAGCCGGTCGCCATTGGCCAGCGCGATGCCGCCGTCCTTGCGGATCGCCAGGATGGCGTTGACGAGGTGCTGGTTGTGCCCCAGCCGCCCCGTGACGCCGTTCATAGCGATGCGGCTGCGACGCTCAGCCATGCGATGCGTCCTGTCGGGCCTTGGCCGCCAGCGCGGCTTCCGCCGCCACGTAGGCCTCGGCGATCTCGGTCCCGGTGGCGAACCACACGCCGGGCAGACGCCGCACCTCCTCGATGAACCGCCGCAGGTTAGCGATGCGCGAGGGCCGCCCGGAGATCTGCGGATGCATCACCACGTCCACCAGCCCTCCCCACCGGTAGATCTCGTGGAATTCCTCCAGCCAGCATTCCAGGATGTGGCTGTTGGGCTGGATCGTGCGCGGATTGCGCACCGAGAACAGGGCCATGGGCGCGTCATCCAGGGACCAGTGCCAGGGGATCTCCACCACGCCCGGCCTCCCGTCCGCCAGCTCGTGGCGATAGGGCACGATGCCGTCCATCAGGGTGGAATCGTAGAGGAAGCCCTTCTCGGTGAGCAGGCGGATCATGTTGGAGCTGGACTCGCCAGCCGGCGAGCGGAACCCCCTGGGCGTGACGCCCACCACCCGCTGCATGGCCTCCAGGCCCTTGCTCATGGCCTCCTCCTCCTTCTCCGGGAAGTCGGGATCGATCCATTCGTGGAGGTAGCCGTGGTGGCCGAGTTCATGCCCCTCGGCCAGGATGCGCTCCACCGCCTGCGGGTAGCGCTCGATGGTCCAGCCAGGAGTGAAGAAGGTGGCGGGAGTACCCTCCTCCTTCATCAGGTCGAGCACTTTGTGCACGCCGACGCGCCCCCCGTAGACGCCCTGGCTGAGCACGCCGGGCTTCCTGGCGTTGTCCGGGTCGCGCGAGAACCACAGTGTCTCGGCGTCGAAATCGAAGGTGAGCATGACGGCGCAACGCGCACCGTTGGGCCAGGGGAACGGCTGGTCCATGCGCGAGAACGGGCGCTCGACGATGGGCGTTGGCGGGACCGGGATGGCTGGCTGCATGGGTCTTACTCCTCCCCGTCGATGGTGAAGGACACGTACGGATGGGGCCCGGCCGGGGCGTACGGATGAGACCGGGCGGGAACGTCAGTGCATGACCTCGTAGAGGGCGCGGTTGAGCTCCAGCACCAGCTTGGAGAAGCCCTCCGTCAGCCGCGTCTCCGGCGTGCGGGGGCGGGGAAGGCCGATGTCGTAGATGCGGTGGATGCGGCCGGGGCGAGGACTCATGAGCACCACGCGATCGGAGAGCAGCACCGCCTCGCCCAGGCTATGGGTCACGAACAGCACCGTCTTGCGATACTGCTGCCACACCCGCATCAGCTCAAAGGCCATGCGATCGCGGGTGATCTCGTCGAGGGCGGCGAAAGGCTCGTCCATCAGCAGCACGGCTGGATCGAGCGCCAGGGCGCGGGCGAGAGCCGCGCGCTGCTGCATGCCGCCGGAGAGCTGATGGGGCAGCTTGTCGCCGAAGCCGGCAAGGCCCACCACGTCGAGAAGCTGCTCCACTGGCGTGCTCGTGGCAGAGACCTTGCCGCCGTGGCCCGCCACCAGCGATCTGAGCAGACCGATGTTGCGACGGACGGTGAGCCAGGGCATCAGGCTCGCCTGCTGGAAGACGAGGCCGAGCCGGCCCGCCTTGCGCAGCTCGGCGGACGAGGTCCCGCCGATCGTCACCTCTCCCGACGTGGGCCGCATCAGATCGGCTACCACCTTCAAGAGCGTGGTCTTGCCGCAACCCGAGGGGCCGATCAGCGAAACGAACTCGCCGTCCTTCATCCGCAGGTCGATATCCTTCAGCGCGGTCACCGGCTCGGCGCCGCCGGCACCGTAGACCACGGTGACGTTGGAGATGGCGATGGAGGCACTCGCGTCCATTCCCATCGTCTCCACTGCGCCTGCCTCGATCAAGGGAATGGGCTCGCTCCGATCCTGCGCGGTCATCCTTCGGTGGTCTGGTCGCTGGAGGCCTGCCGCTTCCAGGACAGCCGGCTTTCAATGAGCGACATGAGCCCGAAGAAGCTCGTGCCGATAATGGCGAGCGCGAGGATGGCAGCGAAGGAGCGGGCGGTATTGAAGTTGAAGCTGCCCGACAGCACCAGATAACCGAGGCCGTTGGAGGCCGCCAGATACTCGGCGACGATGGCGCCCAGCACGGCCAGCGTGGTGGCGATGCGCAGGCCGGCGAAGATGTAGGGCATGGCATAGGGCAAGCGCAGCTGGAAGAAGATCTGCCGCTCGGTGGCCGCCACCGAGGTGAAGACGTCTCTCAAGCCCCGGTCCACCTCCTTGAAGCCCGTCATGGTGTTGATGACGATGGGAAAGAAGGCGATGGCCGTGACCACCAGCAGCTTGGAGTGGAAGCCCGCACCCACCCACACCAGGATCAGGGGCGCGATGGCGATCTTGGGCACGCTTTGCAGCGCCACGAAGATCGGCATCAGGCACCTCTCCACCAGGGAGAAGCGGATCATGATCGCTGAGACCAGCAGCGCGAAGAAAACCGCGCAGACATAGCCCGCGATCGTGCTGGTGATGGTCGCCGTCCCGTGCATCTGGATGAGCGGCCACTCCTTGTACATGAGCAGCACGATCTGCGAGGGCGTAGGCAGCAGGTAGGTGGGCACCTCGAAAAACCGCACCGCGAATTCCCAGAACCCGATCAGGAAGGCGGTGAGCAGCCAGGGGCCGAAGCGGTCGACGAAGGCGTACACGGAGACGCCACGCGCAGGGCGCCGGGCGGCGGCGAGCGGGTCGTCGGTGCTGTGGACGGCGGTCATTGCGCGGCTCGCTCGGGTCGGACGGCGGGCCGCAGCAGCTTGGCGCGCTCGCGCGTGTAGGTGCGCCGGCCTGCCTTGTAGCCCATCAGCGTCGGGGCGACCTCCCTCAGACCATCGACAGCGTCCACCGCATCCATCACCACGAAGTCCGCGGCGTTGCCGACGGCGATGCCGTAGTCCTTGCGCCGCATGAGAGCTGCTGAGCGCGTGGTGAACATGGACCAGACCTCGAGCAGTTCCTCGCGCTCCCCGCGCTGAAGAACATTGGCGTAGAGATTGCCCTGGCGCATCAGCTGGCCGTCGCCGAAGGGCGTGAAGGGGTTCAGGATGTTGTTGGAGCTGAGCGAGCAGTTCACGCCTTCCCCGATCAGCCGGTTGGCATCGACGACGCCGCGCCGCACGTTGTGCTCCTGGTCGCGACCCATCAGGAACAGGTCGGTGGAGGGCAGCACGGTGAGCGACACGCCGGCCGCAGCCATGCGGCGGGCCACCTCGGTCATGTCCGGGATCGGCATCGAGGCGAGCTTGGTGACGTGGCCGATGGCGACGCGGCCTTGCCAGCCATATTTCTCAGCAAGCTCGCACACCAGCAGCGTGTCGAGGCGCTCTGCCGTGTAGCCGCTGTCGAGGTGCATGTCGATGTCGACATCGAAATCGCGCGCGAGCTCGAACACGCGCTTGATCTGGCCGTGCGGATCGGAATCGTAGTTCGGCGCGGCGCCGATGACACGGGCACCGGACTCGAGCGCCGCGATCATCAGCTCCTCTGTGCCGGGATTGTTGAGCAACCCCTCCTGCGGCATGACGCAGATCTCGATGTCGATGGCCCAGCGATACTCGTCAATGAGCGCTTTGACGCCCTCGAACCCGCGCAGACCGACCTTGGGATCCACCTCGGCGTGGGTGCGCATGAGCATGGTGCCATGCAGGATGCACTTCTCCAGCGTGCGCCGCGCCCGCGCCTGCACATCCTCGACGGAGAACGTGTGCTTCACCGCCGAGACGCGCTCCATGGCGCCGTGCGGCGAGCGCGCAGGCGCGCCCGCGCACCGGTCCAGGATGCAGGTCTTATCCAGATGGATATGCGTCTCCACGAAGCCGGGAGACACCACGCCGCCGCTCACGTCCAGCTGCTCGCCGGCCATGCCCCCCAGCGCCGGCGCGATGGCTGCGTAGCGGCCGTTGCGGATGCCGATATCGACCAGGGGGGTGCTCCGATCGGCACCGGGGAGCCGCGCGTTGCGGACGATCAGGTCAAAGTCCACGTCGATCCCCCTCCCTCACGCTGGACAAACCCGGCATTGCCCATCATTTCGCCGGCGTCTTAAGCCGGGCGGCCAGCGCCTTCGCCTCGGGCAGCGAGTCGAGCACCGCGTTGCTGTACATCTCGGATGGCACCGGGCTGCGCGCCAGGTCTCCACCCTTGGCCAGCAGCTCAACGGAGGACTGCCACTTGGCGTCGGTCATCTGCCCGAACCGCTCCGCGTAGTCCGCAACATTGTAGAGCATGAAGATGATCAGCAGCTTCTTGGTCTCGAGCGACAGCTCCCGATCCGGCGCGTGCGCAATCACCTCCTTCACCGCCGCCTCGGCATTGCCATGGGCGAAGATGAAGCCCTTGATGGTGGCGCGGAGAAAGCGCTTCACCAGCTCCGGATTGCTCTTGAGCAGCGCCTCGCTGGTGTAGATCACCGTCCCATACATCTTCACGCCGTAGTCGCGGATGGGCATCACGTTCACCGGAAACCCGCGCTGCTCCAGCGTCAGCGCCTGGCCGAAGGAATAGCCGAACAGGGCGTCCACCTGTCCCGCAACCAGCAGCTGCACCTCGGCGCCGCGCGCCACCGTGACGAGCTCCACGTCTTCCCGCGTCAACCCGGCGCTCTGGATCACCGGGTCGAGCAGGCCGCGCTCCAGCGCCTGGAACCAGGAGATCTTCTTGCCCTTGAGCTTGGCCGGCGTGTCGATGCCGGACTTCTTGAGCGTGATGACGGAGTAGGGATTGTCCGGCTGATCGGCCATGATGGCGACCACAGGGACGCCACTGGCGCGCGCCTTGATGAGCGAGTCGGCATTGGTGATCCCGAACTGCTCGCGCCCCGTGCCCACCAGCAGCTCGCCCATCTGACCTTGGGACGGCGGGCGCAGCTCGAGGTCGATGGCCTCGTCCTTGTAGTAGCCCTGGGTCCGGCCGCCGAAGTACGCCGCATGCATGCCCCAGGGGCTGAAGTTCAATCGCATGATGACCGCATCCGCTGCGCGAGCCGGCCATGGTGCGACAGCCGCAGCGGCGACCAGCGCCAGGACAAGGGCGACGGCGTACTTCAGCTTCTCGACGGCCATCGGCATCCTCTCTCTCGCTCTGTTGGGGTTGGCGTCTCAGCTGGAATCCAAGACGGCTTGCAACTCGGCGGGCCTGCGGGCAGACAACGCCCATGAGCAAGCCCTCCCGCGTCCTCGCAATCATCAATCTGTTCACGAAGGAGCAGGCCGTGTGGAGCATCGACGACATGTCCGTGGCGCTTGCCTTCGCCAAGCCCACGACCTACCGGTATGTCAAGGAGCTGGTGGACGAGGGGTTCCTGCAGAAGACTGCGGCCGGCCGCTACGCGCTTGGCGCACGCTTCATCCAGATCGACTATCAGATCCGGCGCTCCGACCCGCTGCTGCTCGCCGGCAGCCCGGTGATGGACGACCTTGCCAAGGAGATTGGCCAGAGCATCCTGCTCTCGAAGATGTACGGACGGCAGCTCATCAATATCCACCACGTGGGCCGGCCCGAGGCGGAGCTGCCCTTCCCGCATTCGCGCGGCCGCCCGCGACCGTTGTTCCGGGGCGCGGCGCCGAAGATCCTGCTGGCCCATCTGCCGAGACCCCCGCTGCTGCGCCTCTATCAGGCGCATGCCGCCGAGATTGCCGAGGCCGGTATGGGAGCAAGCTGGACGGAGTTCCGCAAGCTTCTTTCCAGGGTGCGCAAGGAAAGGTTCTATCTCTCGATCGGCGAGGTCGAGCCCAACGTCGCCGCCGCGGCCGTGCCCGTCCTCGACGATGAGATCGAGGCCGTCGCGGCGCTCTCCACGGCGGGCCTGACGCACGACCTCGAACGTGTCGGCCTCGACAAGATCAGAACATCCCTCACCCACGCCGCCCGCCTCATTCAGAACCGACTCTCCAATCTCCTGAAGCAACCCAGCCCCGGCTGACGACCGTGGATGGTTCCGACCAGCCGGCACACCGCCCACGGCAACGCCACCACATGCCCAAAAAGTCAGCAATTCTTCGTATATGAGAAATTCATCTCATTCTGGCGATGACGCTCGGAGACTGTCAAGCGCGATATGTGGACGCCTGAGCCCGCACGCATTCCCCCTCGCCCCGCACGAGGTTCGCGGAACGCGACCCCTCACTGCAGGCTCAATCCCTCACCCCGAACCGTCCCCGCAGGCAGGGAGGGATGGCCTGCCCGGGTCACATCAGGGCGTAGCAAGCACGCTCACCCGTTGCGCGACGCCGAGCCACCTTGCGCGTACCTCCCAGGTGGGGCCTGTGGCTTTCGCCCACACTCGACCGACCGCGCGGATGCCTTGCCGGATGGCGTACGCCGTGCTTCCTTCGCTGGGGCGCTCTGATGGTGGGGATTATGCACTCGATGCGGAAGACGGACGGCGGTAATCCCGAGCCCCGGCTCTTTGTCTCCCATTCGCGCGGTGGCGCGGGCGGACGCAAGCGCCTTTCGCACCTGCACAACGCCCGTGAAATCCCCACAAGTCACGGGGCAGACTGCGTCTCGGAGCCCCGCGATGCGTCCAGCCGCTAAGGTCGGCGGCGCGCGGCGCAATCTGCTCCCGCGGCTCGAGACCTGCGTGATGGGCGCTGCGGTTGTGGCGCTGATCGTCCTGGTCGTTCTGCCGCTCCTCTTCCTCCTGGTCGGCAGCGTGCGCGGCGAGGAGGGACTGTCGCTGGAGCATTTCACCGAGGCGCTCTCGGGCCGCCTCTACGTCCAGGCCCTCGTCAACTCGCTGGTGCTGGGCGCCTGGACCGGGCTCTTCAGCATCATCATAGGGCTGCCGATGGCGTGGGCCGTGAGCCGCACCAACGTGCCGGCCCCGGCCCTGTTCCGGATCACGGCCACGCTCTCCTATCTCTCGCCGCCGTTCCTCACCGCCATCGCCTATGTGAACCTGTTCAGCCCCAATGCCGGGCTGGTCAACGTCTTCCTGCGCGACGTGGTGGGCGCGCCCTGGCTGACGTTCAACGTCTTCTCGATGGCCGGCCTGGTGCTGGTGACGGTACTGCACACCTTCCCGTTCGTGTTCCTGCTGGCGTCGAGCGCGCTGCAGTCGGTGGACGCCTCCTACGAGGAGGCGGCGCAGATCCTGGGTGCCGGCCGGCTGCGTACGGCACTGCTTGTGACCCTGCCGCTGATCGCGCCGGCAGTGCTGGCGGGCACGCTGCTGGCGTTCGTAAACGCCATCGCGCTGTTCGGCTCGCAGGCCATACTCGGGCTGCCGGGGCGCATCGTCACCCTGCCCACGCGCATCTACGCCCTGTTTGACTATCCGCCCCAGTACGGGCTGGCGTCCGCCCTATCGCTCATGTTCATCGTCATCACCGTCGCCGCGCTCTACCTGCAGCACCGCTTCCTCGCCCGGCGTTCCTACGTCACCGTCGGCGGCAAGGGGGCGAGGCCGCAGCTGATCGACCTCGGGCCCATGCGATGGGTCCTGCTCGGCTTCTGCGTGCTGGTGTTCGCGGTGGCGATCGTGCTGCCCTATGGGGCGCTGATCGCGGTGTCGCTGTCCAAGTCGTGGGGCCTGAGCTTCTGGAAGGGCCTCACGCTCGACAACTACCGGTTCGTCCTCCTGGAATACAACGTCACCCAGCGGGCGATCCTCAACAGCCTGCTGCTTGCCACGCTGGCCGCGACCATCGCCGTGCTGCTCGGCGCGGTGATCGGCTGGATCGACGTCCGCACCAAAGCCATGGGGCGCCGGCTGCTCGACTATGCCGCGCTGGTGCCGCTGGGCCTGCCGGGCATCGTCATGGCGGTGGCGCTGATCCAGTTCTGGCTCGCCATGCCCGTCGCCCTCTATGGCACGCTGACGATCCTGCTGCTCGCCTACGTCGGCCGCTACATCCCGCTCGGCGTGCGGGCGGCCAACACCTCGCTGCGCCAGATCGATGCCTCTCTGGAGGAGAGCGCGCGCGTGCTCGGCGCCTCGTGGGCGCGCACCCTGCGCGAGGTGACGCTGCCGCTCATCCGCCCCGGCCTGTTCGCGGGATGGCTCTTGGTGTTCGTGCCCGTGATCCAGGAGCTGAGCGCGTCGATCCTGCTGTTCTCGTCGAGCTCCATCACCCTCGCGGTGGCGGTCTACAACCTCTATGAGACGGGCTACACGGAGCCGGTGGCGGCGCTCGCCATGGTCAACATGGCCATCATCAGCGTGGCACTGCTGGCGGCGCACTGGCTTGCCGCCGGGCGGGCGGCCGGGCGCCCCTCCACCGACGGCGCCGTGCGCGCAGGAGCATCGGCCTGATGGCAGGGATCAGCATACGCGGCCTGTCGAAGAGCTACGGTGGCGACGCCGACCTCGCCGCGGTCGCCGACCTCTCGCTCGACATCGACGATGGCCAGTTCGTGACGCTGCTGGGGCCGAGCGGCTGCGGCAAGACCACCACGCTGCGGTTGATCGCGGGCTTCATCGCGCCCGATGCGGGAACCATCCACGCCGACGGCCGGCTCCTCTCGTCGGGGACCCAGGTGGTGCCGCCGGAGGAACGCGGCATGGGCATGGTGTTCCAGAATTATGCCGTGTGGCCGCACCGGACGGTGTTCGAGAACGTCGTGTTCGGCCTCAAGCTGCGTCGCATCGCGGCCGCCGAGGCGCGCGAGCGGGTCAAGCGGACGCTGGCGCTGGTCAACCTGACGGGGCTGGAGGACCGCCTACCAGGCCAGCTGTCGGGCGGCCAGCAGCAGCGGGTGGCGCTGGCCCGCAGCCTGGTGGTGGAGCCCGAGATCCTGCTGCTCGACGAGCCCTTGAGCAACCTCGACGCCAAGCTGCGCGAGCGCATGCGCGGGGAGCTGAAAGAGCTGCAGCGCCGCACCGGCATTACCTTCGTCTACGTCACCCACGACCAGTCCGAGGCCCTGGCACTGTCCGACCGGATTGCCGTCATCCACGGCGGCCGGCTGCAGCAGCTCGGCACGCCTGAGGAGGTGTACGCACGGCCCGCCAGCCGCGTGGTGGCCGATTTCATGGGGCTTATCAACCTGCTCCCCGCAAGGATGATCTCCAAGGAGGCCGGCCGGGGCCGCCTCGAGACCGCGACAGGCTGGACGACGGTGGCCGACGTGCCGGCCTCGGCGGCATCCGGCCAGCGCGTGGAGATTGCCGTCAGGCCGGAGGACATTCGCCTCCAGCCACACCGCGACGCGGATCACGGCCCCCAGGACGAGGGGCACCAGGTGGCGACGGTCACCGAATGCACCTTCCTCGGCAGCATCATGGAGTATCATGTGACGCTCCAGGACGGTGCGGTGCTGCGGGTGCAGACGCACCCCATCGAGCAATTCGCCGTGGGCGACAAGGTGGCGGTGCGGATCGATACCAGCCGGTGCACCGTGCTAGAGGCGCGGGCAGCAGACGTCCACGAGACCCAGGGAGTAGACGCATGACGACGGATTCGGCTGTGACGGGGCGGGAGCACTGGACAGCCAAGGGCGATGTCCGTCTGTTCCTCTGGCAGAAGACCGCCACCAGTGGGCCGAAGCAGGGCACGATCCTGTTCGTGCACGGCTCCTCGATGGCCTCGCAGCCGACCTTCGACTTGGCCGTGCCGGGGCGGCCCGACAGCTCGGCCATGGACTGGTTCGCCAAACGCGGGTTCGATACCTGGTGCGTCGACATGGAGGGCTACGGCCGCTCCGACAAGCAGCGCAACATCAACTTCGACATCGCCAACGGCGCCGACGACCTGGCCGTCGCGTCTGAGTACATCCTCGACAACACCGGATCGGGGCCGCTGCTGGTCTACGGCATCTCCTCGGGCGCGCTGCGCGCCGCGCTCTTTGCCGAGCGCCACCCCGAGCGGGTGAAGCGGCTGGCGCTCGACGCCTTCGTGTGGACCGGCGAGGGGAGTCCGACGCTCGCTGAGCGCAAGAAGAAGCTTGCCGAGTTCCAGGCCAAGAACCGCCGCCCGATCGACAAGGCCTTCGTCTACAGCATCTTCAATCGCGACCATCCCGGCACGGCCGAGGACAAGGTGATCGAGGCGTTCGCCGACGCCATCCTGGCACTCGACGACTCGGTGCCGACGGGCACCTATGTCGACATGTGCTCCAGACTGCCGGTGGTGGACCCTGCCAGGATCGTGGTGCCGACCGCCCTCATGCGGGGACAGTGGGATGGCATCGCCAGCATGGAGGACTTGGTACGCTTCTTCGAGCGCCTGCCTAACCCCGACAAGCAGTTCGTGGTGATGCCCGGCATCTCGCATGCATCCTTCCAGCAGAAGAACTACCTAATGGTCTATCACATCCTCTGGAGTTTCTTCTCGCAGCCCGCGCCGTTCTATCGCGGATGATCCGAAGTCAAGCCTAGGGAGGAACAACAAGAATGAGACGCTTCTCTCACTCCGCCGCGCTGGCGGCCGTCTGTGCGCTGGCTCTCGCCCTCGCCCCTGCGGCGGAGGCATCCGACGTGGACATGGCGGCGGCGAAGAAGGAGGGCAAGGTCGTCTGGTACACCTCCACGCCGATCGAGCAGGGGCAGAAGATCGCCAAGCTGTTCGAGGACGCGACCGGCATCAAGGTCGAGATGTTCCGCTCGGGCGGATCGGCCATCCTGCGCCGCTTCCTGCA
>Ga0075431_100000685_pt1 | contig 29059 bp, 32 predicted proteins | sample RhiMetdeltSRZDD5_FD_75297 | JGI IMG/M metagenome (GOLD analysis project Ga0075431, IMG submission 75297) | Populus rhizosphere microbial communities from Tennessee, USA - Rhizosphere MetaG P. deltoides SRZDD5 | ecosystem: Host-associated > Plants > Roots > Rhizosphere > Soil | place: USA... | reverse complement strand
TCGTTACGGTGTCGCGGTGGACGTTAACCGTGCAGCCGACTTGTACGCCCAGGGTTGGACGCTGCGCCAGATCGGTGCCGAGCTGGGCGTTCATTGGACGGCCATGGTGGAGGACCTATCTGCTGTTGATCGGCGCGCACTGACCGAGATGCTGGTGGGCAAGATCATCATCGAGCGGGACCCGAGCAAGATAGACAAGGACGGCCAGCGCCACTACCTCATCCGCGCCATCCCGTACCAAGATCCCCAGCAAGAGGCGGCACGGCTCAAGGCGGTACATGAGACTCGGGTCAAGATCGTCTCCAGGGTCTGAGCAGGTCTCGCGCGCTTCGGCCAGCGTCTCCCATCGTTGCCAGAGGGATGACCGGGATCGCCATGAGCGCACCCACCGAATTAGCCGACTACCGCGTACGCGCCAACCACCGAGTAACAAGGTCAATGACTGGTAGGAGCAGACCCATGTCTCCCTTGATCTGGCTGTCGCCGGCGACTGGGTGATGATGCGAACAGTCCAGCCGGACGATCTCAGCCAACAGAGGACGAGATGGTTGAGATCCGAGGAGAACGCCGCGGGGTCGGGCTCCACCCGGCCTAGGGGTGGAGGTAGAAAGGTGTGCTGAGGCGGCGGGCGGTGGCGTTCGACACCTGCGGACGGGGCGACGTCACGCGGGGGCGCCGAGCGGGGGGTGCTCGAGCACGCGTGGCTTGTACTCGACCAGCTGGATGCGGCCGTCGAAGGTCCGGTGCTCGATCATCTCGAGGGCAACGTCCGGGTAGCCGTCGTAGATGCGTTCTTCGCCCGTGGCCCCGGTGATCACCGGGAACATCCCGACTCGGAAGCGGTCGACGAGTCCGGCCCGTAGCAGGGACCGGCACAGGCTGAGGCTGCCGATCGTGCTAAGGAGTCCCGAGCCGTTCTCCTTCATGGCGCGGACCGCCTCGACGGCGTCGTCGCGGACGAGCGTGGAGTTGGCCCACGTCAGCGGCTCCTCGAGCGAGGAGGAGAACACCACCTTGGACGCTCGCGTGAGCTCGTCGACGGACGCCTCTTCTTCGGCCCTGAATTCGTCTTGGCCCTCCGGGACCTCGCCGGCGGCGAAGCCCGACATCAGGCGGTAGGTGTTCGCTCCCATCAGGTAGGTGACCTCGGGCTGCTCGCCGAGCCAAGCGAGGTACTCCGGGCCCTCGAGGCCCCAGAACCCGGGCCAGCCCTCTCCCGATGCGTAGCCGTCCAGGGAGGTGATGAAGTCGACGAGAAGCTCTGACATGGCGGTGTCCTTTCCTCGGGTGTCAGGAGCTTGGACCGGCCGCGGGCCACGAACTCATCGGGTCCGTTCGGTTGTTTCGATCAGTTCGCGGTTCTGGACGGAAGGTGACTCGGATTGCGCGGGGTGGCGTTGCGGCGGAAGGAGGTTCAAAACCGCCTGGCGTTTGCGCCTGCCACTCCCGCAGGGCAACCGAACAGCTGGCCGAACAGGTCGCGCGGGAGCACACTGCGGCTACCGGGCATGAGGATATGTTCGTCGGAGCTCACCCGGCCTGACCCACTCACGGGACCCCATCGGTGAACTTTGCCGGTGGGTCCTAGGTTTTCCACGTCTCACATGTTGGAAAATTGATACGGCGTGTCGCAATGAAACGTGCGACAAATTTTCAAACTCCTGCTGACTAGGCGAAACGCCGGGCCGACCCACAGCGGATCTGGCTCTATCCACAGAGATCTCTCACGGTAGTTTGTACCATTGGTATACCGGGAGTTGTATCATCGATACAGAGCATCGTGACGGCTTCAGGATCAACCCCCGATCGCAAAGACTTCGCCGCTCGCGACCGGTTGCTGCTCGCGGCGACCCAGCTGCTCGACGAGGCGGCGGGCGGGCGGGTCTCGACCCGGGAGATCACCGAGCGGGCGGGGGTGCGCGCACCGACGCTCTACCACCACTTCGGCAGCAAGCAGGCGCTGCTGGACGCGGTCGTCAGCCACGGTTTCAAGGAGTTCCTGAGGAGCCGCCGCGCCGGCAGCGACGGCAACGACGGCAACGACCCGCTCGAGGATGTTCGCGCGGGCTGGGACAGCCACGTCGCCTTCGGGCTCGAGTTTCCCGGCGCCTACGCGCACATCTACGGCAACGTCAAGCCCGGCGTGCCCTGCGGGGTCACCGAGGATGTGCGCGCACATCTGTTGGAGGCGCTCCAGCCCGCCGCGATTCAGGGGCGGCTGCTCGTCTCGCCCGAGGAAGCGGCCACGCGAATCCTTGCCGCCTGCTCCGGCGTCACCTTGACCTTGATTCAGCAGCCGCCGGCCGAGCGTGATCTCGGCCTGTCCGAGCGGATGCGCGAGAGCGTGCTCGCCTCGATCAGCGACGTGCCGACGGAGACGTCGCCTCTGAATGCCCCCACCGCACGGCAGGCGCTCGAGTCGGTTGCGGCGGCGATCGACGAGGCTGGCAGCCCGCTCACGATCGGCGAGCGGACGCTGATGCGGGAGCTCCTTGCGCGGCTTGCCAATGAGTCGTAGCCGCCCAGACCCTGTAGACCGCGCCTCGCGCGCCGAGCGCGTGGTCGAGCGCGTCCGCGCGATCCCGGAAGGCTACGTCCGCACCTACGGCGACATCGACCCGCGCGCTCCCCGCCTCGTCGGTCGTATCCTCGCCACCACCCACAACCTCCCCTGGCACCGGGTCGTCCGCGCCGACGGAACCATTCCGCAGGGACTGCCGCAACGAGAGCTGCTCCGCGCGGAAGGCGTCCCAATGCGCGGCGACCGCGTCGACCTCGACCAGGCGCGCCTCCCACCGGAGCTCTAGCCGTGGCGCGCACATCGCTCCAAGCCGCGATCGATGAGGTTGCCACACGCGATCCCGTGCTCGCTCAGATCGTCGCCCGCATCGGACCGATCACCCATCGCCCCCGCGACCCGGACGGCCCCTTCGGCGCCCTCGTCCGCGCCATCGTCTACCAGCAACTCGCAGGACGGGCCGCACAGGCAATCCACGGCCGGCTACGAACGACAGTCGGCGAAGCATTGACGCCCGCGACGGTGACCGCAACACCCGACCCGGCACTCCGCGCCGCCGGCCTATCCGCGAACAAACTCGCCTCGCTCCGCGACCTTTCCGCCAAAGTCCTCGACGGAACAGTCGTCCTCACGCGGACATCCGCACGCAGCGACGAGGAACTGATCGCCCAGCTCGTCACCGTACGCGGCATCGGCCGCTGGACCGCCGAGATGTACCTGATGTTCCAGCTGCGCCGCCTCGACGTCTGGCCCGTCGACGACCTCGGCGTCCGTCAAGGCTACGCCCTCGCCTGGCAACTCGACCCAGCCCCGACCCCGAAACAACTCGAACCGCTCGGCGACCGCTTCCGCCCCTACCGCTCGATCGCCGCCCGCTACTGCTGGGCAGCCATCCCGCTGCTCCGACCAAGCAGCACCGAACCCACACTCCGCTGACCTCGCCGCCTACTCCCACCAGCGAAGGAGGACACATGTCCACCAAACTCCCCGACGTCGTCTCGCGCTACTTCGAACGCGATGGCGATCGCGACATCGAATCGATCGTCGGCCTCTTCGCCGAGGACGCCACCGTTATCGACGAAGGCGAAGAACGCCACGGCACGGCTGAAATCCGGGCCTGGCAGACCGGCGCAGCCTCGAAATACACCTACACGACCGAAATCACGAGCGCCGAAGCACTCGGCCCCGATCGCTACCTCGTCACCGGCCGCCTGACCGGCAACTTCCCCGGCGGCACCGCCGACCTCAAATGGGACTTCACCATCGCCGGCCAACACATCACGCGGCTCACCATCGCCCCATAGCTGCACGGCAACCAGCACAGAATGGAATCACGCACACCGAGGCCGAATCGCGCAGGCAGTCTCGGGACGTCCAGCACGTATTAGGAGGCTCTTCAGAACCCCGTCGTGACCCTGTGTGAAACGCCGGGAGCCGCTGACTTCACGATTACAGCCAGTCGAAACCTCGCTTTGACCATCGCGATGCGTCAGGTGCAGCGGGAGGTCGTCTTGCACTCTGTCCAAGTTGATCATGGAATAGAGAGACTCAGTCGCATTCGCGACCACGTCGAAGGCCCAGTTCCCGATGCCGGCGAGTCATTGCCGACCTTCCTGAACCGAATCAACAGACGAACTCACGGCCCGACTGCATGAAGCCCGGGCTAACCGGGATGGGGCGCGTCGTCAGTCACGTCGCCCTTTGTCGCTCGGCCGCATCGCGGTCAGCCTCAGTTTGGCCATCTTGAGGAAGGCATCAACCTCCTGCACGTCGTAGCCAGGCTCACCGCTCTGTCTTCGCTTTCGTACCAAGAGGTATAGGCGTCGCCATTCGTGACAGCGCCTCGGCGATCACCCGGTCGCGGTCGGCTGCCGCGCGCTGGTAACGCATCGCTGCGCCCACCGTGCTGTGCCCGAGACGAACTATGAGTTCCGACAGGGTGGCGCCCGCGGCAGCGGCCAGCGTCGCGCCCGTATGCCTCAGATCGTGCCAGCGGAGGTCGGGTCCCCCGGCCGCCGTACGTGCCGAGTAGTACCAGCGGTAGAGCGTGCTGCTGGCCAGCTGCTCGCCCGAGTCGCGGCCGACGAACAGCAACGCCTTGGCCCCGATCGGTACATGTTCCGCTAGGTGCCGCTTGAACTCCGGCACCAGGTGAGGCGGGATGGACACGTCACGTACGCTGGCGGCCGACTTGGGTGTGCCGACGATCGGCGGCTCACCGGGAACCCGGCCGACCGATCGGCGGACACTGATGACACGGTCGAGCAGGTCGATGTCTCCGCGGCGGAGCTCGGAGATCTCACCCATGCGCAGCCCGCACCATGAGGCGATGAGGACGGCGAGCCGCAACTGGTCGGGCATGTGCTCGACGATGGTGGCGAGCTCCTCAAGTGTCGCCGGCCGAGCCTTATGGACTGTGACGACCGAGGCGCAGGCACGAATCACACACGGGTTGCTGGTGATCAACTGCTCCGACACCGCGGAGTGCATGATCGTCTTGAGCAGCGCGCACGCATGAGCTCGCAGAGTGGGGGCGTTGGGGCCCAGCGCGGTGTACCAGTTCCGCACGACCGTCGGGCTGATTGCTGTCAGCCGGAGCTCGCCGAGGCCGGGGAGGATGTGCTTGTCGAGGATGCGGCGATACAGCGCCCGGGTCCTAGATTTCAACGTCCGGGATGTCAGCCAGCTGGCCGAGTAGTCGGCCAGGGTGGGCGGCAGGGCGGCCAGCGCGGCAGCTGTGCGCTGCTTCGGTGCGATCGAACTCCAGCCGGTCGTACAGCATCTGAAACGCCTGGCGGAAGGCGGTGCTGTTGGCGGAGATAGCTGGCGACCACATCAGCCGGTAGAAGTTCGGGTTCTCGCGCGCGAACTCGAGGTGGTTGTCCCAGCCGGCACGGATGTCGTCGACGACGTGCTCGTGGACGACCGCTGCGGTGGTCCGCTTCGACTCGAGGAACGCGGTCCAGCCGAAGTCGACAACGGCGGCGAGGAGCCCTTCCTTGTCGCCTAAGTGGTGGTAGAGCGTCGGCGGGGTTACGCCAGCCGCCTCACCACAGCGCGAGTGGAGATATCGGCGTCGGCCGAGCGCACAAAGGAGTTCGGCGGCGGCTTCGAGGATGCCGGTTTTGACGTCTTCTCCTCGCCTATCGACGGCGACCGCAAGCTGCCAACCGTCGCCTCCCGCGACATCGCTGCGGCAGCGGCGCGTCTGCTGCTCGACGACAGCTGGAGCCACGTCGAGGAGGTGCCACTGCTCGGCTCCGAAGACCTGTCCTTCAACGACATGGCCGAGATCATTTCGGAGATAGTCGGCAAGCAGATCTGCTTCCAGCAGAGCACCTTCGAGGCCTACAGGGACAGGTTCGTCAGCTTCGGCATGTCCGATGCGATGGCTCAAGGCATGACCGACATGGCCTGGGCGAAGAACGAAGGCCTGGACAACGCCGTTCGAACAGCCGAGAACTCGACACCGACGAGCTTCCGCGAGTGGTGCGAACAGGTACTCAAGCCGGCGGTGCTCAATCAGACCGAAACGGCTGCGCCCTGACTCCGACAGCTATCGATCGAAAGGCAGCTGACATGCCTACCCTCGACCGCAGCACCGCGCAACCGCCGAACCCAGCCAACGATGTTCATCATCGTCAGGCAGCTACTGGAGCTCACTACAACTACAAATGCTCTTCTGAGGTCCCTTTCGATGTCATGACGAAAGGGACATGATCATTCTTGGAAGCAATCTGGCCGCAGACAAGGATGGCCTGGCCGTTTTAGACGCATTCGCTTTCACTCGTCTACGCTCGACCGCTTCGGCAAGCCGCAAGCTCTGGGCTGGTGGTAGCCGGTATCAGGATGGACAGGTGGCCGGGAAGAAAATGACCGTCTGCAGCGGGATCCTGATGGTATGGCATATAGCGGGGTCGGAAATCGATTAGACCGTCCGACCCGGACTGCGCTCGACGCTTGCACACAACCTTCCGTCCCCGAAGTGTGCACCCCATGAGCCTGACGGGCCAGCCACTGTTTGTGTTGCTGGTCGCCTTGGCAATCTTGATTCCGCTCTTTCTGGCAATCAGCTGGCGAAGGCGGCCACACGGCCGCACTGGCCAGATCCTGCGCTTCATTGCCATGGTGACTGCTCAATTGGTGGCGGTGGCCGCAGTTGGAGTCTGGGCGAACAACAGCTTTGGCTTCTACGACAACTGGACCGACCTTCTCGGCGGCGCAGCTGCAGGCTCGCTCCAAGCCGAAACCAATGGGGTGCTACCGGTAGGGGGCGCCGGTGGACGGGTTGTCGCTCTCCCCGTCAACGGCAAGGCATCGAGGGCCAGCGGGATCGTCCTGGTTTGGCTGCCGTCCCAGTACGACCAGCCAGCCTTCAAGAACAAGCAGTTTCCCGTGCTGATGATGATGCCTGGCCAACCGGGGACCCCTGAGGGAGTGTTTTCGCAGTTCCAGTTCGCCCGGCAGGCGACTCAGGCGATTCGTTCCGGCGCGGTCAAACCGTTCGTCGCGGTCTTCCCGCCGCTGATGATTGCCCCACCGCGGGACACCGAGTGCACTAACGTTCCGCGCGGGCCGCGAGCCGAGACCTGGCTGACCCAAGATGTCCGCGACGCGGTTCTTGCACACTTCCGCGTCAGCCGGGACAGCAGGCAGTGGTCGGCTGCCGGCTGGAGCACGGGAGGCTTCTGCGCTGCGAAGCTGGTGCTGCATCAACCGGCTCAATGGCATGCGGCAGCAGCGATCGGCGGATACTTCGACGCCGAGATTGATCCCTCCACCGGCAATTTGTTCGGTGGCAGCGCACAGTTGCGCCGGGAAAATTCACCGATCTGGCTCATTCGACAGCCACAAGACCGGAATGCCCACCTGCTCATCGTCGTATCAAGGACGGACCGGCACTCCTATGACGGGGTGCACTACGCCGACTCCAAACAAATGATCAACGAAACCAGGGGCTACCCGAATGTCTCCACGGTTGTGCTGCCCTCTGGCGGGCATAACTACACCGTGTATCGCCAGACCCTTCCCGCGGTGCTTTCTTGGTGCGCACGAACCGCTGGGCTTTAACCGCGGCACTTGGGCACCAGTTAATGTCCTACGCCGCGGGCATCAGAGACGGGCTCGTGCACGGCTATTGCGCGCCGGCCGTGAAGAGCATGTCGGAGAGCTGGCGGCCATTCTTGTACGCGGGGTACGACCCTGCAGCGTCGATCACGCTCGACAAACTGCCCGGCGCCTTCATGGTGGAGGCGTTGTCGGCGCGGGTCTTTGGCTTCTCCACGTGGTCGATCCTGCTGCCACAGGTGATCGAGACCGTTATCGCCATCCTCCTGCCGTATGGGGTCGTACGGCGTTGGCTCGGCCCAGCGGCAGGTCTTTTTGCCGCCGCCATTAGCAACGACGCCCATCGTGGCGGCCCTAGCGCATGTGAAGATTTCCGACACACTGCTCACGCTGCTCCTGATCCTCGCGGCCGACGCCTGCCTCCGAGCGGTTGCCGGAGGGCGACTGGGCTGGCTGCTGGTAGCCGGTGTCTGGATGGGGACTCGCGTTCCAAACCAAGATGGTGTAGGCGGGGGGCGTCCTCCCAGCACTCGCTCTTGTGTATCTCCTTGCCGCGCCCGGCCGGCTGCGACGGCGCTTCGGTCATGCTGCGCTCGCCGGCGTGGTCACTCTCGCTGTGTCCATGTCCTGGATCGTCATGGTCCTGCTGACACCCGCCTCGGCACGGCCCAATGTGGACGGTTCGCTGGACAGATCGCCGCTCGCGATGGTGTTCGAGTACAACCTGCTCAGCCGTTACGGCGTGGGCAGCGACACGACACCGGGCTTCGGCGAGCCAGGCGGAAATGGAGCGCGCTGTCGTTTATGTTGGCCAACTCGGTGGCGCCGCAGATCGGGTTGCTTCGCTGATCTCTCATCACCTGGCTTGCAAGAGAGTTCCGGAGTTGGCCATTCGACGCCCATCCGGGGCTACTCGTTCGAGTTACTCCCTGTTCTTGGAGAAGGTGCTACTCAGCGACAACAACGTAATCGGTCGAAATGTCGTTTTCCGATCCGAACGGGCTATATCTCTGCCATTTCTCCATTGCCTCCGCGGCTTCTGGGTGCTGTTCAAAGAACCGAATGAACTCCTCGGACTCCTCGCCAGGTTCGGGGAAATACCGATCGCGTGCCTCCAGACTCTCGATCTCCAAAAGCACAAGATACTTTCCGGTGCGTGCTCCCCGATCACCCTTTAGAAGATGGGTCTTCCACCCTGGGAGTTCGGGCGTCGGTGCGAGCTCTTCGGCGAAAAATCGCTCATACTCCTCGGGCTCCACTCCTGGCCGCAGCTCGATTTCGTGCAGACCGAACACCTTTGGCATGACAAAGCCTCTCCACTCGACGAATCACCTACGTCATTGTTAGTGGTTGTCACCAGATCGATGCAAGCCGTTCCCAAACGCAGCGGCCCGTGTACGGCATGGGCTTTCAACGGGTGAGGCCCGAGAACGACGGCGATCGTCTCGAGCCATTTGCCAGCCGACTCGCGCGTGGCGGCCGGGCCGGCTCGGGGGTTCAGTCGAAATGCAGCGTGTCCGTACGTTCACGCTTGAGCTCAAAGAAGTAGGGGTAGCCCGCCAGAGTGATGCTGGCATCCCAGATCCGACCGGCGTCTTCACCGCGTGGAATCCGAGTGAGGACTGGTCCGAAGAAGGCGGTGCCGTTGACGTGAATCGTTGGGGTTCCCACACCCTTGCCCACCTTGTCCATCCCCGCATGGTGGCTTTCGCGGACCGCGTCGTCATAGTCAGTCGACTCAGCGGCCTCCGCCAGCTCCGGCGGCAGGCCCAGTTCGTCGAGCGCTTCGGCAATCACTCTGGACCGGTCCTGATAACCCTGGTTGTGAATGCGAGTGCCCATCGCAGTGTAAAGAGGTGAGAGGACTTGCTCTCCCTTGAACTGTGCTGCCGCAACCGCGACCCGTACCGGACCCCAGGAGGAATGCAACTTCGCCCGATACTCATCAGAGACGTCGGTAGTCTCGTTCAGCACGGCCAAGCTCATGACATGGAACTGCACCTCGATATTGCGCACTTTTTCGACCTCCAGGATCCAGCGCGAGGTGATCCAGCAGAACGGACACGCGGGATCGAACCAGAAGTCAACTCGCTCGCGGGCGGGGGCTGTCTGGGCACTCCGCTCTCCGGTGGTCGTCATGGTAGAAGTCACAAAATCTCCTGTGGGTCGAACGCTCGAATGACTGTCCAATACCCGCTGCATAGATCAGCTATTCATGTGCAGCGAAACTCCCCGTCGACATATTCCTGGCATCGGTAAGGGGAAATCCGCCGTGCCTGCCCCGCCTGCCGACCGGAGCGCGTGGCATGACGGGAGCGGTGTCTCATGGATGTTCGGCTGGGCCTAGCCACCGCCTCATTTCGTGATGGGTGAGAGCCAAGCCTGTCCCCTTCTTCGGCATTGCCTTGCCCGACTCAATGATCGGTATCGCGTGGCCGGCCATGCGCATCTCGTTTCAGCAGCCGATCAGTGCCGCTGGCGTGGTATTGCCGCTAGGCGTAGCCGTGACGCTCGCCTCTACCACTTCCCCCGGCTACCTGCTGAATCGAATCGGGCTTGGACGGCTTCTTGCCGCCAGCTCACTCCTTGCTGCCGTCGCACTGGTCCTTTCCGCAGCCCGCCCGCCGATGGGGTTGTTCCTTGTCAGCGTCGTGCTCTTGGCCTGTCAGGCGGCGCGATCGACGCGCCGCTGAACGCCTACGCCGCGCGGAATTTCGGGCTCCGGCGCATCAACTTTTTGCATGCGTCCTACGGCGTTGGCGCCGCGACCTCACCGCTGATCGTTACCGCCGTCGTTCAGACAGGTGCGACATGGCGATGGGCATACGCCATCGTCGCCGTTCTGCAGCTCGCTCTAGCGATGGTCTTCTCGGTAACTCATCGGCGATGGGCGGCGGCCTTCGACAGCGATGGGTTACTGGGTAGCGATCTTCCTCTGACGGATCATGCCTGATACCAACCACCCGGCCATTTCCAAGGATGAGAGTTTCCCGCGGAACTCGAGAGGGCATTGGCTTAGTCCGCAACTATCGCCCAGCCGTGTGGAGCAACGGCTCGATCTGCAATGCCCGGCTCAGCTTCCAGCACAGCCGCAGTGTCCGCGAGCGCGAACGGTTCATCTGTCAGGTTGAGGGCCAGAGCCAAGGACTGCTCTCCGTGCCGGGCCCGGGCCCGGATGACGATGTGGGCGTTTTCCACCTGTTCAGTCTTGATCATCGCGTCGCCCAGCCACGGGTTGCGGCGGCGCAGCCCGATCACCCGCCGATATGCCTGCTCCAATTCGGGGTGCGAATGCGTGAACAGCCACCGCTCCTCCGGCATTTCCGGCCGTACGGCGTCGTCGCCGCTGGGGCGCTGTTCTTTGACGGCCTCCAGACCGAACTCATCGCCGTAGTAGACGCACGGCACCCCTGGCAGGAAGCCGAGCAGCGCCACGGCGTGCGACCAGTGCCGCGGGTCCCTGATCTGGCTTGCCACCCGAGTCACGTCGTGGTTGCCCAGGAACGTCATCGGGACGAAGTGCTCCACGAACTTGGCGTGGCGGCCCAGCGTCCACTGCAGCTCGTGGAAGTTGACAGAGTCGATGGAGGACCAGATGGCCCACCACAGCTCGTACTGCGTCACCGAGTCCAGGCCAGAAGTGTTCACGTAGTCGATGTAGTCGCCGTGAATCATCTCGCCGACAAACCAGGCATCGGGGAACTCCTTGCGGACCGCCGGCAATACCGCGGCCCAGAACGTCGCCGGTACGGCGTACGCGGCGTCCAGCCGCCAACCGTCGATGCCGCGGCGCAGCCAGTGCAACATCACGTCGCGCACATACTCCTGCACACGTGTTGAACTGTGATTGAGGGTAATGAGATTGTTGTGGCCCTCGAAGTAGTCAGCAGTGATCACCCCGCCGGTGTCGTAGAGGTGGGACACCCAGTCCTCCGTCCCCGATCCCGGTCCTTCGGCCAGTGCCTTCGCAACCGGCGGAAAGTCCCGGCCGACATGGTTGAAGACCCCGTCGAGCAGAAGCCGCACACCCCTGTCCCGGCAGGCGGCGACCAAGGCGTCGAAGTCAGTTTCATCACCCAAGCGCGGATCGATCTGCAAGTAGTCGACCGTGTCGTAGCCGTGACTGCTCGAGGTGAAGATCGGGCCGAGCAGAAGGCCGTTGCCGCCCCAGGAAATCAGGTGATCGAGCCACCCCTGCAGCCTCGGCAGCCGGTTCACCTCGCCCTGCAATGCGCCCAGCTCCTTCTCGGCTCCAAGGAAGCCGAGGGGGTAGACCTGCCACCAAATAACGTGGCGAACCCACGACATCTCGCAACCTCCTCCCTCGGGACGGCACCGCGTCAGCTTCTGACTCATACCCTCTCAGGCGAGCATCAGCGGACCAGAGACAGGGCAGGTCACCACTTGCCAAACCAACGGATTACCGTCGAAGAATCCGCGCGGCGTAGACGTGCGGTTCGGCTCCCGCAGCGGCGGCATCGCGCCGTAGCAGTTGGTGAGCTTGCTCAATGTCCCTGCCTTGAGCAACCAGCATCCCGATGGCGCGATTGAGAACCGTTAGTTCCGCGAGGCCGGTCAGCCCAGACACTCGAGAGAGCAGTGGAAGATCGACGTCGAGCTCAATCACTCTTCGATGTCCATCCAGACCTGCCTCACCATGATCACGATGATCATCGCCGTCCGCGGCCGGCGATGCCTGACTGACCGGGATCCCACCGAGGACGTAGCTCAGGTCTGCGGCGAGATCGATGAACGCGCCAGGCGTTACGGCGAAGAAGACAACTCGGCTCCCATGATCGACCGCCGGCGAAACGAGCGCGAGCGGGAGACGCAGCGATGTCCCGGCCGGTACGTCGTGACCGTCAGCGTCGTGACCGTCAGTGAAAGCGGTCAGCGTGATCGGCCACTGATTCTCGACGATCGTTAGCCGCAACCCGCAGTAAGTGGTGGCCGTTGACTTCAATGCTGCGGTCAGCGCCGTCAGCGTGTCGTCTAGATCTTGATCATCTTGTCCGACGCTGGCCGTGAGATCTTTCAGGTGCGCGAGTAAGGCTGCTGGGAGATCCACACTCGCGCTCCGAGGAAGCGGATCCGCCCGCTAATCGTGTCTGCATGAACTGGCTCGGCAAGTCGCCGAGACCACTGGCGGCGGCTCCGCGGACCGGGATTCAAATAGCCTCGTCAAGTTTGACTCTACGCGGTGATAACGACGGCGCCTAACCCCTAATCAGAATGTTCTTGACTTAGTCGGTTTCGGGCTCTCGCCCGGGCGACGGCCTCGTCTACGATCCGGCGGGCTACCTCCGCGAGCTTGCGATGCTCGCGCTGGCTCAGCGAGCGCAGCCGCTCGAGGGCCTCGTGCTCGGTGCTGCCGCTGCGACTCATCAAAATCCCGATGGCCTGGTCGATAGTGCCGCGGAGCTCCAGTGCGATCTGCAACTGGTTAGCCAGCCTTCGGGTTTGTGCGAGGACGTGGGCGTTCTGCACGGCGATCGCTGCCGGGCCTGCGAATACCTGGCCGAGCTCGGCGGCGCGCTCGTCGAAGGCGTTCTTGTCATGGGCGTAGACATTCATCGCGCCCACTACGCCGTCGGGCGTGACCAACGGCAACGACACCACGCTGTGTACGCCGAGCCGTGCGACGCGGCCGCCGAAGCGCGGCCACCGCAGATCTGCACCGAGCGAGCCAGACAGCACGGTCTGACCCTCACGGGCGGCACTAATGCATGGGCCTTGGTTCATCCCGTACTGAATGTCGTCGACCTCAGTAACAAACGGGGCGGTCGCCACAATGGTGTCAACCCTGTCCTCCTCAAGCAGCGTCAACCCGGCGCCGTCGGCCCCAGGAATCGCCTGTACGGCGTAGGTGGCGACCTGGGTCAAAAGGTCCTCTAGTGGAAGCCGGTCCGACGCCAACCGGGACAGACCCACGAGGCTCTCGCGAAGGTCCTCATCCTCCGCGAGCCGACGCTCAGCGGCTTGCTCAGCGGTCTCACTCTGAAAGTCGTAACCCGACGGGCCGATCTCGCCTCCAATTTCGGCCCCCATTTCGGCATTGTCGTCGGAATCCATAGTCCTCATCGATCCTCACAGCCACGCCGACGTGGATTGACGGCTGATCGGTAAAGCCTATCGCGATGGTGGGACGCCGAAGTTGTCCTTCAGCAACGCTCAGTGCGTACGGTCAGCGCGGATTGGCTCGGGCGTTCGCGGGGTAGGATTTGTTCACTGCATGTCGCAGTCGGTCTGGGGCCGGAGTCGCCGTGTACACTCGCCGCGGCTCCCGAAGCAAGCCCGCTGTCGCCTAGACTCTTTCCGGGAAGTCCGCTATGAACGGATCTCCCTCCCATGACATCTGTGCTTAACCGGCCCGCCTCTGCGACGGTCGCTGACTCAGGCCCCAGCCCTCGAGCCGGCAGCTCTTTCACGGCCCTGACGCGCCGCGTACACGAGCTGGATCTGATGCGCCGCCGGTACGGGTATTACTGGACCAAACTGATCGGCGCAGTGCTCATTCTGGCCGTCTGGGTATTCGCCTTTATCTGGATCGGAGATAGCTGGTGGCAGCTGTTTAACGCCGGTGTGCTCGCGATCATCATGACCCAGTTAGGGTTCCTCGGCCACGACGCAGCCCATCGCCAAATCTTCAAGTCCGGCCGGTGGAATGACTGGACAAGCCTGATCATCGCGAACCTGCTCGTCGGCATCAGCTATGGCTGGTGGCGAAACAAGCACAACAAACACCACGCCAACCCAAACAAGGTCGGTTCGGATCCCGATGTCGACTTGGGTGCCATCGCTATGACCCCGGAGCAGGCAACTCGGCCCCGTAGCCGGTTGATGGGGTGGCTGGTGTCCCACCAAGGCTGGTATTTCTTTCCAATCCTTATGCTCGAGGGCCTCTCACTTCGCTCAGAAGGGTTCCGACGCGTCGTGAAGCGCGGCCCGGTCGAGCGCCGATGGGTCGAGTTCACGCTTCTGATGATCCGCCTTGGCGGCTTCGTGGCTCTCACGTTCCTGGTGTTGTCGCCAGGGAAGGCCGTCGCTTTTATCGCTGTTGAGCTGGCCGTCTTCGGCTTCTACCTGGGCTCGTCGTTTGCGCCCAACCACATCGGCATGCCGCTGGTCTCCCCGAGACTGAAGTTGGACTTCCTGCGCCGCCAAGTCCTGATGAGTCGCAACGTAAGCGGCGGTCGCTTCATGTCTATCCTTATGGGCGGTCTTAACCTCCAGATCGAACACCACTTGTTCCCCTCGATGGCCCGCCCTTATCTACGCAAGGTGCAACCCCTCGTCGCCGCTTATTGCGCGTCTGAAGGGGTGCCCTACACGCAGAAGACACTGTGGCAGTCGTACGGTGCCGTAATCCGCTACCTCAACAACGTCGGACTGCGTGGCAAAGACCCCTTCCTCTGCCCGCTCGTCGCGCAACGTCGCGCCTTGTGAGCATGCCAGCCTTATCGGAGCCAGACCACTATTGACTGAAGCGTAAAGCCGCGCTTCACTCATATTGCTGAACAGCCAACTGGAGCATTTCGGCCGCTATTCAAACCGCCGAGATGAGCGGAATCGCGTAGCCAGGCATCCAGACGTCACGTCGTTGCAAGGTTCCCCCATGACGTCCGCGCAGTCCTCTGATTATGTCTCGGGTTCGCCACTGGAGATAGCCCGCGCTGCTCTGGATCCAGCCACGGAGCCAACGTCGGAAAGTGGCTGCACAGCAGCTAAGGGCTGGCCGCCTGCGGCATCGACGACCCCTTCGTCACCCCGGATCTGGCCTATTTCCATGGCCTTCTCGAAGCGATCGAAGACATGCACAACCAGCCTGACGTAGGCACCTTGCTTTCAGCCATCGCCGACTATGGAATGACGATAATCCCCGCCGATGGAATCGCGATCATCAAGAGAACCGCCGGTGGCTTCCAACCGGTGGTCATTCGTGAGGTATATGAGCCTGACATTGTCGGTGTGGAGCAGGTCGTCGAGTTGGTCGCCGCAGAAGGAGGGTTTCAGCACGTCCACCGCGTTGACGACCTCAGCCAGGACCGGCGATGGGGCAAGCTCCCTCTTCCAGGCAGCTTGCGAACCTGGCGGTCGTTTCTCATGGTTGCCTCGGAGCGTCAAACCCAAACCAACGCGCCCGTGACATTCGTGTGGTGGTCCCGCCGAACGAGCGCCTTCGCCGACCAGACCGACATTGCCGTGCTGTTCGCTCGAGCTGCCGGCCTCGCAATCCACATTGTCGACACGCGTGACAATGTGGTACAGGCAGTCCTCGCTCGACACCGTGCTGGCGTAGCCCAGGGGATCCTGATGTCCCGACTCGGTTGCTCTCAAGATCAGGCGATTGCCATCCTCCAACACCGATCGCAGCGCACCAGCCGGAAAGTTCGGATCATTGCCGACGAGATCATCCAGATTGGTGACCTGAAACCCGCTCCAACAAACGTGGAACGGGACCGCCTTCGTGAGCCTGGAACTCGGAGCGCCGGGCAGCAAACCGACTCTTGTGGCTCACCCCGTAGATTTTCGGTTCCGCTGACTATGTGCCAGACTAGGAAGGCTGTTGCAATTCTTGAGCCGTGGTCAGTACTACGCCCCCGGGATTTTGCGTGGGCGTCGGCCAGTCTGGCGTCCGACAGCAGTCGGGAGTCGCGCGGTGCGACTTCTGGATGCTAGGAGATGTTTCATGGCACAAGGAACCGTCAAGTGGTTCAACGGCGAGAAGGGCTTCGGCTTCATTGCGGTCGATGGTGGCGGCGCGGACGTGTTCGTCCACTACAGCGCAATTGAGTCAGCCGGCTACCGCTCCCTGGACGAGGGCCAGCGCGTAGAGTTCGAGACCACGCAGGGTCCGAAGGGTCCCCAGGCGGAGAGGGTTCGCGCCCTCTGAGTTGATCTAGGTCGTTCTGGAGAAGCGTCGGTCATCGACCGGCGCTTCTTTGGCTTCCGGCCTCTGCGCCGCGCTCCCCAGTATGAGCCGAGGTATCTGTCAGCCATGCGAGCTCGGGCAATCTATCGAGCTAACCAGTATTGAACCTTTAATAAGGAGTACCGACGGTACTGAACGATCAATTGAGATAGAGGTAACGAGCCAACTCCAGCTCTTCGAGATCTGTTGAGCTGGTAGTTAGCTGACCTGGGCATCGCCCGGCGAGAACTGCCGTTGATGCTGGGAAACCTGCATGTTCAAAAAGCGCGCTATTTTAACGCGTCCCAACCGATTAGAAGGTCGTCGCCGTCTGGTCGTCGATATCGCAGATGCCCGCCTCGCGCTTCACAGTCGCTATGTTTTGCTGCAGGTCAGCCATCGTCTTGTGCGCCTCAGCACTCACAGTAATTGTTTGTCCTTCCGTAGACTTCAATTGCCAACGAAATCCGCCGTAAGGACCCTTGTACAGTTCGAATTTGCTCATCGAAGCTCCTCTGGCCCGCCGGAAACCGCCGGATGCTGCACCGCCTGACGGCCCGCGAACAGACCTTCTGGGAGTGGCTCCTGCGCTCGTTCATCCGACCGTGGTAAGCGCGTGGGATACGCAGTCAATAACCACCTGTGACTGGGCGCCGGCGTGCATGACTTCGCCGTCGATCTGGATGGGAGTGGCCTCGGTCGTAGCGAAGTCGTAGCGGCTGATCCTTGGCTGTCTTCCTAGCCCCACGGTTGCCGCGCGCAGGACCATCAAGGCGATACGCCATCGACTGCGGTGGGGACAGGACACGACTTCGAAAAGCCCATCGTCCGGTCGTCCTGAGTTACTGATGCGTCCGTACTTCGCCATCCGGGCAACGTTCGCGAAGACGAGACTGTCGTACCGTGCTCGCCCCCCGGCGGAGGAGACGATCTCGACGGGTTCTAGGCGGTTGAAGGTTCGCATGACCGAGATCAACTCCATGACGGTTCCCTTCATGTCCTTGTTGAGGCCGATGGCCATCAGCGGCGTCAGCCCGAAGCCGATGTATGAGTGTGCGTAGCGGCTCCACACCGCGTCGTTGGTTCGGACTGTCAACCGCAGTAGATCCAAGTGTCTGGCCCGACCATCGACGATGGCGGCGACCAGTGGCATCCGTCGGGTGCTGCGGCGGTGGTCATTGGCGTTTCCCCCCGCCGCAACCGCCGACATCGCGCTACTCCCCTCGGCGTCCATGATGCCGTTCACGACCTCGTTGTAGACGCCGTCGCCGCTCACGGCAATGATCAGGGGTCGCCCGGTTGCTGCCGCAGCATAGGCCATCTCGCGTGCGTGGCCTGGGTGACGAGTCGGCTGCAAGGTGACTGGCATGTCTGGCAACTGACGACGAAGATCATCCCGCACGCTTTCGGCCAGAGTTAGCGGGATACGCGTATTCGCCGGGTTGTAGATGAGAACAATCCGGTCGAAGAGCTCACGGTGAAAGGCATCCACGCAACATGATCCGATCTCGGCCGACTGCGTCCGTCCTCGGACCCTGCTGACAACCTATCGACCCGGCCTGGCCGAGCGTGGCCGTGAGTCAGTCCGTGCTTGGCGGTGAGATCTTGTCGCTCAGCTACGAGTGGCTCACATCCTCCTTGACCCCAACCCGCGTACCTGCACGATAGAGATCGTCGACCTGCGCCGGCGGCTTGGTCCATAGGCGCCGGTCGAAGATCAGCAGTCCAACCGCAACCAAGCACCAGACCACGCAGTAGAGCCAGGTCATCCTGGTTGTGTCGGTGGTGGTCTGCCATAGGGTGCTCGTCTCGATGGTGCCCTCGGTGGCGTGTGCGATCAGGGTGAGCAGCGCGCTGCCCGAGGCGTGGTTGAACAACCAGGCGTACCAGAAGGTTACGGCGACGGTGGCTGTTGCTTCGATTGGGCTGGACCCGAATTGGGGCATAACGAAGAACGGGATATGCCAAATGGTGACCCCGATGGCCATCAGCGCGGTGGCGGCAAGTGGTGTCCGGGTGGTCTGCAGCTTGGGCTGGGCCCAGCCGCGGAAGCTCGCCTCCTCGGGGAGTTGGGCGTTGAGTGGATTGACGATATTGATGGCAATCGCCATCGGCAGGCTGTACCAGACGGTGAATTCGGCGATGTGCGGGACGGGTGCGCCCAGAGCGGTGTTCAGGCCGATTGACGCGAACTTCACCGACAGTGGCACCGCGATCGCGAGCGCGTACCAGATCCAGCTGACCCGCCAGCGGATCAGCCGCGACCCCATGGCCCGCAGCCCAGCAACGCCCTCGGTCAGGGACACCACGACGAGTGCCGCGACCAGGACGCCCGGTGCGAAAAAACTCTGCCAGGGAATGGCGGCCCAGGTGAGGGCGTAGGCGAGGAGAAAGAACGTGATGACCGGATGTCGACGGATGACAGACATGACAGCCTCTCTGTCCTTAGGCCCTTGTTGACCCGATCTCACGATGACGGATAAGACCACGAAGGCCCTAGCTGGCAGACACCCCGACCACAGGGCGGGTTTCTCCCCTTTACATCTTGGCCTTCGCAGCTCATTACCCCGACGAGGTGGCTGGCAGGTCAAAGCCGTTGATCGTGGTCACGGCTGGGTACGACGCCGAATGGATGGCAGCCCAGGCCAAGCCGGCCAGATGGTCGACCAGTCATGTCGGTTCGGAACTCAGCCCCCTCAACTAGCACCTACGCTGTCCGAATGCAGGTCCTGATCGTCGATGGCGCGAACGTCGTGGGCAGTCGCCCCGATGGCTGGTGGCGTGATCGCGCGGGCGCCGCCCGTCGGCTGCAGGAAGCGCTGTTGGCCGCCGTGCTGCCTTATGACGAGGTCGTCTTAGTCCTTGAGGGCATCGCGAGGCAGGGCATCGCGGCCGGGCAGGACGGGCGCTTGCGCACCCTCCACGCCCAGGGATCGGGGGATGACGCGATCGTCGAGGCCGTCATGGCTCAAGTCGATGTCGGTGACGGACGCGACGTGACCGTCGTCACAGCGGACCGGATGCTACGGCGTCGCGTCGAGGCAGCCGGCGCCAGGAGCGTGAGTCCCTCCTGGCTTCTTGATCAACTGTGATACGAGATTGTGAAAGCCAATCCCATCGAGCGGAATTAGCACCTCGTTAACCAGAACGGCTTCGCTTCACTTCCCGATCACTACGAGGGTCACCAAGCTCGACTAGGGAGTGGCCGCATTTTCCTAGTTCACGGGACATCGGCGGGTTGCACCGAAAGCGGCATTCGGCTGATCGCCTCTACGATCAGCGCTTCGCGCTTCAGCGGCTGCCGAGCGAAGAAGAGCAGGTCGAGCGGATACCACAGACCAACCCACCCGATGACGAGGAAGACTCCGTTGCCGAGCAGGTTCTGCCAGAACTCGGGAACGTCCGGCTGAAGGAACCCCGAGGAGAGCAGCAGGCCGACGACGAACAGGATCGACCCGGTGCCCAGTGAGCGAAGCCCCTGCCTCCAGGCCACCTGGGTCTCGCGCTGGACCCGAGCTAGCCGCGCCTCGCAGTACCGTCGAAGCGCGGCGTGCAGAGTCTCGGCAATACCAGGGGTGATCTGCTCCGCGGGCAGTGTCACGACTATGCGGGCTTGCCGCTGCACCCTCGAACGGCCGAGCAGCTCGTTGACGATCTCATCGGCCCCAGGCTCGATCCGCGCGTCCCGCTCCAGCATCGCTTCGGGGTTGACGCTCAACAGCTCGGCCGGGCGATCCAGCGCAACGACGACGTCCTCGCCGACCCGCCGGCGACGGCGCTCGGCGCCGGCACTCACGTACGGACTCCCGAGCCAGCACCAGAAGCGAAGTCAATCTCGATGTCCATCCGGTCTCCCACCTTCGACGTTCGCACAAGAGTTGGACAGCGGAGCCGTTGGATGACGATCATGCTTGACCCCACTAGGGATCCCCCACGCGAGACCGCACCAAGGAATCGGCCAGCGCTAAATCGAGAAGATCACCAGCCGGTGATCGGGCGACGACTCCGGTCGTCCACGCCAAAGATTCTCATCCGAAGCAGCCGCGAAGCTACCAGAACGCGCTGGCGCGTCGGCTTGCGGCGAGCATCCGGTGATAAGCCATGTTGACATGGGATGGTTTCCTTCTGCTCATGGTGGCGGGTCTATACCTGCGAGGCGTAGTGGCGTCCCGTAGTATCGCGCCGCGTGAAGCGCCTCGCGCTCGGTCTGCTTGCTGTGGTCATCGCGACGCTCTGCTCTGCCTGCGTCAACACAACGGACGGCGGCTCCGAGGACGTCCCCCCGCCCAGCCAGAATCGCCCGCCATCGGTCGAGTCGACTGGCAGTGCGACACCAAGCCAGCCGACGGCCAGTGTGGAGCCCAGCGAGTCGGCTAGCAGCGAGAAGCCCAAACAGAAGACGCTGGCGTTTGGCAAATCCCACACCTGGGGCGACGGCGTACGCCTGACTGTCGGAAAGCCCAAGAAGCTGGAGCCAAGCCCATTCGCAGTTGTTCAAAAGTCAAAGCTCTATTTGAAATTCACTGTGACCGTTGTGAACAAGTCAGACAAACCCATTGACCTCGGAATGACATATATCAACGTTCAATCTGGTGACAAAGAGGCACACCAACTCTTCGACTCTCAGAGCGGTCTCCAAGGACCGCCCAACACGAAACTGAGGAGGGGGACGGTGTCGGAGTTCAACGTCGGATTCGGTGTGGTCGATCCGAAGGATGTGGTCATGGAAGTCGCGCTCCATGACGACTCCAAACGGCCAGGTCTTCGATACTCGACTTAAGTGTCATCTTCCGCGGAATCGCCAGGGGTGGGATCCCGATCCGCTTCCATGGCGGGGCAGGTATTCATGACGACATCCAGGCCGGCGGCGCGGGCGCGTTGGGCGGCGGCCTCGTCGATCACGCCGAGCTGAAGCCACACGGCCTTGATGCCCAGCCGCTCCTTCTCGGCGATGGCCTGGTCGACGACCGCGCCGACCCGCTGGCTGTTCACGAAGCAGTCCACCACCTGGACCGAGCCGGGAATGTCAGCGAGCCGGCGATAGCCGCGCTCGCCCAGGGCGTCCTCACCGCGAAGATTGACTGGAACGATGCTCATGCCGAGCTGCTCGCGCAGATATTGGCCGATGCTGTACGCGGTGCGGTTGGTGTTGGCGGACAAGCCGACCACGGCCCAGGTCGCCGGCGTCGTCAACAGACGTTTGATCACAGTGGGGTCGCGCCACGTCGTCACAGCACAGATCCTTCCCGATCCGGCGCCGGAGGGATAGTCAGCTCGGCGCGATCACGGGCATGATCATAAAGCAGATCGCCGGCGCAGACCTGGCGGCGCCGCGACACTCATGAAGGCAGGAAGGCAGGTGGCAATCATCACCGAAATGATCATCAGACCGATACGGACCGACGACCGGGGGGCCTGGGAGCCGCTGTGGAACGGCTATCTGACGTTCTACCGCGCCACACTCACGCCGGAGGTCACCGAGCAGACGTGGGCGGCACTGTGCGACCCGAGCTCGGCGGTACACGGACTCGCGGCCGAGCAGGACGGTCAGTTCGTCGGGCTTGCGCACCTGATCATGCATCCGACCACATGGGCTACGCGGCCAACCTGCTATCTGGAGGATCTCTACGTCGCCAAGCCGTGGCGTGGCCAAGATATTGCGCGCCGGCTTATCGAGGCGGTCTACGCGTTTGCCGACCAGTCCGGGGCTGCGGGCGTCTACTGGCTCACCCAGGAGTACAACGCCCCGGCACGATCCCTGTACGACACGCTCGCTCACCGGACATCCTTTGTTGTCTATCAGCGGTGACGCAGCCCCCGAGCCGGCGCCCGCGGCTCACATCGTGGAGGCGGCGCGTTTGATCGCCTTACGGATCCGGCAATAGGTGCCGCACCGGCACACATTCATGATCTGGTCGATGTCGGCGTCAGATGGACTCCGTTTCGACTGGAGCAGTGCAGCTGCTTGCATGATCTGCCCGGGCTGGCAGAAGCCGCATTGCGCTACATCCTCGTCGAGCCACGCCTGCTGTACCGGGTGAAGACCACCTTCCGGAGCTAGGCCTTCGATCGTGGTGATCTTCTTTCCCACGACGTCACCCGCCGTGAGCATGCACACCTGAACCGCATTGCCGTTCACGTGGCACGTGCAGGCACGGCATACGCCTACACCGCATCCGTACTTCGGCCCGGTCACGCCGAGCACGTCGCGCAGGACCCAAAGCAGTGGCATGTCGGCTGGTACATCAACGGTGACGTTTTTGCCGTTGAGCTTGAAGGCATAGCTGGGCACCGAGCACTCCTCAGAAGTTGATCGGGAAGGTACGGGGCTTGTCGCCCGTCGCGCGAGCGTAGGCATTCGCCACTGCGCCGGCTGCCGCCGGAACGCATAGCTCGCCGACACCACCGGGCTTACCGCTGCCGCCGACTAGATACACATCGCACGTCAGTGGCGCGTCCGCCTGGCGGGCATATTTGAAGTCGCTGTAGCTGCCCTCTCGGAACGCGCCGTCATCCAAGTGGTTGCCGGCGAGCAGTACGGTGCTGATCCCGTCCATAAGGCTGCCTATGGCCTGGGCCCGCAGGCCGCTCGGATTCACCTGGCGACCCACGTCCAGGGCCATGACGGCTTTGGTGACCCGCGGCTTGTCGCCGGTGCAGTTGATCTCGACCAAGCATGCCGCGATCGACCGGTACTCGGCGTGCAGCGCCACGCCCTGAGCGGTCCCAGACGACATTGACCGGCCCCAGTTGCCCTCGGTGGCGACCTTGTCGAGCACGGCGCGAGCGTCGGCGGTTTTGAGGAACTTCCGGCGCATGGCGACAGGGTCGGTTCCCAGCGCTTTCGCGATCTCGTCCACGAGGATCTCCTCAGCCGTACGAGCCTGGGCGGAATAGACGGACCGCCATGCAGCGGTCGGAATGTCGTAGGAGACCTCGTTGAGGCTTTCGGTAACGACTCCGAAGTTGTACGGGCAGGCTTGGCTCAAGATGAAGAACGCCGAACCGATCGTCGGACTGACATAGCCGGCATCGACGAGCGCCTGCCCGGTGCCACTCCCAAGATCCAGTTCCACACACGACGCGCGGTGCTCGTATGTCAGCACCTCGCCAGCTGCGTGCACGGCGCGTAACTGGTGGTGGCTGCGGGGCCGTACGCGCCCATGGCGCATGTCGTCGTTGCGAGTCCACATGAGCTTCACAGGCTTGCCAATCGCCTTCGACACCCGCGCTGCCTCGACTGCCGGCTCGTAATAAATCCGCCGGCCGAAGGAACCGCCGGCTCGGACTACATGCAGGGTGACCTGATCGGCGCTGAGCCCGACGGCGTCGGCGACTGCCGACTGAGCGCCCGTCGGCGACTTGGACGCCACCCAGACTTCCGCGGAGTCGGCTCCGACATCGGCAACCGCGCTGCCGACCTCCATCGGGGCATGGTTGACGAACGCGAACGAGAAGGTCGCGTCCACCCGTTGGGTCAGCGGCGGCGCCGGTGTCATCGGTGGAATCGCTGCGGCAAGTCGGCTCTTGATGTCGGCATCCGAGACGCTGTCAACCGTGCCGGAGCCCCACGTCACCTGAACCGCCGCCCGTGCCTTCAACGCCTGGTCGAATGTTTTCGCGGTTACCGCCACCCCGCTCGGCAGCTCGGTGACGGCTACGACCCCGGACATTTTGAGAGCCGCTGATGCGTCGTAGGACTTGACCTTGCCTCTGAGAGTGGGCGGCCTGATCACCACTGTCGGCAACGCATCCGCGACATCGATGTCGAGCGCGTACTTAGCCGCTCCAGTCACGATGCTCCGTGCGTCGATCCGGGTAGTCGACGAGCCGATCAGGCGGTATTCCGATGAGGGCTTCGGATTCGTGGACACGGCTGGTACGCGCACCTTGGCGGCCGCTTCGGTGAGCGACCCATACTAGGCGGACCGCCCATCCGGGGCCCACACCGCGGTGTCGCGCGTGGTCAGGTCATGCGCCGGCAAGTTCCACCGCTCCGCCGCCGCGGTGACGAGCCGGGCGCGGGCGTCCGCCGCAATCGAGCGCACTGGGTCCCATAGCGAGCGAACCGAGGACGACCCGCCGGTGGATTGGGCAGTTCCGAGATCCTGACGAGCGTCCTCAAGCGGAACATCGACGTCACCGAGGCGCGCGTCGATCTCGTCGGCAACCACGATGGCGAGTGCGGTTGTGATGCCCTGCCCAACCTCCGCGCGCGGCAGGTGGAAGACGACCTGATTCTCCTTCGTCACCTCGAGCACCAGAAGGTCTTGAGCTTGCTTCGTCGCCGCCACCATGACCTCGCCCAAGTCGAGGATGTTCTCCGGCTGCGGCGGGCTCGGCACGACGGCGTACGCCTTGGCGGGGATTATGAGACCACCGGCGCTGCCGGCGGCAACGGTGAGCACGGGAGCTGCGACGACGAACGTGAGGAACCGGCGTCGAGTCAATGGCCCGGCGTTGGTCGTGAGGTCCGACGAGACGAAATCCTCCGAGGGGTCGGCTGGCATCGAACATCCTTCTCCGTGGGTTGGTGCCCCAGGCTGCGTCAGGTCGTGTCCGAGGCTGCGTCAGGTCTCAGCGACCAGTCGCTCGTTTGTCGGCCGCCCACGTGGCAGCGTAGCGGGCCATCCTCGACCCTGCAGGCGCTCTGCGGAACCATGTGCCGCAATGGATTGCCAGCGGCGAGTGACCTGCCGGGCAGCAGTAATGGCATAGCGCAATGCGATCGGCAACACTCAAGCCATGACTGCGATGCCGCCACCGACGCTCTACCACCGATGGCTGGGGTGGCACGCCCCCGCCATGCGCCGAACGATCATTGTCGGCTGCAGCGGGCTGATTGTGGCTTTGGTGCTCCTGTGGTTAATCCCGTGGGGAATGGCTGTCGTGACAGGGTGGGACGTGGCGGCGCTTGCCTTCCTCCTCAGCGTCTGGCCAATCATCGTCCGGGCCAGCGGCTTGCACGCAGCTCAGCTGGCCAAACGCGAGGATGAGAACCGCGGCTCTGCGACAGCGCTGTTGCTCGGAGCGAGTGTTGCCAGCCTCCTTGGCGTCGGCTTCGCCCTCAGCCTGGCGGGACGTGAGAGTGGCGCACTTCAGGTGTTGCTCATCGGGTTCGCCGTGCTAACCGTCGTGTTGTCATGGACAGTGGTCAACACGGTTTTCACCTTGCGATACGCCGACCTGCACTTCGGATCGGGCAGTCCAGGTATCGCCTTTGGCGACTCGGACGAACCGGCAGGACCGACCTATCGCGACTTCGCCTATGTCGCTTTCACGATCGGCATGTGTTACCAGGTCTCCGACACGACGATCCGCGATCCACGGATCCGGCGAACAGTGCTCTCCCACGCGCTGCTGTCGTACGTGTTCGGCGCCGCCATCGTGGGGGGCTCGGTCAATCTCATCGCGGGCCTGATTCGCTAATCTGTCGGCTCGTCACCCAAGGGTTTCCCCACATCCGGTCCCACCCATCCCGGCGTAGAAAACCCCAATATCCGATGATCGCGACGAGGAGAACCAAGACACCCAACGCGACTTGCATGCCACGGGTGAGCCCGGATGGATAGATGACCTTGACCAGGTAATGATCGATGAAGCCGCCGCTGTAGCCGGCATCTCCAGCCCTTCGGCGGAGGTCGTTCTCCAGGAGCGTCAGAGGACAGGTGAATCCAGCGAACTCGACCAAGGCGCCGTAAATCACGGCGGGTACATGCGCCCAAGCAGTCCGTGGCCATCGCCAAGTCAGAAAGGCGCCACCGACAACGAAGCCGATGAACAGCAGATGGACGACCACCACGAGGTCTGCGCCAGCCCGATACCACATCTCCTCACCTGCCAGGACAACACATCCATCCCCAAAATAGGCCCAACAACAAGATCGGCTCGCGTCTGCACGGTGCCGGTCGCGCTAGTCAGGGGTATGTCTCGTCAAATATTGCCAGTCAGGGGTCACGGTCGCATTGGGGTGCGCACCCGGAGGTTCTAGTACCAGCGGGGGTTGTGCTGTGGTCCCGGTTGGATGTGTTGGCGTACGCTCAGCCCGCGAGTGATCATGTGATCTTGCGGGGGGTCCCGAACATGACCGCGCTCAACGCGCGAACCGAGGAGGCCACCATGGCTGCGACGACACGGTCCGTTCGAGCCCAGCGAGCGGGTGGTGACATCGAGCGAGACGCACCCTTTGCATCCGCGTGGAGGCGTGCCCATATGAGCGTCGACGAGCGCGTCGGCAGGGGCCGTGCTGCACGGAACGAGGCGCCGAGGTCATCCCATGGTCATTGGGAGGCCGCGCCCGACCGCCCCGACCCCATCAGTCTCCTCGAGGAGCAGGCGAAGAGCCGGGTTGCGGAGTTGGTTCCAATCCGGTACGGGCGAATGCTCGCCTCACCGTTTACCTTCTACCGCGGTGCAGCGGCGATCATGGCCGCGGATCTGGCGGGAACCCCAACCTCGGGCGTCACTGTGCAGCTTTGCGGTGACGCCCACCTGTCGAACTTCGGGCTATTCGGCACGCCCGAGCGCCGACTTCTCTTTGACATCAACGACTTCGATGAGACCCTGCCCGGACCATGGGAGTGGGACGTGAAGCGGCTTGCGGCCAGCTTCGAGGTGATGGGGCGCGAGGGCGGCTTCTCACCCGCAGACCGGCGTGCAGTTGTCATGGCCGGGGTACGTCAGTACCGCGAAAAGATGGGCCACGCAGCGAAGATGGGGACGCTGGGCGCCTGGTATGACCAACTTGATGCGCAGATGCTGCTGAAACTGGTCAACGAGGAAACTCGTCTCAGGCGCCTGAGGAGAAAGGAGGCGCTAACGGCGGGGAGACGTGTAGCGCAGGCGCGTACCCGTGACAGCATCCGCGTGTTCGCCAAGCGGGCGCGAGAGCTCAACGGCGAGCTCCGAATTGTGGCAGATCCGCCGCTGATCGTGCCGATTGAGGACCTGGTCATCCCGGGGTCGGAGTGGGAAAACCCGACTCCGTTGATCAAGAAGTTGCTCAGCACGTACCGGCGGACCCTGGGACGGCAGGGTCACCCGCTCGAGGAGTTCCGCTATGTGCACGCGGCTCGCAAAGTGGTAGGCGTAGGAAGCGTCGGAACCCGCTGCTACTTACTGCTTCTGATGGGGCGGGACCGCGGCGACCCGCTGTTCCTGCAAGTGAAAGAGGCACAAGCATCCGTGCTTGAACCGTTCCTGGGACGCAGCACGTATCCCCACCACGGCGAGCGCATCGTGGTTGGCCAGCGTCTGATGCAGGGCGCCACCGATATCTTCCTGGGCTGGCAGCGCATCAGGGGACTCGACGGCATGACGCGCGACTACTACGTGCGGCAATTCCATGATTGGAAGGGCGGCGCAACCGTCGAGAACCTCAAAATGCCGGGAGCAACCTTTTATGCGCGCCTCTGCGCAGCGACCCTCGCGCGGGCACACGCCCGATGGGGCGATCGCATTGCGATCGCCGCCTACCTCGGTAAGGGGGACGCCTTTGACCGAGCTATCGCAGACTTTTCCGTGATCTACGCAGATCAGAATGAGCGCGATTATGACTCCTTCAGAGCGGCCGTGAATTCCGGTCGGTTAAGCGCCCAAACAGGCATCTAGCGCGCTCTGCGAGCACTGCCTACTCCTGAGCGGCATCCTCATCTGGCGGAGCTTCCGCCGCGTTTACCGTCCCCTGCTCCCGTCCGTGCTTGATCGCATCAACAATGATCCTGGCTCCCACCCCAACGATGATGATGCCGGCGACCATTTGGCCTGTGACGAGAGCCCGGGCGACTTCGGACTTGGCGGTAATGTCGCCAAACCCGACGGTCGCAAAGACAGTGACGGTGAAGTACAAGGCGTCGGTGCGCGTCATCGGTTGGGTGAAGCTACCCGGAACGAGATTTTCCATCACGAAATACGTGGCAGCGAAGAGCAGCAGAAACAGCGGAGCGCTTGTCGCCAAGGCTCCCACCCCCCGCAGCGCCGGGAAGCTCGACTTGATGATCGACCTGACCTGAAAGATGATCAACCCGACGAGGCCTAGCAGTCCAACTCCCAGGATGGCGACGGCCTCGGCGACGGAGGTACGGTCCAGGGGCAGCAGGAAATAGATCGCGAGCAGTGCAATCGTCGAGGCCAATGCCCGCAGCAAAGTCGTGAAAACTCTGCGGAATCGCACTCGGGCGTCATGTGTGGCGAGAGGACCCGCGCCACCGCTTCCAGTCACGAGGAAAGGTTAACGGTGTCGTGCGGCAGATACTGACGTTGCGAAATCGAGACCCGCAAGCTCGTTCTCGTGCCCTGGAAGGGAAGTTCCTTGGCGCTTGGCGACGTTCAGGTGCGTGCATCGCAAGGCCGACGAGAGAGGGATACCGGGTCGTATCCCCACCGAGGAGAACGCCGCGAGGTGCCTGCCTGGGCGCCGCGAAGCGTCAAGAGACTTCCCTTCCAGGGCACTAGTGTTCTGCGCCTGAAATTCGCGCCAGATATTTTGCGAGGGAGTTGAGGATTTCGTCTGCGGTTTTGGTCCAGGTGAAGGGTCTCGGGTTCTCGTTCCAGGTGTCGATCCA
>Ga0075431_100000684_pt1 | contig 29076 bp, 23 predicted proteins | sample RhiMetdeltSRZDD5_FD_75297 | JGI IMG/M metagenome (GOLD analysis project Ga0075431, IMG submission 75297) | Populus rhizosphere microbial communities from Tennessee, USA - Rhizosphere MetaG P. deltoides SRZDD5 | ecosystem: Host-associated > Plants > Roots > Rhizosphere > Soil | place: USA... | reverse complement strand
ATCCGGAGACCGACACGCTGGTTGTCGACGGACCTCGCACGCGCCTCGACGAGAATAGCAGCCATTTGGAAATGAAGCTCGACCTGCCTTCCGAGCCCGGGCGCTACAGGGTATTCGTCTCTCCGATGCAGGAGAATGTCGCCTGGTACTACGAGCAAGGATGGCGCTTTCTACTGATCGACGCCGTCGTAGCCGAAGGACGCGCCACTGTCCAAAGCGTCCGGATCGCGACGAACAAGATCGTGGCGCGTGAGCGGTTCCGGCGGACGATAGGCCGCGTCTTCACACTCCCCTTGCGCTCGATCTGGCGCAATCGGGGCCTGATTCGAACAATGGTGCGCCGGGATATTCTCAGCCGTTATCGCGGATCGTTCGCAGGAACGTTCTGGGCGGTGTTGACGCCGCTGCTGCTGATGCTCACGTACTTTTTCGTGTTCGGCATTGTGCTCGAGACTAAATTCGGCGCCGACCAGAGCCGTTCCGGCTACGTGCTGTATTTCTTTGCCGGGATGCTGCCCTGGCTGGCGTTCAGCGAAGCGGCGGGCCGAGCTCCGACCGTCGTCTGGGAGCATCGTAATTTCGTGAAGAAGCTGGTTTTTCCCGTGGACACACTGCCGGTGAATCTGGCGGTCTCGGGCCTGGTTACCGAGTTCGTCATGCTCATCCTGTTTATAGCGTTTCTCTTCATTGCGAGAGGGACTCTGCCCGTCACCATCGCCTGGTTGCCGCTGGTGCTGGCGCCGCAGATCCTTTTCACGTTGGGTGTTTGCTGGTTTCTAGCAGCATTAGGTGTGTTCGTGCGTGACCTCGGTCAGCTCATCGGATTTCTTCTCACGCTGTGGTTCTTTCTGACGCCAATCTGCTACCCGGAAACGCAACTATCTCCGGAGGCGATGGCGATCCTGTCGAAGAATCCGATCTTTACGCTAGTGCGCTTGTACCGGACAATCTTTCTCGAAGGCAATAATCCTGCTATGCCGACGCTGATAAAATTCTGGGCCTTCTCGTTGGCCGTCTTTTTTGGCGGCTACGCCTGGTTCTACAAGCTTCGGAAATCCTTCGCTGATATCGTTTAACTCGCCCGTCGCTGACGAAACTCATCGACGCTTGCCGGCGATGTCAGTCGACCCATCGAGTCAGCCGAGGCGTCCACATAGAACTTCAGCAATCCACCCATGATGGCCAGATTGGCGAGCACGTGGCCGAACTGCGTCTGGAACTGCGCTGGATCACGCAGAGGCGCAACGTGGAAAATCAGAGTCGTCGGAATCAGGAACAAGAATAGGGCAAGACTCGCCCAGCGCACCTGCCATCCCAGGACCAGGGCGATACCTCCCGCTATTTCAAGAAAGGCCGCCAAAGCAATGGATATCGTAGGAAGAGGAAGGCCCGCAGATGCGGCCATCCCTACGCTTCCCTGAAAATTGGCGACCTTCATGAAACCGCTGATCAGGAAGATAGCGGCAAGTAGCGCCCGGGACAAGAAATTCAATGACTTATACATCCACTTAGCTCCTTCACGCTAAGAGATGCACTTAAAGGTCCAGAGATTCAGGCTTTACCGGGAGCAAACCACGGTTACGTAGCGGCCGTCGGGACTCGCGTATTCCTCAAGAATTTTCAATCCGCCGTGATCTGTGAGCAGCCAGCGGAAAGCTTCAATCGAGTAAGTATAGTTAAAGCTCAAGCTCACTCGCTCGCCACGCTGCAGGGTGACCTCACGATCGACCACGGTTATCCGCAGATCACGCGCGGTTTGGAATTGCCGCGTGACGACGCACAGACCTTCGCGGCGCTCATCGCGGCGCACTTCGAAGCGGATATCGCCATCGTCCTTGGTGATTCCAAGACTGGCCAGCGGCCCAAATGCGAATCTCTGGCCGACGGGATTATCGCGCGAGGCAAGCGCAGTCGTCGCGTCATAGATCTCGGCGTCGACGATTAGACGATCGCCCTCGTGCATGCACTGGCTGAGGTATCGGATCTGATCGAGTGGATCGAAGCCTCCGAGTGTGTTGCCGCAAAGAAGAAACAACTTGGGATTCTCCGACGCGTCCGAAGCAAGGACGAGATGCATAGGACTGGAGATATCAGCCTTTAACCCAAGCGTATCGACCTCCTCATCCTCGGCGGCGGCGCAAGCTATTTCGAGCAGGCCCTGGCTGGCGTCGACCGGAAAGTAATCGACGTCGAGTTTCACCGCTTGCAGGGCCTTTAACAGCAGCACATCTTGCGAGCCATCGCCCGCTCCGAGACTGATTACCGCGACGATGGAATCGAGATGGCTGGAAATTCTCTCTACATCGTCGAGCAGCAGATTCCAGGACTGCAAGCGACTCTCGTAGGCGACGTCTTTCGAGAGCGCGAGCCAGGCGCCGACGCAGAGTGGATGCCAGTAGAAGAATTTTTCGGGGATATCCCGCGCTTCCATGGCCTCCGCGAATTCCTCACTGATTTCCGCCTCCGTCAGCAACGCCTCAATCTTCATGTATCTACTTAGTTTACTAGCAAGCCATCACCCCGGATTTTTGTTGGCGATGAATGCAGCATGGAATGAAGTACGATTTCAGCAACGGTTCTTCATCGGCGTTCGTTTTGCTGAATGGGTGACCGGTGAACCCCAGCCGCTCATAAAACGGAGTCCCAAAATCTATCTGCATGAAGCTATTAGTATATTCTCTCGAAAGGGCAGTGGCGGTCGAACTAAATAGGGGGCGCGACTAGACACGTACGGAAGACATCTATGCGGGAGCGTGGACCCCGGCATCTTGGTTGATAATCTTGTCTCTGATCGAGAGCGCTGCAGATCGGCGTCCTAGGTATTAGACGAATCAGAAAGGGCGCGGTTTTGCTTGTAGAATGGGAGCTATCTGGTCGAGGACCTGATGCGCCCTTCGCTCCTCTCCACTATTGCCGTTCCCGCGCTGGCGGTATTTTTGGCCGCTACAGCGGCGGCTGAGGTTACGGTGTCCGGTAAGATAGCCGATGAAACCGGGCTGGCCGTGGCGTTCGCGAAGGTGGAGTTCCGAACCGCCCCAAGCGCCATGCCAGCCATCGCCACATCCGACATCGCCGGTGGATTCTCGGCGGCTCTCAATGGACCGGGTCGGTATCTCATTCGCGCCAGTAAGACAGGCTTCTTCGTGTTCGATACCGAGACAAATCTGCAGGAGGGATCGAACCAGCTTCAGATCACACTGAATCACCAGCAGGAACTATTCCAGTCCGTGGACGTCGATTATTCGCCGCCCACGATCGATCCTCAGCAGATCTCGGACCAGAAACAGCTTACCAGCGTCGAGATTATGGAGGTTCCGTATCCGGCCTCTCAGGATCTTCGAAACGCGCTTCCGCTGCTGCAGGGTGTCGTGCAGGACGTCAGCGGGCGGCTGCACTTCAATGGCGGGGCGAACGATCAAACTAACTTCACGCTCGATGGATTCAATATTTCCGATCCGGTGACGGGCCGCTTCGAGGCGCGCCTGAATATCGAGGCGGTGCGGTCGGTAGAGGTGGAGAGCGCCCGCTTTTCTGCGGCCAAAGATCGCGGATCGGCCGGCTCGGTCGATGTCCGGACCAACATGGGCGACGATCATTGGCGGTTTGGCGCCACTAATTTTATTCCCGGGATCAGCACGCAGGGCGATTTTCACATCAACAAATGGACACCGCGTCTGAGCGTGTCGGGACCAATCTCGAGAGGCCGGGCTTGGTTCTATAACGGCTTTGACTCTTTTTACGACGTGGACACAATCGCCGATCTGCCCGCGGGCGCGAATCGCAAGCGGTCGCTGACCGCGAGCAATGTGACGCGGCTGCAGGTGAATCTGGCGCCCTCGAATATTCTGACCGGCAGCGTGCTGGTGAATTATGGGAGCGACAACCGGAATGGACTCTCCTTCCTCGATCCAGTGGAAACGACGGTCAATCGCCGTCTGAATCTCTACTTCGGATCGGTCAAGGATCAGATTTTTTTTGGCAACGGCGCACTGACCGAGATCGGATTCGCCGCCACGCGCGGATTTCTTCGGGAGAGTCCGCAGGGGCAATTGACGTTCGACATTACTCCGTCCGGTAAGCGCGGCAATTACTTCTTGGACGTCACGCGGCGCTCCGACCGGCAGCAATGGGTTTCGAGCACCTACCTTCCAACTTGGCATGCAGCCGGCGCGCACCAGTTGCGGTTCGGAGTCGATGTCCAGCGATCCTCCTTCGATCTGGTGGCCGACAGACACGACTATCGGGTGTTGCGCGAAGACCAGTCGGTGGCGCGCTACGTCCGCTTCCTGGGAGCCGGACTCACCCGCAAGACGGGCGTGCAGGCCGCCGAGTACATTCAGGACCGATGGTCACCCTTCGACGGGCTGCTCGTCGAAGCCGGGCTCCGGCTCGAGTGGGATAACATCGCTCACGATGTACTGGTGTCACCGCGCCTGTCGGCGGCCTATGCTCCAAAGTGGCTTCGCGAAACGAAGTTCGCAGCAGGTATCGGTATCTTTCACGACGCCGTGAACCTGGGGGTATTTGGACGCCAGGACCAGGCGGCGCTGTCCACCTTTTTCGATCCGGAAGGGCAAATTAGCCGCGGTCCGATCGAAACTGCTTTCGAGGTGGATTCGCATAGCTTGCGAATTCCGCGCTACCGAATCTTGAGCTTCAGCGTGGAGCGGAAGCTGCCGTTCGAGTTTTATGGGAAGGCTTCGTACATCGGCAAAATGGGGCGGCGAGGTTTTACGTTCGCGCCGGATCAGGACGAGCAGTTCGGGTCGATTCTCGATGGCGGGTTGTATCGGCTGCGGAACTGGCGCAATGACCGCTACGACGCGCTCGAGCTCACGGTGCGCAGGACCTTCGGGGGGAAGTTTGAATGGGTTGGCGGGTATACCCGATCCAGCGCGCGGAGCGACGCCGTAGTCGACTACAGTCTGGATAATCCGATCTTTGCTCCGCAGTCGCCTGGACGGCTACCGTGGGATACACCGAATCGGTTCCTGACGTGGGGATGGGCTCCGATTCCGAAATCGATCCTGCCGAGGACGCTCGCGTTCCTGGTGCGCGATACGGATGTTGCCTATCTACTGGAATATCGGACAGGGTTTCCATTCGGCGTGGTGAACGAGGAGGCTTTTCTTGTAGGGCGTCCGAACGAGCGGCGGTTGCCTTCGTACTTCAATATTAATCTGCACTTTGAGCGGCGGTTTCGTTTTTTCCATTACTTGTGGGCGTGGCGGGTCGGGTTGAATAATCTGACCAATAGCGGAAATCCGAATGTCGTGGATAACAACATCGATTCACCGAAATTTCTGGTCTATGGCAGAGGGCAGCAGCGCGCGTTTAACGTGCGGCTGCGATTTCTAGGCCGACGGTAACCTTCCATCTACTTTGGCTCTGCGAATGCAGCAACCGAGTCGAGGTATGAATTAAAGCACCTGTCTAAGAGCCAGACAGGTATTAATTACAGCCTGGCATGTAAATTCTCACGGAGAGGTGTCTCAATGTACGTACTTTGTTTGCTATTTCTTAGCGCTTTGACCGCGTTCGGGGCGGATCTCAAGGATGCGACTGAACGGCTGGATGCGGCGGCGGATGTGATGAAGGAGATCATGGCGGTACCCGAAAAAGGGATACCGGAAGATCTGCTCGCCAAAGCAAATTGTGTGGTTGTTGTGCCGTCCCTGAAAAAGGGTGCTTTCATCGTCGGCGCACAGTATGGCAGAGGCTTTGTAACCTGCCGTAAGGAAAGCGGCCGGGCTGGTTGGAGCGCTCCGGCGGCGATTCGGATTGAGGGCGGCAGCGTCGGATTCCAAATCGGCGGCCAGGAAAGCGAAGTGGTCCTGCTGGTCATGAATGAGAAGGGCGCCGAACGGCTGATGTCGACCAAGTTTACGCTTGGCGCGGAAGGGTCGGTAGCGGCCGGTCCGGTTGGGCGCAACACGCAGGCGGCAACTGATGCGGGAATGAAAGCCGAGATTCTCTCCTACTCACGGTCGCGCGGTGTGTTCGCGGGAATTTCACTGACGGGCGCAACGTTGCGACCCGATGAGGACGTCAACCAGGCGCTCTATGGCAAGAAGTTGACGACCAAGGAAATCGTGGAAACGAATATGAAGCCGCCGGCTGCCGCGACGAAATTCCTGGCAGAGGTCACACGGCACTCCAGCCGCGAGAAGGCGGCCGATCGCTAACTAAACGCGCTCCGGCGAGGCGTTGTACAGCGGCGACGTTGTACAATGCATCAAAGGAGCTTATCTGACATTGCCACTTCTCTTTTTGCTGGTTTTTACGGCGGCTACGCTGGCCGGCGCGGAGAAATCGACTCCGCTGCAACGCCTCGACGAAGCCGCCGCTGTGTTTCAAGAGGTCATGTCCACTCCGGACCGATCCATCCCACAGGACCTGCTCGATAAAGCCCACTGCATCGTCGTGGTGCCGGGGCTCAAAAAGGGCGCGTTCATTCTGGGCGCGAAGTACGGCAAAGGATACCTCAGTTGCCGCAAGAAAGAGGGGCCGGGATGGAGCGCTCCGGGGACGGTTCGCGTGGAAGGCGGCAGCGTCGGTTTCCAGATTGGCGGATCAGAGTCCGATGTGATCATGCTGGTGATGAACGAGCGCGGCGCGACTAAGCTGTTGTCGAGCAAGTTTACGCTCGGAGGCGAGGGGTTGGTTGCCGCCGGTCCGGTGGGACGCGAGGCGACCGCTCAGACCGACGCGGCGATGCGGGCGGAGATTCTCTCCTGGTCACGGGCGCGAGGAGTATTCGCGGGAATTTCGCTCCAGGGGGCTACGCTCAGGCAGGACCTCGACGATAACGCCGTGATTTACGGGAAGAGGATCCCGAACAAAGACATCGTGCAGGGTCCGACGGCGACGCCTCAGGCGGCCGAAGCGCTGATCTCATTGCTGAACAAGTACTCTTCGGCCGAGAACCGGAACTGATAAATTTTTGGTTAACAATCCACTACTAGATATTCAATTTCGAATTCCGTTCGATCGTATTCGCGCGGAGCATGTCGAGCCAGCGGTTGAGGAGCTGCTGAAAGATGCGCGGCAGAAACTCGAAGACCTCGCATCCGATTCCGGCGACCGCACGTTCGAAAGCACGATGCTGGCCTTCGAACGTATCACGGAGCGTCTGGAATACGCGATGGGGATTATTCGACACCTGGAGTCGGTGGCGACCTACCCGGAGTTGCGTACCGCCTACAACGCAGTCCAGCCTGCGGTGAGTGAATTTCTGTCGGGCATCCTGCTGCATGAGGGACTCTGGAAAACCGTGCAGCGCTACAGCGCTACTGCGGAGGCTGGACAGCTCACGGGAGCCCGGCGGCGCTTTCTCGAGAAGACAGTGGATGAGTTCCGGCGACAGGGAGCCGACCTTGATCCGGCGGGCAAGTCACGGCTGGCGGAGATCGACGTGGAGCTGAGTACGCTTACGATGCGCTTCTCGGAAAACGTCCTCGATTCGACGAACGCGTTCGAGCTGTTGATCACCGACGAAGCGAAGCTGAGTGGACTTCCGCCAAGCGCTGTCGCGGCGGCAAGACAGAGCGCCGAATCGAAGGGGGCTGCGGGCTGGCGGTTCACGCTGCAGGGGCCGAGTTATACAGCGCTGATGACCTACCTTGACGACGCAGGCATACGCGAGCAGGTCTATCACGCTTTCGTTACCCGGGCGACGGAAGATAAGTTTGACAATCGCGGCATCGTGGGGCGAATTCTGGAATTGCGCCGGGAGAAGGCGCAGCTTTTGGGCTTCGCCGATTTCGCGGACCTGGTGATCGACGATCGTATGGCGCATACCGGAGAACGGGCGCAGGAATTTCTCGACAGCCTGCGGCCAAAGACCGAACCGCATTTTGTTCGCGAGAACCTGGCCCTGCAGGAATTCCGCGGGAGCCTGGAAGAGATACAGCCTTGGGATGTCGCCTACTACGCGGAAAAGCAGCGCGCCGCGCTCTATGATTTCGACGAGGAGACGCTGCGTCCGTATTTCCAGCTCGATAAGGTCGTCGAGGGCATGTTCACCATCTTCGGCCGATTGTTTGGAATCGTAGTCGAGCGGGAATCCGGCGTGCCCGCATGGGATCCGGAGGTCAGTTACTACAATATTTGCGACGAGGCAGATGGAACAAAGCTCGGATCCTTCTACGCCGATTTTTATCCGCGAGAGAATAAGCGCGGTGGAGCGTGGATGGACGCGTTCCTGACGGGCCTGCCTGGCGGGCGTCCGCATCTGGGACTGATTTGCGGAAATCTGACACCCCCGGTGGAAGGAAAGCCGGCGCTGTTGACTCATCGGGAAGTGGAAACGATTTTTCACGAGTTCGGCCACCTGCTGCATCACTGCCTGAGCCGGGTGGAGGTTCGCAGCCTGGCGGGAACGAACGTGCCGTGGGATTTCGTCGAGCTGCCGTCGCAGATCATGGAGAACTGGTGCTGGGAGCGGGAGTCGCTCGACCTGTTCGCGCGTCATTACGAAACCGGCGAGCCGATTCCAGAGGACTTGTTCCAGAAGATGAAACGAGCGCGCACGTTCCGCAGCGCGAATGCGCAGATGCGCCAGGTTGCTTTTTCAACGCTCGACCTTACCCTGCATCGCAGCTACACCGCGGCGTTGGACGGGGACGTGATGGAATACTCGCGAAACCTTCTGCAGGCCTTCTCACCGGCGAAGTTGCCGGCCGAATACGCGATGCTCGCGGCTTTCACGCACCTGTTCAGCAGTCCAGTAGGCTATGGCGCTGGCTACTACTCATATAAGTGGGCGGAGGTCCTCGACGCCGACGCTTTCACGAGGTTCCGCGCAGGTGGAGTCTTCAGCCGGGAGGTCGGCATGCAGTTTCGCCAGCGAATTCTGGCAAAGGGAAATAGCCAGGATCCAGCGGAGCTTTATCGCGACTTCATGGGCCGCGATCCTGACTTGAACGCGCTACTCGAGCGGTCGGGCTTGGCGGGCTAGCAACTACTTCTTGCGTCCGCTGTTGCCGCCGAGAGCTTCGGCGGCCGGCTCCGGATCACTGGCTCCGGCGGCCGCGCCATGGACGGCGCTGCTGGTACGCCTCACCATATCGGCCATGGAGTCGCTGGTCTTGCGCATGATGTCGGCGGTAGTGTCCATGACCTCACGGGGATTCAGCGCCTGCACGTTCATGGCGTCCATCGTGCGATCCACCATTTCGGAGCCGGTGCGGGTCATGCTATCCAGAGTAGATTTCTTAGTAGCATCGATCTGCGTCGATAACGTGTTGGAAATTGCATCCAGCGCCCCGCAGAAACGGTTGATCACGGCCTGAGAGTCGGTGACCGCGCCCAGCGCATTCTGCATCTGCTGCATACTGAAGAGCGTAACCGCGTTCGTAAAGCGAATCATGGATGAGGTAAGTTCCCTCAATCCAGCTTCCTGGCCATTAAGTGCGTCGGTATGATGTGCTTTCATTATTTTGGCTCCATCCGCTATTATAATGCCAGAAAACCTCATTTGAGGCTAGTGAAAAGGTATATCCCGCTCACCATTTCGCAAGTTAACTTCCTCGGAAAGCAGTGTCATCCGCACATGATCATTTGGACCAACGGCAACGGGGCCGAAACGGTATGGTGCATCGCTCGATGGCGTGAAAACGTTGAGAGTAAAGCTTCCGGGCTCCTGGGCGGCGATCTGCATTTCAACGAGCTCGCTGGCGGAGAAGAACAGCGCCTTTACGTCACCTATACGGATCTGGTCCACGACGTTGTTGGCGAGACCCTCGACAGGGCATCCCAGCACGGCGACCGAAAAGCGACTTAACGCCTTTAGAGTGTACATGCTCTGAAATATTTCGACCAATCGACTGTGAATTTGCGCCTTTGTGCTCGCGGGCGGCGAAATGGAAGCAGCGCCATTGAAAGTGACCGCCGGGGCAGTCACCCCTTGCGGCGGCGCGTTGGTCTGTTTTTCATTCGCGAGTTGCAGGCGACCTGCCAGCGCGCGCGCGATATGGATCGGAATTTCCGGATACTGATTCATGAGCCTGACAAAGCTGTCACGAATCAGTAACAGGCACTCGGTTTCCTCGATGCCGGTGAGCGTGACTGAGTGCGCTCTGTCGTCGAGCAGCGACATCTCCCCGAAGAACTGCTCTGGGCCTAGCTCAGCTACCGGCATCCGGACGCCGTTCTGATCGCGGTCGACCTTGACATGGCCCTTGGCGATTACGTACAGGCCGAGGCCAATTTCGCCCGCGCGAACGATGGTCTCATTCCGTGCAAATCGCCGCGTGACGCAGGCGTCGGAAATCTTTCTCTGGATCTTGTCGTCGAGTCCGGAGAAGAAATCGACCTTTGCAATAAGATCTTTCATTCGAATTTATCAATCGAAGCGAGAGACGAACCAAAATAACGCGAACCCCGTAATGAAGGCAATTGTGGAAAATACCACAGACGCGGCTCCAGAGGCGCTTGCCGCAAATCGCAGTGAAGCGAGGAACACAACGAGAAGCATTCCGATGAAGATGCCGTGGCGGATCCGGCGGTGCGCACTAGCAGTGCTCGTGTCCGTCTGGACGTCGACTCCGACCGAGAGATCGTTCTCACGAAGCCCTTCGGCGACACGATTCATCTGCCTGATGGCTTCGAAGAAGAGCAGACCGGAACCAATGAACCAGTCTGAGGTTGCTTGCCGATTGGCCATCTGACCCAGGCGTGTCTGTAGCAATCGGCCGAGCACGGGCCACTGCGCTTCCACAATATAGTCCTTCGCCGGAGCGTGCGCCGGAGCGGTTTCGGCGGTCCAATAGCCGATCGCGATCAGGTTACGGTGCATCATATCGAGGTACAAGGGATTGCCCTGCCCCGCCCGCCGCAGAGCGCGCCAGTTCCCTTCGAAGACCGCGGCGGTCGCGGGAAACTGCAGATTTACCTTCAGCTCGGGCTCCAGATTGGACAGTTCGGCGAGCAGTCGCGCTTCGAGGTGCATCGACGGGTTGCCGCTGGAGAGTCTGACCAAAGCCTGAGCAGCCGCGGGAGCGTTTGACGCCAGGACCGCTGAAATGTACTTCAAACACGACGGAGTGAACGGAGGGGGAATAGCGAGCAACCGGCTTGCGCGCCGGACAACCAGGCGCCCGGCGGGAGTGATTGCCATCGAATCTGGATCGAACTCCGCATCAATAACGGCAGTCATGCAGATCTGCTCCAGCGCGCACTCCGCTGCCCGTTGCACCGCATCCGAAGCGCCCTGCGCGATGCGCGAAGAGAGCGCTTCTCCCTCGATCCATTCCGTGCAAAGAATTCTTGACGTGGACAGCTCCGGAATCAGGATCGGATACTGCGCGAGAGTATTCTCACGAACGGAGTGGAGCGCTTCAAGGTAGGAGCGCTCGCGCGTCGCCGAATCGGACAGCCGCATCCATTCCCGAAAGCGGGTGAGAACACTCCGGCTGAGCGCGTCGGTGAGTTTCTCCTCCTCGATCAAGGCAATGTTTTTCTCGAAGAGCTCGAAAGCCGCGTCAGGAATCGGGTCCCGCGCCAACTGCACCGCAATCTGGCGACCCTGATACTCTGTGCGGTATGAACACCGCGCCAGAGTATTCCAGCAAGGCTCGCTATGCAGCCCGCCTGCTAAAGCGCATCCCACGTCGCCGAGCTCGCTGGAAAGCGCTTCTGCAAAGTCGGCGCGTGAGATCGGGGGAATCACGACCTTGATATGGCGCAGGCGTCCCAGGTAGTCGGTTCGCAACAGGTCCGCGCGCCAGGAAAGAAACTGGCCGAACGCCGCGTAGAGACCACCCAGCTCATCGATGGCTTTGTGGAATCGGGAGGAAGCGTCGGAGAGATCGGCGTAAGCCGCGTCCGTCGCAACGCCCCGCCAGGGGCCGCGCGAACTGAGTCCAAATTTCTGAAAAACGAGTTCGGGGCTATCGTGAGGGACTACAAAACTGGGGATCAGCTCTTTCAAGAGAATTCTTCATGCCCGCGAGCTTTGTTCCCGTTTGAGCGGCCAATAACGCTGGAGAGCGATTCGCTGGTTCTCCTCATGAGATCATCAGCGACATCCAGATTGACGGCATCGACAGTGCGATCCAGAATGTCGGTCTGCGATTTCGACATACTCTCGAACGCGGCTCTTTTGGGTCCATCGAGCTTGGAAACGAGCGACTTGGACATACCATCCAGAGTATCGCGCAATCGGGTGAGGGCGAGCTTCGTGTCGGCAGGAGCTGACACCGCATTCTGGACTTGCTCCAGGCTGAACATCGCCACAGCCCCGGAAAAGCGCATCATGGAAGTGATCAGTTCTCGCATTATTGCGTCCTCACACGCGGTTACTTAACGGCCAAACGCTGCAACAGCCGCAGCAGCCACACAGTCCAGAGGGACAGGAAGGAACCTGCCAGAATAGCAGGGAATCTCAGCGGTGTCCAGAATTCCGGCCCGCCAACAAGCAGCAGCGCCAGGGCCGCTAACGCCCATATGATCGCCGCGCCGATCACTCGAATTCGCAGCCTCTCATCCTTATCGGGCGCTGGGTTGAACCCCGCGCGAATTTTGAATTCACGCCGGTCGAACAGACTCAGCGTATGCAGCATGCCGCTGGGACCCGATTGCATCCATATCGTCAAATCCGCAAGCATCGAGAGCATTCCGCCCTGTGAGAAGATGCGGCTGCGCGCCTCGGTCGCCAGATACTCTTCGACCACTTGCCGCAGTACCGATGCCAGGTCGACGCCGGGAGCGAGGCGCGAAACGAGGCCGTCGGCCAGTATTGTGGACCGGATATACTTGATCATCTCCCGGTCCACAAGTACGCCGTAACCGCGCGCGATTTGCAGAAGGTCCATCATGGTTTTCGTGACGGTGACCCGAAACCGGACTCTGCCCGCCACCACCGGCTCGTTATACCAATCCCGGGCGAGTTCCTCTATCTTGCGACGCATGCCTTGCAGATCGGCGTCGGGCCCAACCATGCAAATGTTCAAGAATCCAGCATAAATGGCCTCCGGATCGCCGCTGGCGTAGGCAAGTGTCAGCTCGATCTGCTTGCGCCGAGCCTCCGGAGTGAGCGTGGCGACGATGCCGAAGTCGACGTACCCGACAACATTGTTGGGCAGGATGAGAAGATTCGCCGGATGCAGATCGGCATGGAAGACACCGAACCGAAAGGCGTCGCTCAAGAAGTTCGAAATAACATTGGAGCTGAAAGTTTGCGGGTCGAAGCCCCTGGCGCGAAGCTCGGCTAGCTGCGTCTCGTCGTTACTCTCCAGCATCCGGAGATAGGAAGCGACGCTCGGTCCATTGAGAAACTCCATTGTGAGGACGCGCTCACCGCTGAGGTCCTGATAAATCCTCGGCACACGCTCGGAGGGCGATCCGGCGGCATTGTCGCCGAGGATCTTGGCGTAGGCTCCCTCGCGGCGGTAGTCGAGCTCGTCGAGTGTCCATGTGGAAAGCTCGCGCACCGGATCGCGCATGAAGTACATGCTGCGGATACGCAGGAAGAAGATAACCTTGATGCCCATCCGCAGCAGCAGGTTGTCGCGCTCGAACACAGCCCGGATTCCCGGCCGCTGCACTTTCACGGCGACTGGCGTGCCGTCCTTCAGGGTAGCCTTGTGGACTTGACCGATAGATGCGGACGCCACCGGCTGGTAGTCGAAGTCACGATATAGGTCACGCGGAGAAGTGCGCAGCGTGGCGCCGAACACCTGCTCGACCTGGTCGGGCGGGAACGGCGGGACACGATCGAGCAGCGCCAGAAGCGCATCGCAATACTCTCTAGGGAGCGTGTCGATCTGAAGAGAGAGGATCTGGCCGAACTTAATGAAACTGCCGCCCAGCCGTTCAAAGACGCCGCGTAGGAGCTCGGGCCCGTGAGTCGGACGGTTGCGCGCGTGTCTGTAAAGAAATCGCGTCCCAGCGCCGAGCATCTCGCCCATCACTTCCAGCATGCGGGCGATGTAGGACCAAACAGATAGACGGCGCTCCGTCACGTCTCGATTCCCCTGAGAAAGACGTCGGACATAGATCGCACCAGGCGCTCTTCGTCCAGCGCTTCAACCTGCTTGCCGCCAAATAATTCGACGACGAGCAGGATGAAGGTAAGGGCGGAAAGGAAATAGGCCGCTGCTGCCTCGACGTCGAGGTCTTCACGCAGTTCACCAAGACGCTTCCGCACGTTGAGAAATTCGGTGAAAAGAAGTCTGCCCTGCACGATGAACGTGCGATAAAACATCGCCCCGACCTCGGGATTCTTCATAGCCTCCGACAGCAATTTACCCAGGAATGGCAGGCGGATACGATACTCGCCGAGCATGATTTTCGCCATCACCTGCAGCTCATCCTTGAGAGTTTCCCCTGGGAAACGCAGCTCCGGCGAAGGCACCGACCCGGCGATCAGCTCGAGCTCGCGCTCGAGCACGGCAGCCAGAATCTTTTCCTTGGACTGATAATGCCGGATAATGTCGAACGCGGAGATGCCGGAAGTCTTGGTCAATTGATCGAGCGTGATGGAAGAAAGCTCCTGCGTGGAGGCGAGCTTCACCGCTCCATCGAGCACCATCCTTTGCTGTTCCGTGCTGAGACTCATAAACTCACTTTCTGCGAACTGCGCGGCGTCTCCGCCGATGGGCCGGACCGGAACGAGAAGTACTCGGCAGCCAGGTCGCGCGTCTCGCTCTTGCCGGTGATGATCATTCGCGCGACGCGTTGCGCCGAGACAATTACAGGCGTGATACCGCCGCCAGGCTGCGTCCAATGACCGGCGAGATAGAGGTTCTTAACAGGCGTCGTATTCGGCAGCCGGTTCTCGCCGAGTTGCGCTGGCGACATCGACCAGCCGAGCATCGACCCTTGCCAATTATTTGTGAAGCGGTAAGAGGTCATGGCGGTCGCGCTCAATTTTACGACAATGTGCGAATCGAGGCCCGGCAATATCTGGCGGAGCCGTCCCATGATCTGGTTTTCGACCGACTCCTTGTGCGCCTGCCAATCGGAAATGTTCTCCATACGAACCGGAGTGAGCTTCTGTACGATGAGAATCTGGCAGCCGGGCGGCGCAATATCGGGATCGAAATGAGTGGGAATAAAAACCTTGAAAACGTTGCGAATCGCGTCGCCCGGATCGTAGGATGTCCAGTAATAACCCTCGGCGGCGGCAAGCGCGGCGGGATCCATCCCGCGCAGTCCCAGATGAACGAGGAAGCAGGGATAGCTGGGGTCGAGCGATTTCAGATGTTCGATCGGCCAGCGTCCGCAATGTTCTTCGCCGATAAGATTCTCGTAGGTGTGGAGAGCGTCGGCATTGGAGACGACGACTGGGGCGCGGAACTCGAACTGCTCCGGAGCTCGCTTGGAGACCGTGGAAATGCGGACTCCGGCTGCGGCGCCGTTCTCGATGATGATTCTGTCCACTGAAGCGCATTTGAGGATGTGGCCCCCTCGCGCTTCGAGACCGCGGCCGAGATCATCCGCGAATTTCTGCGAGCTGCCCTTCGGATAGTAATTACCGAGGAAGTAGGCGAGCCGCAACATCGCGTCGAAGAGGTAGGATGTGCGGTTAGGGAGCGAGCCCCAGTGCGGCGTGTCCGCCATGAGGAGCGCCTTCAGGCGAGGGTCGCGAAAGTGGCTGTCGAGCTTGTCGGTGACGCTGAACTGCTCGTATTGGCGGGCGCGTTCATTGTCCACACCCCGAAAATAGTAGAGGAGGCCGTAGAGGTAGGCTTGGCGCAGTTCCGCGAAATAGGCGTCGACCGCCGTCGCTTCCTCGGGGAAGATTTTCTTCAGTTTGTCGAGAAACTCACCCAGATCGGCCGGTACGGCGAAGGGCGCCATATCGGGCAGATGGAATTGATCGACGGGATCCATCTTGACCCACTCGGTGGGAATTTCCAGGTCATGCAGGAGCTTCCCCGTGAGGGTCGTCGGATTCCCGAGTAGTGGATAAAAGTGAGTAGCGGCGTCGAAGATAAAGCCCCGCCGCCGGAACGTGGAACAGAATCCACCGAGCATGTAGTGCCGCTCGAGCAAAAGAACCTTGAGGCCAGCTCGGGCAAGGATGTTGCCGCAGAATAGTCCACCGATACCGGATCCTATGATGATTGCGTCATAGGAAGAGGGGTAATCGCGGCCGAAAACTTGGGGCATGAGGGGAAATCAAGTCAAAAGTCAAAAGTCAAAATGCAAAAGTCAAAAGTGTTTCCGTGCACAAATTGCGCTCCCGCCGCACTTTTGACTTTTGCATTTTGACTTTTGACTTTTGACTTGCCTTTCATGACAGGCCTCCATCCATCGTTAGGACTTGGCCGGTAATGTAAGTGGAGTCTTCGCTCGAAAGGTAAAGCACTGCGCGAGCGACTTGCTTCGACGTTCCGGGTTTGCCGAGCGGAATCTGGGCGTAGAGCTTTTTGCGCGCGTTCTCGTCGATGGACGCGGTCATATCTGTGTCGATGAACCCCGGCGCCACGGCGTTGACGCGCACGCCGAACCGCGCCACTTCGCGGGCGAGAGCCTTGGTGAAGCCGATCACGCCGGCTTTCGACGCGCTGTAATTGGTCTGCCCTGCCATGCCGATGATCCCGCTGACGCTGGCGACGTTGATGACACTGCCGTTGCGGCGGATCAGGTGCTTCATTACGGCGCGGCAGTAGTTGAACGTGCCGGTGAGATTGGTGTCGATCACGTCGCGCCAGGCCGCGGGGTCCATGGTGTGGAGTGCGCCATCACGCTTGATGCCAGCGTTGTTGATGAGGACGTCGATGGGACCGAGCGTGCTCTGGACGTCGGCGACCACCTGCTCAGCGCGGGCGAAATCGCGCGCGTCGGCTTGGAACGGCTTGGCCAGCGAGGCAAGGCTTTCAGCGGCGGCTTGATTGCCTGCGTAGGTGAAAGCCACCTGGTAGCCGGCGGCAGCAAATTCCTCGACGATGGCGCGTCCGATGCCGCGACTGCCACCGGTGACCAGCGCAACACTCATTTCGGGCGATTCCTCCCGTAATGCTCGTGCGCAGCGACGAATTCGCCGGTCGTAATCGCAGCGCCCATCGATATCTCGCCACCGAGAACAGCAGCGGCGACGATTTCGGCGAATTTTTTCGCCTTCGATGCCCCGTAGCATCCCATGATGGACAGAGCTTCACGCTGGGTCGGAAGTCCGGTTCCGCCGCCGATCGTCGCCACGGTGAGAGCAGGAAGCGTCAAACTGACGTAGAGTCCTTCGGGCTGCAGCTCGAAATTGGTTACGCCGCAGGAGGCGTTGACGACGTTGGCGACATCCTGTCCGGTGGCGATGAAGATAGCTGTCAAGCCGTTGGCGTACTGTGCGTTATATCCGATCGAGTTTGCGTGAAGATGTCCGATCACGGTAGAGTGCCAGATCGCAAACAGCTTTTCCGCCGTGCAGTGCAGATACATTTTGAGTACGTCGTGGGGCAACAGAGCCCCAGCGGTAACGCGCTTACCCTTGCCGCGAGTCAGCAGAAAACCGGACGGGCGCTTCTCCGAGCACATCCCGCTGAAGACGAAGTAGCTTGCGATCGGATAATTCTTCTGGATCCACTGGCAGGCGGCGTCCGTCGCCTTGACGAGCATATTCATGCCCTGTGCGTCGCCGGTGAAGTATCCAAAGTTCAACAGCACCTGGCGTCCGACTTGATAGCTCTTGAGATCGGTGAGCTTGCCGTGGCGCGTTGTCGATTCAGCGGCGGCGCGGATCTCGGTGATCTGGCCGGGGACCCACTCCGAGAAGGCAGCGGCCGAAGCTACGTCGGGAAAGAAGAATGTCGGAACGATCTGATTCTCATCCGCGAGGATGGCAGTCTGGACGCCGCCCGCGCGGGTCAGCGCGACCATGCCGCGTTCATAACTGCGAATCAGCGCGCCTTCACTCGTGGCCATCGGAATATAGAACATCCCGTTGGCATGCCGGCCGTGCACCAGCACAGGCCCGGCAACGCCCATGGGTACTTGCGCGGCGCCGATCGGATTTTCAATGTTGCCGCGCAACTCCTCGGTGTCGAACGAGACGCTGCCGATATTGCGCAAGGAGACACCGGTCTTTTCCTCGATCCACGCCCGGCGGCGAGCGACGCGCTCGGCGTCGTAACCCTGGTCCTTCAGGCGCGGCAGCAGATCGGTGACGCCGATGTCGTTTGAAGTGGCCACTATTTGGCTTCCGTGAACTTCTCGCCGGCGGATTTACACTCTTCCATCAGGGTTGCGCTTTTCTTCATCCACACCGAGGCGAAGGCTTCGGCTTTCCTTTGTAGGCCCTCTCCGGCGCCGAGGGGAATGGCGAACAATTCCACCGTCTCGGTGAATATCTTGCCGGCGCTTTCCTGCGGCGCCTTCACCATCTCGAGGCTCTTGAAACATGCGCCCAGGGAGATGGAGAAAGTAGTCCGCAGAAGCTCCGGCATCATTTTGCGATCAATTTCATCCGCCATGTTAACTTAGACCCTTCAGAACGAGCGCGGCGTTGTTGCCGTCACAACCAAAACAATTGACGAGCGCGTAGTCGCCCTGCACATCCTTGGCGGCCGAGAGCATCGCAATCGGAGGAATCGAGCGCTTCGATAGCGCAAGTCCGGCGGTCAAGGCGCAGAGCGCGCCCGACGCTCCGAGAGCCTCTCCAAACGCGGCTTTGGGAGCGCAGACGGGAAGCTGTTCAAGCCGCGCGCCAAAGACATTTTTCAACGCGTGGAGCTCCATCTCGTCGCCGGTGCGGCTGCCGGACGCGCACGCGATGACGCAGCCGATCTGCTCGGGACCGATCTCAGCGGCGGCGAGCGCCTGCTGAATCGCCGAAGTGGCGCCCTCACCCCGCACGCGATAAGCCTGAATGTCATGCGCATCGTGCGCCGCGCCGAATCCACTAATTTCGAGCAGCGCCTTCGCCCCACGAGCTTCGGCGCTCTCCGCAGTCTCGAGCATCCACAGAGCCGATCCTTCGCCGAGCACAGTGCCATCCCGATCCGCTCCGAACGGGCGCAGACACCCGCGCGCCGACAGTACACCGACCTTGCCGAAGCTGACTTGGGCTTCCTCGCTCAACTCTTCGACGCCACCCGCGAGTAGCGCTGTAGCGCGTCCGAACCGCAAAAACTCAGCGGCGTAATGGATCGCGTACAGGCCCGATACCAGTCCCGCCGAAATTGTTGAGTTTACTCCCCGCAGCTTGTGCTTGATCGCCGCCTGACCGGCCGGCGAGTTGATCACTGTATTCGGGAACTCCATCGGATTGACGTACGTCGGTCCGTCAGTGACGCCGCTCCAATCAAAAGACGTAATGCTGTGGACGCTGCCGAACATCGTGCCGCACACCAATCCAAGATTCGGATCTCCCTCGGAGGTGTCCTGCTGCTGCAATCCGGTCGCGGTCAGAGCCATCTGGGCGGCCACGCAGAGCAGTCGCGCGCTACGATCGAGCACACGAATACCCTTGTTGCCCAGCCATTGCTGCGGATTAAAATTCCGAACTTCGGCGGCAACCACGCCATCGCCGAGCAACTGGCTCGGGCCGACGCCGGAACAGCCGGCGTACAGATTTTTTTCAAACTCGTCGACGCCCGCGCCGATCGAAGAGATAACGCCCGCTCCGGTGACGACTACGCGCGCCATCATTGCAGCCTCGCGAGACATAGGGAGGCGTTATTGCCGCCGAACGCGTAGGCATTGTTGAGAATGATTTTGGGATCGGTCTTTCGCGCCTGGTTGGGGACGTAGTCGAGGTCGGAGCCTTCATCGGGCTCTTCGAAATTCATCGTTGGCGGAATGACGCCGGTGTGGATCGCCAGCGAGCACGCCACGGCTTCGATCGCGCTGGCTGCCCCCATGGTGTGGCCAATCATCGACTTGATCGAGCTCATCGGCACCTTCGGCGCGCGATCGCCAAACAGCGTGCGAACCGCGATAGCTTCGACGCGATCGTTAGTCGGAGTTCCAGTGCCGTGGGCGCTGATGTAGTCGACATCCGCAACGCCGCGGCCGCTCTCCTTGAGAGCCATCGCCATCGCCCGAATTGCACCGTCTCCCTGAGGATGCGCCGCCGTCATATGGTGCGAGTCGCAGCTCACGCCATATCCCAGGACTTCGGCATAGATGGTCGCGCCGCGCGCGACGGCGTCGTCAAGCGGTTCTAGCACCAAAACGGCCGCGCCTTCACCCGGAACCATTCCCTTGCGGTTCCTGTCGAACGGCTGGCAGCGCTCCGGCGCAATCGCGCCGAGCCGCGCGAATCCCATATAGGTGATCCGTGAGAACGGGTCGGCCCCTCCGGCCAGCATCAGGTCGGTGCGACCCGAACGTATCATGTCGAAGCCGTATCCAATGGCATAGTTCCCGGCTGCGCACGCCGTAGGAATCATCAGGCACGGCCCGCGCAGATCGAACTCAATGGCGATATTGCTAGGAATCACATTGCACGGATACTTTGGCAGGATATCGGCCGGGATCGACTCGAGCCCGCCCGCCTTGCGCGCATCGTTGTAGCGCTCCACCATGTTCGGCTCACCGGACGTGGTTCCCATCGAGACACCCACGCGCGCGCGGTCCCGCGCCTTGATATCGATGCCGGAATCGTCGAGCGCCATGCGCGCCGCGGCGATCGCGAGCTGCGATCCGCGGCCACGTGGGCCTTCGGAGTGAAAGTCCTTGACCTCGGCGCCGATGTGGACCGGAAACGCGGCGGTATCGAAAGACTCAACCGGACCGATGCCGTTGGCTCCGGCAGTCAGATTTCGCCAGAAGTTTTCGCGACCGGCGCCGATCGGCGTCACTAACCCGATACCGGTGATGACAACTCGTCTCATATTTTCGCGGCCGCGGACGGGGAGTCCGCCTTACTAGGCGGTCGCCGTGGCTGTCCCGTCCATGTGCCGCATCACCACTACGACGGTGTCATCCACGTTCTTGATCTTGGCGAACTCGTCCTCCGGGATGTTGATCTTGTACTTCTTATCGACGGCGACCATGACTTCCATCGCCATCAGCGAATCAACACCTAACTCCTCGGCGAATAGGGCGGTATCGGTGATTTCCTCCGGTTCGCGCTCGGTCACTTCCGCGATAAGTCGCTTTACTTCGCTTCTGATATCTTCTGCTGTAACGTTTACCATGCTCGTGTTTCCCTCTAGTTGGTTTTTGGCGCGGGACCGGATGTTGAAACGATGCCCTTGCCTTCCTCTACCGTGATGAACTGATTGGCTGCGATATTCGTGAGCCGCTGCTTTGCGCCACTCGGCCATTCGATGTCGAGCGCAGTGACGGCGGGATCATTCCCTAGTCCGAACGTGAGCGCCAGATCGCTCTGTGAACAGTAACTCGATCCGCTACGCACGGTATGCCACTGCTTGCCGGATGCGCTCTCCACTCTAACGACGGCGCCCAGCGCGCTGCGATTCGATTTCGTTCCGACAGCCCGGATGCATAGAAACTTGTTCTTATTCCCGCCGTCGTTGCGAAACAGATACGCCGGTCCGTGGTTGGAAGTGAATAGGACATCCAGATCGCCGTCATGATCGATGTCCGCATAGGCGGCGCCGCGCGCGACGATCGGACGGTTAAACTCGGGGCCCATCTTGGAGGCGGTACTTTCGAATTTCCGCTTCCCGAGATTGCGGAACAGCAGCGGCGGCTCCTTGTAGGAAACCTTCGGTTGAACACGGCCAATCTCCTCCTCGATATGGCCGTTCGCAGCCAGGATGTCGAGATAGCCGTCGAGGTCATAGTCGAAGAAGAACACGCCGAACGCCAGAGTTAATAGGCTGGCGCGTCCGACTGTTGACGTCGGCGCCTCATCGACAAACAAGCCGGTGCCTTCGTTGTGATAGAGACCGAGCATCTGGTTCGAAAAATTGCCGACAAGCAGATGCGGGCGGCCGGACCGGTCGTAATCGCCGGTATCGACGCCCATTGCGCCGCGGGCAACACCGTCTTCGCCGAACGCTACGCCGGCAGACATCCCCTCTTCGGTGAACGTCCCATTCTTGTTGTTGCGATAGAGCTTGTTCGGCTGTGTATCGTTGGCGACGAAAATATCGGACCAACCGTCGGCGTTGTAGTCGAAAACGGTTACCCCGAGAGACTTACTGTTGCGATCTCCGACGCCGGCCTTTTCGCTGACATCCTCGAATTTCCCGCCCCCGAGGTTGTGATAGAGCTTGGATTGCGTGCCTTTATAGGACTCCGGTGTGCAGTAGGACTTCGCAGCGCCGTCGAGTGAACAGAACAGATCGTTCTTGGGAACCCATTGCACATAGTTGGCGACGAAGATGTCGGCTTTTCCGTCTTTGTCGTAATCGAGCCAGGCGGCGGAGGTGGCGAAGTTCGCGTTGGTGATGCCGGACGTCTTGGTGACATCACGGAATTTTCCCGCGCCTTCATTGTGAAATAGACGATCACCTTCGAGAGCGGTGATATAGACGTCGTCCTTGCCATCGTTATCATAATCAGCGACAGCGACGCCCAGACCATACATCTCGACATCGAGGCCGCTGCCGGCGGTGATATTGGTAAACGTGCCGTTCTTGTTATTGCGATACAGCGCGTGCAGGGACTTTCGCCCGCGCGGCGCCCAATCTTTGCTGTTGACGAGCAGGATATCCTGCCAGCCGTCGCCATCGGCATCGAAAAATGCGCCGCCGGAGCCGAGTGTCTCGGGCAGGAACTTCTTGCCTGCTCGACCGCTGTTATGGGTGAATTTGATCCCCGAAGCGGTGGTGATGTCGGTGAACTTGATGTCGCCTGTGGGGTTGACGGCCGCCGCCATGGCGAGCGCGGGTATGAGGAGGAATCTCACTGAGAGCCTCCCGCGTCCGCTATTGCCCGGGCGTTTTTCGTGACTTTGTTCGGCTTCACAGGCTCGATCGCCTTCTTCGCGCTTGTCTCATGAAGCGAGACACTGTCGTGATCATGGATTTGTTGACGTTCATTATTATCTTCCGGACTAACCATGCGGCGTTTGGCCGTGATCGATTGCGCCGACTCCTCAACCTTAAACCGCCGGAACAGAACCTCTTCGCGTGCGGCCTTTTCCTTATCCTGTAAACCGCGGTAGCAAAGCATAGCGGTGTAGTGCATCTGCACGTCCTCCGGATCGATCAGGCAGACGCGCTCGAGCACTTTGATCGCTTCCGCGTACTCCCTCTTCAAAAAGAGAATACGAGCAATCTGATTCAGTACGACGCGATCCCGCGGGTACATGGATTCCGTAGTACGGAACGATGCCAGGGCCGCGTCGTAGTCGCCATCGGCCTTCTCGATGAGACCCTTGAAATAGTGGATGCGCCCCAGCTTGGGATTGGTCGCGAGCGCCTTCTGGATGTAAGGTTTCGCCGCATCCGTTTCACCCTCGGTGATCAGCGCGCGCGCGACATTCAGCCAGCCATCGGCGTAACCGGGCTCGGCTTCGGTGACTTTCTTGAACGCATACTCGGCGCCCTTGAGATCGCCCTGCAGCAGCAGTCCGATGCCCCAATCGTTCCAGCGCTCCCGATCGATCTTCTGTACGACGGGTGTCCACTGCGGCTCATTCAGCTTCAGCTTGGACTCCGCTGTAGCGAGGACGACGATCGGCAGATTGGGAATCTCGTCCTTGATCTGCCCGGAAACATTAGGCGGAATGTTCGCTTTCTCGAAAGAGTATTCCTGACTGTTGTGGTCCTTGGTGACCAGATGCTCTTGGCCAGGCTTCGGCGTTCCGGCGTACGCGAACTGCGTATAGAAGTGGGAGAATTTCCGGTAATTCAGCTTCGCGGTGAGCGAGATAGGACCCTTAGCATCCTTGGGAATCTTGACGCGATAGTGCGCCACGTCGGCGGCGCCGGGCTGGATCGCGCGCACATAGAGCACCGACCGCGCTTGCCAGGCATTGCGCTTGTTGATCGGATTGCCCTCGCCGTCGAGTTGGTAAGCGCGATAGAAATGAGCCCCGGGCTCGACCGGACCTTTGCCATCGTCCTCGACGCGACCGCTCCAGTAAATAATCTTGCCGTCGGCGTCCTTGGCTTGCAACTCGAGCCAGATGTCGAACGAGTCAAGCGTCCCGCCCGGGAAGAAGTGACCGATCTTGCGTGTGCGAACCACTACGTCGACCTTGGCAGTTGTGCCCGGCCGGACTGCGGCTCCAGCGCGATCGATGGGGGCAGTCAGCTTGCCCACCTCGCGAATCGTAATCTGACCTGCTTGCTCAGCCTCTTCGCCGACGGCCATGCCGGTCATCAGTTGCGGCCCTTCGCCAGAGCGGCGGACCATGGCCGTTTCTTTCGAGTTTTCATCCACGGGCGATACCGCGAAGATGTCCACGGTAATAAATCCCGACTTCAGGAATCGCTCAACCGCTCCCATCTGCGCGTGGTCGCGATTGGCGAACGGCACGGCCATGTTGGCGCCGGGGAAGCGGTGCGAATGCACCTCTCCGCTATGATTTCCCGGGTCCTTGGAGGGAACAAGCGGCATGTGGCACTCGAGACAAGTAGCAGCCTTAGGCGGATAGTAGAACGACCGCGCGCCCTGTCCGAAGCCGCTGGACTGCCAGTTATCATAATCATTGAAGCCCCGGAACCAGCGGTAGTTGTTCACCGGAACGTCCAGATGGACCTTGTGGCAGGACGAGCAGAACTCAGCCGAATCCTGGCGCATGAACGGCTTCATGAAAGACTGCTTGTGCGGCGTCGGATTGAGATAGGTCAGGAACTTGTCGAACGCTTGAATGTATTTATTCTTGCTGCTCACCAGCTCGTGTAGCGGCGGATATTCAATTGTGAATCCACCCTGTCCCATGGAACCACTGACGTTCACGATGGAATGGCAAGAAGTGCAGGCGAGACCGGCGTGCGCTTCGGGTGTATCGATCTGGTCTTTAATCGGCTTCTCGAAACGCCCATTAAAGAAGACAGCGTGATCGTGACAGCCCGCGCACCATTTGCTCGGCTGCGGTCCGACGACCGATTGCATGTACTCGATCGACTTGCGATAAAACTGGTTGTTAAATGACGCAAAATGGTGAGCAGAGCTCTTCCACTGCTCGAAGATATCCTTGTGGCAGCGTCCGCAGGCCTCCGAATCCATGAAGAAATTCGACGGGATGATGCCGTTCACATTCGTGTTCGCCGAGGACGGGAAAAAGGGCGATTTCGGACCCGCCCCTTCCTCACTCATGGACGTCGGCACGATCAGCGGATTGCGAATCCGGCTGGACGCTTCGGGAAACTGCTTCTGGTAAAAATAGGTGGCGGCCGGCAGCAGCACCAGGATCGCCAGAGCAACCTGGTAGGCATTCTTGAATTGGATCCATCCGCCACCGCTCTGACGCGCCCGTTTCCAGACGTAAGGAATCAGCGCCGCCAGGCCCAGCCCAGCCGATCCGATATGACCCCAGAAAGCCCAGCGGTTCTCCGTGATATTTCCTGCCCCGACGAGAAAGAGCCCCAGCAGAAGCGCAATACCAAACAGGCCGAGAGCGGATAGGATGCCACTTCGCAGGGCAGCGTCCTTCCGTAGCAGGAAGATAAGCCCAATCGTAAGAGCAAGTCCCAGACCCAGATGGATCAGGACATTCGTCATGTAGAAGATGCTCGGCGTGGCGAAAGCTGCGACGTAAGCCGTGTTGACCAGCAGCACGACAAAGAAGAACGCGATCCACTTGGCAAGTTTGTTTTTCATATCTGCCACATCCTAGGCCGAACCGCTTGCTCGTACAATAATAGAAACCTACTACTCTCCGCTCGCCAGCGACCGCATCAGCCGCAAGGCCGGACGGGTCGTATACATTCTCTGAATTTCACTGTCCGGGAACTGCTCCCGCCCCGAATACGGATACCGCGACATCCCGTGGAAAGGCAGCGGCGTCACCGATTGCGAATAAGCCGTATTGGCATCGCCGTCCTTGGCCCAACCGTCCACCTTCAAAAGAAAATCCCGCTTCCAACCATTCCTGAGCTTCGGCAGTGACGCTGCGGAAAATCGCAATCGCAGCTCATCACCTGCGCCCATTATCAGCAACCTGTCGTCGATCCCGGTGATCAGCGCCCGCACGTCCCCATACCGGGTGTACAGGCCCGGCGTCGGATTCCACATGGACACCGGCGTCGTCCGCGAGTAGTCGAATGACTCCGGCTGTTTGCGCTCCGGATGGATCGTTGGCTTCGAAAATCCATGAAAGCGCAGCTCCGCCGACTCCGCGTCCGCAGGAGAGAGGGTTACCTGCGGGGCGGAAGAGTCCTCTATTAAGAAGATGTCATCCCAGTAGATGCAGAGGTTGGTGACGATACGAACTTCTCTCGAAGCGGACAGGAACTTGCCCGTCAGGTCCACAGTGATGGTCTTTGGCTTACCAGCCGGGATTCCCATATCCTCGACAACTGTCTGCCACTTTCCAGCCGCGTCCTTAACTTGCAGATAAGGGAGAATCAGTCCATCCTTCGACTCCTGGGCGGCTCCGAGGAAGGTGCTGCCGTCCGCCCAATCCACCCAGCCGTTCAGCACCAGCGCCGCGCGGTTATCGAGAGCAGCCTTGCCGAAATCAAGATCCAGATGATGGCGCTCAGCGACACCGCCGTAGGTGCGAGCAAAGTTGTCCGGATAGGCGCGATCGCGGCGCAGCAGCCTGTCGGTGACGTCCAATCCTTTCTGATCGCGCGCGAGACTCGGATATACGCGACGACTCGCGCCGAACAAGCGGAACTCTGGGAAAGGCGGCGACTTGAATTTATCGTTCGTGAAAATGTCGATGTCGGCGGGGTGATCGACCGCGATCAACTGGATTTGATCGAGGTAAGACACCTCCCGCAATTCCTCGGTGACGCGGATGTCGTAGCCACCATCGACGACCGCCAGAGATTCGCCGCGAATCTGCACGTACTCGTCATGGTCGACGGGAAAATACTTACCGTCGCCGGCGCTAGCTCCCAGTGGCGCGACACCCAAAACATCGGTGATGAACTGGAACTGCCTGCCGTCCCAAGTAAAGATCATGGGGCACGACCCTGACAGTCGCTGAGCCTCTTTATAGGTGGCCCCTTTCGCGACGGGCTGCTTAGGCTCGTTCTGGATGAGTCCGTTCGGCCAAGTGATCCGGACCGTATCCGCCTCCTTGTACGCCGACATTCCAAAGGTCAGCGGAACACCTTGATAGATTCGTTTCTGATAGAGCGCGCCAGCCTTAACTTCGACCCTGGAAAACGGCGCGAGCTTCAAATTCTTGACGCCGGTCAAGCCGACGCGCAGCCAGTTGTTCCTGGTTTCGGTCTGATTGACCATGAGGCGCAGCGACCCGTCAGCGCCGACGTGCGCCAAGTCCGCGCGTCCATCCACATCAAAATCGGACTCGACCACCACACCGGGCGTCAGCGGCGATTTTGCCACCGCGAGTTGGCCGCGACCCTGATTTCGATACACGACACCGCCGGCGATCAGGTCTCCGATCCCGCGATTTTCCAGATCAGCGAACGCGATGGGCCCCTTGGCGCCAGCAACCGCTACCGGAGCAGCGAACTTGCCTTCCCGATTGAACAGAATCGACACGCCCGCCGGCGTGGAAGCGGCGACATCGACCCACCCATCGTTGTCGACGTCGTACGCCACCACGGAGTCAGCGCCCTGCGGCAGACCTTCGAGCGGGACGGCTTCAAACTTCCCCGCCAGGTTGTCGCGATACAGAACGCCGGCCCGGTCGGTATAGCTGACCACGAGATCGAAGCCATTAGCGTCGGAAATCAACTCGAAAAGCGAGCCGCGCAGCGCACGACCCTTCACAAAAGGAAACTCGCCCGTCAGATCGCTAAAGCCAGCCGTGCCATTGTTACGCAGCAGCTTCGAATTCTCACCCAGCAGGATTAGATCCAGATCATAGTCGTGATCGTAGTCGATCCAGACGGCGCTCTCGAAACGCCCCGGTGGCAGTGGCGCAGCTTCTTTTTGGAATCTTCCCTTCTTGTTCGTATAGAGGGCCGCGCCCGACTCCGCCAGCACGCACAGATCAGGAAAATTATCGTTATCCAAATCCCCGGCCGCGATGGAAATGACCGCCTTAACCGCCTCGAGCCCGGAATTTGCCACCGGAGTCGATCCGTTCTTCAGCAGCGCAACACCGCTAGACGACCAGGCCAGCGCATCCGCCCTCCCATCGGAGTCAAAGTCGAGCGTGAGTATCCCCGCGCCTTTCGGATCGAGCTTCGTCGCAATCGCCACATCGCGAAACCGCAATGCCGCAGCCGGTTGATCGGCAGCCTTCGGCTCGACGGTCTCGTAGATCTCCGAGAAGAACGTCCACTCCATGTCCTCGGCGATCGCAGCGCCTTTGGTACGCTCCTTGATCGCCTGGAACAGCTTCAACTCACGTGCGCCGTCGTCGGCCCGGCCAGCCTGCCGGTAAGCATTGTAGAGCTGAAAATGCGGCCCCGCGAGATTCGGATCGAGCTTAGACGACGTCTCGAATTCCTTGAGCGCTTCATCCGGCTTGCCGTTGAGCTTGTAGAGAACGCCAAGATTGTAGTGGGATTTTGGCTCATCGGGCACAAGCCGAATCATCTGTTCAAACTGAGCAATGGCCTTGTCGTATTCGGAGTCTTTCTTGTAAGCAATCCCCAGGTTGAACCAGGTGTGAGGGATTTTCGGGTCCTGTTTTTGCGCCTTCTCAATTTCAACGACGCCCTCTTTCGTCTTTCCGGCGCGCAACAAAGCCAGCCCGTAGTTCAGCCGCTCCCGAGCCGATTCCGCATTCAGATCCAGCGCTTTTTTGAACTCATCGACCGCCTGCGTTTGCGTGGTCGGGTTCTCGTAGAAGGCTTTACCCAGGTTCCGGTATCGCCACAGCTCGTCTTCCTTCACGCGGGCGGAATCCTGGCCTTGAAGCGCCAAAAATGCCGCGCCCGCAACTGCTACGGGAACCAGGATCCGAAGCAGATTCATTTTTCCGTAATCTTCGTGATCCGGTTTATCGCAACCGTCTCTTTCTGAACTGCGCCGCTCGGCCATCGGATTTCCAGACTGTCGATCTTCGTCGCCGCGCCGATTCCGAAGTGCGCGCGCAACGAGCTTTGACCCGAGTACCCGTTGCCGCCATCCACTTCGCGGATCAGCGTCTGCTTTCCTGTCTTCAGCGTAATCCTC
>Ga0075431_100000683_pt1 | contig 29084 bp, 21 predicted proteins | sample RhiMetdeltSRZDD5_FD_75297 | JGI IMG/M metagenome (GOLD analysis project Ga0075431, IMG submission 75297) | Populus rhizosphere microbial communities from Tennessee, USA - Rhizosphere MetaG P. deltoides SRZDD5 | ecosystem: Host-associated > Plants > Roots > Rhizosphere > Soil | place: USA... | reverse complement strand
TCGATCGGCGGCAGCTCCCGCAGCCCGGCCGTGCGGAAGCGGTGGAGCGCCCAGTCGACGGCGGCCTCATCCGTCGCGTCGGCTCCCGTGAACGTGACCGGGCGGGGGGCCGGGGCGGCGCGGGTTGCGCCGAGGGTCATCGCCGCCGCCGCGATCGCCAGCGCCGCTGCCGTCCGCCGGATCCAGGTGCGGGTGGTGGTGTCCATGGCCGCACCTTCGGGCTGGACGCTGGCACGCCGGCCGCAGCCCGATGGAAGTCCGCTGGAATGTGACGCAGGTCACCGGCGATGTGGCTTCCCTTGCTGAGGGGGCCGTCGTAGGGTCCACCCCGCGATGGAGTTCCGGATCCTGGGGCCGCTCGAGGTCGTGACCGACGAGGGGGCGATCCCGCTCGGCGGGCCGAAGCAGCGCGCCGTCCTCGCGCACCTGATCCTGCGGGCGAACCATCCCGTCCACGCCGATCGGCTGATCGACGGTCTCTGGGGGGACGAGCCTCCCGAGACGGCGCGGAACACACTTCAGACCTACGTCTACCGGCTCCGGAAGCTCCTAGGCGAGCCGCGCGTGGGCGGCTCGAACGGCGCCTACATGCTGAACGCAACGGCCGAGGAGATCGACGCCGCTCGCTTCGAGGCGATCGTGCGAGAGGCGAAGTCGCTCGCGTCGGCCGACCCGGTGGCCGCGGCGGCGCGGTTCTCGGACGCACTGACCATGTGGCGGGGGGCGCCCCTCGCCGACCTGGCCCACGAGCCGTCGCTGCGCGGCGAGGCCGCCCGGCTCGAGGAGCTGCACCTCTCCGCGATGGAGCATCGGATCGCGGCCGAGATCGCGGCCGGCGAACACTCGACGGTCGTGTCCGAGCTCGAAGCGCTCACGTCCCGCTACCCGCTCCGCGAGCGGATGTGGGCGAACCTGATGCTGGCGCTCTACCACTCGGGCCGGCAGGCCGAGGCGCTGTCGACGTACGAGCGCGCCCGCGAGGTCCTGTCGACCGAGCTCGGGACGGACCCTTCCGTGCAGCTACAACGGCTCCACGAGCAGATGCTCCGCCGCGACCCAGCGCTCGGTTCTCTCGAACCAGGTCCGTCCACCGTCCGCCCGAGTCGAATCGATCTCCCGCCCGGGACCGAGTTCGCGAGCTACCGGATCGACAACACCCTCGGGCGGGGCGGGATGAGCGTCGTCTACCTCGCTGAGCACGAATGGCTCCAGCGCAAGGTCGCCCTGAAGGTTCTCGCGCCGCAGCTGGCCGAGGACGACCGGTTCCGCGAACGCTTCATCCGCGAATCCAGGCTTGCCGCGTCGCTCGACCACCCGAACGTGATCCCGATCTACGAGGCGGGGGGGTCGGGCGGCGATCTGTTCATCGCGATGCGCTACGTGGAGGGGAGTGACCTCCGGACGCTCCTGCACGAGGGAGGTGCGCTCGACCCGGCGCGCGCGATCGCGATCGTCCGCCAGGCGGCGGCCGCGCTCGACGCCGCGCACGAGAAGGGCCTCGTCCATCGGGACGTGAAGCCCGGCAACGTCTTGCTGGCGCGGGCGAGGAGCGAGGACGAGGCCGAGCACGTGTACCTGTCGGATTTCGGCCTCACGAAGCGCTCGGCGAGCGACTCGGGCGTCACCGGAACCGGCCAGTTCGTGGGGACGCTCGACTACGCGGCGCCCGAGCAGTTCCAGGGTGGCGCCCCCGACGCGCGCACCGACGTGTACTCGCTCGGGTGCGTCCTGTTCGAGTGCCTGACGGGCCGCCCGCCGTTCCAGTCTGACAACGACGCGGCGTTGATGTACGCGCACCTGCAGGAGCCCCCGCCCTCCGTCACCGCGGTCGACCCCGGCCTGCCGCGCGAGATCGATCGGGTGGTGGCCACGGCGATGGCCAAGGCGCCGGAGGATCGTTTCCCGAGTGCCGGCGTGCTCGCGCGGGAGGCCTCGCGGGCCTTCAGGCTCGGAGCGGGGACGGCCGAGGGCGGGCCCGAGAAGCGATCCCCGGTCCGTCGCCTCCTGCCCGCGGTCGCCGCGGTGGTCGCGCTCGTCGTCGGGGTCCTCGTGGCCTCGCTGTTCCAGGGCGACCAGCCCTTGCCCGAGGCCGAGGGCCCGCCGGCTTCCCCGACCGCGTCGCCGAGCCCGAACTTCCCGCCCTCCTTCCTGACGGCCGGGAGGCCCTTCTCGGCTGAGGAGGAACGTCTGCTGACCTACATCCCCCCGGAGTCGAGCGAGGACTGCCTCCCCTTCGGCCGGGCGGAGCCAATCCACGGAGAACTCGCGTCGGTCGTCTGCCGTAGCGAGGGCGTCGAGGTCCTGTACCAGATCTTCCAGACCCGCGACGAGATGGACGCCGCGCTCCAGGTCAACGCGAACAACCGGCAAGCGCCGGAGGGTGACTGCGCGACCGAGCACCTCGCGCTCGGCGCGTACACGATCGGAGGCGAGCCGGCGGGGCGGGTGCTCTGCTGGACGATCGATCGGTCGGGTCAGCCGGCCCTGTTCGGGTCGGGTAACGCACCGGACCAATCGCACATCGAGTGGACGGATGAGAACGCGTCGATCTACGCGCACGCAGTCAGGAACGACCTGGCCGACCTGAGCCTCTACGACTGGTGGCTGACCTCCTCCGGGCCCATTGCTCCCGGCGAGGGGGACGCGGCGGAGAAGGATCGACCGAGCGGAGTTCCCGGACCCGGCCTGGGCGACGGGAGCTACCTCACGTTTCCTCCGGGGGGATGTGCTGGATTCCATGAAGAAACGTGCGCGCTGCACATCGACGGGAACACGTACCGGGTGGTCTTCACGGTGATGCCCGACAGCGTGGCCGAGTCAGGGCATGTCCTGCTCCAGAAGCCGAACGCCGTCGTCTTCTCGCCCGAGACGGGTTATTGCCTCGAGCCGAAGGACCTCGGGGGCGGTGGAGATAGCCGGCCGGCGTCGTATACGTGGTCCGCCGATGGCGACGAGATCACCTTCGAGCGGGTGAAGGGAGGCAGATGCGCGGGGCCACAGAGCTTGGGGGGACCGTGGACGGCCGCGCCGGACGGGGTGATCGCCGTCGAGAAAGGCGGGGAGATCGAGCTCATCAATCCCGGCGGCGCGGTGGTCGCGTCCACGACCCAGGAGGTTACGGAACCGAACACCTTCCCCGACTGGTCGCCCGACGGCTCGAGGATCGTGTTCGCGGGCGCGGGATCCGGGACGGCAGGCTTCAACCTGTACGTGATGGATGCCGACGGTGGCGACACCCACGCCGTGACCGACGACGTCGGCGACGAGTACACGCCCGCGTGGTCGCCCGACGGGAGCCGGATCGCGTTCGCGTTCGACGACGGCGGGCAGACGAGCTTCCGATCCGGCATCGTGACGATGAACCCAGACGGAACCGCCCGATCGGAGGTGATCTCGCGAGAGAAGGAGCGGGTGGAGGCGCCCCTCTGGTCGCCCGACGGCAGCAAGCTCGCCTTCACGGTCTTCTCGGAGGAAGGGATCGTCCCGTACGTGATGGATGCCGACGGTACCGACCTCGTCAGGCTGCGCGACGACCTGGGCGTGGCCCTGGACTGGACGCCCGACGGCCGCCGGATCCTGCTGTCGGCCGACGGACGGTTCGTATCGGTCCGTCCCGACGGGTCGGGCGAGCGACTGTTCGCCGACGACGTTCCGGAGCAGGGGAGGCTCGTGGTCGACTGGTCCCCGGACGGGGACTGGATCGTCATGTCGTCGCCCCACGGGGTCGCCTCGGCCTCCGGACCGGCCGTCAACTCCGTCTACCTCATGCGCGCCGACGGCAGTCAGATCTTCCACGTCGGCGATGGAGCCGAGCCGTCATGGCGTCCGGAGCTCGAAGGGTGACGAGGGCGGGTGCGACCGACCTGCCCGACGGCGTGTCGGCGTCGCCGGAGATCACGCCCGAGGAGCTCCAGCTCGCCCTGCGGAACCACGGGATGCACCTCGAAGGACTCCGCCACGACCTCACCCCCTCGGGGATGCATTACCTGCTGATCCACTTCGACGTGCCCGTGGCGGACGAGACGACCTGGTCGCTCTCGATCGGCGGACTCGTCCGGAACCCGGTCGAGCTCTCGATCGCCGACCTCCGGAAGCGACCGAAGGTGACGCTGCCGGTCACGATGGAGTGCGCCGGCAACGGACGCGCGCGTTTGACGCCGCGGCCGATCTCGCAGCCGTGGCTCACCGAGGCGATCGGGACCGCAGAGTGGACGGGGACACCGCTCCGACCGCTCCTGGAGGACGCCGGCATCGAGGGCGAGACGGTCGAGCTCGTGTTCGCCGGCGCCGACCGCGGGATCCAGGGCGAGGTCGAGCACGACTACGAGCGCAGCCTCACGATCGCCGACGCGATGCGCGACGAGGTGCTGCTCGCGTACGAGATGAACGGCGCACGGCTGCCGCCGCAACACGGATACCCACTCCGGCTCCTCGTCCCCGGCTGGTACGGCATGACGAGCGTGAAGTGGCTGACCCACATCACCGCGGTGGGCGAGCCGTTCGAGGGGTTCCAGCAGATGGTCTATCGGTTCCGCCAGCATCCCGACGACGTTGGGGAGCCGGTCACGCGGATCGATCCCCGCGCCCTGATGATCCCGCCCGGGATCCCGGACTTCCTCACGCGGAAGCGGTTCGTGGGGCCGGGGCGCCATCGGCTCCGCGGACGCGCGTGGTCGGGATGGGGTCCGATCGCGCGCGTCGAGGTCAGCACGGACGGCAGCTCGACGTGGGCCGATGCGGAGCTCGGGGAGGCGGTGTCGCCGTTCGCCTGGGTGGCGTTCACGTTCCCCTGGGACGCGTCGGAGCCTGGCGAGTTCGAGCTGTCCTGCCGCGCGACCGACGCGAACGGGAACACGCAGCCGCTCGAGCAACCGTGGAACTACAACGGCTTCGCGAACACCTCGGTGCAGCGCATCCCCGTGGAGGTCCGCCCCGCGGCGCGGTAGTGGTCGTCGTGCCGCGCGCCGTTACCCTCGGCGCAGGAGTGCGAGCAGCCGGAGGATCTCGAGGTACAGCCACACGAGGCTCGAGAGCAGTCCGTAGGCGCAGTACCAGGCCCACTCGCGCGGCGCACCCCCGCGTACCCCCGTCTCGATCACGGCGAAGTCGGCGATCAGGCTCATCGCCGCCAGCACGCAGATCAGGATGCTCACCCCGATGCCGACCGGCGTGGGGTTCGCCCAGAAGTACAGGTCGATCCCGAACAGGCTGAAGAAGAACGCCGTCGTGTACAGGAACAGGAGCCCGACGAGGCCGATCACGAGGATCCGAACGAATCGGCCGGTCACTCGCACGACCCGGAACGCGTAGAGCAGGAGGCACGCCACGAACGTGGCGAGCGACGCCAGGATCGCCTGCAGCACGATGCCGTCGTAGTAGGCGTCGTAGATGCGGGAGATGGATCCCATCCAGACGCCCATCAGGAGCGCGTAGAAGATGCCCGCGATCGCCGCGAGCCGGGGGTTGGCGGCGGCGGCGAACGTGAGCGCGATCAGCAGCAGGTAGCCGAGGAAGAACCACAGCCCGGACGTGGGGCCGACGTCGCCCGCGACGTTCCACCCGACCGTTGCCGCGATCGCCGTGAGGATCAGGAGGAACAGCGCCCGCACGATCACCGCGCCGTAGGTCATCGGCTGCGCACCTTCGCGCGCGAGCTCGCGCGATCGGGCGGGTGTGAACGTCTGGTCGTTCAGGACCTGGGTTGACATCACGTGCTCCTTGTCGGATCCGAACGCCGCATGCTACCCGGAAGGCCTAGCGGCGCAACGCTACAGGAGCGTGCGCAGTTCCTCGAAGCAGCGGTCGATGTCGGCCTCCGTGTTGAAGAAGTGCGGGCTGATCCGCAGCCCGTCGCCGCGGTAGTCCGTGGAGACGTCGCGGTCGAGCAGTGCGTGGCAGATCTTCCCGGCTTCCGGGCCGACGCCAACGTTCACCACACCGCCCCGGGCGCTCCGTTCGCGCGGCGTCCGGACCGGCAGGCCGAGCTCGTCGGCCCGGGCGATCAGGTGGTCCTGCAGCTCGCCCTGTCGGGCGCGGATCCGTTCCGGCGTGACCTCGGCGATCACGTCGAGCCCGCCCTGCGCGATGAAGTACACGGGCGCCGGCGGCGTCCCGTGCTCGAACCGTCGCGCGGTCGGGTGGTACTCGAGGCGGTCGAGCTCGAACGAGAAGGGTTCGGCCTGCGCGAACCAGCCCGTGACGAGCGGCTCCAGCGTCGGGATCAGGTCGCGCCGCACGTACAGGAACACGAGCCCGGGGCCGCCGCAGAGCCACTTCAGCGACCCGGCCGCGTAGATATCGCACCCGAGGTCGTGGAGGTCGAGCGGCACGATGCCGATCCCGTGGTAGTCGTCCACGAACGACAGCGCGCCGCGCTCGCGCGCGATCCGGCACACCTCCTTCGCGTCGACGATCGCGCTCGACCGGTACAGGACGCGGTTCACCATCACGACCGCGGTCCGCTCGTCGATCGCGCGGTCGAACTCCTCGAGCGGGATCATCAGGCCGTCGGGGGAGCGCAGCCACTCGATGTCGACACCGCGCTTCTCCTGCGCGAGCCACACGTGCCCGTCGGTGGGGAAGTCGAGTTCGGACATCACGACCTTGTTGCGCTCGCCGAAGTCGAGGGCGGAGGCGATCGTGGAGATCGCGACCGAGATGTTGGTCGTGATCGCGAGCTCGTCCATATCGCAGCCCGCCAGGTCGGAAAAGGACGACTTCAGCGACCGCATCCTCGGGAAGATGTCCTCGAACCACACATGGTCGGGCGCGCCTTTGGACGCCCACGCTTCGACGTACTCGTCGAGATACGCGCGTGACCTGTTCGAGATCGGCCCGAGCGATGCGCTGATGAGGTACGCCTTGCGCTCGACCACCGGGAACTCGGCTCGGTACGACTCGAGCTCTCGCATCTGCCGCCCATCGTAGCCGGGTCGGGTACCCTGCCGATGCGATCAGGAGATGGCGGCGACCATGCCGATCGCGCCGGCCACGAGCACGACCCACACGACGTTGACGTCGAACCGGCGGATCGCGACGAACGCGGCGACGGCGACCCCGACCGCGAGGGGGTCGACCGACGACCAGATCGGGACCGGGACGTCGTGCCCCAGGGGGGTGCGGACCCGGACCTCGTCGAACAGGACGTTCGTGGCGAACGTCACCGCCAGGCTGCCGATCACCCCGACGACGGCCGCCGTGATCGCGGCGAGCGCCGACCCGAGCCGCTCGTTCCCGCGCAGGCGTTCGACCGAGGGGGCGCCGAGGAAGATCCAGAGGAAGCTCGGGACGAACGTCGCCCACGCGGCCACCGCCGCGCCGAGGACACCCGCCGCGGCCGGCGTGAGGCCGGCGGGGTCCCGGAAGGCGCCCAGGAACGCGACGAAACAGACCACGAGGATCAGCGGTCCCGGGGTGGTCTCCGCGAGGCTGAGCCCCACCGCCATCTCGTCCGCGGTCAGCCAGCTGAACCGGATCACCGCGGCCTGGTTCACGTAGGCGAGGGCCGCGTAGGCGCCGCCGAAGGTCACGAGCGCGAGGATCGAGAAGAACAGCGCCTCCTCGGCGAGCACGCTGTCGAACCCGGCTGCCGCCGCGACCGCGAGCAGCGGAAGGAGCCAGACCGTGAGGCCCAGGGCGAGCACCCGGACGGTCCTCGCGATCGTCGGCCGGACCCGTTCGGGGTGCTCCGAGGCCCCGGCGGGGTCGGACGGCGACGTCACGAGGTCGCGGGCGAGCAGGCCCACGAGGCCGGCGCCGATGACGACGAGCGGGAACGGCACCCCAACCAGGTAGAGCGCGAGGAACGCTAAGACCGCGATGAGCACGAGCGATCGGCGGCCGAGCGACCGTGCGGCGATCCGGAGCATCGCCGCCGCCACGATCGCGACGACCGCCCAGGCGAACCCGTCGAACACCCCGGCGATCCACGCCACGTCGCCGTGGACGGCGTAGGTCCACGAGAGGGCGACGATCAGGAAGAACGCCGGAAGGAGGAAGAACACGCCGGCGACGATCGCCCCCGGCGAGCCGTTCAGCAGCCACCCGACGTAGATCGCGAGCTGGTGGGCCTCGGGCCCCGGAAGGAGCATCGCGAAGTTCAAGGCGTGGAGGAAGTTGGGCTCGCCGATCCACCGCCGGCGTTCCACGAGCTCAGTGTGCATGAGCGCGATCTGGCCGGTGGGGCCCCCGAAGTTCACGAGGCCGAGCCGCATCCAGAACCGGACGGCCTCGCCGAACGGGACGCGCGCGGCGGCCTCGGAGGGCTCCATCGCCCGCACGATATCGGCAGCCTCCCGGGCCGCGCGGGAGGCGCGATCGGTGGATGTCGGAGCCTCCGGTACGATGCCCACGATGGGAACCGACACGCTTGTCATTCACGGGGCCCGCGAGCACAACCTCAAGAACGTCACGCTGGAGCTGCCTCGCGATGCGCTGATCGTGTTCACGGGTCTGTCGGGCTCGGGGAAAAGCTCGCTGGCGTTCGACACGATCTACGCGGAGGGCCAACGCCGGTACGTGGAATCTCTCTCCGCCTACGCGCGCCAGTTCCTCGGCCAGATGGAGAAGCCGGACGTGGACTTTATCGAGGGACTGTCGCCGGCGATCTCGATCGACCAGAAGTCGACGTCGAAGAACCCTCGCTCGACGGTGGGTACGATCACCGAGATCTACGACTACCTCCGGGTGCTCTACGCGCGGATCGGCCACCCCCACTGCCCGAAGTGCGGCCGCCCGATCGGCCGGCAGACGCCCGAGCAGATCGTCGACCAGGTCATGCAGCTCCCCGAGGGCACGCGGTTCCAGGTGCTCGCGCCCGTGGTGCGGGGTCGCAAGGGCGAGTACGAGAAGCTGTTGCAGGACCTGGCGCAGAAGGGGTTCGTGCGGGCCCGGATCGATGGCGAGGTCCGCGACCTCTCCGAGCAGATCCGGCTCCCGCGGCACTACAAGCACACGATCGAGGTGGTCGTCGACCGGCTCCTTGCCAAGCCCGACATCCGTCGCCGCGTCGCCGACTCGATCGAGACCGCGCTCCAGCTCACCGAAGGGCTCGCGGCGATCGCCGTCCAGACCCACGAGGGCGAGGACGTGCAGACGTTCAGCCAGTCGCTCGCGTGCACCTACGACGGCCTGTCGTTCGAGGAGCTCCAGCCGCGCAACTTCTCGTTCAACTCGCCGTACGGCGCGTGCCAGACGTGCGACGGCCTCGGCACGAGGCTCGAGGTCGAGCCGGAGCTCGTCGTCCCCGACCCGGACCTCTCGATCGCGGACGGGGCGCTCGCGCCGTGGTCGAGCTCGAGGCTGGAGTACTGGGACCGGGTGCTCGACGCGGTCGCCGAGCTCCACGGCTTCTCGACCGCGACGCCGTGGAAGCGCCTGGGGAAGAAGGCCCGCGACGTGGTGCTCTTCGGGTCCGACGACGAGATCCACGTCCGCTACAAGAACCGGTACGGCCGGACCCGCTCGTACTGGACCACCTACGAGGGCGTGATCCCGGTGGTCGAACGCCGCCACGTCGAAACCGACTCGGACAGCCAGCGCGAGCGGCTCGAGGAGTTCATGCGCGAGATCCCGTGCCGGGCCTGCGGGGGCGCTCGGCTGCGCCCGGAGAGCCTCGCCGTCACCGTCGGCGGGCTCAACATCGCGGAACTCACCGGCAGGTCGATCCGCGACACGCTCGCGTTCACCCACGAGGTCGACCTCAGCGAACGCGAGCACATGATCGCCGAGCGGCTGCTCAAGGAGATCCGGGAGCGGCTGCGGTTCCTCGTCGACGTCGGGCTCGACTACCTCACGCTCGGGCGGGCCTCGGCCACGCTCGCCGGCGGCGAGGCGCAGCGGATCCGGCTCGCCACCCAGATCGGCAGCGGGCTGGTCGGCGTCCTGTACATCCTCGACGAGCCGTCGATCGGGCTCCACCAGCGGGACAACCGGCGGCTGCTCGACACCCTGGTTCGCTTGCGGGACCTCGGGAACACACTGATCGTCGTCGAGCACGACGAGGCGACGATCCACGCGGCCGATCACGTGGTCGACATCGGTCCCGGCGCCGGGAACGCGGGCGGGGAGATCGTCTACACGGGCGACCTGAAGGGGCTGCTCGAACACGACGACTCGATCACCGGGGCGTTCCTGTCGGGCCGCCGCATGATCCCGACGCCCGAGGTTCGAAGGGCCCCGAGCGACCGCTGGCTGAAGCTCCTCGGCGCCCGCGAGCACAACCTCAAGAACGTCGACCTCCACGTCCCGCTCGGCCTGCTCGTCTGCGTGACCGGCGTCAGCGGTTCGGGCAAGTCCACGCTCGTGCAGGAGGTCCTGCTCCGGGCGCTGATGCAGAGGATCTACCGGTCGCGGGCGTTGCCCGGCCGGCACCGGCGGCTCGTCGGCTGGGAGCAGGTCGACAAGGTGATCGACATCGACCAGTCGCCGATCGGACGCACCCCCCGCTCCAATCCGGCCACGTACACCGGCGTGTTCGACCACGTCCGCAAGCTCTTCAGCCAGGTGCCCGAGGCGCGGGTGCGCGGCTACCAGCAGGGTCGGTTCTCGTTCAACGTGCGCGGCGGCCGGTGCGAGAACTGCGCCGGGGACGGCCAGATCAAGATCGAGATGCACTTCCTCCCGGACGTCTACGTCACGTGCGAGGTATGCAAGGGGCACCGGTACAACCGCGAGACCCTCGAGGTGAGGTACAAGGGCCGGTCGATCGCCGACGTCCTCGAGATGAGCGTCGACGAAGCGCTCGAGTTCTTCCAGAACATCCCGGTGATCAAGCGGCACCTGCAGACGCTGTCCGACGTCGGGCTCGGCTACGTGAAGCTGGGGCAGCCGGCGCCCACGCTCTCGGGCGGCGAGGCGCAGCGGATCAAGCTCTCGTCAGAGCTGCAGAAGCGCGCGACCGGAAGCACCCTGTACGTCCTCGACGAACCGACGACCGGCCTGCACTTCGAGGACATCCGCAAGCTGCTGTCGGTCCTGCAACGTCTCGTCGCCCAGGGGAACAGCGTGATCGTGATCGAACACAACCTCGACGTCGTGAAGACAGCGGACTGGATCGTCGATCTCGGGCCGGAGGGCGGCGACGCGGGGGGCGAGATCGTTGTCGCCGGACCGCCCGAAGACGTTGCGGCGCACCCGACCTCGCACACGGGACGGTTCCTGGCCGAGGTGCTCGGCACGCTGCCGCTCGAGATGGCCGGCGCCACGCGCACCTCGTGAGTCCGCCGGTCGAGATGAGCCCTCCCGGGAACCGACCTTGCTAGGATTGCGCGCGCTCATGCCCCAGGTCTCGGCAAAGAAGCTCGCGCCCCTCGCGTTCGTCCTGGCGCTCATCGCCGCGGGCTGCTCCCAACCGCCGGCACCGAGCGTGGACGTCGGCTCCGGGGTCCGGTTCCTCCCCGCGGTCGCCGACGCGCTGAACGACGCCGGACGCTACAGCTCGGTCGTGATCAACGACGCTGGGCTCCCGGTCGTGGCCTACTTCGGGTTCGAAGAGGAGCCCGAGGAGGGCGAGGTCGTGGCGCCGCGGCCGGTCGGCGCGCCGTCGCTCCCGGGGGTGTTCCTCGCCACGGTGAGCCAGGAGGGCTTCTGGACCCGCGGCGCGATCGCGATCGCCGCGCAGATCCCCAACGTGAGCGTGGCGTTCAACCCCGCGTTCGAGCAATCGGTCTCGCGGCTGCACCCCGGCAACGTCACGGGCCTGCAACTCGTCGCCGACGGCGACACGTATCACGCCGTCTGGGGATCCGTTGCCGGCATCTACTACGCCACCGGGTCGCTCGACCCCGCAACCTCGACCCAGGCGACGGCCGAGCGGGTCAGCATCATCCCGGGCCTCGGCCCCTCCATCGCGCTCGTGGACGGCGAGCCGTGGATCGCGTTCCAGACCTCGACGTCGCCGAACTCGACCGTCCAGCTCGCCACCCCCGACGGCGACCGCTGGAACGTGGACGCGATCGCCACCGAGGCGCCCGGGTGCGACACGTGCCGGACCGCCGTGGTCGCCGCCCCGGACGGCCCCATGGTCGGCTACTCGGACGGGACGGCGGTCCAGGTCGCCACCCACGACACCGAGAACGCCTGGACCAGCTCGAACCTCGGCCAGGGTGGCGGGGGACAGGGGCTCTCGGGAACGGCCACCCCCGACGGCTTCGCGTTCTCGTACTACGTCGCCGACAGCGTCGTGGTGACCGCCGGGTCGCTCGAGTCGGCGACCGGCGTGGCGCTCGACGTCGCATCCGGATCGGGCGAGGCCGAGGGTGCCGCGACGTCGGTCGCGGTCGGGGAGGACGGTTCCGTGTCCGCCGCCTGGGTCGACGCCAACGACGGCGTCCGGTTCGCCACGGCCGGCTCGGTCGAGGACCTGGAGCAGGACGACGCGGTGATCGGCACCGGGGCGGCCACGGACGACGGGGAGTACCCGTCGCTCGCGACGAACGCCGACCCGGCCGTCACCTACCTCTCCTGGTACGACAGCTCGGAGCAGGACCTGTTGGTGGGCGGCTACGGCGACTTCGAAGACGTGCCGTTCGCCGCGCCGAGCCCGGTCCCGACGGAGCGGCCGTCCCAGCCGCCCCCGACGACGCCGGAATGCTCCCCGGTCGAGGGCGGGACCGTGACGGTGGTCGCCGAGGGCGTGGCCTTCACCGACGGGAGCTGCATCGACGCGCCCGCCGGCGAGGCGTTCACGATCGCGTTCGACAACCGCGACGCCGGGACCCAGCACAACGTCGAGATCTTCACCGGGGCCGAGGCCTCGGGCGAGACGCTGTTCGAGGGGGACATCATCACCGGCCCGGACCAGATCGACTACGACGTGCCCGCACTGGACCCCGGCGAGTTCGCGTTCAACTGCGTCGTCCACCCGACGATGACCGGCACGGTCCAGGCCGGCGAGGGCGGCGGCGGCACCGGCGCGACCGGCGGTGGTGGGGGAGGGGGTGGCGGCGGCGGTGCCACGACCACGGTGACGGCCGCCAACATCCAGTTCGACACCGCGACGATCGAGCTGCCGGCCGACCAGCCGTCGACGATCCACTTCGTGAACGACGACACCGTGCCGCACAACATCGGGATCTACGAGGACTCCTCGGTCGTCGCGGAGCTGTTCCAGGGCGAGCAGATCACCGGCCCGGACGAGATCGACTACGCGATCGACCCGCTCGCCGCGGGCGACTACTACTTCCAGTGCGACGTCCACCCGACCATGAACGGGTCGGTGGTCGTCTCCTAGCTCGGCGCGGCCCGGCATCCTCCCGGGCCCCGCAGATGCCCGCGCTACGATGACCGCGTGAGCGTTCCACGCCCGGCGGCATCGTCGATCCCCGACGCGCCCGGCGCCTACCTCTTCCGGGATGCGGACGGGCGGGTCGTCTACGCGGGCAAGGCCCGCTCGCTCCGCAAGCGCCTGTCCAACTACTGGGGCCGAGACCTCCACCCGCGCACCGAGGCGATGGTCACCGCCGCCGCCTCGGTCGAATGGATCCTGGCCTCGACTGAGGTGGACGCGCTCCTCCTCGAGTACAACCTGATCCAGGAGCACCGGCCGCGGTTCAACGTCCGGTACCGGGACGACAAGTCCTACCCCTACCTGGCGCTGACGGTGGGGGAGCGCTGGCCCCGCGCCCAGGTCCTCCGCGGCGCCAAGCGCAAGAACGTGCGGTACTTCGGGCCGTTCGGCCACGCCTACGCGATCCGCGACACCCTCGACGCGCTCACCCGGGTCTTCCCGGTCCGGACGTGCTCGAACGCGTTCTTCGACCAGCGGGCGCGAGCCCGCAGGCCGTGCCTCTACTACGACATCGGCCGGTGCGCCGGCCCGTGCGTCCCCGAGACCACGGGGGTGACCGAGGAGGCCTATCGCGCCCACGTCGACGCGCTCGGCGACTTCCTCTCCGGCCACGAGCGACCGGTCCTCGACCGCCTCGACCGGGAGATGCGGGAAGCCTCGGAGCGCCGCGAGTACGAGCACGCGGCCAAGCTCCGGGACCAGCTCACCGCCGCGAGGCGGGCGCTCGAGAGCCAGGAGATGGTCCTTACCCAGCCCGAGGATCTCGACGTCGTAGGGATGGCGGAGGACGACCTCGAGGCCTGCTTCCAGGTCTTCTTCGTCCGCCGCGGGCGGGTGACCGGCCGCAAGGGCTGGGTCGTCGACCGGGTGGAGGACCTCGACCGGGCCGGACTGATCGGGTCGTTCCTTCGCGAGGTCTACATGGAGCGGGCCGAGGTGCCGCCCAGGATCCTCGTCCCGGAGGCGCCCGAGGACTCGAACGTGCTGGGGACCTGGCTCTCGTCTCGCCGTGGGGGTCCCGTGCGGTTCGCGGTCCCCGAGCGCGGCGCCAAGCGCAAGCTGATGGAGACCGTCGCGCAGAACGCGCGCGACCATTTCCACCGGCACAAGCTCCGTCGCGCCTCCGACTTCGGCGCGCGGTCCCGAGCGCTGTCCGAGCTGGGAGCGCTGCTCGAGCTCGAGCAGGCCCCGCTCCGGATCGAGTGCTACGACGTCTCGAACCTGGGGCCGACCGACATCGTCGGGTCGATGGTGGTGTTCGAGGACGGCCTGCCCAAGCGGAGCGACTACCGGCGGTTCGAGATCAAGGGGGTCCCCGGACAGGACGACTTCGCCAGCATGGAGGAGATGCTCCGCCGCCGGGTGGCCCGCCTGCTGCGCGACCGCGACCGGGAGCCCGGCGAGCGGCGGCGGTTCGCCTACCCGCCGTCCCTGATCGTCGTCGACGGCGGTCGGGGGCAGCTCTCGGCCGCCACGAAGGCGATCGGGGACGGCGGCGTGCACATCCCGGCGATCGGGCTCGCGAAGCGGCTCGAGGAGGTCTACTTCCCGGACCGACCGGACCCGATGCTGATCCCTCGCGGTTCGGAGGCATTGTTCGTGCTCCAACACCTCCGCGACGAGGCCCACCGGTTCGCGATCACGTACCACCGCGAGAAGCGCGGCAAGCGGGCGCTCGCGTCCCCGCTCGACGACGTCCCGGGCGTCGGGCCGTCGAGGAAGAAGGCGCTGCTGAAGCGGTTCGGGTCCCTCGCGCGGCTCTCTCGAGCCAGCGTGGAGGAGATCGCGGCGACGCCGGGGATCGGGCCGGAGCTCGCGAGCTCGATCCGCGCACGGCTCACCGGACCGGACGCCGAGCGGAGACGGACGGCGTGATGGCCGGCCGATCCCGAACGGAGACCGAGCGCTCGGCTCCGGCGCCCGAGCGCGGCGGGCTGCTCGCGGCCCGCAGGCGGCGCGCGGTCAAGGCGCGGATGGCGCTCGACCCCGCCGCGGGCCCCGGGTTCACGATCATCACCGGGCTCTCGGGCGCCGGGCGCTCGGAGGCGGCGAGGTGCCTCGAGGACCTTGGGTTCTTCGTCGTGGACAACCTGCCGCCGGCGCTCCTCCCCAAGATGGCCGAGCTCGCGGCGCGGCCGGGTGGTCCCGGGCGGGTCGCGATCGTCCTCGACGTGCGCGGCGGCGTGTTCTTCGGCGAGCTCTCCCGCGCCCTGCCGGAGCTCGAGGAGCTCAAGATCTCGTACCGGATCCTGTTCCTCGAGGCCTCCGACGACGACCTCGTGAACCGCTACGAATCGACGCGGCGGCGGCATCCGCTCGCGCCGGCCGACCGCGTCGTCGAGGGAATCCGCAAGGAAAGGCTGATGATGGAGGGTCTCCGAGGGGAGGCAGACCTGATCATCGACACCTCCGGCCTCACGCCCCACGGCCTGCGCGACAAGATCCGCGACGCGTTCGCGGACGCGCCGCCCGAGGAGAGCCTTCAGGTCTCCCTGATCTCGTTCGGCTACAAATTCGGGGCGCCGCGGGACGCCGATCTCGTGCTCGACTGCCGGATCCTCCCGAACCCCCACTGGGTCGAGGAGCTCCGGCCGTTGCCGGGGACGGACGAACGGGTGCGCGAGTACGTGAAGGGGCACCAGCCGTACCGGGAGTTCCTGCGCCGGCTCCGATCCCTGCTGGGGTTCATGGTGCCGGGCTTCGTCGCGGAGGGGAAGTCGTACCTCACGATCGCGATCGGCTGCACAGGGGGCCGTCACCGCTCGGTCGTCGTGGCCGAGGACCTCGCGATCTTCTTCCGGGAGAAGGGGCTGCCCGTCTCGGTCGACCACCGCGATCTCGATCGCTGATCGGTCCCACGTCGGGCGGGACGGAGGGCCCGGGTCGCCGGATGGGTATCGGCAATAGGATGGCTGAGACCCGTGAGGAGGCCTCCATGAGCGTGAAGATCGGGATCAACGGCTTCGGACGCATCGGACGGAACTTCTTCCGCGCGGCGAAGCAGCAGGGCAAAGACTGGGACTTCGTCGCCGTGAACGACATCACCGACTCGAAGACCCTCGCGCACCTGCTCAGCTACGACTCGGTGCTCGGGCGGTTCGACGGCGAGGTCGCGACGTCCGAGAACGGGCTCGTCGTGGACGGCGACGAGCTCCGGGTCCTCGCGGTCCGTGATCCGGCGGAGCTCCCCTGGAAGGAGCTCGGCGTTCAGATCGTCGTGGAGTCCACCGGGCTGTTCACGAACCGCGAGGACGCCGACAAGCACATCGCCGCCGGTGCCGAGAAGGTGGTCATCAGCGCGCCGGCCAAGGGCGAGGATCTCACGGTCGTCCTCGGCGTGAACGGGGACGCCTACGACCCGTCGCAGCACAACGTGATCTCGAACGCGTCGTGTACCACCAACTGCGTCGTGCCGATGGCCAAGGTGCTGGACGACGCGTTCGGCATCGAGACGGGGCTCATGACGACGATCCACGCGTACACGAACGACCAGAACATCCTCGACCTGCCGCACAAGGACCTGCGGCGCGCCCGCGCGGCCGCGATCAACATCATCCCGACCTCGACGGGTGCGGCCAAGTCCACCGGGGTCGTGCTGCCGCACCTCAAGGGCCGGATGGACGGGATCTCGATGCGCGTCCCGGTCCCCGACGGCTCGGTCACGGACCTGGTCGCGACCCTCAAGCGGGAGGCGTCCGTGGAGGAGGTCAACGCGGCCTACGAGGCGGCGGCCAACAGCGGGCCGCTCGCCGGTGGCCTGCTCGTCTACACCGAGGACCCCATCGTCTCCACCGACATCGTGGGCAGCCCGGCGTCGTGCACGTTCGACGCGGCGTCGACGATGGCGATCGGCAGCATGGTCAAGGTGGTCGGCTGGTACGACAACGAGTGGGGGTACTCGAGCCGGCTCGTCGACCTGGTCGACCTGGTCGCGCGCTCGCTGTAGGCGCCCGGTGCGCCTTCGAACGCTCGACGACCTGGGTGACATCGACGGAACCCGCGTCTTCGTCCGACTGGACCTGAACGTCCCGCTCGCCGACGGCGCGGTCGCCGACGACTCGCGCATCCGCGCGAGCATCCACACGCTCACCGAGCTGATCGAGCGCGGCGCGTCGATCGTGGCCGCCTCGCACCTCGGCCGGCCGAAGGGGAGGGTGGTCGAGGAGAAGCGTTTGGCGCCGGTCGCGCCGATCCTGCAGGAGTACCTCGGCCGCACCGTCGAGTACGTGACGACCGACGGCGTGCTGAGCCCCGAGGTCGAGCGGGCCTGCGAAGGGCTGGCGTCCGAGCGCGGACGTGTGGTGCTCCTGGAGAACCTGCGGTTCGACCCCGGCGAGGAGGCGAACGACCGCGAGTTCGCGCAGCGACTGGCGGGCCTGGCCGACGTGTACGTGGACGACGCGTTCGGCGCCGTGCACCGGGCGCACGCGTCGGTCGCGGCGCTCCCGGCGGTGTTCGAGGAGCAGGGACGGCCGATCGCGGCTGGACGTTTGCTGCAGAAGGAGGTCGACGCGCTCTCGCGCCTCCAGCAGGACCCGCCGCGCCCCTACGTCGCGGTGATCGGGGGAGCGAAGGTCTCGGACAAGTGCGACACGATCGGCGCGCTCGTCGAACGCGTGGACGCACTGCTGGTGGGCGGCGCGATGGCGTTCACGTTCATCGCCGAGGCCGGCGGCTCGACCGGCAAGAGCCTCGTCGAGCCCGAACGGTTCCCCGACGTCCATCGAGCCTCGGCCAGGGCCAGCGACCGCGGCGTGGTCCTGCAGCTGCCCGAGGATGTGGTTGCGGCGGCGGAGCCGAGCGTCGACGCGCCGCGCCGGACGGTCCCGGGCTGGGAGATCCCGGGAGACCTGATGGGCCTCGACATCGGGCCGAGGACCGTCGAGGAGTTCGCGCGGACGATCGCGGACGCCAAGACGATCCTATGGAACGGCCCGATGGGCGTATTCGAGCTCGAGCCATTCTCCGCGGGCACGCGCGGCGTCGCTATGGCGATCGCGGGCGCCTCCGCGTACGCCGTCGCGGGTGGCGGCGACAGCCTCGCGGCGATCTCGCGCTACGGGCTTGCCGACGGGTTCGACCACCTCTCGACGGGCGGCGGCGCATCGCTCGAGTTCCTGGAAGGTCGCGAGCTCCCGGGTCTCGAGGCCCTGCGGAGCGAGCCGTGACCGAGCGCCGCCCGGTCATCGCCGCGAACTGGAAGATGCATCTCACCCATCTCGAGGCGATCCAGACCGTCCAGAAGCTCTCGTACCTGCTCGACCAGGGCGACACCGACCGCGTCGAGGTCGTGATCTGCCCGCCCTTCACGTCGCTCCGCACCGTGGAGACGCTGATCCAGAGCGACCGCATCCCCTTCGGACTCGGCGCGCAGAACGTGCACTGGGAGTCGTCAGGCGCGTTCACGGGCGAGGTCTCGCCGCCGATGCTGGCCGCGCTGCGCGTCGCCTACGTCGTCGTGGGTCACTCGGAGCGGCGGCAGCTGTTCGGCGAGACCGACGAGACGGTGAACAAGAAGGTTCGGGCCGTGATCGCCGCGGGGATGGCCCCGATCCTGTGCGTGGGCGAGACGCTGCAGGAGCGCGACGTCGGCGCGACGGAGGACCGGGTGACGAACCAGATCCGCGCCGGGCTGAGCGGCGTCGGCGCGGAGGACGCCGCGAAGCTGGTCGTCGCCTACGAGCCCGTGTGGGCGATCGGTACCGGGCGCAACGCCGAGCCGGCGGACGCCGGCCAGGTGATCGCGCTGATCCGCTCGACGCTCGCAGAGCTCTACGGGACGGGGCTCGCCGACGCGACCCGCATCCAGTACGGCGGCAGCGTGAAGGCGGGGAACATCCGGGACTTCATGGCGCACCCGGACATCGACGGGGCGCTGGTCGGGGGCGCGAGCCTCGACCCCGAGGAGTTCGCGCTGATCGTGAAGTACCGGTCGCCATGAAACGGCTCCTCTACGTCTGCCTCGACGGCCTGGGGGACGACCCCGTCCCCGAGCTCGGGGACCGGACGCCGCTCGAGGCGGCCGAGACGCCGTTCCTCGACGCACTCGCGCGGCGCGGGCGCACCGGCACCGTCGTGACCGCGGGGGAGGGGATCGCGCCGGAGTCCGACGTGGGCGTGTTCGCGATCCTCGGGTACGACCCGAAAGAGGAGCACCCCGGGCGGGGGGTCGTGGAGGCCGTCGGCACGGGGATCGGGTTCGCGGACGGGGACCTCGCGTACCGGGTGAACTTCGCGACCGCGGACGGGACCCGGATCGTCGACAGGCGCGTGGGCCGGGGCCTCGCCTCGGACCAGGCAGAGGCCCTCGCCGAGGAGGTCAAGCGCCGCCTCGCCCTGCCGGACGCCACCTTCGAGCTCCGGGCCACCGTCGAGCACCGGGGCGTGCTCGTGATCCACGCGAACGACGGACCGCTGTCGGCCGAGGTGACGAACACGGATCCGGCCTACAGGAAGGAAGGACACCTCGGCGTCGCCCTTGAGACGTTCGAGCCGGAGCTCGTGCGTGCCGAGCCCCTCGAGGACACGGACGCCGCCCGCCGGGCGGCCGAGCTCACGAACGCCTTCGTCGAGGGCGCGGCACGGATCCTGAACGCGTCCGAGGTCAACGCCGAGCGTCGGCGGGCCGGCAAGCTCCCCGGAAACCTGATCCTCACCCGCGACGGCGGCGATCGGCTCCCCTCGCTCCAGCCGATCGCCGAGCGGTTCGGCCCGCGCTGGGGATGCTTCGTCGAGATGCCGGTCGAACGGGGCATCGCGCGGCTGCTCGGGATGGAGCCGGTCGACGCGCCGAGGCTGCTTCGCGAGGAGGACTACGCGGCCTGGGCGTCGCTCGCACTCGATGCGCTCGACGGGTACGACGCGCTCTACGTCCACATCAAGGGACCCGACGTCCCCGCGCACGACGGTCGAGCGGAGGACAAGCGCGACGTGATCGCGCTCATCGACCGCGCGTTCTTCGGGCAGGTGGTGCCGGCGCTCGATCCGGCGCGGAACCTCGTCGCCGTCACCGCGGACCACGCGACGTCGTGCGTCCGCAAGGCGCACACGGCGGACCCGGTCCCGCTCCTCGTCTCCGGCGGCGGCGTCCAGCCCGACGGGAGCGAGGCCTTCGGCGAACGGGCGTGCGCCGCGGGGGCGCTTGGCCGGCTCCGCGGCCCGCAGATCCTGCCGAGGCTCGCCGACCTCCTCGTTTAGCAAGCGCAAGAGCAGGAAACCGTAACTCCGCAGCTCCAAGGACCGGCGTATAGTGGCGTTTCGGCGCGTTGCGTGCCTTTCCGCCCGGGGGCTAAGATGCGCCGTCCTCGACCGGGAGAGGGAGATCAGGCGCACATGGCCCAGGTGACGTCCGAGCCGGCAGCCGGCCTTCCACCGACCGAACCGGACCAGGTCAACGTCGAGGTTTCCCAGCAGGTCGTCGGACGCTCACCCTGGGAGCTCTTCTGGCGCCGCTTCCGCAGGGACAAGTTCGCGATCGGCGGATTGATACTCGTCATCTTCATGCTGACGGTCGCGCTGCTCGCGCCATTGATCGCGACCCTCTACCACGGGCCGAACGAGGTCCACCTCGATCGGCTGGACGAGTTCGGCATCCCGACGGGGCCGCAGGCCGACTTCCCGTTCGGGCTCGACACAGCCGGGCGTGACCTGATGGTCCGGGTCGCCTACGGGGCACGGACCTCCCTGTTCATCGCGTTCTTCGCCACCGGCCTGGCCACGACGATCGGGGTCACGCTCGGCATGCTCGCCGGCTTCTACCGGGGCAAGGTGGACACGGTCATCTCGCGGACGATCGACGTCGTGCTCTCGCTGCCGGTGCTGCTGCTCGCGCTCGGACTCGTGTCGGCGTGCGGGCTGTCGGCCTCCGGCTGCCTGTTCGGGCTCATCCAGCCTGGGCTGCTGCTGGTGAGCTACATCATCGCGTTGTTCACCTGGCCGTACATCGCCCGGATCGTGCGAGGCCAGGTCCTCTCGCTCCGCGAGAAGGAGTTCATCGAGTCGGCGAGATCGCTCGGCGCCCGCAACCGCAGGATCATGTTCCGGGAGATCCTGCCGAACGTGGCCGCCTCGATCATCGTCTACACCACGCTGATCATCCCGAACAACATCCTGTTCGAGGCGGCGCTCTCCTTCCTGGGCGTCGGGGTTCCCCAGGAGACCCCTTCCTGGGGCAGGCAGCTCTCGGACGCAGGCACGATCTTCACCGTGGCCTGGTGGATGATGTTGTTCCCCGGCCTCTTCCTGTTCATCACCACGCTCGCGTTCAACCTGGTCGGCGACGGGCTCCGCGATGCCCTCGATCCCAAGACCGGTGGCTGAGCGTATCTAGTGTCTGAGGGAGGCTCATCGAAAGGAGGGGAATCAGCGCCTGAGGTACTGACCCGGGCCAGGGAAGGGCGGGTCCGGGGGTCGTAACAGGTCTTCGGAGAGGGGGTTCTGTGAGGCGATATCTCAAGGTATTGGCGCTCGTCGCCGTCCTCGGGCTCGTTGCCGTCGCCTGTGGAGGCGACGACGGCGGGGACACCGGGGCCACCGGCGACACGGCCGAGACCGGCGCGACGGGCACCGGCGAGTTCCAGCAGGGCGGCACGCTCAACCTCGCTCAGCTGGGTGACGTCGACGCCGGGTTCGACCCGAACAAGTCGTACTACTCGGTGACGTGGGAGTACTACCGGTGCTGCCTCGTCCGGACGCTGATGGGCTACACGGGCAACACGACCGCCGAGGGCGGGGCCGAGCTCGTGCCGGACATCGCGACCGATCACCCCGAGGTCTCCTCGGACGGCCTGACGTACACGTTCACGCTGAAGAGCGGCGTCTTCTACTCGCCGCCCTTCGAGGACGTGCAGGTGACGGCGGGGGACTTCATCCGGACGATGGAGCGTGAGGCGAACCCGAAGGCGAACGTCGGCGGGTACAGCTTCTACTACTCCATCATCGACGGGTTCGACGAGTTCGGCGCGGGCGAGGCGGACTCGATCACCGGTCTCGAGGCTCCGGACGACAGCACGCTGGTCGTGACGCTCACCAAGCCGTCCGGCGAGCTCCCGTTCCTGTTCGCGCTCTCGGCGAGCAACCCCATCCCGCCGGACGACCCGGACGAGCGGATGGGCGCGGCCGAGGGGCACGACAAGGACTACGGGCGCTTCATGGTCTCGACGGGCCCCTACATGTTCACCGGCATCGATGCGGTGGACTTCTCGCTGCCCGCCGACGAGCAGACCCCGGTGACCGGGTACGAGCCAGGTCAGTCGATCCAGCTCGTCCGCAACCCGTCCTACGACCCGGCGACCGACGGACTGCGCCCGGCGTACCCGGACGCGATCAACGTCGCGATCGGCGGCGACGAGCAGGACACGTTCAACAAGGTCGTGGCCGGCGAGCTGGACGCCGTGGTGGACGGGCTCGTGCCCGCGCCGCTGCTCCGCCAGTACTCCACGGACCCGACCCTGCAGCCGTTCCTGCACATCAACCAGGACGACGTGGTGCGGTACCTGGAGTTCAACCTGGCGGAGCCACCGTTCGACGACATCAACGTACGCAAGGCGGTCAACCTGGCGCTCGACAAGGCCGGGATGCGGCAGTTCCGCGGCGGTGAGTCCGCCGGGACGATCGCCGGGCACATCATCACCGACGGCCTGACCAACAACCTCCTGGCGGACTACGACCCGTACGCGACGCCGAACAGCGCCGGCGACGTCGCCGCGGCGCAGGAGGCGATGGCGGCATCCACGTACGACTCGGACGGGGACGGGGTCTGCGACGACCCTGTCTGCGAAAACGTCCTGGCGATCACGGACGAGGCCGACCCGTACCCGAACCAGGCGGCGCTGATCCAGCAGAACCTGGAGCCGCTCGGGATCACGCTCGACGTCAAGGCGTTCGAGCGGACGACGATGTACACGAAGTGCGGGGACCCCGCCAGCCACATGGGCATCTGCCTGGCGCCCGGCTGGGGCAAGGACTTCCCGGACGCGTACACGTTCGGACCGCCGCTGTTCGGTTCCGCGGCGATCTTCCCGAGCTGCTGCAACCGGTCGCTCGTCAGTGCGAGCCCGGAGACCCTGAAGGAGTACGACTACGAGGTCACCGAGGTGCCGAACGTCGACGACGCGATGGCGGAATGCTCGAACCTCACCGGTGACGAGCGGGTCACCTGCTGGGCGGACATCGACCGGATGCTGATGGAGGAAGTGGTGCCGTTCGTTCCGTACGTCTTCGACAACAACGTCGACATCACTTCGCAGCGGGTCGTGAGCTACACGTTCGACCAGTTCGCCGGCCTGGCGGCCTGGGACAAGATGGCCCTCGATCCGTCCACGTTCGAGGCCTAGGCCGAGGGCAGGGAACCGCAAGAACGAGGCAGGGAACCACAGGAGGGGGGCCGCTCCGGGAGCGGCCCCCCTTCCTGGGTAGGAGTAGACTCGGAGGTCGCGATGGGCCGGTACCTGATCCGCCGGACGCTGTTCATGATCCTGGTGCTGTTCGTCGTGTCGCTGATCACGTTCATCATCTTCGTGAAGCTCCCTGCTGCGGACCCCGCCCGACGGGCGGTGGGCCGGCAGACGACCCCGGAGAACATCGAGGCGGCGCGGAAGGCCTTCGGCCTCGACCAGCCCGTCTACGTGCAGTACGGGCGGTTCGCCAAGGGCCTGATCCCGTGGCCCGGGCTGTTCCTCGACGAGGACGTCTACTACTCGTACGCGAACTTCGTCCCGGTGAAGGAGGAGATCTTCGAGCGGTTGCCGGTGACGATCACGCTGGCGCTCGGCGCCGCCGTGATCTGGGTCCTGATCGGGATCCCGATCGGGATCATCTCGGCCGTCCGACGAGGGAGCGCTCTGGACCGGGGGGCCATGGTCTTCGCCCTCATGGGCGTCTCGGCGCCGGTGTTCTGGCTCGGGTACCTGTTCCTGTACATCTTCTGGTTCAAGTTAGGGTGGGCGCCGCCGTCGGGGATCCCGATCGGCACAACCGTGCTCCAGGCCGTGTTCCAGGGCGTGTTCATCCTCCCGTGGATCGTGCTCGCGCTCGCGTTCGCGGCCTTCTACGCGCGGATGGTCCGCGGCAACCTGATCGAGTCGATGGGGGAGGACTACATCCGCACCGCTCGCGCGAAGGGCCTGTCCGAGAAGCGGGTCATCTACCGGCACGGGCTCCGGGCCGCGCTCACGCCGGTGGTCACGATGTTCGGGCTCGACCTCGCCACGCTGCTCGGCGGCGCCGTGATCACCGAGACGGTCTTCAACCTGCCCGGGATCGGGCAGTACGCCGTGCAGGCGATCTACAACACCGACTTCCCCTCGGTCATGGGGGTCACGATCTTCGGGGCGTTCTTCTTCGCGGTCGCGAACCTCCTCGTCGACGTGGCCTACGCGTTCCTCGACCCGCGCGTGAGGTACACGTAGGTGGCGGAGGCGCTCCTCGAGGTCAAGGACCTCAGCGTCCACTTCCCGACCGACGACGGTCTCGTGAAGGCCGTCGACGGCGTGTCGTTCACGCTGCTCGAGGGTGAGACGCTCGGCGTCGTCGGCGAGTCGGGCTCGGGCAAGAGCGTGTCGTTTCTGACCGTGATGGGCCTGATCCGGCGGAAGCAGGCGCAGATCGAGGGCGAGATCCTGTTCCGCGGTCAGGACCTGTTGACGCTGCCCCCCGACGAGATGCGCAACGTGCGGGGCGCGAAGATCTCGATGATCTTCCAGGACCCGATGACGTCGCTGCACCCCTACTACAAGGTCGGCGACCAGATCGCCGAGGCGGTCCGGACCCACCAGAAGGTCTCGAAGGCCGAGGCGCGCGACCAGGCGGTGGAGATGCTCCGCCGGGTCGGGATCCCGCGGCCCGACGAGCGGGCCGACCAGTTCCCTCACGAGTTCTCCGGCGGCATGCGCCAGCGGGCGATGATCGCGATGGCGCTGTCGCTGAACCCGGACCTGCTGATCGCGGACGAGCCGACCACCGCGCTCGACGTGACCGTCCAGGCGCAGATCCTGGACCTCCTGGACCGGCTGAAGCAGGAGTTCAACGCGGCGGTCGTGATCATCACGCACGACCTCGGCGTGGTCGCCGAGCACTGCGACCACATCCAGGTCATGTACGCGGGCAAGATCGTGGAGGCGGGAGACCGGCGCGACATCTACTACAACGCCCAGATGCCCTACACGTGGGGCCTGCTCTCGTCGATCCCGCGGCTGGACGAGACCGGGGAGCGCGAGCGGTTGAACCCGATCCGCGGGCTGCCGCCGTCGCTGATCTTCGTGCCGGAGGGCTGTGCCTTCCATCCGCGGTGCCCCTACGTGTTCGATCGGTGCCGCGAGGAGGTTCCCGAGCTCCTGCCCTCCGACGGTCATCACGCCTCCCGCTGCCATCTCCCGCTGGCGGACAAGGAGCGCATCTTCCGCGAGGAGATCATGGCGAAGGCATGAGCATCCAGGTCACCGAGCGCGCCGAGCCCGAGCCCACGACGTCCGAGACGCCGCTGATCCGCCTGCGGAGCATCCGCAAGCTCTTCCCCATCACGAGGGGGATCCTGCTCCAGAAGCGGATCGGCAACGTGCACGCCGTGGACGGGGTGGACCTCGAGGTGAAGAAGGGCGAGACCTTCGGCCTCGTCGGCGAGACCGGGTGCGGCAAGTCCACGCTCGCGCGCGTCGTGATGCGCCTGTACGACGCGACCGAGGGCTCGATCGAGTTCGACGGCGAGGACATCACCAGGTCGAAGGGTGGCCGGCTACGGGAGCTCCGCCGCGAGATGCAGATGATCTTCCAGGATCCCTATGCCTCGCTGAACCCGCGAAAGACGGTCGGAGCGATCATCGGGGCGCCCTTCCGGCTCCACCGGACGGTGCCTCGCGGAAAGGTCAAGGGCGAGGTGCAGCAGCTCATGGAGCTCGTCGGCCTCAACCCCGAGCACTACAACCGGTTCCCCCACGAGTTCTCGGGCGGTCAGCGGCAGCGGATCGGCGTCGCCCGGGCTCTCGCGCTCCGGCCGAAGCTGATCGTCTGCGACGAGCCGGTGTCGGCGCTCGACGTCTCGATCCAGGCGCAGGTGCTGAACCTGCTCGAGGACCTGCAGGAGGAGTTCAACCTCACGTACCTGTTCATCGCGCACGACCTCTCGGTCGTGAAGCACGTGTCGGATCGCGTGGCCGTGATGTACCTCGGCAAGATCGTCGAGATGGCGAGCGGCAACACGCTCTACCGGAACCCGAAGCACCCGTACACTGGGGCCCTGCTGTCGGCGGTCCCGATCCCGGACCCCGACCTGGCCGCGGCGAAGAAGCGCATCATCCTCGAGGGCGACGTCCCGAGCCCGATCGACCCGCCCTCGGGGTGCCGGTTCCATCCGAGGTGCCCGAACGCCCAGTTCCCGAAGTGCAGCGAGGAGGACCCCGAGCTCACCCCGCACCACCGGGGCCAGGTCGCCGCCTGCCACTTCCCACTCGAGGACCGGGCGATCATCGAGGCCGACGCGGGCGGGTAGAGCCGCTACACTGGGCAGCCGTGTTCGACATCATCGCGCTCGTGTTCTGCGTGCTCTCGAGCCTGTTCCTCATCGTGTTCATCCTGCTGCACTCGGGCAGGGGCAGCGGCCTATCCGACATGTTCGGGGGGACCTCGCAGCTCACCGGGGGGACGGCGCTCGAGCGGCGGCTCGACAAGATCACCGTGGTGACGGCCGTGATCTTCGGCCTGTCCACGTTCTGGCTCTCCTGGCAGCTCTAGCCGGGAGCCAGGGCACGTGCCGTTGCTAGAATCGCTTCCTGGTCGGAGTGGCGGAACTTGGTAGACGCGCTAGGTTGAGGGCCTAGTGGGCCTTGCGGCCCGTGCAGGTTCAAATCCTGTCTCCGACACGACTACCAGCGGAAACGCGAAGCCCCCGGAACCGTAGCGAGTGGTCCGGGGGCTCTCGTCTGCCCATTGTCTGCCCACTCAGCCGAAGATCGCCCCCTCGATCGCCTCGGAGGCCTTGCGGAGCCGTTCCGGGCGGGTGTGCTGATAGATGGCCTGGGTGATGGCGGGGGAGGAGTGGCCGAGCATCGCAGCCACGTCGAGAACGTCCGCGCCGGCATCGAGTCCGAGCGTTGCGAAAGAGTGCCTCAAGCCATGAGGTGTGAGCCGGGGGAGTCCTGCGTCCTTCACCAGCCTTCGAAAGGACGCCGAGATCATGTCTGGCGAGAGCGGGTCACCGATCTCATTGGCGAAGACGAGGTCTCGGTCGTCGTAGGCCGGTCCGCCGACCGTCAGGCTCACAGCAAACGCGGGGGGATTCGACTGAACCCAACGCGTCCTCGCCTGATGCTGCCAGCGCCGTCCGGGCGCGTCATCCCCGGTCACGCTACGGCGGCGTACATCTGCCTCATTGATTCGACATCCGCCGACGGCGGCGACATCATCGGCTGATGGCGCACGAGGTTCACCAAAACCGAACACGCGACTCCATCCTCGGGCACGCGGTAGTGCTGCTCGGTGCGGCGCTGTTCGTGACGAGTTGCTTCCTCCCGTACTACGGGGTCGCAGGAGGGCGGTCGGTTTCCCTCTACGACCAGATGTCAGTGGCACAGAACGGCGGCTTAGGGTTGGGCGCGATCCTGGTCCTGTTCGGTGGGCTCGCCACCGTGGTGGTCGTCGCTATCCTCGGTCTTACGCAAGGCGAGCGCCCATCGCTGCGCGCCTTCCTCGCGGGTGCGGTCGCAGCGTGGTCACTCACCTGGATCGGCTCGCTTCTCGAGGCTGTCAACCTCCGCGACAACGCACTGACCGGAAGGCTCTCGTTGGAGGTCGGCTTCTGGCTCCAGGCCGTGAGCATCGGCGTGGCGGTCATTGGAACCATCCTGGTGGTGACTCGACGGACGGGCGCACGCGAACACCATGCGCCGGGGATCGGATCGACGGCTGGCTCATCGAATCGAATGAATCCCGACGGGTGACCCCGGTCACGCTACGGCGGCGTACATCTGACCCTGTGCGCGGAGGACGTTGGTGCTCCATCGTGGCCTTGATGTGACGATTCGTGCGCTGCGGTTCTTCTCGCCGTTCGTTCGAGGCATCCTGTCGAGGTGGGCCCGGCACTGCTCGTGCCGATATTCATCGTCTGGGCCGTGACCTGTGCGGCGGTCGGTACAGCGTTGCTGCGGCGCGCCCCTGCAGTGAGCCTCGCTCTGTTCGGAAGCGTACTCGGCGCGATCGGAGGATTCCTGGTTGGGAACGCCGATGGACCTGCGGAGGTCCCTGCCTACACAGCCGTAGGGGCCAGTGTCGGCCTCTTCGCCAACGGTGGTCTCGGGGTGTTTGCCACAACTGCTCGACCACCCTCAGAGCCGCTTCGTCGAGCGGCGTGGATCGTGCTAATCGCAGGACCCCTCGTTGCCGGCGTTCTGACGATGCTCCTTCAGGTCGCCTTTTCTGCTGGCAGCCTGGCAGGCCCGGCGGTCGGAGGACGCCATGGACCCCAAGTGGCGGCGTCTGGCTGCTGGTGCGGATGCGTGACGCCGGTCACGCGTCCTTACATCCGCTCCGGGGCTGGCGCTCCATCTCCCTCAGCAGCCCCCAGATAATCGCCTTCAAGTACCTGTCCTCCTCCAAGTCGATCAGCACCGCCCGGAGCGTCCTGTCCTTCTCGCAGTCGATCAGCAGCTCGGCGAAGGTTCAAGGCTCCGGGGATGGCGAAGGGTCCGGGGATGGCGAAGGCTTCGGGGGCTTCGTGGGCTTCGGGGGCTTCGTGGGCTTCGGGGGCTTCGTGGGCTCCGGGGACTTCGTGGGCTCCGGGGACTTCGTGGGCTCCGGGGACTTCGTG